>Ga0209562_1000017_pt1 | contig 98452 bp, 87 predicted proteins | sample WorMetvacBELIZE2_FD_187399 | JGI IMG/M metagenome (GOLD analysis project Ga0209562, IMG submission 187399) | Marine gutless worms symbiont microbial communities from Max Planck institute for Marine Microbiology, Germany - Olavius vacuus BELIZE.2... | ecosystem: Host-associated > Annelida >... | reverse complement strand
CAGCTATAAAAACGACGACATTAGCGAGAAAGCTGGCGCCAGTGGTCACGTCCCCATAGTCAACACCTCTGCCGATAAAGAAACAGTTGCTGACAATATGTCGACATCAAACAATATATCTGGCGGAAACAATCAACTGTTTGGCAAGGTAGCATTGCCCAGCACCGTGGTCGGCAAACCAGACGATAATTCTTCAGATTCAATCGTACTAACGACCAAGGAGCCAAATCCCGCCGACCCAACGCCAGACAGTTTGTCAGCTGCCTCCCGGAGCAGCGAAAAAATACCCGACCTAACCAACTCTCACGAGCTTTCCGCCGGGTTGGAAAATAGTGGTCTGGTTATGGTGCAAACCAGCAGTCCTGTGGCAGCGCCAGCTGATAGCCCCGCTCCTGTTAAACTTGGGCGCAAGCCACGTCGTAGCACGGCTACCAAAAAACCTGTTGAACCGTTGGTGATGGTAGAAACGGCCCGCGACTCCAAAAACCCGTCCTAAAGCGCTGTTTAGAGAGCAATACATGAACTCAGCACAAGCAAACAACAACACGCATCGTGAAACGCCTTGCGTTGGAGTGGCGATGGGTTCTAACTCCGATTGGCCGGTCATGCAGGCTGCTGTCAATATTCTGAGCCAATTTGAAGTGACGTACGAGCATCGCGTAGTATCGGCGCACCGTACACCTGACCTGTTATTTAGCTATGCCGAACAAGCTGCCTCACGTGGGCTACGCGCTATTATCGCCGGCGCCGGCGGAGCAGCTCACTTGCCTGGCATGCTAGCCGCAAAGACAACAGTTCCTGTGCTGGGAGTACCTATACCCAGTAAGGCCTTGGCGGGAGTGGATTCGTTGTACTCAATAGTGCAAATGCCGAAAGGGGTGCCAGTCGCCACCTTTGCTATCGGAGAAGCCGGCGCTGCCAACGCTGCGCTGTTCGTAATCGCCCTGCTGGCAACAGACAAACCGGAGCTGGCAGAAAAGCTGCAGCAATATCGCACCAGGCAAAGCCAACAAGTGCTAGCAATGCACTTGCCGCCCGTTAAAGGCACATAATTCTTTTATAGCTTGACCAGCAGCAATGCCTGCATGTAAGCCAACCCAACTGGTGTCAGCGCTTGCTGACGCCAGCTTATAACAAGCAGGCAATGTCATCGAAATTATCGAAAACCTCCCCCCAACCTGGTCAACGCCTGCCAGTGATATGCCCCGATGGTTCAGCACAAGCAGCTTGCCTGGCTGAGCTTGCGGCAAAACATCACGGTCACACGCTGGTGGTGTTGACGGCAGAAGCCAACACGGCGCAACGCCTGCTGGAAGAAATACCCTGGTTCGACTCCAATCTGCGAGTACGCCTACTACCTGATTGGGAAACCTTGGCTTACGACCATTTTTCACCGCATCATGATCTGGTCTCCGAGCGTCTGGCGGCATTGTGGGAAACATGGCAAGGCGAGTGCGATTTGTTGCTGGCGCCGGTGACTACTGCCATCGTCCGTTTGCCACCACCACAGTATCTGGCGTCATACAGTTTCAATTTTCAACGTGGGCAACACCTTGACAGCGAAAAGCTGCGCGCGCAGGTAACTCTGGCCGGTTACAACCACGTCAGCCAGGTGCTATCCCCCGGCGAATATGCCATACGTGGTGGTTTGGTCGACCTTTTTCCGATGGGCTCAATATTGCCCTACCGGATTGATTTGTTTGACGAGCAAATCGAAAGTATCAAAACATTCGACGTAGACACGCAGCGCACTTTGTATCCAGTGGATTCTTTGCGTCTATTACCAGCGCGTGAATTCCCGCTCGATGACGCCGGACGCACCACATTCCGCCAGCGATTTCGTGAGCAATTTGAAGGCGACCCGGCAAAATCGACCCTCTACAAAGACGTCTCTAATGGCATCGCCCCAGCCGGCATAGAATACTATCTACCGCTATTTTTTGAACAGTTGGCAACGATTTTTGACTTTTTGCCACCACAAACAATTATCGCCACCCAAGGTGATTTGGCGGCGCCTCTAAACGCTTTTTGGCAAGACGCGCGAGCGCGCTACGCCATGCTGGACGGTGATCGCACTAGACCAGTACTACAACCAGGCGATATATTTTTAAGCGAGGAAGAGCTTTTCAAGGCTTTAGCTACGCGCGGACGCTATTTGATACAAGCCGGAACAAATAAAGACAGGCAACCGCCCACCAACTATTTCGCCCCCCTGCCTGATCTGGCAGTAAACCGTCAAGCCAACGATCCCTGGCTGGCCTTGCGCAGTTTCATTGACACTTTTGACGGACAAATACTAGTTGCCGCTGAATCAGCCGGACGTAGAGAAACTTTGCAACACACACTCACTGAGCATGGATTTGTACTCAAATCAGTAGAAGACTGGAGATCATGCAGTGAGCGGCAAAAGATGGTTATTTGTGTCTCGCCACTTCATGGCGGTTTTCTCTGGCAACGTGAAAATCACAAGCCACTAGCACTGGTCAGCGAATCAGAATTATATCTTGACCGGCCCCGCCGTAATCGTCGCGACAGTAAAAAAACGGGCGCTGACAACTGGTTACGGGATTTGACCGAACTATCTCCGGGCGATCCGGTGGTACACGAAGTGCATGGCGTTGGTCGCTATCGCGGTTTGACACACATGGACCTGGGCGAAGGGACGCTGGAATTTCTGGAAATACACTACGCCAACGACGCCAAGCTATTTGTGCCGGTAGCGCAACTGCAAGTCGTTGGGCGATACAGTGGTTCAGACCTGGAGCACGCTCCCCTGCACAAGCTAGGCAGTGGGCAATGGGAAAAAGCCAAAAATAAAGCCGCCATGCAGGCTCGCGATACAGCCGCCGAGTTGTTGCAGCTTTACGCCGTACGCGCCGCACGCCAGGGGCATGCTTTCAATATTAACGAGTCTGATTACGAGCGCTTTTGCTCCTCTTTTCCATTCGTCGAAACCCCGGATCAGATAAGCGCCATAGAAGCCGTACTCGGCGACCTAAAAAACACCCGGCCAATGGACCGTCTGGTATGTGGGGACGTTGGTTTCGGCAAAACCGAGGTCGCCTTGCGCGCTGTATTCTGCGCCGTAGTTGGTGGGCACCAGGCGGCTGTGCTGTGCCCAACTACCTTGCTGTGCGAACAACACTTTCAGACCTTTAGTGACCGCTTTGCCGACTGGCCAATCAGGGTGGCAGAATTATCTCGCTTCAAAACGGCGAAGGAAATCAAAACAGTCCAGGAGGAATTAGCACAAGGCAAACTAGACATTGTTATCGGCACGCACCGCTTGCTGCAAAAGGATGTACGTTTTGCCAACCTTGCCTTGATTGTAATTGATGAAGAGCACCGCTTTGGCGTACGACAAAAGGAAAAACTAAAAGCTCTGCGCTCCGAGGTAGACGTGCTAACACTGACCGCGACGCCCATTCCACGCACTCTGGCAATGAGTATGGAGGGATTGCGTGATTTTTCTGTTATCAGCACTGCGCCGCAAAAAAGACTTTCGATTAAAACCTTTGTCTCCCCGCTCTCTGACGGCCTGATCCGCGAGGCTGTGCTACGCGAACTGAAGCGTGGCGGACAAATTTATTTTGTACACAACGAAATAAGCAGTATTGAATACATGCGCGGCAAGCTGGAACAGCTGCTTCCGGAATCACGTATCGTCGTCGGGCACGGCCAGATGCACGAACGCGAGCTGGAACGAGTGATGCGTGATTTCAGCTCTCAGCGCGCCAACTTGTTGTTATGCACAACAATTATCGAAACCGGCATCGATAACCCGCACGCCAATACAATACTCATCAACCGGGCTGAAAAATTCGGCCTGGCGCAGCTACACCAGTTACGCGGACGGGTCGGGCGCTCGCATCACCAAGCCTATGCCTATCTAATGGTCTACGACCAACTAGCCATCAGCAAGGCGGCCCGACAAAGGTTGGAAGCAATAGCCAACACCGAAGAACTTGGAGCTGGCTTCTTTCTCGCCATGCAGGACATGGAAATACGCGGCGCCGGGCAAGTACTGGGTGATGAACAATCAGGAGAAATGCATGAAGTAGGCTACAGCATGTACGCAGAAATGCTAAATCGCGCCGTCGCAGCCATGAAGGAAGGGAAAATGCCGGACGCTGATGAAGTCGCCGTCGGTGAAGGTGCCGGGATCGAGATCGAGCTGCATACACCGGCCTTGTTACCCGACACCTATTGCCCGGACGTACACCAACGGCTGGTGCTTTACAAACGCTTTGCCAACTGTACAGCGCTTAGCGAGATATCTGTCTTGCATGAAGAGCTGGTTGATCGTTTTGGCCCCTTGCCTGAGCAAGCCGAGGGGCTGCTGGCGACGCACCGCCTGCGCGTTTTACTGCGCCCGTTACACGTCGACAAGATTGAGGCCTCAAGCGAACGCATCACCATGCACTTCGGTACTGAGTTTGTACGCCGTCAACCAATAGAGCCAGAGAAAATTATCAATTTGATTCAACATAATAAACACTATAAACTTTCCGGGCAGGACAAGCTTTCGTTCGAGCGGCATTTGCCCAGCCTGGAGGCAAAAATAGCCGCTACAAGAGAAATGCTATCCGCCCTGACAAAATAAAACTTTGCATATTTGGCTCCCACTACCGCAAATACTAGGCACCATCTGCTTGTTACCCCTCTATTCCCTATAGTAGTTACTCGATGAAAAAACTTGAAAACATCAATGTCGCCACCTTTGGTGATATGCCATCACCTGAAGATATCCAAAAACGATTGCCGGTAAGCAAAATAGCAGCGCAAACAGTACTCTCAGGCAGGCGCGTGCTGCGAGACATCCTCGAAGGCCACGATCACCGCCTGTTCATTATCGTCGGACCATGTTCCATTCACGATACGGAAGGCGGGCTCGATTACGCGCGGCGTCTGGCTGCTCTCGCCAGGGAGATGGAAGACACCCTCTACCTGGTAATGCGAGTGTACTTCGAAAAGCCACGCACCACGGTTGGCTGGAAAGGCTTTATCAACGACCCCTACCTCGACGATTCCTTCCATATAGAAGTCGGCATGCAAAAAGCACGTGAATTTTTATTACAGATCAACGAACTATCCTTGCCCACCGGCACCGAAGTATTGGACCCGGTTTCGCCACAATACCTCGGCGACCTGATAAGCTGGAGCGCTATCGGGGCGCGCACCACCGAGTCACAAACGCATCGGGAAATTTCTTCCGGACTGTCTACACCGGTAGGCTTTAAAAATGGTACTAATGGCGACCTGAGCATCGCCGTTAACGCCATCCTGTCGGCGGCGCGACCGCATAATTTTCTCGGCATCAACAGCACCGGCAAGGTTGCGGTAGTAAAAACGCGCGGTAACCCGCACGGACACCTGGTGCTTCGCGGCGGAGATGGAAAACCAAACTACGATACAGTCTCTATCAACCTGGCCGAGGAAGCTCTCAGAAAGGCCAAACTGACAAGCAATATAGTAGTCGATTGCTCGCACGCCAACAGTGCTAAAAATCCGATGTTGCAACCACTTGTCATGCAGGACCTGGTCAACCAAATACGCTCTGGCAATCGGTCAATCGTCGGCATGATGATCGAATCGAATATCGCAGCTGGCAACCAGAAAATACCGAATGAGCGCAAGAAACTCAAATACGGCCAGTCAGTAACTGACGCCTGCCTGGACTGGGAAAGCACTAAACAAATGCTGCTTGACACTGCATGCACGCTACGCGATACACTGCCGAAGCGTTTGAGCAGTTCCAAGTCAGCCTAAAGTTATGCCATATCCGGGTCAACGCCCTCAAACCGGGCAATAAAAGCGCCTACGCACTCCGCTGGCAAATCAAGCCAGACTCGGTATGGACTACCAGGCGCACAACTAACCGCCTCGCCATTAGCATTTTGCATCTGCCGCAACACCATTTGTCGATTACCCCGCGGGTGCACTATTTCCAGTCGGTCGCCTAACTGAAAGCGGTTTTTAACCTCAACCACCAATTGCCGGCGCTCCGGATCCCAGTGGCTGGCGTAACCAACATAACGGCTTTGCGTAGACAGTGAATGGCCACGCAGGTAGTTCTGATAATCACTGTCGGGATGGCGCTCATAGAATCCACCTGTGTAGCCCCGGTTGGATAGACTCTCAAGCGCCGCCAGCCATTGAGGATCAAACTCCTCACCGCGTGACGCGGCGTCAATGGCGCTTCGATATGCCTGACAGGTACGCGCAACGTAATAAGGACTCTTGGTTCGCCCTTCAATCTTGAGCGAATCAACGCCAATCTCCATCAGACGCGACACGTGTTCTATAGCTCGCAGGTCTTTGGAATTGAGAACATAAGAACCGTGTTCGTCCTCCTCAATCGGCATCCATTGACCTGGACGGCCTGCTTCCTCTACCTCGGCAGACGTATAATTGCCGTGGCCTGAGTAGCCATTTGTTCCCGTATCGCTGAACCCCTTATCTTCATCGCGCACTCGGTACTGCCAGCGGCAAGCGTTGGTGCACGTACCCTGATTGGGATCGCGGTGGTTAAAATAACCGGACAGCAGGCAACGGCCGGAATAGGCAATGCACAAAGCACCGTGCACAAAAACCTCCAGCTCAATATCCGGGCACTGCTGGCGTATTTCGACAATCTCTTGCAGCGACAGTTCGCGCGACAGGATAACGCGTTGTACGCCAATTTTTTGCCAAAAGCGCACCGTCGCCCAATTTACCGTGTTGGCCTGTACCGAAAGATGAAGGTTTACTTGCGGAAAATGCTGACGCGCCAGATCAATCAAGCCCGGATCTGACACAATCAAGGCGTCGGGCTGCATGTCAATTATTGGGCACATATCTTCAACCCAGGTCACCACCTTGGCATTGTGCGCGTAAATGTTGCTAACGACATAAAACTTCTTGCCTGCAGCGTGCGCCCGTTCGACGCCGCTTGCCAACGCGGCAAGAGTACTGAACTCATTGTTGCGTACGCGCAGACTATAGCGCGGTTGCCCCGCATAAATTGCGTCAGCGCCAAAATCAAAGGCAGCCTGCTGCATGGCGAGAGAACCCGCCGGAGCCAACAACTCCGGCAATATTGCATTTTGTGATACTGTTGGCTTCACAATCTGAAAACTATTCCCCTGTTCATAACGCTATCTGCCAGAAGCAAACAAACAACTGCGACAAGCCTATTAACCGTTAGAATATTACCCGCCATCCGGTACTCGGTGCTATTGCCGCGCGCCACCCGTATAATGCCCAAGCGAGAACGCAGTACCATGTCTGAGAGCATCCTGGTTAATTTTACGCCGCAAGAGACGCGCGTGGCTATCTTGCAACAAGGCACTGTGCAAGAATTGCACATTGAACGCGCCGCCAGCGTCGGCCGGGTCGTCGGCAACATCTACCTTGGACAAGTGCTGCGAATATTACCAGGCATGCAATCGGCCTTTATTGATATAGGGCTTGAGCGCTCCGCCTTTTTGCATGTCGCCGACATGTGGTGCGAGCGTAACAACCTGCCGATCCCTCCTTCCGCGCTCGACAATGAAGAAAGTAACAACAGTTTCAGTAGCAATGGCGCTAATGTAGCACCAGGCCATCCGATAGAAAAATTGCTCAGCGTTGGGCAAAGTCTGCTGGTACAGGTAGTAAAAGATCCTATTGGCAGTAAAGGTGCGCGCCTGTCCACCCAAATTTCATTGGCCGGTCGCATGTTGGTTTATCTTCCGCAAGACCCCCCCCACATCGGGATCTCACAACGCATAGAGGACGAAACAGAACGTGAGCGGCTAAGATCGCACGTTCAACATCTTCTGGCGGCAGCCAGGTCAGAAAACAACGCTCTGGATGAAAATGGTGGTTTTATCATCCGCACCGTGGCAGAAGGCGCCAGCGAAGAAGCACTCTGCGCCGATCTTGCTTACTTGAGCAAACGTTGGCGTGATCTTCAGCAGACAATTAAAACTGCCAGCACGCCAAGCGTACTTTATACCGATTTATCATTGATGCAGCGCGTTCTGCGCGACCTGGTACATCAGGGAACCGTTCAAATACTGGTCGACTCACGCGAAAATTATGACGCACTGAAGCTTTTTGCCTCCGAATACACCCCGGCAGAAAAGTCTTTGCTAGAACACTACGACGGCGAACGGCCTTTGTTTGATCTGTACGGCGTTGAAGATGAACTACAACGCGCTCTCTCCCGCCGTGTTGACCTAAAATCAGGCGGTTACCTGATTTTTGATCAGACAGAGGCAATGACGACGGTAGACGTCAACACCGGCGGCTTTGTCGGATTAAAAAATTTTGCCGAAACTGTTTTCAAAACGAATCTTGAAGCAGCACAAGCTATCGCTAGACAGTTGCGGTTACGCAACCTGGGAGGCATCATCATCCTCGACTTTATAGACATGGACAATGAGGAGCACCAGTCAGCGGTGCTTGATGAGTTCAACAAGGCAGTTAGTCTCGACCGCATGCGCATAACCGTCGATGGCTTTTCCAGCCTTGGCCTGGTCGAGGTAACCCGCAAACGCACACGCGAATCGCTAACGCAGGTTCTGTGTGAAGGTTGCCCGGTTTGCGAGGGACGAGGGCACGTCAAAACTTCACATACTGTTGCCTACGAGATTTTACGCGAGGTGCTGCGTGAAGCGCGTCAATTTAATGCACGTGAATACCGCGTGCTGGCAGCGCCAAATGTCGTCGATCTGTTTAACGAAGACGAATCGCCGGCGCTATTAATGCTGTGCGACTTTATTGGCAAACCGGTCTCCCTGCAAGCTGAGGCCAGCTATTTACCCGAACAATATGATATTGTGTTGCTATGAGGGTTAACCTGGCAAGCGATGCGATGAGCGTTATAGCAGCGGACTGTGAAGAGTTGCTTTATTGCTGCGTTATTACGTTACAACACAGTAATTGATCGCATTTATGCGTCATCGGAGCAAAAGTCGACAAAATAACTCATGTATTCTATACTTTTTTCAGCAATCTAAATAAAGCAAAAAACCTCGAAAAAGTTCACGGAGTTATAGACATGTTTTCACATCTACGTGAAGACGTTCAATCAGTGTTCAAACGCGATCCGGCGGCACGTAACACCTGGGAGCTGCTGACCTGCTACCCCGGCATACATGCCGTGCTAATACATCGCCTCTCCCACTGGCTATGGCAGCACGGTCTGAAGTGGCCAGCACGATTTATTGGGCATCTGTCGCGCTTTCTTACCGGCATCGAAATTCATCCCGGGGCGCGAATTGGCCGACGCTTTTTCATTGACCACGGCATGGGAGTAGTTATCGGTGAAACCTCTGAAATCGGTGACGACGTAACTCTTTATCATGGTGTCACACTGGGCGGCGCCAGTTGGCAAAAAGAGAAGCGCCATCCAACGCTGGGTAACGGTGTAGTGGTTGGCGCTGGCGCCAAGGTATTGGGCCCACTAGAAATTGGCGACAACGCCAAAATCGGCTCCAACGCCGTGGTCACCCGTGCAGTGCCAGCCAACACAACTGTGGTTGGAAATCCGGCACGGGTCATCGTACGTCGCGACGAGCGCGCTGAGGAAACGCCTGAGGCACGGGCACGTGAAGCACAGGCGCAAGAATTGGGATTCTCGGCTTACGCTTTAGGCAACAACGGCGAAGACCCTGTAGCGCGGGCCATTCATAGCTTGCTCGATCACGCCTCAGAGACTGACCGTCGCTTATCCATTCTGATTCGGGAGCTGGAAAACTCCGGTGTTAAATGCGCCGACGAGAGTCAACCACACGACAATTTTGACCCGGAATACCTGGGCAAGATAGTTGACTAAACTAGTTGGGCAAACTATACTTGAGTAAATTACTCTTGTTTTTCTATTAGCAGCCATTGCCAATAAGGCAAGCAAGTTTCTTCCAGGTTATAAAGGATATAAGAGACTTCCTTAAGCATATAGGAGAAGGGATCATGCGCCTGACAACCAAGGGACGTTTCGCAGTTACAGCCATGCTTGATGTAGCGATTCACAATGACGTCGGTCCAGTAGCTTTGGCAGGAATCAGCGAACGGCAACTAATTTCGCTCTCCTACCTGGAGCAACTATTCGGCAAACTGCGACGCTCAGGTCTGGTAGACAGCGTACGCGGCCCGGGTGGCGGTTACCGGGTATCGCGAGATCTGGAAACTGTATCGGTGGCCGATATTGTCAAGGCTGTTGATGAGCCAATAGACGCTACCCAGTGTGGTGGGCTTGCCAACTGTCACGACGATCATCAGTGCATGACGCACTACTTGTGGACAAACCTCAATCTCAGAATTACCGAATACCTTGACTCTATTAGCCTGGAGGATCTGGTCAGCCATCAGAAAAAGTTCGGCCTGGACGAAGATATAAGTGGCCCACACAGCTCCAGCCACAAGCCACGCCGTATATCAATCCACACCTGACTGAACACCCATCACACTGCAACTGATCCAGTCGCATGCGCGCCCCTTCTTACCTTGACTACAATGCTACTACGCCGCTTGACCCGCGCGTACGCGAGGCAATGTTGCCGTGGCTGGGAGATCGTTTTGGCAACGCTTCTAGCCGGCACGAATACGGACGCGCAGCGCGGCGGGCAATTGATGAGGCACGTCAACGAATCGCTGCGGCGGTTGGCGCCCACCCAACGGAGGTATTGTTTGTCAGCGGTGGCAGCGAGGCCAATAACATGTTTTTGAAAGGAGCTGCCGCCTGCCTGTTACCAGGACATCTTGCAGTCGGGGCAACTGAACACCATTCTGTGTTGTATCCAGCACTGCAGTTGGCAAGCAAGGGCTGGCAGGTACGTACGATACCGGTTAATGGTAATGGCCTAATCGCTGCACCGGATGTAGGCATGACACTCGCGGCCAACCAAACAAGCCCGGCGATTATTTCTATCATGCTGGCCAACAACGAAAGCGGCGTTGTGCAGGACATTGCCACTCTGGCCAGCGAAGTCAAACGATCCTTGCCATCTGCGCAAGTACACAGTGACGCAGTGCAGGCTTTGGGGAAAATTCCGCTTGATTTTCGCCAACTAAACGCGGCCGGTGTTGATGCGCTTAGTATTACCGCCCACAAAATAGGTGGCCCACAGGGAGCAGCAGCGCTGATCGTAGACAAAAAGGTAGAACTGGAGCCATTGATCTCTGGCGGTAGCCACGAGCGCGCCTTACGAGCCGGCACCGAAAATGTAGCTGCCATTGTCGGTTTCGGAGTCGCAGCAGAATTGGCGACGGCGGAACTATCTGACAGAAACAACAGACTGATATATCTGCGTGATTATCTGGAAGAGCAACTACAGGCACTGGGAGCAGTTATTTTCGCCGCCGAAGCGCCGCGTTTATCGAACACCAGCTATTTCAGCCTTGCAGGGCAAGGCCGCGGCATTGAGGGTGAAACCATGGTGACAAAGTTGGATCGCAATGGTTTTGCTCTCGCCAGTGGTGCCGCCTGTTCCAGTCAACGCACTGATACAGGTGGGTCACATGTGCTCGCTGCCATGCAAGTCGACAACGCATTGCTTGCAGGGGCGATGAGGGTAAGCCTGGGCGCTGGCAACGACAAAACGGACATTGATGGTTTTATCGCTGCAATGCGAAAGTGCATTTCCGAGCTTGCAGCCATGCCATCTGTAAATACATTTTTAAATGAGACAATAACCTGTTAGGCGAATATATATGCAAACACCGATTTATCTGGATTACGCTGCCACGACTCCGGTTGACCCGCGAGTGGCGGACAAGATGCTGCCATATTTATGCCAGAGTTTTGGCAACCCGGCCTCGCGCTCACACAGCTTTGGCTGGGCAGCAGAAGAGGCTGTAGAAGAAGCCCGCCATGAAGTAGCCACCCTGGTTAGCGCCGACCCGCGTGAAATCATCTGGACTTCTGGAGCCACCGAATCCAACAACCTGGCGATAAAAGGCGCGGCACAGTTTTACGGCGCACGCGGCAAGCACCTGGTCACCCTTAAAACCGAGCATAAGGCGGTTCTGGACACCATGCGCTCACTGGAGCGACAAGGCTTTGAAGTTAGCTATATCAATGTGCAGGAAAACGGTTTAGTAAATCTGGATGACTTTTCTGCCGCTCTACGACCAGATACTATCGGCGCCTCCATAATGCTGGTAAACAATGAAATTGGCGTTATCCAGCCAATAGCAGAAATTGGCGCGCTGTGCCGTGAGAAAGGGGTTGTCTTTCATGTTGACGCTGCCCAGGCGGCTGGCAAGGTTGATATAGACCTGTCGAAACTACCGGTTGACTTGATGAGTTTTTCAGCGCACAAGGTGTATGGCCCAAAGGGCATTGGGGCATTATATGTTCGACGCAAGCCACGCGTGCGGTTGGAAGCGCAGATTCACGGTGGGGGTCACGAGCGCGGATTTCGTTCCGGCACCTTGCCAACGCACCAGATCGTCGGCATGGGCGAAGCCTTTCGTCTGGCAGGGCTGGAAATGGCAACCGAAACTGCGCGCATAGTAAAATTACGCGACCGTCTACTTGAGGGACTCGACGATCTGGAAGCAGTTTACGTAAACGGTGATATGCAGCATCGGGTGGCGCACAATCTTAATCTCAGTTTTGCCTACGTAGAAGGGGAATCCCTGATGATGGCGACCAAGGATATCGCTGTTTCTTCAGGCTCGGCATGCACTTCTGCTTCACTGGAACCTTCCTACGTTCTGCGTGCCCTCGGCCGCCAGGATGAGCTGGCGCATAGTTCAATTCGTTTTTCCCTCGGCCGCTTTAGTAGCAAAGAAGACATTGATTTCACTGTGCAATTGTTGCGCCAAAAGGTCGGCAAGTTGCGTGAGCTTTCACCCTTGTGGGAGATGGTGCAAAATGGTGTAGATCTCAACACTGTGCAATGGGCAGCACATTAGTGATAATTTAAGTTGTTTTTATTATTAACCGATAGTTGATAGATGCAAGGAGTAAATCATGAGTTACAGTACCAAGGTACTTGATCACTACGAAAACCCGCGCAATGTTGGCTCCTTCAGTTCAGATGAAAGTGAAGTTGGTACCGGCATGGTTGGCGCACCCGCCTGTGGCGACGTGATGAAGTTGCAAATAAAGGTGGGGCAAGATGGCGTTATCGAAGACGCCAAGTTTAAAACATATGGTTGCGGTTCCGCCATTGCCTCGTCCTCTCTGGTCACCGAGTGGGTAAAGGGTAAGACTCTTGACCAGGCAATGCACATTAAAAACACAGAAATCGTGGAAGAACTCGCATTGCCGCCGGTAAAAATTCACTGCTCCATTCTGGCCGAGGACGCCATCAAGGCAGCGGTGGATGATTTTCGTAAAAAACAAGCGCAAGTAGCAGGAGATGGAAAATGACAATTTCGTTGACCGAAAAAGCTGCGCGCCACGTTGCCAACCACCTGCAAAAACGTGGCAAGGGTGTTGGCCTGCGCCTGGGAGTACGCACCAGCGGCTGTTCAGGCATGGCATACAAACTTGAGTTCGTCGATGAGCCAATGCCAGAGGACCAGCAGTTTGAGAGCTACGGTGTGCGTGTTTTTGTAGACCCTAAAAGCCTGCCCTACCTGGAAGGCATGGTGCTGGACTTTGCGCGCGAAGGGTTGAGCGAAGGCTTTAAGTTCAATAACCCGAACGTCAAGGACATGTGTGGCTGTGGTGAATCGTTCAACGTATAGCTACTAGACACGTATCGATCTGGCTGCGCGGATGGATTTTAACTCCGACCATTTCAGTCTGTTTGGGTTGCCGCGCCGTTTCAGATTAGACATGAATGATCTGGATGCGGCCTGGCGCGCCGTGCAAGGTGTCATCCACCCTGACCGTTTCGCTGGTGCCAGCGGCTCGGAACAACGATTGTCCATGCAATGGGCAGCGCGGGTGAACGAGGCATATCAAACCCTAAAGTCACCACTGACGAGAGCCAGTTACCTACTCCAATTGTTCGGCGAAAAGATTGGTACTGAGGACAACACAGCAATGCCGCCAGATTTATTGCTGACACAAGTGGAGCGCCGCGAAAAGTTGGCCAGCTTGGTCTCCGGCAAAAACGCAGCTGGAATTGCTCAATTTAAGGACCAACTGAACGATGAATTGCAAACTGAATACGCCCAACTGGCCGTCTTGCTGGACGACAATACCGACTTTTCCGCCGCAGCTGCATTATTGCGCCGCGTGATGTTCACAGACAAACTGCGCCTGGAAGCAACTGAAGCGCAAGCTACAGTCGAGGATCAAGAATTCCAGTCCCAGAGTTAAACAAAAAACATGGCTCTTTTTCAAATCGCCGAACCTGGTGACTCACCAGCCCCACATAAGCATCGCCTGGCAGTAGGCATCGACCTGGGGACGACCAACTCACTGGTAGCGGCAGTAAAAAACGGACATGTAGTGGTATTGCACGATGAAAATGGCAGAGCCATATTGCCGTCTCTGGTTTACTACACCCATAAAGCTACGGTAATAGTTGGTCACGAAGCACAGCGGGAGCAAAGCAACGACCCGAAGAACTGTATAGCTTCCGTCAAACGCTTTATGGGTCGTAGCATGCATGACATCAACTTGCGTGACGCCTTACCCTATGATTATATCGACTCACCGGGCATGCTAAAAATTCAGACTCGTGCCGGTGAGAAAAGCCCGGTGGAGGTGTCGGCGGAAATTCTGCGCGTTCTTAAAGAGCGGACCGAAGCGGCATTTGGCACAGACGTGTCAAGTGGACGCGGCGAACTTGCTGGCGCAGTAATAACTGTCCCGGCCTACTTTGACGACGCCCAGCGTCAGGCTACCAAAGACGCCGCAGAATTGGCCGGCATCAATGTGTTGCGTCTATTAAACGAGCCCACTGCGGCTGCTATTGCTTACGGTCTGGACAACCAGGCCGAAGGCATTTATGCAGTTTATGATTTGGGAGGGGGAACTTTTGATATCTCCATCCTGCGTCTGTCACACGGAGTTTTTGAGGTTATCGCCACCGGAGGTGATTCTGCGCTAGGTGGTGACGACTTTGATCACCGCATCTATTGCTGGTTGCTGGAGCGCGAAAAACTATCCCGCCTACCTGCGGCTGATGTACGCCACTTGATGCTACTGGCACGTGACTGTAAAGAGTTACTCACAACGCACGCAGAAGCAAAGATCAGTACCGAGCTAAGTGATGGCCGCCGTATTGACAGAGCGCTGGATGCCGCAACTTTTGCCGAAATCACCCACACGCTGGTGAATAAAAGTTTACAGGCGGTCAATAAAACCCTGCGTGACGCTCATCTGGAAAAGACCCAGATCGCCGGTGTAGTAATGGTTGGAGGCGCAACACGCATGCCGCAAGTGCAAAAAATTGTTGGTGAGTTCTTCGCTCAGGAACCACTGACCAATCTGGATCCTGACAAGGTTGTCGCGCTGGGAGCGGCAATGCAAGCCAACCTGCTCGCCGGCAACCGTGGATCTGGAGAAGACTGGTTACTGTTGGACGTTATCCCTCTCTCGCTCGGAGTTGAGACAATGGGAGGGTTGGTCGACAGGATCATCCCGCGCAATTCCACCTTGCCGATCGCCCGTGCACAGGAATTCACCACCTTCAAAGACGGGCAAACTGCCATGGCCATACAAGTTGTACAAGGTGAGCGCGACCTGGCTAGCGATTGTCGTTCCCTGGCACGTTTTGAATTACGTAACATTCCCCCGATGGTAGCCGGCGCAGCCAAGGTTCGCGTCACCTTTAAGGTAGACGCAGACGGATTGCTGTCCGTCACGGCGCACGAACTGACTTCTGGCGTAGAGACCAATGTCAGCGTCAAGCCTTCGTATGGCATAGGCGATGACGAGATAGCCGCCATGTTAAAAGATTCACACGAGCACGCCAAAGAAGATGCTTTTCGTCGTGCCTTGAAAGAAGCGCAAGTAGATGCGCAACGGCTGATTGAGGCAACTGAGGCAGCGCTTGCCGCCGACTCTCATCTTTTAAGCGGTGTTGAAGCAAGCAAAATCCGCGCTGCCATGAAACAGCTTGCTGCCCTCAGTCTGAGTGAAGATCGTCAACAGATTACAAAAGCAATGGATGTCCTGAACGAGACAACGGAAGGCTTTGCCCAACTTCGCATGAACGAAGGAGTACGACAGGCGCTTTCTGGTCGCCACATGGATGAGTTATCAGAAAGCGCGACATGACACGCATTACAGTTTTACCACACCCTGAAATATGCCCTTACGGAATTAGCATTGAGGCCGAACCGGGTAAGAGCGTTTGCGAAAATCTGCTCGACAATGGTATTGAAATCGAGCACGCGTGTGAGCTTAGCTGCGCCTGCACGACTTGCCATGTAATCGTTCGCGAAGGGTTTGCTTCGCTTACACCATCAGACGAATTGGAGGATGACCTGCTCGACAAGGCCTGGGGACTCGAGCCTTGCTCGCGTTTATCTTGCCAGGTAGAGGTCGGCGAGACGCCTTTAACAATCGAGATTCCCCGCTACAGTATAAATATGGTGCGCGAAGACTGATCAACCAACCATGAAGAGGCAAACTTCACCATGCAATGGACTGATATACAACAAATAGCTGAGGAACTCGCCGACAAGTATCCAGAAGAGGATCCGTTACGTATTAATTTTGTGTCCCTACGCAACCACGTGCTGCAACTGGCGGACTTTAACGACGAACCAGATCGCTGTGGCGAAAAGATACTGGAGGCTATTCAGCAAGCTTGGATTGACGAAGTCAGTTAAACCGACGGCCGCCTTGCCAGATTCCCTGGCAGCCCCGGCCTAGCTTTTAATGGACTCGCCTTTATGCCTCTCCTCCAGTTGCCCGCGTAATTTTTGCACAAGCGCCCATGCCAGTACGAGAAAAAACCCGAGAAAAAGCCCTATAGCCGCATACTTGGCGCCACCTTTTTTTTCTGCTCTCGGAGCAGTGCTTTGCGACAAACCGAAAGCCAGACCGGTGTGGATATTGGTCAGTCTGGAGTCGATCTCATCCATTGCGGCTTCCTGGATGAGATTACCCTCGCTAATTGCCTGTTGCATTTTTTCATGCAGTTCAAACATTGATGCAAAAATACGTTCCCCGTCATACCGGCCTTCATCAACAAGCTGCTCCGCCTGCTCCAGGAACAGGCGCTTTTGTTCCATGTTGGCCAGTACGTCATGATATTTTTGTAAATCTTCCTGTATATCAATAACCTCGCGGTTGATAGCAATAATCTGGGTGATGATAGGTAAAAATTTTGCGCTTTGCTCTCTGACTTCTCCAACTTGTTGTACATCCTGCATTTCATCGGAGAGATACTTGTTTCGCAGCGCTTCCAGGCTGGCAAGACGCTTTTGCTTGTAGCCAAGGGCGATTTTATCCCGCGAAATCCAGTTATTAGCATCTGACACCGAAGCTGATATCTCCCCTCTCAAGCTAGATAAATAACTAGTTAGCTGGACATATTTGGCGCCAGATTTGATAAAACTGGCAGCAACCAGCGAATTGTCTATTGCTTGCTGCTTATCTTGGTGCGTAGCGTTAATCTGGAAATATAAAATGGAGTCGCCAGTGGCGCCCTTGGCAAGCCTCAATTTTTTCGCCTCCTTAATATCTACAGAGTAAACCGGCTGCACGTTCTTGGCCCACCATTTTCTACTACTCATATTCTCAAACACCGCAACTTGCTTGTCTGGCACAACTTGTTTTGCCAGCATCTGTGCCGCTAAATTGGGCAGGCTGATTGAAGTAGACCTCCAGGACACATAATCAAATGCCCGCTTGCCTGCACCCCGTGACAGCCCACCCGCCTGAACCAACTTGCTAGCCCGCCTGCCCGCTCCTTGTGACAGCTCGCCTGCCTGAATCAACTTATTATCCAGGATCAACTCTGCCTGGAATGGAAGGAAATAAATAGAGCCGAACATACCCAACAGCGCGCCGACCAGTGAACCTAGCAGCAACTTTTTCCAGTGGCTGAGAAAGAAGTCCGCAATATCAAGCAGATCTATTTCATCGTCATCTATACGTTGAGAAGTGTTTGATTCAGGTAAATTTTGGTTCATTATGTTTCCAAAGCAAGAGGGCCCGTGTACTTTTGTGCATGCAAGGACTACGGCATAGCCCTGTTTCGCTCAACGAGAGACCCGGAAGTGCAGAAAAAGACGCGCGTATTGTACCATTGGCATTTGCGCATACATAAAGCAATTACGCAATTACAAGCTATGCGATAATCGCGATTTTTTATTCCAAAACATGGCTGATTATAGGCATACACTCAATTTGCTCGACACGCCCTTCCCGATGCGTGGCAACTTACCGCAACGAGAACCACAATGGGTGGGCAAATGGCAAAAAGACAACTTGTACATAAAAATACGCCAGGCATCCTCCGGTCGAGAGCGCTTTGTCTTGCACGATGGGCCACCTTACGCCAACGGTGACATACACATCGGCCACGCAGTAAACAAAATTCTCAAGGATATTATCACGCGCTCGCGCACCCTGGACGGCTATGATGCTCCTTACACGCCGGGTTGGGACTGCCACGGCCTGCCAATCGAACACCAGATTGAAAAGCTGCATGGTAAAGGGTTGCCATCTGACAAAGTACGCAAGTTGTGCCGCGCCTATGCCAGCGAACAAATAGAACGTCAAAAGAAGGATTTTATTCGCCTCGGCGTACTCGGTGACTGGGACAACCCTTACCTGACGATGGATTTTCAGGCAGAGGCCGACGAGCTGCGCGCGCTTGGCAAGATCTTGCAACAAAGATACCTGTACCAAGGTTTGAAACCGGTAAACTGGTGCCTTGATTGCTCGTCTGCGCTGGCTGAGGCAGAGGTAGAGTACGAAGACAAAGAATCGTTGGCGATTGACGTTTTTTTTAATATAGCCGATGGTCAACGGTCAACCTTGCTAACCGCGTTTCGCTTTGCCAACGACTCCGGGTTGCCAACCCCTCCCAGGGCAGGAGTTGTTATCTGGACAACTACCCCATGGACGCTACCGGCCAACGAAGCTGTCTGCGTCCATCCGGATCTGGAATATCACTTGCTGGCGACGTCGCAAGGCGCTCTTGTTCTACAGGCAGACATGGTGCAGGACTGTCTGACGCGATATCAACTGGAAGGAGAACTGCTTGGCGTCGCTCAAGGGCGCGCCCTTGAAGGGTTGTGTCTGCAGCACCCGCTTTTTGATCGCCAGGTGCCGCTCATTTGTGGAACGCACGTTACAACCGAGTCTGGTACTGGCCTGGTACATACAGCTCCGGCACATGGCGTTGACGATTACCATATCGGGCAGCAATACGACTTGCCAATCGATAACCCGGTTGGCGCTGATGGCTGCTTTTTGCCTACAACGCCGCCACTGGGAGCACATGGCGAGACCGGGCTTGCCGGCCAGAACGTCTGGAAAGCGAACGATCTGGTATTAACAGAAATCAAACGCCGCGGGAATTTGCTGGCCAGCGAAAAAATAAAACACAGCTATCCGCATTGCTGGAGGCATAAAACACCGATCATATTTCGCGCCACCACGCAGTGGTTTATCGGCATGGAACGCCAACATGATGCACAGGCCCTCACCTTGCGGCAAATAGCCAGACAGGCGGCAGCGTCCACCCGGTTTTATCCAGCATGGGGCCAGGCACGCCTGGAAGGCATGGTCGCCTCACGACCTGACTGGTGCATTTCCAGGCAACGCAACTGGGGCGTGCCGATCCCGTTTTTTGTACACAAAGTCGAGCAAAAATTACACCCGCACACGCAGGAGCTGCTGGAAAAAGTAGCCCAACGCGTCGAAAAAAATGGCATCGAATCCTGGTTTGCCTTGCAACCCGAAGAGTTACTTGGCGACGAAGCGGGCGATTATGAAAAGCTATCTGATACGCTCGATGTATGGTTCGACTCCGGATCGACACATTTTCATGTCATGCGTGGCTCACACCAAGCTACACACGACTGGCCCGCTGACCTCTACCTGGAAGGATCAGACCAGCATCGCGGCTGGTTTCAGAGTTCTCTGTTGTGCGGCTGCGCCATAGATGGTCAAGCTCCTTACAAGGCATTGCTAACGCATGGTTTTGTGGTGGACGAAAACGGTCACAAAATGTCCAAGTCGCGTGGCAATGTCATGGCGCCGCAAGAAGTATCCAGCAAGTATGGCGCCGAGATTTTGCGACTGTGGGTAGCATCGTCTGAATATTCCGGTGAACTTTCAATCTCACATAAAATTCTGGAGCGTGTAGTTGATGTATACCGCCGCATACGCAACACTTTGCGTTTTTTACTGGCAAACACCAGCGACTTTAACCCAGCGACGGAAATGTTACCGGTCAAAGACTGGCTTGAGGTCGACAGATACGCCTTGGCCTTCACGCGCCGTATGCAACAAACCAGCATTGCTGATTACCAGCGCTACGAATTCCACCGCATCGTACCAACGATACAAACCTATTGCTCCGAGGATCTGGGGGGATTCTGGCTTGATATTCTGAAAGATAGACTCTACACAACATCTGCCAACTCGCTGGCTCGTAAAAGTGCCCAATCTGCTCTGTGGCATGTGCTACAAGGGCTAACCCGTCTGATGGCGCCAATACTATCTTTTACTGCTGAAGAAATATGGTCAATAATTGGCGATGACGAGTCGGTAATGTTACATACCTGGCACAATCTACCGCAGTGTCCCGACGAAACAGAGCTGATGCATAAGTGGGAAACCATACGAAGCATTCGCGCCGAGGTAGTTAAAGCCATGGAGGATGAGCGCGAAGCAGGCAATATTGGAGCATCTCTGCAAGCTGAAGTAGTCATAAACGCTACTCCAGAGCGTTACGAGATACTAAATACCTTGGGAGAGGAGCTGAAATTTATCTTTATCTCGGCGCAAGTAACAATCAATACTGCCGAGCAAAACAGCCTGCGTATTAATGCTTCGCAGGACGCCAAATGCGCGCGTTGCTGGCACTACCATGAGAGTACAGGTTGTAACGATGATCATCCAGAACTATGCGCACGTTGCATCTGTAATCTGTACGACAAAGGCGAACAACGCCAATATGCCTGACAAGCGTAGCTGCATTCCCTGGTTCGCTTGCGCTCTATTGGTCGTCCTGCTCGATCAGGCCAGCAAATTTGTAGTGCTGCATAATTTCACCTACGGCGAGTCGCATTCAATTACCTCGTTTTTTAATCTGGTGCTGGTATTCAACACCGGGGCGGCATTCAGCCTGCTTGCAGGTGCGGAAAGCTGGAGACATGTTTTTTTTGTCCTGCTGGCATCGGGAGTTAGCATTTATCTGGCAGTGATGATTGTTCGGCATTATCGCGAACGTCTGTTATCCTGTTCGCTGGCTCTCATCCTGGGCGGAGCACTGGGAAACCTGTTCGACCGCTTGCGAATTGGTGCGGTGGTCGACTTTCTGGATTTCCACTGGCGTAACTGGCACTGGCCGGCTTTTAATATAGCCGACGCAGCAATTTTCATCGGTGTAATACTGCTGCTAGTCAGTTCGTTTCAAAAGCCACAACCTGCATAGTATCTGCGCCAGAATATATCTTTGGCCCTATGGACAATCTTTCTACACAATCTTCTGCTACGACCCGTCTTGGCGCTGACAGTTATGTTACCTTGCATTATCGTTTGTCTGAAGTGCTGACGGATAATACTGATATCGAACTGGTCAGCACGTTTGACCTTTCTCCAGCCACGATACAAATGGGATCAGGACAATTAGCGCCGCCGCTTGAGTCCTGTCTGCTGGGTTTGCGCGAAGGCGATGAACGAAGTTATATATTGCCGCCATCCGAAGCTTTTGGTGAGTACCAGCCGCAATTTGTTGAGCGGATTTCTCTTGCCGCATTACCGGATGGGCGGCCGTTGGAAGAAAACACGCTGCATCCGTTTGAAAACAAAAACGGTCAGCACTTTAGCGGCCTTTTACGCCAGTTGGAGCAGGATAGCGCCTTGTTTGACTTTAACCACCCTTTGGCAGGCAAACAATTACGTCTTGATGTAAAGATTATTGCCGTTCTTTAGGCCGCAATCAGAAAAATAATGCCACCGCTGACAGTCGCCACGTTCCAGATTATGCTCGCCAATCCACGTGGTTTCTGCGCTGGCGTGGAGCGGGCTATTGCTATAGTCGAACAAGCTCTTAATAAATGTGGCGCGCCGGTATATGTCAAGCACGAGGTGGTGCATAACCGCTATGTTTGCGATGACTTACGCAGTAAAGGAGCAATTTTTGTTGAGAAACTTGAGGAAGTTCCGGCTGCCAGCACATTAATTTTCAGCGCCCACGGCGTGTCGGCCAAGGTACGCAAGGAGGCAGAACATCGTGGCTTAACGATTTATGACGCAACTTGCCCTCTGGTCACCAAGGTACATCTGGAAGTCAGACGCATGCACGCTCAACGTCGTCATACAATAATGATCGGACACAGGGGTCACCCGGAGGTTGAAGGCACAATGGGGCAGGTAGAGAGCGGTAGCAGTTCTGCACCCGGCGTCAGCCTGGTAGAGAATTTTGCAGACATAAAACAACTTGATTTTGAACCAGATGTTGAGCTTGCCTACGTAACGCAAACAACGCTGTCCGTGGACGATGTCAGTGGGTTAATCAACGCGCTACGCGTACGCTTTCCCGGTATCAAGGGGCCTAAAAAAGACGATATTTGCTATGCTACACAAAACCGGCAAGACGCTGTCAAGAAGCTTGCCGGCCAGTGCGACCTGGTCATAGTAGTAGGCAGTCCAAACAGCTCTAATTCCAACCGTTTGCGCGAAGTAGCGCAAAAGCAGGGTGTAGAGGCCTACCTGATTGAGTCAGCCAACTCTATAGAGCAGGAATGGATCTCTGGCAAACGTTGCGTTGGCGTAACAGCCGGAGCCTCGGCGCCTGATGCACTGGTGCAAAATGTTATCGAAAGGCTACGTCATATGGGTGGTAGAGAGCCGCCTCTACCTGTTGGCGAAGCAGAAAGCGTTGTCTTTCCGCTGCCTCGAGAACTGGTAGACTCCTGATGAGCATGCTACCTCCTGGCCTATGAATATCTTTCCGGTAAAAGCCTTCCGTGATAATTACATATGGGTAATGCACGATGCTAACAACGCTCTGGCTGTTGACCCGGGCGAAGCTGCGCCGCTACAAAAAGCGCTCACCGAGTACAGCTTGCAGTTACAAGCTGTGTTGATTACCCACCATCATGCTGACCATCAAGGCGGCCTGCCGAATCTGTTGCGCGACAATCCGCGGCTTGATATTTATGCTCCACGCCTGGAGCCTGTCAATAGGCGCTCAATAGAGCTTTCCGGCGATGAAACCATACAACTTAAATGCATGGGCGAAGAAAGCTTATACGTGCAGGTGTTGTCCGTAGCCGGTCACACACGTGGACACCTGGCTTATTACGTTCGCACCGAACAGGTCTTGTTTTGTGGCGACACACTTTTTGGTGGCGGATGTGGGCGTCTTTTTGAGGGCACGGCACAGCAAATGTTCGACTCATTAACAAAAATTGCCGCCCTGCCCGATAATACGCGCATTTATTGTGCGCACGAATATACAGAAAACAACCTCGCTTTTGCGCAGGCGATAGAGCCAGACAATACAGCCATAGTCGAGCGCTTGGCAGCTGTAGAAACAACAACAGCCAATGGCCACCCCAGCTTACCCTCTACCCTGCAGCTGGAAAAAGCCACCAACCCGTTTTTGCGTTGCCGGCAGCCTGCAGTAATTGCCGCTGCCTGCAAGCTGGAACCGTCTGTTGATAAAGATAACCCGGTAGCGGTATTTGCCGCCTTACGCGCCCGGCGCGACACCTGGTAATAGCTCTTGCCGTACAAACCCGGGAACTACTATAACCCGCTACACCTATACCAGACCGAGTTCGTCAAGATAGCCAGTGTCAATTCGGCTCGCTGCTCCGGCTACGCCAACGAAGCCATACACGCAGGCGGCGAAAATCGCCTGACTCAAGACTATCTGCCAATACCGGCAACCTGAACTGACGTTCCTGCCCATCTTTCCATCGCAATATGGTTACCCAGGGATGCACAACCGTGGGCAATACGACACTCAGCTTGTTGCTGTCCGGCATTTCATCTCCAGCAGTGCTGAAGAGAAAGTTATCAACCTCTTCGTGGCCAATCTGCAAACTACCGTCGGCGTGCAGGCGCAACCAGCGTACCCGGAACAGAGCCCGGCGCATATTCATGTATCCCGACACAGCAACCACGCCCAACAATGTCCATATCAAGGCTTTCCACCAAAGCGACCAGTCTGGTAGCGCAATAACCAACGCAGCCAAAAACAATAAGCCAAACCAAGCCACCGACAGATATCGTGAGGGGGAGAAGCGCATCAGCAATGGGAAATTGATCATAGCTCATCCACATTGGGGGCGAAATGCCACGCTGCCTGGCCGCGAAATCGACCATTGCTCCTGGCAATCTCCAACACACAAAAACGCAAATTGATCTCTAATGCAAGGTATGGTCACCGGCACCATTTGGCACTGGCGGTGATTTTACTCCGGCACTTTTTTTGCCTGTGGTTGTCGAGGTAGAGTGCCGGCAAACCATACGCCAGCCGTGCGCTCCAAGCATAAAAATATGCGACACGAATAACGGCACTCCCCCAGGTTGACCTGTTTCTTTGTTCAACACGGTTTCTATGTTTTGGTAAAGCGCCATCACTGCGCCTTCCCAGCGCGCCTGCTGACTCTTGGCAATGCGGACAGGCGGGTCTTCCATCGCTTGAGCAAAACTCTTGCGTACTTCTTCTACGCCGCTGACCCGTTGTCCATTCGGGTGGATACAAACAATTTCCTCGTCATTAGACCACAGGCTCATCAAGGCATTTATATCCTGCCGTTCGACAGCTTCATAAAAGGCTTTTTCCACTTCTTCCGGCGATGCATAAATAACCCCGGGTTCAGTAGCTGAAGGTGGGTACTTGGCCACAACTCAACCCCGCAATACAAGACTTGTTATTATCAACTCATTAATCAGTTTCAGATTGGCCCGACAACAGCGCATCATTGCAGGCTGCCAACACCTGGCCTGGAAGCAGTTCTTGCAGACAAGCCAGCGTACCAAGCGGGCATTCACGTTTAAAACAGGGGCTACATTCTAGCCGCAATGAAACAATTTGTGCATGCTTTGACAAAGGTGGCGTGAAAACAGGCGAGGAAGAACCATAAATTGCCACTACTGGCGTATTTACAGCCGCAGCTATATGCATCAGACCCGAATCATTGCACACAACCAGGTCTGCCACTGCCAGCAGGTCGACTGCCTGCGTCAACATCGTCTGGCCACACAAGTCCAAACATCGCTGCGGCGAAATGCCTGCTGGCAAGGCAGCTACAATACGTCTTGCTTCGACGCCATCCTTCTCTGAACCCAGCAACCAAACGACACTGTTGGCGTCGGCATTTAGAAGCTCAACCGCCAATGCGGCAAAATGCTCAGCTGGCCAACGCTTGGCTGCTCCATACTCAGCTCCGGGGCAAAATATATAGACGGGATGGTCTGTTGACAGCTGCATGGCTTGTAAGGTGACCTGCTGTTGCTGCGAAGATGATTGCAAAACCGGTTGTAATATGGCAGCGGTACTTTCCTCACCCATGTCGTCGCTAGTTGCCAGCCTCCAAAAATGCTGCACCATGGAGCAAGAAGGCTCCTTGTATGCCGGTTGGCGCTGATTAAGCAACCAAAAGCGAGCTTCGCCTGTATAGCCAATGCGCAAGGGGATATCCGCAAAAAAGGGAATCAATGCCGATTTCCACGAATTGGGCATCACATAAGCGTACTGGTAATCCTGCCCGGATAGTCGGCGTCCCAGTTCGCGGCGCTTCCTGAAATTAAACTCGCCATGTTTCAGGGGATTATCTATCACCTGGCTGACTTCCTGCATACGCTGAAATAATGGAGCAACCCAGGCTGACGCCAGAACATCGAGTTGGATACCCGGATGCAATAAGTGCAGACGGGCAAAAAAGGGTTGCGCCAGAACCGCGTCGCCAACCCAGGCGGGCGTGACAATCAGTACCTTAATCAGCCTGCCTCAAACATAACTCAGCCAAGAGACGTGAGCCGGCGACTGGCCATTTACAACCTGAAAAAACCTCGCCTGCAGATCTGTGGTTACTGGACCTCGCTTACCACTGCCGATCTGGCGGTTATCGAGCTCGCGAATTGGTGTTACTTCGGCTGCAGTACCCGTAAAAAAGGCCTCATCGGCAATATACACATCATCGCGCGTCAAGCGCTTGGAAATTACCGTATAACCATGCTCTTGCGCTAGCTGAATAACCGTAGCTCGCGTAATCCCAACCAACGCTGAGGCAAGCTCAGGTTCATAAATAATACCGTTCTTAATGATAAACAGATTCTCGCCCGCTCCTTCTGCGACAAAACCATCAACATCGAGCAACAGAGCCTCGTCATAGCCATCGTCAAGAGCCTCCATATTGGCCAGAACAGAATTTGCATAGGTGGCTGCAAACTTGGCACGCGGCATGGTTACATTGACATGGTGACGAGCGAAAGAAGACGTTTTAACGCGAATTCCATTTTCCAGGCCATCTTCACCAAGATAGGCCCCCCACGGCCAGGCGGCAACAACAACATGCGTGGTAGCGCCTTTGGGGCTAACGCCCATTTTTTCGGAGCCATAGTAGGCAATCGGCCTTACGTAAGCCGACTCCAGACCGTTGGCGCGCACCACTTTTTTTTGCGCCTCGATCAGTTCTTCCTTGCCATAAGGAATCGGCATACGATATATATGAGCCGAGTCAAAAAGGCGATCAGTATGCTCAATCAGGCGAAAAATCGCCGTTCCCTGACTGGTTTTATAGGCACGTAACCCTTCAAATACCGAGAGTCCATAATGCAGCGAATGGGTCAGAACGTGCGTGGTGGCGTTACGCCATTCCACCATCTTGCCATCCATCCAGATCAACCCGTCACGATCCGCCATTGACATGCTTGCCTTCCCTTCCTTTGCTATGAGCCCTGCAATAACCAACCGAAATTCACACTATATTCAGGAATGATATACGAGCGCCTTGAGTGATTCTTTTACATTGCTTCGGCAAATCTGGCTGTTTTGCACGGCTTTATTTACCAATAAGAGCTGGATAATTATATAGTAATCGCAGACAGGCTTCGCTCTGGAGAGTTAGAATCGCAGGCTAACAGAAAACGAAAGAACATTACCAGCCCTCTCAACCGGCAGACCGCGCCTGGATCACCTGCATTTTGAAGCTCCCACCAGTTGCCAACCATCCTTAACCGCTTAATGTACTTTAAACCTTCCATCTGCCTGCGACAGGGGCAAAATCCCATAACTTGTATGCTAATGGCATTATTGCTTCTCTCGACCGGCATGCAAGTCAGTCTTGGCGCTCCTCCTTTCAATAACAAACAGTCAGAAGGGCAAGCGGCTACCAAAATCAGTGCGCAGCGTCTGTATGGCCGTCAACAGCAATTATTGCACGCCGAAGGGAACGCCAAACTAAGAAAAGGTAACTTGCTAATCGAAGCAGACGAGATGCGTTACTGGCCACTTGATGATCGTGCAGAGGCAAAGGGAAATGTGCGCCTGGTTCAGCCAGGTCACACCACCTCAGCTCCCGTAGTTGTGTTTCATCCTGACGAGCAAAGCGGCGAAATAAAATCCGCCAGCTATGAGATCGCCAACGATGAGAAATCAGCAGCAGCAAAAAATAGTCGCTTCCAAAAAACCACTGACGCATTTGAGCTACCGCCACTCAACCAGGGCCAGCTTAGCGCCAGAGGCAAAGCTGAACACATAGAAGTGCATGACTACGACCATAGCATATTGAAAAACGCCACCTATACCACCTGTCGCCCGAACGATCTGGATTGGTACGCCAAAGCCGAAACGCTGACCTTCGACCATAAACTGCATATCGGTAAAGGTAACAATGCTGCCATTTATTTCAAAGACATACCAATACTATATACGCCCTTATTACTCTTTCCGCTTAAAGATGGTCGGGTAAGTGGTTTCCTGACACCGTCGTGGGGCACCTCCACCCGCTCAGGTCTTGAATTACTCCAGCCCTATTACTGGAACATTGCCCCCAACTACGACGCGACCATTACAGCCCGCTTTCTGGCAAAAAGAGGCTTGCAACTAAATAACGAGGGACGTTACAAGGGACGTAACTACTCTGGCATAATTAATTACGACTTTTTGGATGACTCTGCCTACAATAATGTTCGTCAGCGTTACGCCTGGCAGCATACACATAACCTTGGCCTGGGATTATCCGGCAAAGTTAGCGTAGCTGAAGTATCAGACCACCAGTACTTTTCCGACCTCTCGCATACCCTGGCCAGCGCCTCGCAAACACAAATTCCAAAGCGCTACCAATTATTCTATAACCCTGCTTCGTGGTGGCGTGCTGACGCCACAATACAACATTATCAGACCCTGCAGCCAGATCCAGAAGTTACGGTAAGCAAACCTTATTTTCTCGAACCAAGAATCAATTTCAATGGCGGCCAGGCAGACTTTTTCGGCTTCACCCTTAACATTAACGGACAATACACTCATTTCAAACACCCGACGCGCATTCAGGGACAGAGGCTCTATTTCTACCCGCAACTTACCTGGGAGATAGAAGAACCATATTTCTACCTAAGACCGAAAATTGGCGTACACCTTAGCCAATACGAACTCAATCAGCGTAACAAGGCAAGCTTGTCCGTACCCAAATTTCAACGCCGAGAGGTGCCAATCTTCAGCGTAGACAGTGGCGTTTTTCTTGAGCGACCGGTCAACTACTTTGGGCGTGAGTTTACACATACGCTAGAGCCGCGCCTGTTTTATGTCAACATTCCTCACTACGATCAGAGCAAGCTGCCAGTTTTCGACACCGGCAGAATCGACTTTAACTTCGCGCAGCTATTTACCGAAAACCGCTACTCCGGCTCTGACCGTATAGGTGACGCCGACCATATTACTGCCAGCCTGAGCTCAAAGCTAATAGACAACAAAAACGGCGCCCGACGTGTCAATGCTACCATTGCACAACGTTATTACTTTCGTACTCCACGCGCCGGTTTGCCCGGGGAAACCTTCCCCACAAAGGACAGTTCCGATATCCTGGCCAGTTTCTCGGGCTCAATAATTCCACGCACCTATATTGACATGGCGATCCGGTACGACCAGCAAGAGCAAATAACACGCCGCAGCTCGTTCGGGGTACGTTTTCAACCCGAACACGGCAAAGCCGTATCCGTCACCTATCGTGCGCAACATAACCAGTTGCAGCACATAGATTTCAAGGCACAATGGCCAATATTTCACGGTTTGTACGGAGTTGGGCGTTATAATTATGCCCTAAAAGACAGAAGATACAGGGACAAACAAAACCGGCCCGTGACTAGCGGCAAACTGATTGAAGCACTGCTTGGACTGGAATACCGCGAATACTGCTGGGCAACGCGCCTTGTAACACACAGAATTGAGTCTGTCGGAGGTAAAACTGCTGAAACTTATTTTGTGCAGCTTGAGTTAAATGATTTTGCGACGATCGGTTTTAATCCTCTCAGCTTGTTAAGCCGCAGCGTGCCCGGTTATACCAGAATTACCAACCTTCCCTACCCGGACGACGATCATTCCGACGCCACTGAAGACAGCCAGTAAATTACCAAACGATCTACAGCCATTAGCAACTAAGCTCTACGGATGCAACCCCTACATTATTCCTCTCCATGCCGCCCACCCTGGCCACACAAAAATATTGCTCCGGCCCTGGCTCTATCCGGATATAAGCTTCATGCTGGCATAGCCATCATATTATGCGCATTGTTGGCAGCGCCCATACCGGCCCTGGCCTTCAGGATAGTTGGTGCCGAGTCAGTTAATGGACGTCCTGTAGCAGAGATCATGTCGACCTATCAGGCCAACCTGAAAGCCAGCAAAAAGAAGGCAAGCTCACCGGTTGCCAGCACCAGACGCAACCAGCGGCAAAAAAACGTCACTTCCAGGCACAGCAATGTTGAAGGTAATGCAACGCCAGCGAACTTCACCACTGGATCAAGCATGGTCGGCCTGAGGTATTTAGCGGAAGCAGGCGCAAACGCACCTCGCCTTCGAGTACGTAACCTGTTTCGTGATTCCGCTACTACCTTTATCGTGCAACAAAAGGAAAACACATCTGGCAGTAACAACAAAGTGGCACGCATTGTCGCCGTGGTCAACAATGAACCTATCACCTATACCGATCTGCTCTCTCGGGTCAAATCGCTAAAAAGCGATCTATCCAGCAGCAGTGGAAAGTTACCTCCACAGGATGAAATTGAAAAACAAGTCCTGAGGCGCATGATTCTTGACGTAGCGCAATTGCAACTGGCACGCCGGTCGGGCATTATGGTCAGTGACCGACAACTTGAAATAGCCATACAAAGGATCGCTAAAAAGGAAGGGAAATCGCTGGCCGCTTTCAAGCGCTCAATAAAAGCCAAGGGAATACCGTTCGTTCAGTTCCGCAAGGAGCTGCGCGATGAGATCACCATAGCAAGGCTGCGTAACCGCGAAGTGAGAATCAGGGTCAGCGACAACGAGGTAGACAGCTACCTGGCGATGAAATCCGCCATTGGTCAAGGCAAGGAATACCGCGTTGCCCATATTCTCATCCGTGTTACCGAAGGCATGTCCCCGTCAGAAAAAAGACGTCAGGAACTCAGAGCCAAGCAAATGCTCAGGCGCATGAAAATCGGACAGAAATTCAGGAATCTGGCAATCACCTTCTCCGATGCTCCCGACGCCAGGAATGGTGGCGACCTCGGTTGGCGTACTCAGGACAGACTGCCCAATCTGTTCAAAAAATTAATCAAGAAGATTAAACCCGGAGAGACAAGTGATGTGGTCCGGTCACAGGCTGGCTTTCACGTATTGCATTTCATCGCCGAGCGCCACACCGACAGCAGCGCTGACAAAGCTATACAGCAGACCCGCGCCAGACATATTTTATTAACAACTGACAGTGTGCTTTCCGATGAAGAAGCGGCTTCCCGCCTACAGGTCCTGCGCCAACGCATCATACAAGGTGAAGACTTTGCCGAACTGGCTCGATTCAACTCAAAAGACGGCTCGGCCGCAAAAGGAGGAGACCTGGGGTGGGTTTACCCTGGCGACACCGTGCCGGAATTCGAACATGCGATGAACTCTCTGCAAACTGGCGACATTAGCCAACCTGTACAATCACCCTTTGGCTGGCACCTGATAAAGGTTGTTGAGCGCCGCGAGGCGCCAATATCCGAGGAACGAAGACGCCAAAATGCTCGCCAGCTACTGCATAGACAAAAAATGGAAGAAAGCTACGAAGCATGGCTGCAACAACTGCGAGACAGTACCTATATCGAAAACCGCCTGGAGCCATCTGAACAATAAACGCGCCTTTGGTCATCAGCAGTGGCGAGCCTGCCGGTATCGGTCCGGAAATTTGCCTGCGGCTCGCCAAACAGGCTACGCAATTGCCGCCCCTGGTCATTCTAACGGACCGGCGCATGCTTGCCGCTCGCGCTCACCACTTGGGCTTGAAAGTGCAGCTACATGCTTACACTCCAGGTCACCCATGTATTAACGAGGCAAACGCACTCAATATCTTGCATCTTCCACTGGCTACCGATTGCAAGCCCGGCTATCCAGAGAGTAGCAACGCAAACTACGTACTCGCACAACTGCAACGCTCCGTCACCGGATGCATGCAAGGCGAGTTCTCGGCACTCGTCACTGCGCCCGTCCATAAGGCAATTATCAACCAGGCAGGTTACCAATTCAGCGGACATACTGAATATCTGGCAGAACTTGGCAGTGCCGCGCATCCAGTCATGATGCTGGCTGGCCAGGTGCATAATTCTGCAAACAGTAATCAAGAATCACTGATAATGCGAGTAGCGCTGGTCACCACTCACCTGCCATTAGCGGCAGTCGCATCATCAATAACTACCCGGCGCGTCGAATCAGTACTACGTATACTTGATAGCGAATTACGCTGCAAATACGGCATCACCGCCCCGCGCATTATGGTTGCCGGGCTCAACCCGCACGCCGGAGAAGGAGGCAGCCTGGGCCGGGAGGAAATCGAAATCATCATCCCGACTCTGGATCGGCTACGTCAGGAAGGCTTGCAATTGTTAGGGCCATTGCCAGCTGATACTTTATTTACCTCGCCGCAATTGGCAAAAACCGACGCCATACTGTCTATGTATCATGACCAGGGTCTGGCCGTATTCAAGTACGCTACATTTGGCCGGGGCGTCAATATCACGCTGGGATTGCCATTTATTCGCACCTCAGTCGACCATGGAACCGCTCTGGATATCGCTGGCAAAGGATTTGCACGCCCCGATAGCCTGATAGCCGCCATTACTGAAGCGCACCTAATGAGCAAACAGAATATAAACAAGGCGACGAAATCGAAAAGCTGATCCAGGTAATAAGCACATCAATGCACCCGTCCTTTCACAAACACGGACACCGTCCGCGCAAGCGTTTTGGTCAACACTTTTTGCGTGATTCGGCGCTTATAGCGCAGATAATCGCCGCCATTGACCCGCAACCAGAGGATGCCATGCTTGAGATAGGCCCTGGACAAGGCGCTCTAAGTGTACCTTTGCTAAACAGCCTGAAGCATTTATACGCAGTGGAAATTGACCGCGACCTGATTGAGCGTTTGAGGCAACTCCACCCTCCCACGCAATTAACCATCGTTCAGCACGATGTACTCGATTTCGACTTTGCTGCGCTAGCCAGCCACCTTGGCATGCCATTAAGAATAGTTGGCAACCTGCCCTACAACATTTCATCACCCTTGTTATTTCATCTTGCCGCATATGCAACACATCTGCTCGACCTACACGTCATGCTGCAAAAAGAAGTAGCTGAGCGCATTGTAGCCCCCCCCAACTGTTCAGCTTATGGGCGGCTTTCGGTAATGATGCAGTATTGCTTCGCTTGCCAACACGTACTTGACGTGCCTCCAGATGCGTTTCATCCTCAGCCCAAGGTACATTCTGCCGTGCTACGGTTGACACCGTTAACTGCAAGAGAGGCTGACGAGCTACCAGTATCATTTGACACGCTGTCGCGCCTGGTGGCCGCCGCCTTCTCGCAACGGCGTAAAATGTTGCGTAATACCCTACAGGCTTTTTTTAGCCCACAAGAGCTCCTGGCGCACTCCATTTCCCCCACCGAGCGCGCCGAGTCACTATCAGTAGCAGATTTTGTTCGTCTGGCCAGAACACAGGAGACGACCATGCATCACTCCTGATCAAGAGTAAAAGCGTTGCGCACCCAGTTAAGCGCGGCTAGATCCAATCGATCTAAGCTAATGCAATCAAAGCGACAAGCCATATTGTTGGCGACGTTCCTGCCCAGATAATGTTTTGCGGCAAGAATTATTCTCGCTTGCTTGCGCTTATCAATGCTTTCTAACCCCCCACCGAAGCGAACATTGCGCCGCAACCGTACCTCAACAAAAACGAGGCTTTCGCCCTCCTGACAGACCAGGTCTATCTCGCCACCCCTGACACGGAAATTTCTTTCCAGTACCGTCAAACCACGGCGCTGCAGATAGTCAGCCGCCATGCTCTCGGCAAGCGCGCCGTCCGTGTTACCTTTATCCTTTCGCATTACAATTTGCATTATCAGACAGCTCGTTTATCTAACACACATTCCCATAATCCCCATAAAAACTCTGATGGATCAAAAACTTCCTCTCGCATTGTACGTGGTGGCCACGCCTCTCGGCAACCTTGAGGACCTATCGCCACGCGCCAAGCGAATATTAGCCAGCGTTGCATACATTGCGGCAGAGGACACTCGCCATTCTGCGCCACTACTTAAACACTGTGGTAGCAGGGCAATAATTTTCGCAGCCCATCAACATAACGAACAACTAGCCGCCCGACGCATTGTCGGCTATTTGTCGGAAAACAAACCCGTGGCCTTGATTAGCGACGCCGGAACCCCGGCAATATCTGATCCCGGATCGCGGATCGTGGCTCAAGTCAGGCAGGCAGGCTTTCCAATCACCCCCATCCCAGGGCCGTGCGCCCTTGCTGTAGCCCTCAGTATTTCCGGAATTCATTCACCACATTTTTTGTTCTACGGTTTTCTACCGGCTAAAAAAGGTGCTAGACGCGCCGCCCTGCAAGAGCTGCTTTTCCAGCCGCACAGCCTGGTTTTTTATGAGGCTCCGCATCGCCTGCTCGCCATGCTGGAGGACTGTATACAGATTCTGGGTGGTGAGCGTAGAGGCTTGCTGGCACGTGAAATAAGTAAATTATACGAAACGCTACACCAGGATCAACTGATTGCATTGCTACCCTGGCTGCAAGCTGACCCAACGCGGCAAAAGGGTGAGCATGTCGTTATCATTGAACCTGCGGCTGACAACAGTGATAGCGGCTGCGAGAGGCCTGAGGCCAACAGAGTGCTGCAGTTGCTACTGGCGCAAAAACTGCCTGTCAAACAATGCGCCAAACTAGCCGCGCAACTCACCGGCGGCAGCAAAAACGATATGTACAAACTGGCGCTATCGCTAAAAGAGGAGAAGAAATAAACATATATATTGTCTCACCACAGCGCCCAGGTTAGATAGCTATAGCGTACAATAACAACAAAAAAACAAGGGGAATAATAATGACAAACAACCTCGCCGCAGCCAACACCATAAGGCAATGGCCAAAAGACGAACGACCGCGTGAGCGCCTCTTGCAGCATGGGGCCACGGTGCTTTCCGACGCCGAATTGCTGGCCATCTTTTTGCGCGTTGGCGTCAGCGGCAAAAGCGCAGTAGATCTGGCGCGTGAATTATTGCATCACTTTGAAGGCTGCCTATCGCGCCTCGTAGAAGCCAGCCTGGACGAGCTTACCTCCGTACGTGGCGTTGGCATATCCAAGGCGGCCCAATTGAAAGCCACTTTTGAACTCAGCCGCCGAGCCCTGGAGCAAAACATCAAACAGGGTGACACACTGGGATCACCAGAAAAAGTATGCGACTGGCTCAAGTTACGTCTGGCAACACAAAAGCAGGAAACCTTTCTCGCCCTGTGGCTCAACACGCAAAATCGCCTGATCGAGAGCGAGGAACTGGCACGCGGCAGCTTGCGCGAAAGCCACGTCTACCCGCGTGAGATAGTCAAGTCAGCTCTGGAAAACAACGCCGCCGCGGTAATTTTCGCCCACAACCACCCATCAGGCAGCACGCAGGCTTCTGATGCTGACCGCGAGCTAACGCGGGAACTACAAAGCGCCCTGTCGCTTATTGATGTAAAACTACTCGATCATTTCATAGTCGCCGCCAACTCCAAGCCGCTCTCGTTTGCTCAATGTGGCTGGTTATAGGCAACAATAAAGAACGCTTGCAAATTATATTCAACGCTACGTCAAAACACTGACGGGAAGTATCAGTATGTTTTAGGGAGACGCTGATTAATTATGCGAGCGGAACGAAAGACAAGGCGCACGGAGCACAGAATGGGAGACATATCATGCAGATAGGCGAGCTTTCGAGCACCGCGCAACGCAGGATTTCGCCCGCGCAGGAAATAAAAACAGCGTCCCTTAGGCCACGATAACGAATCCTCTTGTGTCCGAAGATGTTATCAGGGAACGATCTTCCCCAATTGTGCAAGCAACCGCTCACAACGTGCTAGCTTTTTCTTGCTATTTTGCTCGAGTTCTGTAAAACTGACCCGCCCGTGCATCTCTATAAATCCCTGTGGGTTTGATATCTTCTTTTTTACCCGAATGGCTTTAAGTACGGCTATTAAACCAGCGCTTCCCTGGCGGAGTTGGCCTATCGTAACGGCGATTATGCACACTTTGAGCATTTGTTGTTGAACCTTTGTTGTCATTTATTGACCTACCCGTAGTATCAACATTAATACACTATAAGGAGGTGGTATGAGAAAGATCCTTTTACCCAGTAGTAAACTAGTGGCAACCGGCGTCTTTGCTGTAATGACCGGCGTACTAGCCTTGTCGACTGTTGATTCACAAGCTGCTGAAACCAAGTTCGTGACTATCGGTACCGGTGGCGTTACAGGAGTTTACTATCCTACCGGCGGTTCCATATGTCGACTGGTGAACAAAGGTCGCAAGTCACACGGCGTACGTTGTACGGTCGAGAGTACTGGTGGATCGGTGTACAACATTAATACTATCCGCGAGGGTGAGCTGGATATGGGCGTGGCTCAGTCTGATTGGCAGTACCATGCTTACCACGGCACCTCCAAGTTTAAGGATGCTGGCAAGTTTTCAGGCTTACGAGCCGTGTTTTCAGTGCATCCGGAACCATTCACCGTAGTGGCTCGCAAAGATAGCGGCATCAGGAATGTCGCAGACCTTAAGGGCAAGCGGGTCAACGTCGGTAACCCTGGTTCAGGTCAGCGCGGCACTATGGAAGTCTTGATGGCTGCCATGGGCTGGACGATGAAAGACTTTGCCTTGGCCTCGGAGTTAAAGGCCGCTGAGCAGTCCAAAGCGCTGTGTGATAACAAGATCGACGCCATGGTGTACACGGTTGGACATCCCAACGGCTCTATCAAGGAAGCCACGACCTCATGTGACACGGTTCTAGTCAATGTTACTGGATCGGCAGTTGATAAGTTAATCAAGGATAATGATTACTACCGTGCGGCCACTATCCCTGGTGGTATGTACCGCGGTAACCCGAAAGACACCAAGACCTTTGGCGTCGGTGCTACCTTCGTGAGTTCCACCAGGACTAGTGCCAATACCGTCTATCACGTTGTTAAGTCGGTGTTTGAGAACTTTGACGCTTTCAAGAAACTACACCCTGCTTTTTCGGTTCTCAAGAAAAAGGAAATGGTTAGAGATGGCCTTTCGGCTCCGCTGCACGACGGCGCTGCCAAATACTACAAAGAGGCCGGCTTGATTAAATAAAAAGTCTGATCTCTTGCGCATAGAAAAATCCACCCAGGGCGAAAGCCAAGTTTTTTTGCCCTGGGCGGTGCGTTTTTAACTTGGGATAAAACAATGGTCGCCCCAACCTCTAACTCTGATTCGGATAGCATGACGAATCAAAAGTTGGAGGATATGATCGCGGAGTCGGAAACCGGCGGCCGCGCCCCTACACACCTTGGCGTTGCGAAGTTCCTCATGCTGACGGCCATGATCTGGTCGCTGTTTCAGCTCTACGTCTCCTCTCCATTAGTGCTTGAGTTCACCCCGTGGATGCACGAGAGTATCGTTAAACAGTTTCACCTGACGTTCGCTATATTTCTTGCCTACCTGAGCTATCCAGCTCTGAAGTCGTCTCCGCGTAGTTACATACCGCCTCTGGATTGGGTTTTGGCTGCTATCGCCGTTCTGGCTTGCTTGTATCTGATCTTTTTATCAGATGAGCTTTCCCAACGACCTGGCAACCCCACTGGCATGGACGTTGTCGTTGCTGTGATCGGCATTGTGTTGTTGCTGGAAGCCACGCGTCGGGCGCTGGGACCACCCTTAATGATCGTGGCCAGCGTGTTTTTATTGTACGCCTTCCTTGGTCCGTATATGCCAGAAATCATAGCGCACAAGGGGGCGTCTTTAGCCAAGGGCGCCTCGCATTACTGGCTATATACAGAAGGCGTCTTCGGGGTGGCCATAGGCGTTTCGGCGACCATGGTTTTTCTCTTTGTTCTCTTTGGGTCCCTGCTGGAACAAGCTGGGGCGGGGAATTACTTTATCCGCGTGGCTTTTGCTCTTATGGGGCATTTCCGTGGTGGCCCAGCCAAGGCAGCTGTGGTTTCGTCGGCCCTGACTGGCATGATCTCGGGCTCTTCAATTGCTAACGTGGTAACCACTGGTACGTTTACCATACCGCTGATGAAAAAGGTTGGCTTTACGCCAGAAAAGTCAGGGGCGGTCGAGGTCGCCTCATCCACTAACGGACAATTGATGCCACCTATCATGGGCGCAGCGGCCTTTCTGATGGTCGAATACGTAGGCATACCTTATATAGAAGTTATCAAGCACGCTTTCCTGCCGGCGGTCATTTCCTATATAGCCCTTATTTATATCGTGCATTTAGAGGCCGTGAAAGCAGGCATGCAAGGCTTGCAGCGTGTGCATAAAATAGATCGCAAAGCCAAGTTGATTGGCTTTCTGAGCGTGTTTATTATTCTCGGCGCGCTAGTTTGGGTGCTGCCGCCGCTGGTACAGGGCATAAAAAGTCTCACCGGCCACGGCGAAATGACCGGCTGGGTTTTTGCCTTGTTGTGCGGTGCGGCCTACTTGCTGCTGTTGTGGTATTCGTCTCGCGTTCCCGACTTGCCGACAGGCGAAATGGACGAATTGCCTGAGATCGGGCCGACGGTCAAAGCCGGAGTGTACTATCTGCTTCCCATACTGGTGCTGATCTGGCTGCTGACGGTTGAGCGTCTGTCGCCTGGACTGTCGGCTTTTTGGGCAACAGTTTTCATGGTGCTTATCGTCGTTACCCAAAAGCCGATAATTGCGTTGTTCCGTGGTCAGTATGGGAGTGAAATTGCAAAAATTAAAGAGAGCATACGCGACCTTTATATTGGACTGGTGGCCGGGGCGCGGAATATGATAGGTATTGGCGTCGCCACGGCGGCAGCCGGTATCATAGTCGGCACCATTACGTTGACCGGTATTGGGCAAGTGATGGTCGAATTTGTCGAGTTGATTTCTGGTGGCAACCTGATACTTATCCTGGTTTTCACGGCCATGATTAGCCTGATACTTGGCATGGGCTTGCCGACTACCGCTAACTACATAGTCGTCTCCAGCTTGATGGCGCCGGTAATCGTAACTTTGGGCGCTCAAGCCGGCTTGATCGTTCCGCTTATCGCTGCTCACATGTTCGTTTTTTATTTCGGTATCCTGGCGGACGATACTCCACCTGTTGGCTTGGCGGCCTTCGCGGCGGCGGCAATTTCGCAAGGTGACCCGATCAGAACTGGAATTCAGGGCTTTATGTACGACATCCGTACCGCCATTTTGCCATTTTTGTTCATTTTTAACAGCGAATTGCTAATGATCGGAATCAGCGGACCGTTCCATTTGCTGCTTACCATCATCACTGCCCTGTTCGCCATGCTCATTTTCGCAGCGGCAACGCAGGGCTATTTCATGACTCGTAGCCGTATATGGGAATCTGTTTTACTGCTGCTGATTGCCTTTACCTTGTTTCGTCCGGGTTTTTGGATGGATCGCTTATACCCGCCTATCGTTGAGAAAGCGGGTGGCGAGTTGTTTCAGGTAGCCGAAAGCCTCAAAGAAGGGGAGCTATTGAAGCTTCGCGTAGCTGGCACGGATATAAACGACAAGCCGGTAGATAAGGTGGTAACATTGTCCATTGGTAATCAGGGTTCTGGCGAGGAGCGCGTAGCCGGAGCGGGTCTGGAGCTGCGTAGCGTAAATGACAAACTCGTGGTCGATAGTGTTGGTTTCGGCTCATCTGCCGAGAAGGCTGGCATTGATTTTGATTATGTAATTGTCAAAGTCCTTGAGGACGCCAAGCGCCCACCCAAGCAATTGATGTATTTTCCAGCCGTGCTTTTGCTGGTGATGGTAGTCTTCATACAGCGTAAACGTGCCAGGCTGCAGCGGCCTGTAACAGCCTAAATTATGTTCAAGAATGTTTTGCTTCCTGTCGATCTGGGTCATGAGAGCTCCTGGAGCAACGCTTTACCGGCTGCCCTGGTTCAATGCCGGATTTCCGAAGCTTGTCTGCATCTAGCTACGATCCTGCCTGATTATGGCATGCCCATCGTTGCGCAATACTTCCCCAAAGGTTTCAACGAGAAAGCCGGTAAAAAAATTCTGAAAGAACTAAGGTCGTTTGCTAACCAACACATTCCCAAGGATATAGAGTGCCGTTGCGCTGTTGGACAAGGAAATATATATGAGTCGATTCTTAAGATCGCCGACAATTCAAAGGCCGACCTGGTGGTCGTGGCTTCTGGTAGGCCAGAGCTCGCCAACTTCCTGCTTGGGCCAAACACTGACCGTATAGTCCGGCACGCCAAGTGTACGGTAATGGTGGTCAGATAAAAAATGCAGAAAAGAGTATAACTGTCATACGACGTGACCATATCCAGTCACATCATCCATTGCTTCGTCTGCTGAAATAGCCAGACTTGCTTATTTGTGCATTTTACGCAATTGCCTTGGGATAGCCCACAACTTGCTCAATAGCATCCACTATTTCCTTGCTCGGTGAAACTGCCAAAGGCTTCAATTTGCCGACGTTGGCGGGCGGTAATTGTCGCAGAAATGCTTGCAAGCGTGCGAGGTCGTAGTTACAGATGAAAGCCGTAGCTCCCAAACCTTCTTGTCGTTCTGTAGTGACGCGCATTAGCAAGGTCGGTATTTGCAGGTAAGAGAGCTCTTCCTGATTGCCGCCGCCGTCAGTGATTACGAAGCGGGCTTGTTGTAACAATCGCACGAACGGGATGTAACTGAGTCTTGGTACAAGCTTGATTTGCCCATTGTTTTGTAAACGGCGTATTAGGCCGAAGCGATGTAGATTCTTTTCTGTGGCCGGGTGTAATACAAAAAGCAATGTACTATGCCGGGCCGCGACCTCCAGCAAGTCTATGATCTTGCTTAGGCGGCGACGGAAAAATATATTTTCAAAGCGGTGCAAAGAGACGAGCGCATACTGCTGAGGCTCAGTAGAATTAACCACGTTGCCCTCAGTCTCTGATTCTGCCACCGTGTCGGGCATGCTCTCTGCTTTTGCCAGACTGCCCGTATTGGCGTCCGCTTTTTTCAATGCCAGGTGCAAGGCATCTATAAGCGTATTGCCTCCAGTGTTAATCTTGCGCAGTTTCTCCAATGCAGCCAGGTTGTCGCAGGCCTGTTCGTCTTGGCAAAATGCTATCCTGGCAAGGTGAAAGACACAACGGCGGGTAAGTTCTTCAGGAAAAGGGTGCCACCAGCGAAACGAACGCAGTCCGGATTCAACATGCGCTACCGGTATCTTGCGCAAGCGACCAACAAGAGCGGATAGCAGGGTAGAAAACGTATCGCCGTGCGTCAGCAGCAGTGGAGTACCGTCAGGCAGGTATTGTGAGTTGCGTAGCAAACGCCACAAACAACTAACGGCCCACGGCAAAACCATGGCTAACGAGCTTACTTCACGGCCTTGATAAAGCCATATGGCTGTAGTTGACAGGCTAAACTCGTCTTGCAGCCTGTCCATAGTTAAACTGTGTTGGCCACTCATCAATAAACGATAGGGAATGTTACGAGCTTCCAGTTCCAGGAGCACTGGCGCCATTTTGATAAATTGCGCCCTGGTGCCAATCAGGCAACATAGAGGCTGCATAAGCACAAATTCAGTATGTTAGCGGTCCGACAAAAGTTGCCTGAAGTAGGCAATGGTCTCTTTCAAACCGTCTTCAAGGGGTATCTGCGGTTGCCAATTGAGCGTTTCGCGGGCAAGCCCTATGTCCGGCTGGCGTTGCCGGGGATCGTCTGACGGCAATGGCTGGAAAGCTATGCTTGAACGTGATCCGACCAGCCGTATTACGCTTTCGGCCAACTCCAACATGGTGAATTCGGTTGGATTGCCGAGATTGATCGGCCCGGTTATGTCGCCGGAGGTTTTCATTAGCGACACCAGAGCGGTGATCATGTCATCTATATAACAAAACGAGCGGGTTTGCTGCCCATCACCGTAGACGGTAATTTTTTCATTTTGCAGCGCCTGCACAATGAAGTTGGAAACTACCCGCCCATCGGCAGGATGCATGCGCGGACCGTATGTGTTAAAGATTCTCGCCACCTTGATAGGGAGCTGGTGTTGCCGGTAATAATCAAAAAACAGCGTCTCGGCACAACGCTTACCTTCGTCGTAGCATGAACGTATACCGATCGGATTAACGCGTCCCCAATACTCTTCGTTTTGCGGGTGGCGTTCCGGGTCGCCATATACTTCACTGGTTGATGCTTGCAGTATGTTCGCCTGCACCCTTTTGGCCAGCCCCAACATATTGATCGCCCCATGTACACAGGTTTTTGTTGTTTGAACCGGGTCGTGCTGGTAGTGGACCGGAGAGGCTGGGCAGGCAAGATTGTATATATGGCTTGCTTCAAGATACAACGGAAAAGTAATATCGTGCCGGATAAATTCAAATTTTGGATGCGTTGCAAAGGTGGCAATATTAGCCTTGTTGCCCGTGAACAGGTTGTCTACGCAGATTACTTCTTGCCCTTCCTTTAGAAGATGTTCGCACAAATGCGACCCTATAAACCCGCAGCCGCCGGTAACCAGGTGCGTTTCGTCATATTTCATAAAATTGGTATCCTGTAATATCCGCCGCTTGCCGATATAATGCGGGGGAACCATATATCTTAAAGCTAGTTGTTGTAAAAATGTCCCAGGATTTTATCGTTAACGGCGCATCTGATTGTTTGCTGCGCGATCCAACCGGCTGTAGGAAAAGTTGATAAATTGGCTGCACGGGTGTTTTATTGCAGCGCTGCACGGTGCTTAAAGTTTCTTCTGTCTGTGTTGTTATTTAAAAAGCCCCTTTAGCGCCTCACCAATCGCTTTGCCGGATGTCCCGCCTTGCTTATTGATTTCAGATTCCACTCTCTGGAGTACCTGCCCCTTTTTCTTGCCCAACTTTTCGAGAAGGCGCTCCTTCGCTTTCGTACGAGCTTTATCAAGCTTTGCCTTGCTAACACCCTCGAGCGCTCTTTTAAAGTCAATGCGATACGAAAGCTCGTCAAATGGACCACTAACCTTTACCGGCACCGGCACGCCCTTGAGTTGTCCAAGAGTATTGTCGTCTTGCCCACCCGGGCTGGCTACCAACGTTGCAGTTGCCAAATAATCCATAGCACCTTTGCCGATATCAATATCACCTTCGCCGGACAGCCGAATAAATGGTGATTTTGCAGACAAATCATCATTATGCGCTATGCCATTGTTGATTTTAAAGGAGGCTTCCAGCTCGGTAAAATCCGTTTTTTCCACCTTGTTGGCGGCGATTCTTTTGTGCGGGTCGCCTGAAAGAGCAGCCTTAAAACCACGCAAACTTTTAGCCAGGTTGATACCCTTTATCGCACCGTCACGTATATTAAGCCCTACTGTGCCGTTGAGCCTGCGTTTCATGACGCCCACTGTAGCTCCAGAGGTGTTTAGAGCGAGACGGACGTTGCCACGTCCTTCGATAAGGTCTTTGTCGAGTACGTCCTGCATCAACGGGTTGATGTTTACCCCGCTCAGGGTTTGTTTTAGCTTTATGCGGTTGCCGGTAGCTTGCGCTGATACAGTACCGGCAAGCTTGCCCTGGTACAGGTGTGCGCTTAGTGGTTGCAGATTCAACTTGCCGTCCTTGAGGTGCAAGTTGGTGCGCAGATCCGAGAGCTTGATACGTTGCGCCTGTAAAGAGCCAAAACGTATCTTGCCCACGGCATTTAGCGAGTTAAGTATCGATAGATCTATGGGAGTTTCTTTTTCGTCACTTGCTGCCCAAGACGACGCGAATATTTCTGGCATGCTCAATGCCTGCTCCTTGTTTTCTGGCAATTCTTGCTGCCTACTTTTGGCCGGGGGGTAATATTTATCAACGTTCAAACGGTCAACAAGCAGGTCAAAAACGGTGCTCAGAGGTGAAAATGAGGACAAACTCCATACCAGCTGAGCAGAACTATCATCCACTTTGGTATTGAGGGTGCCGCTCGCTGTTTGTTGGCCGTAATCAACCTCAGTGTGCCCATTAAGTGGCAGCTTTAAAGACTTCATCGGTATATTCGGATGAGCAACAGTTACTTCCCCCTTTATTGTTGGCAAGGAGAGTTGCTCTTCATGCAGGTTGCCATTCAGTGGACCGTGCAGCCAGCCACTGCTTTTCAGATCCCCCTGCTGTAGGCGCCAGTTAATGTCCATGCGTTGAAAAGCGTATTTCTTGGCGCTGCCTTTGGCCTCCGAGAGTTGCATTTTTGACTCAATCTCTCTGGCCGCACCCGAAAGATTAAACAGGGCCACAATGCTCTCGCCGCTGGCCTGAGCGTTGTCAATCTGCAAACGTGGGGCTTCTAGCTGGACGCTGAGCGCATCGTCACGCAGCTTGCCCTTGGCTTTTAAATCTGCGCCGCCGATAGTGATGGCTTTTTGTTCTGGTTGGCTAACTATTGAACGTGCCAGCAGGGTCAGATCAAGGGCGCTCAAGTCGGCGATTTCGCCACGCACCTGGGCTTGTATCTCGTTAAAAGCGTAGCGACTCTTTTCCAAATCGTAATCGTAACGAACTTCCGACTGAAGAGCGAGCTTCATTTTTGATGAGACAGAGTCCACCTTGGCCACCAGAGATAGATCCCCCGTCGCCGCGTTGCCCAATTGCCCTGCGCTAAAGTACAGTCCGCTAATACGGTAGTCCTGCTTGTACAACTCGTCTATCCAGCGCAATTCGCCATTGCGCACTGCTATGCCGGCAATGTCAAATTTAACCTCGGCCTTGCCTTTCCGGCTTTCACTACTGCTACTGTTTTTTCCCGCCTCTGTTGATTGTCCCTGGATAGCCTCCACGCCACTACCTTGAACGTGCTCGCCCTTGCCATCGAGGCTAGCACGTTCCGCCTGGTCTCCCAGACTGAGCAAATCGGCAAAATTAGTGCCGCCATCGCTGGAACGCTGCAAAGTGGCGCTAAAACCGTCCAACTCTATCTTGTCGGCGACCAGGCGTCCGGTAAGCAGCGGCCACAAACGCACCGAAATGCGTGCACCGTCCATGGCGGCAAAGCGCTCGTTTGAGGCTGGTTCTGACAGGGTAATGCGCCCCAGCCGCACGCTCAGGTTGGGGAAAAGATGCAAATCAACCTCACCAGCTATGTCAAGCTGGCGCTGGGTCTTTTGCATAACGACTGTGGCAGCTTCCGCTTTCAGGCGAGTGGCGTCAAACTGTGTAATCAGCAGTAAAATGCCGACCAGCGTAACAACGACCAATGCCGCTGTTGTCCAAGCTATTCGCTTCCACCACATTTTTTTCTGCCGCTATCAGGATAAACCCTTGCAGACTAACATAGTACGAACGCTTTTGAAAGTACTATAACGTTTTTTTCTAACAACTCTATGATGTATAAATAACAATGAGCGGGGAGCTTGCCGCCTTTTGGCATCTCACTCTTCTTCCAGAAGGGTTAATAACTTGCATCAGGAAACTGCGCCTTACGCCGTTCCATGTAGGCGCAGAGAGCCTCGTCAACCGCCGGGTCAAGCTCGGGGGGGGTATACTCGGAAAGCATTTTTTTCCACTGCCGGTTGGCGCGCTGCGCCATGTCGAGGCCGCCTTCAGATTCCCACTGCTCATAACTGTTATTATCTGCCAGCGGTGAGCGGTAAAAGGCGATCTCGAAATTGGCCTGTGTATGTGTGCAACCCAGGAAGTGGTTGCCCGGACCCACTTCCCGCATCGCTGACATGGCCTGCGCATTTTCTGACAGATCAATTCCGCCCAGCAGGGTGTGCATTTTGCCAAGCGCGTCGCAGTCGATAATAAACTTTTCGTAGCTCATGGTCAGGCCACCCTCCAGCCAGCCGGTTGAATGTAAAACGAAGTTGGTCCCGGCCAGGCAGGTGGGCATCAAAGTGTTGGCAGATTCATCTAAAGCTTGTGCATCGGGAATCTTGGAAGCGCACAGGCTGCCGCCAGAACGATAGGGAACCCCAAGGCGCCGCGCCAACGCTGCCGTGGTGTAGAGTACCAGAGCCGGTTCGGGCGTGCCAAAGGTGGGCGCGCCGGACTGCATGGAAATTGAAGCGGCAAAACAACCGAAGACAACTGGCGTCCCTGGGTTAACCAGTTGCAAGAAAGCCATGCCAGCCATAGCTTCGGCCAGGATTTGCTGCGAAGCTCCAAGCACCGACACCGGCGACATGGCGCCAGCCAGTATGAACGGTGAAACAATACACGCCTGGTTGTTACGCGCATATTCCTTGGCTGCCTCCAGCATGGTTGCGTCATAAGTCATCGGTGAGTTGGCGTTTATAAGGCTGATTAAACATGTTTTTGGCCTGCCGTCGAGTTGGTTGATATACTGGTCACCAAAGAGAATTCGCGCCATTTCTATCGAGTCGCGCGCTCGCTCAGGAGCCGTGACCGAACCCATAAAGGCCTTGTCGCTATACTTTATGTGGCTATATATCATGTCTAAATGGCGTTTGTTTACAGGCAAATCAACCGGTTCACAAACTGTTCCGCCGGAATGGTGCAACCAGGGCGTCATATAGGTCAATTTGACCAGATTGGAAAAATCATCCAGCGTGCCGTAACGGCGCCCTTCATCCAAACTGCGCACAAATGGAGAACCATAGCCAGGGGCAAACACCGTGTTGCGTCCGCCGATAACGACGTTATTCTCAGGGTTGCGCGCGTGCTGAATGAATTCGGCAGGCGCGTGTTGCTGAATCAGTTGCCGGCACAGGCCGCGTGGAAAGCGTACGCGTTCACCGTCAACCTCAGCCCCGCCACGGCGTAATATATCCAGCGCTTCCGGATCGCCAAGAAAATCAATGCCGATTTCCTCCAGCAGTGTATCAGCATTTTTTTCAATGAGTTGCAGGCCCTCCTCGTCCAACACCTGAAAGATTGGTATATGGCGCTGAATGTAGGGTATAGACTTGGCCTTTTTTAGACTACGCGCAAGCTTGGCTTCGCGTCCCCCGCCAGCCCTTCGCCGACGGGATACTATGGCTTGTTCTTCCATGGCTTTTTCTCTTGCGGTAAATTTAGTAATAACAGTCAGACAATGATTTCTAACATTCGACAATATTTATCGCCAGACCGCCGTTAGAGGTCTCCTTGTAGTGGCTGTGCATGTCGGCACCTGTCTCGCGCATGGTTTTAATTACCTTGTCCAGCTCGACAACGTGATGACCGTCACCCCTCAAGGCAAGGCGCGAGGCAGTAATCGCTTTGACAGCGGCGACGGCGTTACGTTCAATACAAGGTATCTGCACCAGACCACCTACCGGATCACAGGTTAACCCAAGGTTATGTTCCATGCCTATTTCTGCTGCATTTTCAACCTGTTGTGGCGTACCGCCAAGAACCTCGGTCAATGCGCCAGCCGCCATAGAGCACGCTACCCCCACTTCACCTTGACAACCAACTTCGGCGCCAGATATGGATGCATTTTTTTTGTAGAGCGAACCGATGGCGCCGGCGGTCAATAAAAATCTGACTACGTTGTCATCATTCGCGCTGTCAACAAAGCTGGTGTAATAACGTAACACCGCCGGAACGATTCCGGCAGCGCCGTTTGTCGGAGCGGTTACCACCCGACCGCCGGAGGCGTTCTCTTCGTTGACAGCCAACGCGTAGAGGGTAACCCAGTCAATAATCGCCAGATCATCCTGCAGCTGTGATTCAGGTCGTTGCTGCAAGTCCCGGTACAGCGACGGAGCACGGCGTCTTACGTTTAACCCGCCTGGCAGTACTCCTTCCTTTTGGCACCCACGCTCAATGCAATCCTGCATCGCCTTCCAGATGCTCAGCAAGCGTTCACCAACTTGCTGGAAAGAGCAGTTATTGATGAATGCTTCGTTTTCCAGCAACAAATCGCTAACCGGTTTGTTCAGCCGACGGCAGAGTTCAATTAATTCCCGGGCGCTGTCAAATGGGTGTGGTGGTGTAGTTTCCGGGCTACTATGGTAGTTGCTCAACTCCCCAGCGTTAACTACAAAACCACCTCCTACCGATAACCAGTATTGTTCGAGCAGTAACTGGCCGTCGCTATCCATAGCCTGAAAACGCATGCCATTGGGGTGTTCATCAAGCACCTGTTCGCCAAGGAAAAGCAAGTCGCTATCCGGTGAAAAAGGTATCTCAGCTCCACCTGGAAGGCGAATAGACTTGTTTTGGCGTATTTGCGCAATCAGCTTGTCCCTATTGTCAAGGTCGATGGTCTCTGGCTGTTCGCCTGACAAACCCAGCAATATTGCTGTGTCAGTGCCGTGGCCACGCCCGGTGGCGCCTAGTGATCCATAGAGACACACTTCGCAACGCGCCAGGTCTTCATCCAGTTGCTTTGCAACCAGCGCCATACCAAACTCACGTGCGGCGCGCATAGGTCCCATGGTATGCGAGCTGGATGGTCCAACTCCAATTTTGAAAAGGTCAAAAACGCTGACGTACACCTTGATTCCTGTCCACCTAGAACAGACCAGTTATCCTACCTTCTTCGTCTACATCAATAGACTCGGCAGAAGGCGTAATCGGTAAGCCTGGCATGGTCATGATGTCACCGCAAACCATGACAACAAACTGTGCTCCGGCCGCCAGGCGTACCTCACGAATATTAACCACGTGTCCTTCAGGTGCGCCCCGCAGTGCCTGATCGGTAGAAAACGAGTACTGTGTTTTAGCAACGCAAACCGGGTAATGACCATAACCTTCCTCTTGCAAACGGCGAATGCCGGCACGCACTTTAGTGTCAGCAGTTATATCGGCTGCGCCGTAGATGTGTGTGGCGACTTTCTTCATTTTTTCCCACAGGGTGTCTTCGTCTTCGTAAACGTAGCTGAAAACAGCGCTGTGCTTTTCGCATTCATCCACCACCGCCCTCGCCAGATCAGCCGCCCCTTTGCCACCTTCCGCCCAATGACGCGCCACTATTACTGGCACCTGATGGTGAGCCATATGATCTTGTAACAATTGCAACTCCGTGGCAGTGTTATCAACGAAGTGGTTAATCGAAATTATGCAAGGTAGACCGTAATGGTTGCGAATGTTGTTAACGTGCCGCTCGAGGTTGGCTATCCCTTTTGCCAGCGCCACATGGTCTTCCTGTCCCAGCTCATCCGGGGTTGCTCCACCGTGGAACTTTAGCGCCCGCATGGTGGCAACTATCACTGCTACATCAGGACGCAAGCCTGATTTGCGGCACTTGATGTCAATGAATTTTTCCGCCCCCAGGTCTGCGCCAAACCCCGCCTCGGTAACGACATAATCAGCCAGCGAGAGCGCCGCGTTTGTGGCGATGACCGAATTGCAACCATGCGCGATATTGGCAAAGGGGCCGCCGTGAATTATGGCCGGGTTGTTTTCCAGAGTTTGTACCAGGTTGGGGTTAAGAGCATCACGCAGCAAGGCCGCCATAGCGCCATGCACTTTAAGATCTCTGGCGCGAATGGGATGCTGCTGCCTTGTATAACCAACGATAATATTGCCAAGGCGTAGCTTCAGATCCATCAAGTCGCGCGCCAGGCAAAAAATTGCCATCACCTCGCTGGCGACTACAATATCAAAGCCATCCTGGCGGCTAAACCCATTAGCCGGGCCACCTAAACCAACTACCAGGTTACGCAAGGAGCGATCATTCATGTCCACCACGCGCCGCCAGGTAATTCGGCGGCTATCAAACTGCAACTCGTTACCATGATGAATATGGTTGTCAATTGCCGCCGCCAGCAAGTTGTTGGCCAACGCAATAGCGCTGAAATCGCCGGTAAAGTGCAGGTTAATGTCTTCCATCGGCACTACCTGCGCGTAACCTCCACCGGCTGCGCCACCCTTGACGCCAAAAACCGGCCCTAGACTTGGTTCGCGCAAGCAGATCATGGCCTTCTTGCCTATGTGATTCAATGCGTCGCCCAAGCCAACGGTGGTAGTGGTTTTACCTTCCCCCGCCGGGGTGGGGCTAATGGCCGTAACCAACACCAGCCTGCTCTGAGCGTTCTTGTCCTCATTGTGCCTGGCACTACGCTCATTGAGATAGTTCAGGTCAATCTTGGCCTTGAAGTGGCCGTAGGGGATCACATGGTCAGCGTCGATGCCTAACCTGGCGGCAATATCGACAATGGGTTGCATTTTTGCTTGCCTGGCGATTTCCAGATCGACGAACATGAACAGTTCTTCCTTGCCTATGGCGAATAAAGTGATAAGAAACAACACCCGAAACGGACGAATTGTTTTCTACAAAATAAACTCATACTGTTCAGGTTGCGACTGCTTTCATTCTGGCAGCGCCTGCGAACAAACAGGGCATTTACATGAGAGCCTGAAACGCACAGAGTAATTAACCGGAGGAACAAATCAGCCCCCCTGACTTCATTCGGGATATCTGTTAAGCCCAACCAGCCATAACAAGCAATAACAAGAGGTTATGCCTGTCCTGTGGCGGCAATGGCGGTCACAGCCGGAAAACTGCAGGACGGATGGCAATTCAGGCAGTTGGGGTGTTTGTTTCTGTGTCAGCTAACGTCGCCATAACACGTCCGGTATATCGGAGCTTTTGTTTATCTGCCTTGACATAATAAATAGCAGATCAGAAAGGCGGTTGATATAGCCACGAACACTAGTGGAAACTACTTCGTGCCGATGCAGGGCGACGATGCTGCGTTCGGCGCGGCGACACTGAGTGCGGCACAAATGCGCCAGGGCCGCCGGACGGCTACCGCCTGGCAAGACAAACTCTTGCAGGTATGGCAAGTCCGCATTCCACTCTTCCGCCCAATTTTCCAGGCGGGTTACCTGCGTATCATCAATCACGCTGTTGCCCGGCATGCATAATTCACCACCGAGGGAAAAGAGATCGTGCTGGATTTCAGCTAACGCAGCGTTGATCCCCGCTGGTAATTCTTCGCATCGCAGCAGGCCAATGCTGGCGTTCAGTTCGTCTATGTCACCCAGTGCGGCAATGCGGGGCGCGCTCTTTGCTACCCTTGAGCCATCGCCCAATCCGGTTTCTCCAGCGTCACCGGTGCGTGTAATAATCTTGCTTAATCGGCTGCCCATATCATTTGACCTTCAAGTACAATAAAACAAAAAAAGCGTGCTTTGGCCAGCCGAGGTACCTAGACAACTTTATTTTACCCGGATCATTGGCTTTCGCGCGACGTAACCAATTACTGCATAATCCAGCCGCCTCTCACAATATTACGCAATAAACTAATACTCCATGCCTACAGACGTCGCTGATTTGTCACATTCTTCCACCACTAATACATTACAAGAAGAAAATGAAGGCATAAGCCTTATCGAGCTACGTGCTGGTGTCGGCCTGGCCGCAATCTACGGCCTGCGTATGCTTGGCCTTTTCCTTGTTTTACCAGTGTTTGCAATCTTTGCGCCCTCGCTGCCAGGTGGCAATGATCTAAAGCTTGTTGGGCTGGCCATAGGTGCCTATGGCTTGACGCAGGCGCTGTTGCAAATTGCCTATGGTGCAGCCTCTGACCGCTTCGGCAGAAAACCGGTTATTGTATTCGGGCTTTTGTTGTTTGCGCTTGGCAGCGTGATAGCGGCAATGGCGGACGATATTTACTGGATGATAGCCGGACGCATCGTGCAGGGGGCAGGAGCAGTATCGGCAGCGATATCGGCGCTGGCCGCTGATCTGTCGCGAGAGCAGCACCGCACCAAAGTAATGGCTATGATCGGCGTCTCCATCGGACTTGTATTTGCACTATCGTTGGTTACAGCGCCACCCTTATACGCCCTGATCGGTATGGCAGGCATCTTTTGGTTAACGGCTGTGCTTGCCCTGCTGGCTATCTTCGTCTTGCTGTACTGGGTACCATCAGCACCCCCGCTACCACGCGGCAAACCTGTTCAACTGCTCCAGGTACTTGCAGATCGCCAGCTGGCACGGTTAAATTTTGGAGTATTCACACTGCACCTTTGCCAGGCAGCCATGTGGGTGCTTATTCCAACTGCCCTGGCGACAGCCGGAGGTCTGCCATTGCCGCAACACTGGATGGTGTATTTACCTGCCCTGTTGCTTTCGTTTCTGGTAATGGTGCCAGCTATCATACATGCAGAACGCCACTCCCGCTTGCGGCCCATATTCATGGCAGCTGTATTCTTGCTGCTGTTGGTGCAACTTGGCTTCATGACCTTTGAGCACGGTTTGTGGACGCTGGCCACCTTGTTAACGCTTTTCTTTATCGCCTTTAACATACTTGAAGCCATGCAACCGTCGCTTATTTCCCGCCTTGCTGCACCGGAATCGAAAGGCAAGGCACTTGGCGTTTATAATACATTGCAATCGGCCGGGCTGTTTCTTGGTGGCCTTTCTGGCGGCGTCCTGGCCAGCAGTTTTGGTACAACTACTTTATTCGCCACTTGCGCGCTGCTTATTGGCTTGTGGCTCATTGGCTCTCTGGGTCTAAAATACCCAGGCCGAACCTGATTTGATTTATCATATAACTTGGAGATATAAATGGGCTCAGTAAACAAAGTAATCCTCATCGGCAACCTTGGGCGTGATCCTGAAACGCGCTACACGGCATCTGGAGACGCTATATGCAACCTGTCTCTTGCCACCACGGACGTCTGGAGGGACAAACAAAGCGGTGAAAAGAAAGAGCAAACCGAGTGGCACCGCGTTTCCTTTTTCGGTCGCCTGGCTGAAGTGGCAGCGCAATACCTGAAGAAAGGTTCGTCTGTTTACGTTGAGGGCAGCCTGCATACCCGCAAATGGGTGGACAAGGAAGGTAATGAACGCTACAGCACCGACATCAGGGGGCGAGAAATGACTATGCTAGGCGGACGTCCATCCAACGCGGACGATATGGCTCCGGCCGATGGTAATGGCGCAGGGTCTGCTGCAAACTCATCCCGACCGGACAACAATAAACCGGCATTTGATGACCTGGAAGACGACATTCCCTTTTAACCTGGTTAATAGAGTTGTAACGTGGATATAGCCATCCTGGCAGCCGGCCAGGGCAAGAGGATGTATTCAGACTTGCCGAAAGTGCTACACCCTCTGGCTGGCAAACCACTGCTTGCTCATGTGCTTGACACAGCCCGCCAGCTAAAGCCCAAACGTCTGGTAGTTGTCTATGGTCATGGTGGCGAGCAGGTGCGAGAACAACTGGACTCCGACGACATAGTCTGGGTCAAGCAGGCCGAACAATTAGGCACAGGTCACGCTGTGCAGCAGGCTCTGCCTCATATTACCGATGCATCTGACGACAGCGATCCTCTGCTGTTGCTATACGGTGACGTGCCGCTAATTACTGAGCAAAGCTTGCTCAAACTTCTCGCGCAGGCAGACGGCGGAGCGTTGGCCATAATGACTGTCGAACTAGCTGACCCTGGCGGCTACGGTCGCATAGTGCGAGATGCGTATGGTCGGGTAAGCGCTATTGTTGAACAAAAGGATGCCAGTTTGCAGCAGCAGAAAATTTGCGAAATCAATACCGGCATCATGGCTATTCCAAAAGCCCCACTCGCGCAATGGCTGGACGAACTACGCAACGATAATGCACAGGGGGAATACTATCTGACCGACATTGTCGGGCAAGCGGTGGCATCCGGTCGTGGCGTGCTGACTGAGAAACCTGACCACAGCCATGAAGTCGAAGGCGTTAACGACCAGCTACAACTTGCGAAACTGGAGCGTATCTGGCAACAACGCTTTGCATCGCAATTACTGCAGCAAGGTGTGCGTCTGGCTGACTCGGCGCGCATTGATATCCGCGCCCAGCTTTCCTGTGGGCGCGACGTAACAATCGATGTCGGCTGCGTCTTCTCCGGCGCAGTTGAGCTGGGAGACAACGTAACGATAGGCCCGTATTGTGTATTACAAGACGTAACAGTGGGTTCAGGCGCACGCATAGAAGCCTTCTCGCACATCGTCGGCGCCAGCATTGGCGAGCGTGCTGTAGTCGGGCCGTACGCCAGGCTTCGTCCAGGAACAGTCCTGGCAAGCGCCGCACATGTTGGCAATTTTGTCGAGATCAAGGCTAGTCACATTGGCGATGCTTCCAAGGCCAACCACCTGTCCTACATTGGTGACGCAGATGTCGGCAAGAGGGTCAATATTGGCGCTGGCGCCATCACCTGCAATTACGATGGCGCCAACAAGCATCGTTCCATTATTGAAGACGACGCCTTTATAGGTTCAGATAGCCAACTGGTAGCCCCGGTTAAGGTTGGCAAGGGCGCAACGATCGGTGCTGGAACCACATTGACAGGCGATGCGCCAGCCAACGAACTAACTACCTCTCGTATCCGTCAACGTAGTTTTCCCGACTGGCAGCGACCACAAAAAAAAGATGCTAAAAATTAGGGAGCCGCTCAAAGTGTCGACCTCAGAATGACTCCAGACTTTCAGTTTGATCTCTGGAGTACGCTATTTGTTATAAGCATTGCGGTTATGGCCGCGATTGGAGCCATGCTGCTGCTGGTTGCTTATATTTATTGCATTCCGGCTTCAATCCAGTCTGGCTGGCAATGGTTCTTCCTCGTGCTGTGTTTGCCCGTTGCCGGACCCTTGTGGTTTTGCTTTCGGCACTTGTCCGCGCACAGAAAACCAGCCTGGCAACTACTTGTCGGCAGCCTCTTGCTCATCTGTTCTGTTGCACTGCTCTACGGGCTTGGTCCAACCATAGCTGGACGAATCATGCAAAGCCAGGGCGCCGCCGCCTACCTGGACGAAAGCTCGACAACATCAGGCTCTCCTTCACAACATCATCAGTAGCTCACGCGAATGGCGACTTGCTGATTCAGGAAATGCTAATCAAACAATTCGGATGAGCCTCATGCATAATTTCAACCTTCATACTGGAAGGAATTTTGCAAGAGGTTTATTTGTATCAGCTGTAATTCTGATTTTCAACTATTCGTAAAAGAAGCTGAGATATAATGGAAAGGAGCATTGGCACCCATGAAAGAGCAATGATCCACATGTACGAACTGGACGAAATCAAACAGTTTCTGAAACAACTCTCGGTTTCACAAGCGAAAACTGATGAGCAGCTCGCCGAGCTACGCGCTTCACAGGCCAAGCATGAAGAGCAAAACGCCAAGGGGTTTGCCGAACTGCGTGCCGCGCAAGCGAAAACGGAAAGACTTATCCACGAAAACAATCGGCAGCTAGCGGATATCGGCTTTTCCAATGGCGATGCAGCGGAAGACTTCTTTTACAAAAACTGAAAACCGGTGGAAAATACAGGAATCAGGTAATAGCTTCAATTATTAGGTAAAGGATAGCATTGCATGTCGAAAAAGCCTTCTTCAAGCCAGATTATGTATGCCAGTATCATTGTCGCCGTGTTGATGGTGGTTGTTATAACTCCATTCGGAACTTACCATAATCGTCCGGCGGCCAACCCTGAAGACGCCGAAATGAGAATCTCCCCGGTGGCAAGAGTTGAAGTAAAACCGCTGAATGAGCAGGCATCAGCCTCTGGTTCAGCAGCACCACAATCACCACCTGAAGTCGCTGGCGTCTCTGCCGTAGCCGCCGCTCAACAGTCAAACTCATTTTCCTCCGCGGCTAATGGATCTGACACGTACACGGCAGCCTGTGCAGTTTGTCACAACGCAGGTGTTGCCGGCGCGCCCAGGAACGGTGACAAAGTCGCCTGGAGCCCCCGTATCGCCCAGGGAATAGAAACGCTGTACGACAGTGCGCTGAAGGGCAAAAATACCATGCCACCCAAAGGGGGCCACTTGACCTTGTCTGACGAGGCAGTTAAGGCAGCGGTAGATTATATGGTTGGAGCTTCGCAGTAACGCTTTTTTTAATGCGCCTTGCTACTGCCCACGCGATCTGATATGGCAAATATCAGGCCGGAGAAAACAAAAACCATGTGCAGCCCTACACGCCAAGCCAGCGAGTAATTGTTGGCTACCACGTCGAGGTCAAGACTGTCTAAATGCATAAACAGCTTTAGTAATTCGATACCGGAAATAGCAACTATCGAACCCATGATTTTCATCTTCAGATCAGAAAAACCGACGTAGCCCATCCACGAAGGACGATCCTCGCTGTCTTCGGTATCTATCTTGGAAACAAAGGTTTCATATCCGGCAAAAATAATAATCAGCATCAAATTAGCGATCATCACCACATCAACCAGCGACAGTATGCCAATAATGACCTCCTCGCTAGTGCCGGTAAATGCTTTCGGTACGAAATCAATAAAGGCCTTGATGAATTTGACCATCAACAAGCCCATTGCCAGTACTAGACCTACATAAAATGGAGCCAATAACCAGCGGCTCTTAAAAATGAAATTTTCCAGGATGTTTTCCAGATTCATATACCTCTCCAGAGATAAGTCACACGTCGTACGCCTGACAAAATTGTGCCAGCGTAGCAATATGACCGGGCCTGACAGTAGTCAAGGTTTATAGGATTGCCGCATTTTACACCAGGGGCGCCGTAACTAGCGCGACCATGTGCCAGCGCTATAACCCGGCTACAGTGAAGTAATGCACAGACAAAACAAAATGCAAGAAGAAAAACCGCTAGGCTGGTCAGAATCAATACGCCAACTGTTACACCCACGGGTCGTTACCATGTTGTTCCTCGGCTTTTCGGCCGGTATCCCTATTTTGCTGATATTTTCCAGCTTGTCGTTATGGCTAATTGAAGCAGGAGTACAAAAAAAGACCGTCACCTTTTTTAGTTGGGCGGCGTTGGGTTATTCATTTAAATTTATCTGGGCGCCGTTAATTGACAAGTTACCGGTACCATTTCTGACACGAGCCCTCGGTCGCCGCCGCGCCTGGTTGCTTATATCACAAACGCTGGTTATTTGCGCCATCGTGCTGATGGGAAGCATCGACCCGGCCAGTGGAGAACAAACACTGGTGTTGCTGGCACTGGCTGCAGTGATGCTCGGTTTTTCGTCAGCCACTCAGGATATTGTCGTTGACGCATACCGGATAGAGTCAGCAGCAGTACGTCTGCAGGGTTTAATGTCGTCTACTTACGTTACAGGCTACCGGCTAGCGATGATAGTCGCCGGGGCCGGGGCGCTATACATTGCCGAATATCTCGGGTCAACAAACGATCTCTATGTGTATAGTGCCTGGCGCTACACCTATTTCATTATGGCGAGCGTGATGCTGGTCGGCGTAGTCACCACTCTGCTCATTCCCGAACCAACCGCTTCCAAGCAATCACGCTACCAGTACCAGAACAGTGATTATTTGCGTATGTTGCTGCTATTTGCCTGTTCAGTTGGCGCTTTTGTGATGTTTTATTTTTACAGCGGCGATGTTATTGCCAGCTTGCGACGATCCTTGCCTGGAATGTCTGGCGGGTTAAGCGGCTTTTTGCTCGAGGCAACCCGTCTAATGCTGGCCCTTTCCTGCTCCTTCCTCATCGGCTGGAGCCTGATAAGGGTCGGAATGGTAGATAAGGCTATCGCCTCAGACACCTGGATAGAACCAGTAACGGACTTTTTCCAACGTTATGGCTTGAAGACCGCCTTGCTGTTGTTGGCACTGGTCGGGCTTTACCGCACCAGTGATATCGTCCTCGGCGTTATTTCCAACGTTTTTTACCACAATACAGGTTTCTCGAAGACGGTAATCGCAGATGCGGTAAAGGTTTTTGGCGTGGTGATGACCATAGCAGGCACCTTCCTTGGTGGCATCTTTGCCACGCGCTTCGGTGTGATGCGTACCCTTTTGTGGGGAGCAATTCTTGCCGCTGTCAGCAACTTGTTCTTTATCAGCCTCAGTTATGTCGGGGCTTCGGTTCCATGGCTATATACGGTTGTAACTGTCGACAACCTGGCAGCCGGTTTCGCAACGGCCGCTTTCATCGCATTCTTGTCATCATTGACCAACATATCGTTTACGGCTGTTCAATACGCTATATTCAGTTCGTTGATGACCTTGTTCCCCAAGCTGTTGGGTGGATACTCGGGCTCAATGGTTGAGGCGATTGGATATCCATATTTTTTCGTGGGGACAACGCTCATGGGACTGCCGGTTATTATTCTTGTCATAACTATCAACAGGTTTTTTGCAGTAAAAGATTAAGCCAAATAGTGCCCATTTGCACCTGACAAGCTACATATACCTGGCGCGGACGTGATAACATGGGGCATTGGTAATGAATAAGGAGCTAACCATGTTTGACCATAAAAAAATCGAAGAGATTAGCGCCAAATTCAGCGCCCAGTTTAGTGAAATAATGGCCAATTCTCCGGTCAAGGATATTGAAAAAAACACCCGCGCTGCCATGAACAGTTTCTTTTCGCGCTTTGATATGGTGACGCGCGAGGAATTTGACATTCAGACACAGGTGTTGGAGCGCGCCAACGAAAAGATAAGCCTTCTTGAGGCGCGTCTGGCGCAACTGGAAAAAGCGCCTGGCGCCACCAAGAGAGCCGGCAGTGCCACTCGTAATACCCGTGGCAGCACTGCTGGTAGTTCTGCCAAGGCAACAACCAGCAAACGATCATCCAGCTCAAGCAGCGTCAGCAATAAAAGAACAACCAGTGCCAGCAGCAGAAAAAAAACAACGGGAACCAGCAAGACAGAAAAGTAGATACGTCCTGTCTGCCGGGTAACCGAGCCGGATCCGGCGTTTTATAATTTCTAATAATAAGGGGGTGTATATGGCGCTAGCCATTATACATAGCCGTGCGCTTGACGGTATGCACGCACCGGCTGTAAATGTAGAGGTGCATCTGGCCAACGGTTTGCCATCGTTCACTCTGGTCGGATTGCCTGATGCCGAAGTCAGAGAAGCGCGCGACCGGGTACGCGCCGCGATCGTGAATTCCGGCTTTGAATTTCCGCAACGCCGTATTACCGTCAACCTGGCGCCAGCGGATTTGCCAAAAGAATCAGGGCGCTTTGATCTGCCTATTGCGCTGGCTTTATTGGCAGCTTCCGGGCAGGTGTCCCACGACAATTTAGAGGACTACGAGTTTGCCGGCGAGTTATCGTTATCTGGCATGTTGCGTCCGATTCGTGGCGCTCTGGCCATGGCGCTGGCCTGCGCGCAAAACAGCAAACGCTTTATCCTGCCGCACGAGAGCGCTAGCGAAGCCGCGCTGGCAGGCGGAGCAACTGTATTGGCCGCCAGTTCTTTGCTCGAGGTGAGCGCTCATCTTAACGATCAGTCGCAATTAACAGAGGCTACTCCGCGCATCGCCAGCCATCCCTGCTTTGCCTACCCCGACATGGCAGACGTGCGTGGTCAGGCACAGGCCAAGCGCGCGCTGGAAATCGCCGCCGCCGGGGCGCACTCCCTGTTAATGGCCGGACCTCCAGGTTCAGGCAAATCCATGCTGGCATCACGCCTACCTGGCATCATCCCCGAACTTGATCTTGAATCTGCACGCGCTTCGGCGGCTGTCTTATCGCTCAACGGACACTTTCGCACCGCAGAATTTCGCCACCGCCCTTTTCGTTCACCACACCATACCGCTTCGGCCGTAGCCTTGGTTGGTGGTGGCAACCCGCCGCGTCCAGGCGAAATATCACTGGCACACAAAGGAGTGCTCTTTCTCGACGAACTGGTCGAATTTGACCGACGGGTTCTGGAAACGCTACGTGAACCACTTGAATCTGGCACCATACACATTGCTCGCGCCGGACGGCAGGCTCAGTTCCCGGCCGAATTCCAACTGGTAGCGGCGATGAACCCATGCCCTTGTGGATGGCATGGACATCCAGGTGGCAAATGCCGTTGCTCGCCCAACGAAGTACAACGCTACCGTGGCAGAATTTCAGGCCCTTTGCTTGATCGGGTCGACTTGCAAATTGAGGTGCCGGCATTGTCGCCAGAAGTATTACAAGGGCCTGCTCAGAGCGAGAACTCAGGCAAGGTACGCGAACGGGTGCGCCACGCCAGACGCATACAAAATGATCGACAAGGCAAGACCAACGCGCATCTGAGTAGCAGCGAGGTTGAAGCGTATTGCCTCCCGGAAACCAGTGGCGCTACCTTTTTGAAGCAAGCCATGCAACGTCTTGACCTGTCGGCGCGCGCCTACCACCGCATCTTGCGTACTGCACGCAGCATTGCTGACCTGGATGCAGTAAATAACATTCAGATGGCACACGTCGCCGAAGCGGTACAATATCGGCGTTTTACACGCCATTAAAGGCACTCTGACCATGACGTGATGTATTGACTTGACATCCGATCTGGCTGCTCTGCCCCACCTCGAGCTAACGTCTGGATTGGGCAAGAAATGTGCCATAATCCGCACTTTACGGCTAACGAATTTTAGTGGTGCCGGATTTTCATAAACGTACAGATATAGCATACTGGATAAAGCATGGACGAAAACAGAAGCAAGGCGCTAGCAGCGGCGCTGGAGCAAATTGAAAGGCAATTTGGCAGAGGGTCGATCATGAAAATGGGCGACACCGATGTCGGTCGTGGTATCCAGTCTATATCAACCGGTTCGTTAGGGCTGGACATTGCGCTTGGTATCGGTGGTTTGCCTCGTGGCAGGGTTGTAGAGGTCTACGGCCCGGAATCCTCCGGCAAAACGACGCTCTGCCTGCAAGTGGTTGCCGAGATGCAAAAAGCAGGCGGTATAGCTGCGTTTATCGACGCCGAACACGCACTGGATCCACAATACGCGCAAAAGCTGGGGGTAAACGTTCCAGACATGCTGTTATCACAGCCCGATACCGGAGAGCAGGCCCTGGAAATTGCAGACATGCTGGTGCGTTCAGCAGCTGTGGATATTATCGTTATAGACTCGGTTGCAGCACTCACGCCGCGCGCCGAAATAGAAGGCGATATGGGTGACTCTTTGCCCGGTTTGCAGGCCCGGCTGATGAGCCAGGCGCTGAGAAAACTGACCGCCAGCATCCAGAAAACCAAAACCCTGGTTGTCTTTATTAACCAGATACGCATGAAAATTGGCGTAATGTTTGGTAGCCCGGAGACCACTACCGGTGGCAACGCGCTTAAATTTTATTCCTCGGTGCGCCTCGATATTCGCCGTGTCGGCGCCATCAAGAAAGCTGACGAAATTATTGGTAGCGAAACCAAGGTCAAGGTAGTTAAAAACAAGGTAGCGCCACCTTTCAAGGAGGTCTTTTTTGATATTATGTACGGCGATGGCATATCGCGCGAGGGAGAGATTATCGAGCTGGGAGTAGCCCAAAAGATGATAGATAAATCTGGTGCCTGGTACTCGTACAAGGGTGACAAGATTGGCCAGGGTAAAGACAACGCGCGTGAGTTTCTAAAGAATAACCCGCAAACTGCATCAGAGATAGAAACCGCCATCCGTTCTGCCGCGGGACTGGAAGAGGTCACAGAGTCGCTTACCGCTGCTGATGTCTAAGCAGCCTGGCTTATCGCTTAAATCAATGGCGTTGCGCTATCTGACACAGCGCGAATATAGTCGGGCCGAGTTGCGCAATAAGCTACTTGAAAAGACGGGCGGCGGCGACAAGGACGCCCTGGAGCAGTTGCTTGATCAGCTACAAGAGCAAAACCTGCTTTCAGACCAGCGCTACGCAGAGACGCGGGTACGAATGCGCGCAGGGCGCCTTGGCAATGCACGCCTTAAATACGAGCTGGCGCAACAAGGAGTGTCCGCTGAAGAAATCGACTCTGCCCTTGAGCAAGTCGGCGATGAGACCCAGCGTTGCCGCAGCGTGTGGCGCAAGAAGTACGCCGCCCCGCCTTCTTCAAAGACCGAGCGAGCGCGTCAGATGCGTTTCTTGCATTATCGTGGTTTTTCAACCGAGGCAGTTCGTAAAGTATTTAACAACCCGGAAGACGATGCTTAGCAACAACACCTTATCAAACCATCGCTGATGAGCAACGTAACAGCGGCAACTGAAAACACAACAGCGCGGCTGTCAGCGCATAATCTGAAAAAGCGTTACAAGGCACGCACAGTTGTTGAAAATGTTTCCTTTGAAGTAGACAGGGGCGAGGTCGTTGGCTTACTGGGTCCCAACGGAGCTGGCAAAACGACCTGTTTTTACATGTTGGTGGGATTAGTGGCCGTCGATGGTGGCGAGGTGTTTATTAATGAAACCTGCCTTACCCACCTACCGATTCACCGTCGCGCCAGGTTGGGAATATCATACTTGCCGCAGGAAGCATCAGTCTTCCGGCGCATGAATGCGAGTCAAAATGTGATGGCAGTGCTTGAGTTGCTTGGCTTGCCAAAGCATAAAGCGCACGAACGTCTGGAAAGCCTGTTATCTGACTTGCACATCACGCACCTGGCTGACACCAGTGTGGTAGCGCTTTCTGGCGGCGAGCGTCGTCGGGTTGAAATCGCACGCGCCCTGGCCTCTGATCCACACTTTATATTGCTCGACGAACCATTCGCCGGCATTGATCCAATTGCAGTCATGGATATTCAACAGATCATTCGTTATTTGAAGTCGCGCAACATCGGCGTCTTGATCACCGACCACAACGTGCGTGAAACTCTTGGCATCTGCGATCACTCCTACATCATTAGCGAAGGGCACGTGCTGGCAGCGGGAAGGCCGGAACAGGTAATTAGCAATGATGAAGTACGTCGCGTATACCTGGGTGAAAATTTCCGGCTATGAAAACCGTATTACAAACCGGCCTGACACAGCAGCTAAAGTTGACGCCGCAGCTAATGCAATCAATTAGTCTTCTGCAAATGTCGTCGTTAGAGCTCGGCCAGGAAATCAACCGCTACCTGGAAAACAATCCGTTGCTGGAAGAAGAATCGTCGGTTTACCCTTCCAATGACCATAACGACGCGAAGACAGAGGGCGCTCAGCAGCTGGCGCAGGAAACGACGACGGAAATCACCGATGGCCCAGATAGCGAAGATCAGTATAGAGAAGGCTACAACTTTACCTATAGCGCCACATGCCGTTCATCTGATGACGAACCGGTCAGCAGACAGGAAGCTTATCCATCCGCAACCTCATTGCGCGACCACCTGGTCGAGCAGTTGGCTTTATCAAACTGCTGTGGCGATGACCGGCAACTACTGCGCATACTTATCGAAGCGTTGGACGAAAACGGCTACCTGAGCTTGTCGCTGGATGAGCTGTTCGAAGAATTGCAAAGCAGCGGTTATGAAAAGCACCACGAAGGTGGTGAGACAGCAAACCTGGGATCACTGCAGACAGCCCTGCTTCAACTGCAAAGCTTTGACCCGGCTGGTGTAGGAGCACGCGACCTGCGTGAGTGTTTACGCCTGCAATTGCTGTGCGCGCCGGCAAGCAAGCAGCGGGAGTTGGCGCTGAATATAGTCGACAACCACTTGGGGTTGCTGGCTGCGCACGATTTAACCAAGCTGAAAAGGTTGATTGACTGTGATGAAGAAACGCTGAACGAAGCGCATGCCTTGATCGTCAACCTTGATCCTCTGCCGGGAGCGCGTTTTGCTCAACTTACGCCAAACTATATTGTTCCTGACGTGATCGTCAAAAAACAACATAATCGCTGGCTGGCAGAGATCAATCCCGATATTATCCCGCCCTTGCGTATCAACCAATTTTACGCCAGCGTCGTGCACCAGCAACGCCATAACGAGCAGGCTCCACTGGGAGCGCAACTGCAAGAAGCGCGCTGGTTTATCAAAAGCTTGCACCAGCGGCGCGACACTATCCTCAAGGTAGCGCAAACAATCATTGACCGACAAAACGATTTCTTTGAACGTGGCCCCATAGCCATGCGTCCTCTGGTCATGCGTGACATCGCCGTAGAGCTGCAGCTACATGAATCAACTATCTCGCGCGCGACAATAAAAAAATACATAGCAACGCCGCGCGGCGTATTCGAGTTAAAATACTTCTTCACCAGTCCCATTGCAGCCGAATACGGTGACGCATATTCTTCAACATCGCTGCGTGAACTGATTAAGCAATTGATAGAAAAGGAGAGCTCCCACAAACCGTTGTCGGATCAAAAAATATCCGAAATATTACGCGACCAGGGTGTAATAATCGCCCGCCGAACAGTCGCCAAGTACCGCGAAGCCATGGGCTTGCCAACGGTCAATCAGAGAAAAGCCTTTAAAACAAAGCGTCACAGTGGAAGATGATGCCCCGCCAGGACACCAGGCGGCGATATCACATGTGCTACTGGGGCGTTTGCCGCATTTTGTCAAGCATCAACCTATATTTAATATGGAGCCCAGCATGAATCTGCAAGTCACAGGACATCACGTTGAAGTTACCGGCGCCTTGCGCGAATACGTTGAAACCAAGATCACCCCGGTTGTACAGCACTTTGATAGAGTTACCAACGCCAGCGTTGTACTGTCGGTTGAAAAACTGAAACAAAAAGCTGAAGTCACCCTACACGTGCCCGGTAAGGAAATTTTTGTCGAAAGCGACCACCAGGACCTGTACGCCGCTATAGACCTGATGTTCGACAAACTTAATCGTCAAGTACAAAAACACAAACAAAAATTGCAAGACCATCACCGCCACGATAAGCGCGCTGTTATGCAGGATGTGTAGCTCAACCTGTGAGATCCTGCTAACAAATAACGAAATATAGAGGCGCATAGGTTCAACAGATGCCAGACTTTTCCAATATCCTGAGCAAAGATAGTGTCCTGCTTGAAGTTACTGCCTCTGGCAAGGACGAAGTCTTCAAGGAAGCAGCGGCATGTATTGAGCGGCAACACGGCTTGGAGAGCAAGGAAACGCTACAAAGCTTGGTGGACCGCGAAGAACTTGGGTCAACCGGCCTGGGACACGGGGTAGCCATTCCGCACGGTCGCATCAAGGGGCTGAAAATACCGGTCGGCGTTTTTATGCGGCTTGCGGCGCCCGTCGCCTTTGAGTCGCCCGATGGCGAACCGGTATCGCTGGTTTTTGTGCTCCTGGTGCCTGCACAGGCAAACGAAACGCACCTGTCCATTCTTTCGCAGCTGGCAGAACGCTTTTGTAACGCTGATTTTCGGCAAATGCTCTCCTCAACCAGCGAACCGGATGCAGTGTTCAAGCTATTGGTCAACTAGCCTTGAGCTCACTTCTTTCGGCAACAATTGGGGAGGTGCTGATTTTTGCTTTTAATTAATCCATTTTGGAGTATCTGAATGTATAAACTTGTGTTGTTGCGCCACGGCGAATCAACCTGGAACCGCGAAAACCTCTTTACCGGATGGACAGACGTAGACTTGAGCGAAAAGGGCCTGGCTGAGGCTTGCGAGGCTGGCAAATTGCTTAGCGATGGGGGATTTGTTTTTGACCTTGCCTATTCATCAGTTCTGCTACGCGCCCTGCGCACCTTGTGGATCGTGCTCGACGAAATGCAGTTGCTGTGGATTCCTGTAAAGCGTTCCTGGCGGCTCAACGAACGCCACTATGGCGACCTGCAAGGCCTGAACAAGTCTGAAATGGCGGCGCAATACGGCGAGGAAAAAGTCTTGCAATGGCGACGAAGTTACGATATCCCACCCCCACCTTTGACACTTGACGACAAACGTCACCCGCGCTTTGACCGGCGCTATGCCGACGTAATAGGCACGGCGCTGCCAGCTGCCGAATGCCTGAAAGATACAGTACAGAGGGTTATGCCATTTTGGGAAGACAAGATTGCGCCAGACATTTTGGCTGAAAAAAAAGTACTCGTCGCCGCGCACGGCAATAGCCTGCGGGCACTGGTCAAGCATCTGGATAACATTTCCGACACAGACATTGTCGGGCTCAATATTCCCACTGGCATTCCGTTGGTCTACGAACTTGACGAAAACCTGTCGCCTCTACGTAGTTATTACCTTGGCGATGCCGAGGCGGCTGCCAAAGCAGCCCAAGCGGTGGCTAACCAGGGTAAATCGCCTCAAGGCGCGTGAGCATCCAACAAGCAGACATATATAGTTCATAACATATAACATCCTGTGCCCGCGCAGCCTGCCACTAGCCTCTTCTGGTACGACTATGAGTGTTTTGGCCTCGATGCGGCCATGGATCGACCGGCGCAATTTGCCGGCATGCGTACCAGTACCAATTTGCAGCCGTTGGGCGATGGTAGCAACCTGTATTGCCAGCCTGCCGCTGACTACCTGCCGGATCCACAAGCATGCCTTATCCACGGCATAACCCCGCAATACTGCTATCAGAATGGACAGGCAGAGGCCGCCTTTGCCAATGCCATTGAGCAACTGCTCACCGTTCCTGGCACCATTAGTATTGGTTATAACTCAATGAAGTTCGACGAGTTGGTGACCCGCTTTTTGTTCTGGCGCAACCTGATTGACCCCTACGCACACACTTGGAGTAACCGATGCGCCCGCTGGGACTTGCTCAACGCTGTTCGCGCCGCCTGGGCATTACGCCCATCAAGCCTGAACTGGCCGCGTGACGAAGACGGTCGGGTATCGCTCAAGCTGGAAAGACTGACTGAAGCCAATGGTATCGCGCACGGCAAAGCGCACAACGCCGAAGCAGACGTGGCCGCGACTATCGAACTGGCGCGGCTGCTGCGCCAGAATGCTCCGCGCCTGTTTGAATTTTGCCTGCTCCTGCACAAAAAAAGCGCCGTCTGTAAGCAAATCGGTTGGCCTTATAGCGGCGAACCTCGCCCATTTTTACACGTCTCGGGCATGTACGGAACAGCTCTCCGATACATGGCTATTGTCTGGCCTCTGGCTGAACTGCCGGGCCGCAAGAACGAACTCATAGTATGGGATCTGCGACATTCGCCAGTTGAACTGGCCGACCTGTCCGCTGATGAGATCAGGAAACGACTTTTCACGAAAAGCGATAATTTGTCACCCGGTGAGGAACGTCTGCCAATCAAGACTATCCATCTCAACCAGTCTCCAGTTGTAGTTGCTCAACTGAAAACATTGCCCGAAGCCGAGGCCATTGACGCAGACATTGATCGGGAGCAAATTGATGCGCACACATGTCAGGCCGTAGAGTTACAACGCAAGCTATCTGACCGCGAACTTTGGACTCAGGTATATAAACAAACACAATCTACAGAAGCGCTTACCAACGAAGAAGACAAGACAGACGTGGATAGAGCCCTGTACCAGGGATTCTTGCCGAATGAAGACAAAAAAACTCTGGCCGAGTTGCGTGGCTGCCCACCGCACGATCTTGTCAACCGCCGCCCGTCATTCACCGACGGGCGTCTGGAAGAGCTCTTCTTCCGTTACCGGGCACGCAATTTCAGCGACAGTTTGCAAGCGCCCGAGTCAACGCGCTGGAAAGATCTGCGTATATCCCGCTTGCAGCATGGTACTGGAGGCTCACGTACCATTGCCGCTTGTAAAGACAGTCTGGAGAAAATGTTTGATGCCGCCACCGAAGACGGGGACGCTCACGCGCAGGAGATTCTCGACGCTCTCGCCACCTATGTCGACGAGCTTTCCGCTCCTTTGCAGGCATCACCAACACACGAGACTGGCGCTCAATGACTCATTCACACATAACAGGTCATTTACGGCTATACTTCAACACGTTATACAAATAGCAATTTCAAACTTGCCATCTCCATGAACTGGGAAATAGTCGTCGGCATTGAAACGCACGTGCAACTGGCCACGCAGTCCAAGATATTCTCCGCTGCTTCAACCGCCTTTGGTTCAGCGCCCAACACGCAAGTAGCAGCTGTGGACTGCGCCCTGCCTGGCGTATTACCAGTGTTGAATTACGCAGCCGTCGAATGCGCCATCCGTTTTGGTCTGGCTGTTGGAGGCGAGGTGGCCGAGCACTCGGTGTTCGCTCGCAAAAATTACTTTTACCCCGACCTGCCCAAGGGTTACCAGATTAGCCAATACGAGCACCCGGTAGTGACTGGCGGGGGGATTCGCATCGCCACTGACGATGCAAAAAGTGAAAAACTGATCAGGCTGACGCGCGCCCATCTGGAAGAAGACGCCGGCAAATCATTGCACGAAGATTTCCACGGCTGTAGCGGCATTGACCTCAACCGCGCCGGCTCCGGCTTATTGGAAATAGTCACTGAACCCGACATCTCCTCGGCTGATGAAGCGGTTGCCTATGCACGCTCCTTGCACGCGCTGGTGCGCTGGATAGGAATCTGCGATGGCAACATGCAGGAAGGCTCTTTTCGTTGCGACGCCAACGTGTCGGTACGCCGCGGTGGTAGTGAATTGGGCACGCGGCACGAGATCAAAAACCTGAATTCGTTTCGCTTTCTGAAAGAGGCAATTGAGTTTGAAGCGCGGCAGCAAATAGAAATTCTGCAAGATGGCGGCAGCATAGAACAAGCCACCGTCCTCTTTGACCCCGACTCTGGTGAAACAAGGCTGATGCGCAGCAAGGCAGACGCACACGATTATCGTTATTTCCCCGACCCTGATTTATTGCCGTTGGTGATCAAGAAAGAGTGGGTAGAACAAGTACGCAACGATCTTCCCGAGCTGCCGCAACAAAAGCGGGCGCGCTTTGTCGATGAGTATGGGCTTTCCAGTTACGATGCCGGCTTGTTATGCACGGATCAGGCGACAGCTGACTATTACGAGTCCTGCGTAGAGGCAGCAGGCGGCAAAGCAGCGGCCAAAATATGCGCCAACTGGATAAGCGGCGATTTGTCGGCGCGCTTGAAGCGCGATGAGAAAGAAATTGCGGATGCGCCTGTCTCGCCAAAGCAGCTGGGCGAATTAGTGGGCTGCATTGCAAAAGGAACCATTTCCAATTCGGTTGGCAAGCAGGTTTTTGAGAAGCTATGCGCCCAACCTGGCGGCAATGCACGAGAAATTATTGCCGCGGAAAACTTGCAGCAGATTAACGATAGCAGCATACTGGAAAAGATGGTCGATGAGATAATAGAGGCCAACCCCGGCAATGTTGCAGAATTTAAGGCTGGGAAGGCAAAAGCGCTCAACGCCCTGGTCGGCCAGGTAATGAAAGCCGCTGGAGGCAAGGCTAACCCACAACAGGTTAATGCCTTGCTGTGTAAAAAACTTGCGTAGGCTATTGTCGCGTTTTAAATAAGGGTATCCGCACTACACTATTACTGGTTATACAATAAGACGCAACATCTGTATGATCCAGGTGATTGTTTTTTCATGCAACGCAGTGTCCACACAGTAGCAAGCAGGTAGTCATATGGTCTCAAAATCAGCACCCGCCAGCCGCACGGCAAAAATTGAGAGAAGCACGAAGGAAACGCAAATCAGGGTTGCGCTTGACCTGGACGGAACCGGCAAGGCGCAATTCGACACCAAAGTGCCTTTTCTGGAGCACATGCTAGAGCAGATTGCCCTGCACGGCATGTTTGACCTTGACGTCACGGCAAAGGGTGATTTACATATTGACGGGCATCACACCGTCGAGGACATAGGCATCTGCTTGGGTCAAGCGTTTGCGCAAGCATTAGTTGATAAAAGTGGCCTCAACCGCTATGGGCACGCCTATGTGCCGCTGGACGAAGCGCTGTCGAGGGCCGTTATAGACCTTTCAGGACGACCTGGCTTGAGCTTCAATGTGCAATTCAAGCGTAGCGTTGTTGGCCAGTTCGACCTGGAGTTGCTGCGCGAGTTTTTCCAGGCTTTTGTGAATCACTCCATGATCACCATGCACCTGGATAATCTGGCTGGCGAAAATGCTCATCACCAGGCTGAAACGCTGTTCAAGGCCCTTGGTCGCGCCTTACGCATGGCAGTTGCGCCCGACCATCGACGCGCCAACGCCTCGCCTTCTACCAAAGGCGTGCTTTAACGCGGGAAGGAGAAACATGAGCATTGCCGTCGTCGACTACGGCATGGGAAATCTACGCTCGGTTGCCAATGCCCTGCAAAGCGTTAGCGGTAGACAAAGGGTTGAAATAAGCTCTGATCCAGGGACTATTGAGCTGGCAGATCGTATCGTATTTCCAGGTCAGGGCGCCATGCCTGCCTGCATGCACGAACTCGAAGCGCGTGGCCTGCGCGAGGCAATATTAAGGGCGGCCAACAGTAAACCATTCCTGGGCATTTGCGTCGGGCTGCAAATGCTCTTCGCCTACAGCGAGGAAGGAGATGCTCAGGGGCTGGCTATCTTCCCTGGCGAGGTGCGCCACTTTTGCTCCGGGCAGCAACACGGACAACGCCTCAAGGTGCCACACATGGGCTGGAACCGGGTACGACAAATACAGCAAAGCTCAACAGCAAGGCAAAAGGCACACCCGTTGTGGCGCAATATTGACGACGGCTCACATTTTTATTTCGTGCACAGCTACTACGTAGCGCCACAAGAGCCAGATATCATCGTCGCCCGCAGTGATTACGGGCTCGAGTTTAGCGCCGCGGTAGCCCGCGACAACATTTTCGCCGTGCAGTTCCACCCGGAAAAAAGCGACAATGACGGGCTTGAGTTGCTACGCAACTTCGTTAGCTGGCGGCCATAAACCAAGCAAGCGCCAACCAGCCGGTTACACGGGGGAGCCGGCGCAACCTACCTCTTTACGTAGAGAATTTAAGAGAATTTTCGTCTACGGGACGAGGTGCTTAACTGCTGCTTACCTGCTATTCGTTATCGTTATCATTGTCGATAAAACGATAAACGAGGGCGCCTAACATGCCGCCAACGATCGGAGCTACCCAGAACAACCATAGCTGCGCCATCGCCCAATCCCCCACAAAAACTGCCACGCCGGTGCTGCGCGCTGGATTTGCCGAAGTATTGGTCACAGGTATGCTGATCAGATGAATCAGCGTCAGGCACAAACCGATAGCCAGGGGGGCCATGGCCTGAGGGGCGCGTTTGCTGGTAGCGCCGAGAATAACAACAAGAAACATCATGGTCATCACTACTTCTGTAACCAGGGCAGAGAGAAAACTATAACCACCTGGCGAACGTTCGCCATAGCCGTTGGCGGCAAACCCAGCCGCTACATCAAAGGCATTCTGACCACTGGCGATAATATACAGTACGCCGCCAGCCACTATTGCGCCCAGCACCTGTGCAGCAATGTATTGCGGCAATTGATTGGCGGCAAAGCGACCACTGACCCACAAGCCGACGGAAACTGCCGGATTAAGATGGCAGCCTGATATGTGGCCAATGGCATAGGCCATGGTCAGGACAGTCAGGCCAAAAGCCAACGATACACCCAGCAGTCCTATGCCTAGCTCCGGAAACGCGGCGGCCAGCACAGCGCTACCGCAACCTCCCAGCACCAGCCAAAATGTACCTAAAAATTCCGCAACATATTTTTTCATTTTTTACTCCTTGAGCCCTGGAATATGAAGTGCAACGCCATTGGAAACAGCAGGTGTTGCGATAAAACGCACCTTCAGGAGTTGCCTCAGGAAGGGCGCAACTTGATCTATCGGGGGTAGGCTAAACAACGCAGCCTTCGGGCTGTCACCGGCAGAGCGCGTTGCCCAGTTTCAGGCAATATCAAAGCGTTAGGCAAACGTTAGGCGATTGTTAAAAACTTGCCGAGCCACGCAACCAAAAACGGCTATCAGACGGGTCGATCTCGGTAGTCGGCCTGGAGCTGCCACGCTTCGCCCAGGTCATGGACAAGCTATACTTATCGTCAACACTCAAGCTAACGTAAATGCCGTTGCTGTGTATGGATCTTTCATTGCTATCGGTGACCGTGTCGTCAGTTTTGTCTCTGCGGCTGCCGTGGTCATGAACCAATCCAACTGTAAGGAAGGATGGTACTCCCAGTGAGAAAACATCCTGAATATAATGACTATAACGTAACTCTACAGTGCCTATCACAGCCTCGTCGCCTGAGCCCTCACCGTCCTGGTAGCCGCGTACGCCAGTTGGGCCGCCCAGCGACATTTTTCTCGAACCATCAAGACGCTCGCTGGCAAACTGACCTCGCACGCCAACATAAAGCCCGATGCGGGCGCCGCCAACACTGAATAGCTCCTGATCGCGGGACATGTTCCAGTTCACCGTATTGTAGCTACCGGTTATCCCGGTATAATCGTCATCCTTGGCCTTGATACGGCCACCGTAGAGACTGAGGCCATAGCTGTTATATGAGACGCCAAGCAAATTATCGGTCAATCTACCGTCCATCGAAAGACCGACGCCACTTGTTCTGGCCTCTGGTTGTCTGACGCCGAGTATATGGTTTCTCGACTGGCCATAATCATAGGTGGCGTGCAAATACAAATTATGATCCTTACTGCGTATCAACGGGTATCTGGCAAAGACAGAGGCGATGTCACTGGTGCCTTTCGAGTCAAGATCAGCAAAGTAATCGCCTAATAGATACTGACTGCGCGCCAACCTCAAACCGGTACGCAGGCCATCATATCCAATCGGTAAGCTATAGCTCAATTGACCGGTGACGTTGTCTCTTTCATCAGTAGCAGCAACCTCGGCGAGGAATTGGTCAGCGTAGGTAAGAATATTATCCGCCAGCATGCCCAACGTCAGACGGTTGCGACCAGTGTAGCGCGAGCCATAGTTGTCAGCTGCAAGATAGCCAGCAATATTTCTCTCCGTTTCGATAGCATTGAGGGTGACATTGGTAGTGCCATTTTCCCCGCCCGGCTTCAAAAGCACCTTGGCGCTTTTAATGCCCGGCAAGTCACTGACAATGCCCACCGCGCGTTGGACAGAAGGCGTTTTCAGCGAATAGCCCCGGCAGTCGCTAGCTGCCGAGTCGCAAATTTGCTCGCGCAGATAGTTGCCCAGTTCAGAGTTGTAATAGGTGGCGCTCCGGCTTACCTCCAGGTTTTCTATCGTTCCCTCATAAACGACAACTATAAGCTTGCCGTCATTCCCAACCTGCTGCTTGAGTCCGGCGTTCGCCACCATGAAGCCACGCTCGCGCATATGCACTGCCAGAGCCTTGTTCAAGGTTTCTATATTCGCCATGCTGGCCGGTTGCCCTTGCAATTGGGCCATTATCGGCAGGGCATATATTCCATCCAGCTCTTCCTGCGCATGGTTGCCGACGTATTCAATGACAATTTGCCTGATGACAGCCGACGTATTGGCGGCCTGGTTTTGCGCCAAAAGAATTGGTTTTGCGCTGTCGGATTGCCCAATTGCCGCGCTTTCGAAGGCGTACGAAGCGGCGCTGTTGCCGTCTGCATGGTCATGAGCAGTGGCGAACTCGTCTGCCGCCCTGGTTGTGGGCATTGCCAGCGCCAGGCCCAGGCACAGGCAGGCAGCCACAGAATGTGACAATCTAGTGTTATTCATATCCGCATCTTGTAACATTTTCACTATCCTCACCAATTATTCTTCAGTACTGCATGCCTCTTGGGAAACACTGATTTATTCCCTGCGCGGGCGAAATACTGCGTTGCGCGGTGCTCAAAAGCTCGCCTATCCGCATGATATGTCTCGCTTTCTGTGCTCCGTGCGCCTTGCCTTTCGTTCCGCTCGCAAAATAAATCAGCGTTTCCCTAGTGATGCTACACCAACCGGACCACGTGTATGATAAAGTGATACATTGTCAAAAAAACAACGAAAAACAAAGCCCGATAGGTTTTTAGATAATCCACTAGCCGCGCATTCTAGCACAATCAAAAAAAATATTTGCAAACAAAGTCCTGTCCTGAATTCATACTATACAGAGCCTGGCGCTTTGTTATGGCGCCCACTTGGCTTTTTAACAAGAAGGCGCTGCGTGCAACGGGTGATTATTGCACGTTTTGCCTGCATGCAGCCTGGAGAAAGACTGATTTATTGCCGCTTCCCACCTGGCCAGGCCGATTTTCAATAGCCGCCTCTATCGCTGACACCTGGAACAACGGGTATTAAATAGCTCATTCGCTGATAATTTTTATGGGAATACGCTGGTTTCCAAATGCTTTTTCAAAGCGGCCAAAGCGTCCGGCAATTTTCCATTGACAGTGCGGACAATGTCCATTGGCGGTTAGATGGTAATACGTTATGTCATAGGCAGCACGGTCAATTAGCCGTGTCTTGCACCGCGGACAAAATGTACAGCCACCATCCGGGGTAAGTACGTTGCCGGCATAAACATGGTGCATACCCTCATCCTGCGCCACTTGCCGCGCCATAACCAGGGTTTCCGCCGGGGTACGTTGCACTGAATTCATCTTCCAGTCGGGGTGAAAGGCCGAGAAGTGCAAAGGCACGTCCGCTCCCAATTCACGATAAACCCAGCTGGCCAGGGCAGACATTTCCGCGTGGCTATCGTTGTGCCCTGGAATAACCAGGTTGGTAATTTCAAGCCAGCAACTGGTTTCGTGCTTGATGTAAGCCAGAGTTTCCAGCACCGGTTGCAGGTGGGCGCTGCACAAACGGTAGTAAAAGCTATCGTCGAATGACTTAAGATCAACATTGGCCGCGTCCATATGGGCAAAAAACTCACGCCGCGCCGCCGGGTTGATGTAGCCCGCGGTAACGGCCACGTTATTTATACCTGCCTGGCGGCAAGCGGCAGCTGTGTCGATGGCGTATTCGGCAAATATCACCGGGTCGTTGTAAGTATAGGCCAGAGAACGAGCTCCACAGTTGACTGCCGCGTTGGCTATCATGGCCGGCGAAGCCGTGGACATCGAACGGTCAGCGTCGCGCGAGCGAGAGATATCCCAGTTTTGACAGAACTTGCAGGTCAGGTTACAGCCGGCCGTGCCAAATGATAATACGCTGCTGCCAGGGTAAAAATGCAGCAGAGGTTTTTTTTCAATCGGGTCGATACAGTAGCCGGATGAACGTCCATAGGTGGTTAGCACCATAGTGTCATTTTGTCGGCGGCGCACAAAGCAGGAGCCACGTTGCCCCTCTTTCAGATGACAGTCGCGCGGGCACAATTCGCACACCAGCTTGCCGCCTTCATCCATGCGCCACCAACGCGCCGGATAATCTGATTCTGCCTGGTGCTCATCGCTAACTGCTCCGGCTATCGAGCCCGTCACCACCCGGGATTTATTATGAACGCCCTGCATGCCGCGCCTCTCCCTTGTTAAAAACGCTGGCTTGTGGCAGTGGCGCGATGCTTATGACGCCTATGCGATCTCATCGGGTCACCGGCTTGTAGCGTATTCGTTTGGGTTTCACGCCATCTTCGCCGTAGCGTTTGAGCTTGTCGTCTTCGTATTCACGGTAATTGCCGGCAAAGAATACCCATCTGGAGTCACCTTCGGCGGCCAGTATGTGGCTGCAAATACGGTCTAGAAACCAACGGTCATGGCTGATAACCAATACATTGCCGGCGAATTCGAGCAAAGCGTCTTCGAGGGCGCGCAAGGTCTCGACGTCCAGGTCGTTGGAAGGCTCATCAAGCAATAGCACATTGCCGCCGCTCAGCAGGCTTTTGGCCAGGCAGAGTCGGCCACGTTCACCGCCTGAGAGATTGCCGACCAGTTTTTGCTGATCGGAGCCCTTAAAATTGAAGCGCCCGATGTAAGCGCGGCTGGGTATTTCAAATTTACCAATCGAAAGCACGTCACGTCCGTCGGAGAGTTCATCGAAAACAGTCTTGTCAGCGTTGAGGCCAGCACGCGACTGATCAACATGGGCAATGCCAACTGTGCTGCCGATTTCGATCTCGCCTTCATCCGGCTGTTCGTTGCCGAGCATCATGCGAAACAAGGTAGACTTGCCAGCGCCATTGGGTCCGATGATCCCGACGATTGCCCCAGGCGGTATATCAAAGTCGAGGCGGTCGATCAGCAGTCTGTCGCCGTATGATTTGCTGACTGCACGAAAGCTAATTACCCGATCGCCAAGACGTTGCGAGACCGGTATGAAGATCTCCTGCATCTCGTTGGTTTTTTGGTACTCGTGGCTGCACAGCTCCTCAAAGCGAGCCAGGCGTGATTTGCTTTTGGATTGGCGTGCTTTTGGGTTTGAGCGCACCCACTCCAGTTCTTTTTTTATAGCTCTGGCGCGCGCTTCCTGCTGCTTTTTTTCGCCTGCCAGGCGTTGCTCTTTTTGATCGAGCCAGCTCGAATAATTGCCATGCCATGGTATACCCCGGCCACGGTCAAGTTCAAGGATCCACTCAGCCGCGTTGTCAAGAAAATAACGATCATGCGTCACTGCCACCACTGTGCCGGCATAGCGCAGCAAAAATTGCTCCAGCCACTCCACCGATTCGGCATCCAGGTGGTTGGTCGGCTCGTCGAGCAGTAGCATATCAGGCCTGGAAAGCAACAAGCGACACAGGGCAACACGGCGTCTCTCGCCGCCTGACAGATTTTTGATGAGCGCCTCCCACGGCGGCAGACGTAGCGCGTCTGCGGCAATTTCCATCTGGTTTTCGGTGTCGGCGCCAACGCTGGATAGAATCGCCTCGAGGCGCGCCTGCTCTTCGGCCAGCACGTCAAAATCCGCATCCGGTTCGGCATAGGATGCGTACACCGCGTCAAGCTTTTGCCTGGCAGCGAGCGCTTCGCCAAGACCTGACTCTACCACCTGCCGCACGTTTTGCTTTTCGTCGAGCGCCGGTTCTTGCGGCAGATAACCTATCTCCAGCCCCTTCATGGGCAAGGCCTCTCCCTCGTACTCATTATCGACGCCAGCCATAATGCGCAGCAAGGTAGATTTGCCAGCGCCGTTAAGGCCAAGAACACCTATCTTGGCACCCGGGAAGAATGACAGGTTGATGTTGGCAAGAATATGCCGTTTGGGCGGCACGACCTTGCCAACGCCATTTAGACTAAAAACGTATTGCGCCATAGGTTACTTGCGGATTATCCTTCAACGTGTTGCCAGCAGCTGATGAAAAAGCTGCAAGCGTATTGTTATTGCTGACGCTACGTGAAAAAGTACCTTAACATGCGCCCATACTACGTTACAATGCGCCATTGTTCAAACACACTGGCGCCAGTAGAGATTGACGCCACCAGGTTGAATAAGTACGGTTGCCGTACTTAAGCACCATCGCGCGGAGATCTAACAATGAGTGTAACTATGACTGTGAAGAAGCTATATCAACGAGGTTTTACCTTGATCGAACTTATGATCGTGGTGGCCATCATTGGTATCCTGGCTGCTATCGGCCTGCCCGCTTATCAGGATTATACCAAGCGCACCTACGTGGCTGAAGGCTTGTCTTTGGTAGCCGGCGTCAAATCTGCCATGATTGAATACTACACCGTCCATGGAGCCTGGCCAGCCAACAACGCAGCCGCCGGCGTTCCTGCTACCACCGACATCAAAAGCCAAGGCGGCAACCCGGTAAAGAGAGTTGGTGTCGGTAGCAATGGTCTCATAATCATCGTCTACGGCAGCAAGGTGAGAAATGAAAGCCGCCTTCGTCTGCAAGCAACAGCTGGCGACGGCACTATCACGTGGCAATGTGGGCCTGATTCTCACCGAGGTGTACCAAGGAAATGGCTGCCTAAAAACTGCCTTTAACCTATGGCAGAGATACAGCCGCGCTTGCCCGCTACCGCGCGGAACTGCCCTGGCCTAACAAGGAGCAAAATGGTGATAATGAAGCAATCTCAACGAGGTTTTACCTTGATCGAACTTATGATCGTGGTGGCCATCATTGGTATCCTGGCTGCTATCGGCCTGCCCGCTTATCAGGATTATACCAAGCGCACCTACGTGGCTGAAGGCTTGTCTTTGGTAGCCGGCGTCAAATCTGCCATGATTGAATACTACACCGTCCATGGAGCCTGGCCAGCCAACAACGCAGCCGCCGGCGTTCCTGCTACCACCGACATCAAAAGCCAAGGCGGCAACCCGGTAAAGAGAGTTGGTGTCGGTAGCAATGGTCTCATAATCATCGTCTACGGCAGCAAGGTGAGAAATGAAAGCCGCCTTCGTCTGCAAGCAACAGCTGGCGACGGCACTATCACGTGGCAATGTGGGCCTGATTCTCACCGAGGTGTACCAAGGAAATGGCTGCCTAAAAACTGCCTTTAACCTATGGCAGAGATACAGCCGCGCTTGCCCGCTACCGCGCGGAACTGCCCTGGCCTAACAAGGAGCAAAATGGTGATAATGAAGCAATCTCAACGAGGTTTTACCTTGATCGAACTTATGATCGTGGTGGCCATCATTGGTATCCTGGCTGCTATCGGCCTGCCCGCTTATCAGGATTATACCAAGCGCACCTACGTGGCTGAAGGCTTGTCTATGGCAGCCAGCGCCAAAGCTGCCATGACTGAATACTACGTCACCCAAGGGGCCTGGCCAGCCAATAACGCCGCCGCCGGCTTGGTTTCTGCCACCAGCATCAAAAGCCAAGGCAGCAACCCGGTAAAAAGCGTTACCGTCGTTGCCAACGGCCTCATATCCATCGCCTACGGCAGCAAGGTAGAGGATAACAAGACCCTTCAGCTGCAAGGATCAGCTAGCGGCGGCAGCATCACGTGGATATGCTCTATTCCTGCTAGCAACGGAGTGCCAAATAAGTGGGTGCCAAAAAATTGCCTGTAACCTGGCGCCCTGTAAGAACGACAGCTTGATGTTGGCAAAAAAAGCTGCAAACGTATTGTTATCGCTGACGCTAAGTGAAAAAATACCTTAACATGTGTCCAAACTACGCTACAATGCACCTTCGTTCAAACATACTGGCGCCAGTTGAGGGGTGTATAATTTTGGCGCCGCCAGGTTGAATGAGTGCGGTTGCTGCGCTGCGCTTGACCACTATCGCGCGGAGCTGTCTTAATTTAACAAGGTCTAACAAGGAGTGTAAGCATGAAAATAAAGCAAACCCAACAAGGTTTTACATTGATCGAACTTATGATCGTGGTGGCCATTATTGGTATCCTGGCTGCTATTGGTCTGCCCGCTTATCAGGACTATACCAAGCGCACCTACGTGTCTGAAGGCTTGTCTTTAGCAGCCGGCGCCAAAACCGCCCTGACTGAATACTACGCCACCAATGGAGCCTGGCCAGCCAGCAACGCAGCCGCCGGCATTGATGCCGCCACCAACATCAAAAGCCAAGGCAGCAACCCGGTAAAGAGCGTTACCGTCGGCGCCAACGGCCTCATAACCATCGCCTACGGCAGCAAGGTAGAAGATAACAAGACCCTTCAGCTGCAAGGATCAGCTACCGGTGGCACCATCACGTGGGTATGCTCGATTCCTGCTAGCAACGGAGTACCAAATAAGTGGGTGCCTAAAAACTGCCTGTAACCTGGCAGAGAGCTACAGCCGCACTTTCTTCCTTCTTCCTTTAGGCCCGTATGCGGCCGGAAAACGCCTCGTGCTCGGCGAGCTGTTTTCCGGCTTGCCTGGTCTGTGCGCCGCGCCCGCTTCTGGACGGCGCTGAAGGCGGCGGCGTATTGTGGGCGTAATGTAGAGATGTTCAACATCTGCTAACCCCGCACATAGATATAGAACAAGAGTAGCAAAAAGTGGCCCCCGGGAAATTGCCTTGACTATATAGCAGCACCCCAGGACGGCCAACCAGCTGTTGTGGCGTGGCGCCCGCCAAACGGGTGCAACCCCCAAACAACCAGATCATGCACACGGCGCTCAAGTCCCTGGTTCAGCGTTACCCGTTACCCTGTTATGCCATGCTGGCAATGGCGATAGTCTTCGCCATTTACCTGCCAGGGCTGCCCGGTGGCTTTATCTTTGATGACACGCCCAACCTGATTAAAAATTACCGCTTCAAGCTACACGATTATTCGTTAGAGAGCTTTATCACAGCGATCTTTTCCAGCCTTTCTGGCCCCACCGGCCGACCGGTGAGCATGTTCAGCTTTGTAGTCAACCAGGTTTTCTCGGGTCTGGAAAACCCGGCACCCTATAAGCTAACCAATATAGCTATCCACGCCATCAACTCTGTTTTAGCGCTCTATTTTGTCAGCGCTTTGTTGACAGCGCGCGCTACCTCCCGCGCCATAACCAACAAGCAGCCTCTTGACTACAACAAAATCCACGCCATCGCCGCATTGTGCGCCATCTTTTGGGCCATCCACCCGATGCAACTGACCAGCGTACTCTACATTGTGCAACGCATGACCGCCCTGGCATTTTGTTTTACCCTGCTGTCGCTGATAGCCTATTTGCACGGTCGACGTCTGATGATGGCCGGTGAGACAAAACGCGGCTGGGTGTACAGCCTCGGCCTGGGGGGTCTATTCGGCGCTCTGGCTGTGCTGTCCAAGGAAACAGCTTTGTTGTTCCCGCTCTTCTGGTTATTGAGCGAGTGTGTCGCCTATGGCTGGCGCGGCTCATCAAGCGGCCCGTTGGCCAACTGGCGGCTGTCATGGCTGGCTAATCACGCCATCAATCGTCCATTGCTGTGGTTTTTTATCGGCGGGGCAATCTGCGCCGTTGTGGCAGTAATCGGGGTACTGTTGTTCTCCCCCGAGACAATTTTTGCCGCTTACAATCAGCGCTCCTTCAGTTGGCAAGAAAGGTTAATGACCGAAGCGCGCGTCCTGTGGTTTTATCTCTACCTCTTTATTTTGCCAAATATAAGCAACATGGGTCTGTACCACGACGATATTGTCGTATCGTCCGGCCTTCTGCAACCGGCGAGCACAATGGCGGCCATTGCAGCGTGGTTATTCTTGCTGTCAGCCTTGCCCTGGATATGGCGCCGCTGGCCGTTGCTGGCCTTTGGCGTCGCCTGGTACCTGGGTGGTCATTTGCTTGAGTCGACCATTTGGCCACTGGAAATCGCCCACGAACACCGCAATTATCTGCCAAGTCTGGGACTAATGCTGGCCTTGGCTAATGCCTTGGGCGAAGGAATCGCCAGCCTGACGACAAGAAAAATCGCTAACAGCGCCGTGTTGACGCTATGCCTGTTCTTGTTGGCTGGCAGCACGGTTATTCGGGCCCGCGACTGGAGTCAGCCACACCGGCACGCACTGCTGGAAGGCGTCAACCACCCAGGCTCCGCACGCGCCTTGTATGATGCCGGACGTAGCTACTTCTCGACCTACGAACTGACCAAAAAGAAAAAGTATTACCAGGAGGCGATAGAACACCTGCGCGCCAGTACCCGCGTGGGAAGGCCGGGGATAGAAATTGCCTTTTTAGGATTAGTGTTTGCGCCTTTCCAGGTCGGACAGTACCCACAACAAGACGATCTGGCAGCCTTTGCCGAGCGGTTAAAAATTTCACCCGCCTGTGCGCTTAACGCCTATAACCTGGAGTACATCGTCGATTGTCAGATTGGTAATCAGTGCCAACTCAAGGACGACGATATTTTAAGGCTGTTCAGGGCGCTATTCGAAAACCCGCACCTGGACAATAAGATAGCGGCGCGCTTGCACGTTACCCTGGGCGCCTATTACGCCAACAGCTCTGATAACTTGTTAAAAGCCGGGCAACAATTTTATACCGCTACCAGAAAGGCGCCTGGAGACATTGACAGCCGTTTGCATTATATTGGCTACCTGACTTCAATTCGACTATACGATATGGCGCAAGACGAACTGCAAGTCGCCAACAAATTACCCAACGCCTGGAAATATCAATACACACTTTCCCGGGCCCAACAAAAACTTGACAGGATGCGCAAAGAAAAACCCTCGCCAGATTTGCAGCTGCACGACGGAGTGACCCTCCCAGGTGGTGCATCATTACCACCTGCGTCAAATTCCGCCAAAGGCAAGAAGTAGCCCTAAGCATGAGCCAACACACCAGTTTGAGCATTTTGATCCCGGCGCGCAACGAGGCCGTTGCCATATCGGCTCTGCTGCCACGTGTCAAGGCAGCTCTGGCTGCGCTGCAACCTGAGCGCCCGGCGGAAATAATTGTTATCGACGATGGTTCCAACGACCAAACCGGTGCTGTTGCCAGCGCCGAGGGCGTGCGTGTACTGAGCTTACCCTACGGCATGGGTAACGGTGCGGCAATAAAAAAAGGTGTGCGCGCCGCCAAGGGTGAGATTATCGTTTGCCTGGATGCCGACGGCCAGCATCCACCCGAAAACATCGCCGACCTGCTCACCAAACTTGAGCAGGGCTATGACATGGTAGTGGGCGCTCGCACCTCGCCTGAACAGCAGGCCGGGTTCTTGCGAGCACTGGCCAACCGTATTTACAACCGCTTTGCCAGTTGGATGGTAGGGCAGACGATTGCCGATTTGACCTCTGGCTTTCGTGCTGTACGAGCTGAGCATTTCCGCCGTTTCCTCTATTTACTGCCCAACGGTTTTTCCTACCCAACCACTTTAACCATGGGCTTTTTTCGCAGCGGCTTATCAGTTGCCTACGTGCCGGTTGCTGCAATTAGCGCCAGAGATAGTAGCGACGGCAATAGTCATATTCGACCTCTAGCCGACGGCGTAGGTTTTTTTCTCATCATTTTCAAGGTCGGCGCCTATTTTTCGCCGTTACGCATTTTCTTGCCATTCAGCCTGCTGCTTTTTGCTACCGGCCTGGGCTATTACGTTTATACTTTCGTCAGCATGCACCGCCTGACCAATATGTCGGTTATACTATTCATCAATGCTTTGCTTGTATTTTTGATTGGCATAGTCTCAGAACAAATTACCGCACTGATGTACAAGGATAGCGATACCTGAGCAGGTAGAGCAGAGTTCAAGCACGGCTTGTAAAACGCTTTTTTGTGACATAGTTGGCACTTTATCAGCCGGTGCGCCAGGGATTTGATCTTTGCCATTGACAGCCTTTGCATTTCAGGGCTATAAAGCAGGCTGGAAATTGCGCAGCGAGCCAAGCGTAAGACAACCAAGGCTCTCTGGAGTTACTGTTTCGAGCCTACCGCCGTCCCGGCATGCATCAGCAGCGACCTGTGCGCGGGTGGTTTTTTCAACGGGGGATACCTCATTTTTTGCAGCGTTTAACAACAGGAGATACATATATGAACAAAACAGAACTGATTGACGCCGTGGCTGGTTCGGCTGACATTTCCAAGGCTGCCGCCGGCCGTGCGATTGACGCCATGGTTGCCGCTGTAAAGAAAGGCCTTAAATCAGGCGATACCGTTACTCTGGTCGGCTTTGGCAGCTTTTATGTCGGCAAGCGCGCATCGCGTACTGGTCGCAACCCGCGCACCGGCGCCGCCATTAATATCAAGGCCGCTAGTGTCCCGAAATTCCGCGCTGGCAAGGCATTAAAAGAAGCCATAAATTAAGCAACAGCATTATTACATTACACCAGGGTGCTTAGCTCAGCTGGTAGAGCGTCGCCCTTACAAGGCGAATGTCAGCGGTTCGATCCCGTTAGCACCCACCAAGCCGCTGTCCATTAACTTGCATTAAACTCCGAAACCCCGTGTAAAAACGGGGTTTTTTTATTGTTTAGTGTCCAATGACTTCCTGACAGTTCCTTTGCAAACAACTAAAGGTGCGTAGTACCTGCTCAACTTGAATCCATCGGGCAAAAGGTCTTTTAAGAAGAGGATATCTTGATTGCTGGCGGGTTTGGCGCATCACCCGATTCAAGCCAGCGTGTTTCATGATCGGGGGGCAAGATCACCGGCATCCTGGAATGAATTGGCAACATGGCTTCACTCGCCGGTTGAGTGATGATTGTGAAGGTCGGTATTACTTCGCCTGTATTCTTATCGACCCATTTATTGTAAAGCCCTGCCAGCGCGAATGCCTCATCTGCCATGTCGATCAGGTATTTTCTCTTTTTCTTTTCGCCTTCGATAGCCTGCCACTCATAAAATCCATCGACCAATATCAGGCAGCGCTGGTTGTCCTGACAGGCAAATTTGAAAGAGGGTTTTTCGGCTAGGGTTTCTATACGGGCGTTGAGGGTGGATTTCTGAATCTTGCCGTCCTTTGCCCAATGTGGCATCAGCCCCCATTGATAGAGGCTGATTAGACCGGGGGTTTCCCGCGTGATGATGGGGGCATATGGATGAGCGAAGCCATTGTAGTGCTCACCCGATTTGTAATAGCCTGCAAACTCAAACTGCGCCTTAAAGCGGTTCTCTAATGCCGTCGCGCTCTTGGACTGCTTGAAGTGAAAGCACATTCGGGTTTGATTGTTGCCTTAATGCGCCTTGACCACCATCACATCTTCTAATCTGGTGCTGTAACAAGGCGATAAGTTTTCTTGTCGCATTTTCCAGCGCCTGGCCGATTCAGCCGCTATATAGGCAACACGGCCATAGCGGGCATTGATTCTATCCATCGTCTGCATCAAAGGGGCATGGCGGTCAGTGCGTTGTCGGTCAATGCTGGGGAATAATTCAGGCTGTAATGCCGAACGGGGGATGAAATCGGAAAGAATGACTCCGGCGCGTTTGTAATGGCGCCCTTCCTTGAAGATTCGCTTTAACCCCTGATGCGCGGCCTCGATGAGTAAAATGGAAGAGTCGGTTGGCTCAAGTGGAATGACGATATTGCGGCTATATTGCGGCAAATCTTCGCGGTAGCTGTTGGTTTGAACGAAGATCATCACTTGACGACACAGCGTGTTTTGCTGGCGTAATTTTTCGGCGCAGGCTGCCGTAAACGTTGCGATACGCTCATTTAAGGGCGAAAACGCTTCGATCATGTGGGAAAAGGTGCGAGTAGTGGCGATTTGCTTTTTGTCAGCCACTTGATCTAGTTCAAGCGTAGGGGTGCCTTGTAAATCGCGTTGCAAGCGCCACCCCACCACGGAAAATGTTTTCTTGACCCATTCGGGTTCCAGTTGGCAAAAGTCATAAGCGGTTTCTACCCCGATTGCCCGCAACCGTTTGGCATAACGCCGCCCGATGCCCCAGACATCACCAATGGGCAACCACTTTAGCGCCTTGACGCGTAGCTGTTCATTGTCAATCACGTGCACATTGCCCGTTTTTTCGGGGTATTTTTTGGCGATGCGATTGGCAACTTTAGCTAATCCTTTGGTCGGGGCAATACCCACACTGATAGGAATGCCCGTCCATTTTTTAGTTTGCTTGACCATCTGGCCGCCATAGTCGGCCATATCCCGATGCCCAAAACCAGCAAGGCTTAAGAAGGCTTCATCGATGCTGTAGATTTCAATGTCTGGGGTGTAGGTTGCCAGAATGCTCATTACTCGATTGCTCATGTCGCCATAGAGCGGAAAATTCGCGGAAAACACCTGAACATTCTTTTTCTTAAAGACGTGGGCGTATTTAAAAGCAGGCGCGCCCATAGGGATGCCAAGGGCTTTGGCTTCATTGCTACGGGCGATGGCGCAACCGTCGTTATTAGAAAGCACGACAACAGGTTTTCCATTCAGATCGGGCCTGAATACCCGCTCACAAGAAGCGTAGAAATTATTGCAGTCAACCAATGCGTACATATAATTTATTGGCGTATTTGTTTGATGCGGTTGGTCACGATCCCCCAGACGATCATATCGTTAAATTCAGTAACTTCAATCGGCGCTTAGTTCTCATTGGCGGGCGTCAGGAAGCAGCGCCCATCATTGTCCAAGTGTACGCGCTTTAGGGTGAAATTGTAACCATCAATAAAGCAGACGGCGACATCATCATTTCTTGGCTCCAGGCTTTTATCAATATATCTGCATGGATAGCGCCATTATGTAGGAACGTTTCAAGGCGCGAGAAAATGCCGCTCAGAGCGCATATAAAGCCCGTGACGGCGTTTGCAAAAAGTTAGGGTATTTATCCCTTACCATGGGCGCCCTTACCATGAGGTGTTTTGCTTTTCAAGCCTGGCTTATGGAATATCAATCGTCTTGATCAGCGCCGTTATATCGTCTATGCGCACGTAACCTCCACCTTGCGCCGAGCGTAAGCGGTGACAGGCGACTGACGGGAATACAACTTGGACATCGTCCGGGGTAACCATTTTTTTATCGGACAGATAGGCCCAGGCGCGGGCAGCCGCAAGCACTCCCAGTCCGGCGCGAGGCGACAGACCATGCTGAAAACGGTCACCATTACGTGTCGCTTCCAACAGCTGGCGGATATATTCAAGCAAGGGTGGCGCCGCGTGCACCTGCGCCACCTCCTGCTGTAAACGTGGCAGATCCTTGGGCGACATAACCGGGCCGACTTGTAATGCAGTCTGTCTCTTACCGCCTTGGGCCAACAACGCAAGCTCGGCTTCACGGTCAGGGTAACCAAGTTCGATTCGCATCAGGAAGCGATCCAATTGCGATTCAGGCAACGGGAAAACCCCAACCTGATGCATTGGGTTTTGCGTTGCAATGACAAAAAAAGGCGTCGGTAATGGACGCGTTTCACCTTCGACGCTGACTTGGTGTTCTTCCATTGCCTCCAGCAAGGCGCTTTGCGTCTTGGGTGTGGCGCGGTTGATTTCATCGGCCAGCAATAGTTGCGCGAATACCGGCCCTGGCAGAAAGCGAAACTTGTTGTTTTCTCGTTCATAAATCGAAATACCCACAATATCCGCCGGTAACAGATCGCTGGTGAATTGGACACGCGAAAATTGCAGGCCGAGTAGATTTGCCAATGTATGCGCCAGCGTTGTCTTGCCAACGCCTGGCAGATCCTCTATCAGTAAATGGCCTTCTGCCAGCAAGCAGGTTAGAGCCAGACGCGTGGCCCTGGGTTTGCCGAAAATGACACTATTAAGGCGTTTTTGTATTTGCGCCAACCGCTGGCGAGCTATGGGCGATGGGTTTAGCATGTGATCGATACGTATTCAACGCAATGTTGGAGTTGAGGTGTCTTCAAGGCGCACCTTTTTCCATTCTATGCGCGTAATATGCGCTCGCCACGACCTATGCCACAAACGCCAGTGCGTACGGTTTCCAATATGTTCTTATTATCAAGCGCCGAGATGAATGAGTCCAGTTTGGCGCTGGAACCGGTGAGTTCAATGGTGTAGGTGGCATCGGTAACGTCTATTATCCGGCCCCGGAAAATATCCGACATGCGCTTCATTTCTTCGCGATGCTCACCTGTGGCGCGTACCTTGATCAGCATCAACTCACGTTCAGAGTGGGCGGATTCAAAGTAATCCATAACCTTGACAACATCAACCAGCTTGTTCAGTTGCTTGGTAATCTGTTCTATTACAGCATTCGAACCCCTGGTCACCAGCGTCATGCGGGATAGCGAGGAGTCCTCGGTGGGCGCTACGGTAAGAGACTCGATATTGTATCCACGCGCGGAGAAAAGACCTGCGACACGCGACAGTGCGCCAGATTCGTTCTCAAGCAAAACAGAAATAATGTGCCGCATTTTGTTTCCCCTACAAATCTTCGGCCAGTAGCATCTCTGATAGACCTTTGCCTGCCGCAACCATAGGGTAAACGTTAGCTGTCGGGTCGATAATGAAATCCATGAAAATCAGGTCGTTTTTGTGTTCGCTAAAAGCTTTTTCAAGGGCTGGCTTAACATCTTCTGGTCGTTCAATGCGCATACCGACGTGGCCGTACGCTTCAGCTAATTTGTCAAAGTTAGGTAGCGACTCAACGTATGACTGCGAATAGCGCCGCGAATAAAACATTTCCTGCCACTGGCGCACCATTCCAAGCATCCCATTATTAAGATTTATTATTTTTATAGGTAACTGGTACTGCTTACATGTTGAGAGCTCTTGCAAGCACATTTGTATAGACGCTTCGCCAGTTATACAAGCCACCTCGGCACCCGGATTGGAGAACAGCGCACCCATAGCATAGGGAAGCCCGACGCCCATTGTGCCAAGTCCGCCTGAATTGAGCCATCTGCGCGGCTTATCGAATAAGTAATACTGCGCAGCGAACATCTGGTGTTGGCCGACGTCAGAGGTAATAATCGCCTGTCCTTTGGTGACTTCGAATAAGGATTCCACCACATATTGCGGCATGATTTTGTCTTTTTGCTTGTATTTCAGGCAGTTCTTGCCGCGCCAGGTGTTGATCATCTGCCACCAATCTGACACTTCCGAGCGTGGCTGTTTATTTACCAGGGCCTTGTTTAATTCGACAAGCACATCTTTTACATCGCCGACTATCGGCAAATCTACCTTGACTCGTTTGGAAATTGAAGAAGGGTCAATATCAATATGGATAATTTTGCGCAACACTTCGCCGAAATGGCTGGGATTGCCAATAACGCGATCATCAAAGCGCGCCCCTATTGCTAAAACCACGTCAGCGTGTTGCATAGCCATATTGGCTTCGTATGTACCGTGCATGCCCAGCAAACCGAGGTTTTGCTGATCACTGCCGGGAAAGCCTCCCAACCCCATCAGGGTATTGGTGACCGGGAAATTCAACATCTTTGCCAGGCGTGTCAGCTCTTCAGCGCCATTAGACAGCACCACGCCACCACCGATATAGATAATTGGTTGGCGTGCTTCAAGCATCAGCTTTGCGGCGCGCTTGATTTGTCCCGGATGCCCTTTTTTTACCGGATTATACGAGCGCATCGCGATTTTATCCGGATAATTGTATTCGCACACGTGGGCGGTTATATCTTTGGGAATATCGACCACCACTGGGCCGGGACGTCCGCTACGGGCTATGTGAAAAGCTTTTTTCAGCGTGATAGCCAACTCATTGACATCCTTTACCAAAAAGTTGTGTTTGACGCATGGACGGGTGATGCCAACAGTGTCGCACTCCTGGAAGGCGTCCTCTCCTATGTAATTTGTTGGCACCTGACCACACAACACCACCAGGGGGATAGAGTCCATGTGAGCCGTGGCGATGCCGGTTACAGTATTGGTTACCCCAGGGCCAGAGGTGACCAGTGCAACGCCAACTTTATGAGATGAACGCGAATAAGCGTCGGCGGCGTGCACGGCAGCTTGCTCGTGTCGCACCAGAATATGCCGTATCTTGTCTTGCTTGAAGAATTCATCGTAAAGATGCAGCACCGCGCCACCGGGATAGCCGAAGACAACGTCAATTTTTTCCGCCAGCAGGCTTTTGATAACTATTTCTGCGCCAGAGATGAGCATGCTTATCCTTTGTTTCTTCCCACTGCCAAACTTCGTAGCGCCGAATGCCTTTGCGTTACCTGGAGCAGGCTTTTGAATTCATAGCGCTGATTATACGTCAGTTAGGCTGTAGTTAAGTTGGCAAGCCAACTACGCGCTTCGTTTTCGGTCATATTATTACGCTTCGCCCAGTCGGCGAGTTGATCGTCGCCTATTTTTTGCAGTGCGAAATAACGCGCCTGCGGATGCGCAAGGTAAAAACCGGCGACCGCTGAGGCTGGTGAAATGGCGCATGACTCGGTTAGAGTGGCGCCTATTTGTTTCTCTACGTCAAGCAGGGTAAAAAGACCGCGTTTGCTACTGTGATCCGGGCAAGCTGGATAACCAGGGGCAGGACGGATGCCACGGTATTTCTCGGCTATCAGGGCTACGTTATCGCATTGTTCGTCGCTGGCGTATCCCCAGTAGTTCTTGCGCACTTGCTCGTGCAGCCACTCGGCGGCCGCTTCAGCTAAACGGTCAGCAAGAGCTTGCAGCATAATAGTCTGGAAGTCGTCATTTTGCGCTTTGAATTCGGCACACTTATTGCTCGCTCCATCAATACAAACAACGAAGGCCCCGGCATAGTCGGCAACGTTAGAATCCCTGGCTGCCACAAAGTCTGACAAGCAGTAGTTTGGTTGTTCATCAGGGCGCTTGTGTTGCTGACGCAGACCACGCCAGATAAATATCGGTGCTTGCCGGTTTTCGTCGGCGTAAAACTCAATGTCATCAACCACAGAGTTGGCCGGGTAAATACTGAATACCGCTTTTGCTTTTAGCCAGTTTTGTTGTCCGATTTGCTTTAACATGGCTTGCGCTTCGTCAAACAATCGGCGCGCTTCCTCACCGTAGCGAGCGTTTTGCAAGATAGCCGGGTAACGCCCCGCCAGCTCCCAGGTCTGAAAAAACGGACTCCAGTCAATATATCTTGTCAGCGTGGAAATATCAGGCTGCAATACTTGTATGCCAGTTGTTTTTGTGAGATACGGCACATAATTTGGGTCTGTATCCCACTTAAAACGTTTTTGTCGCGCCTCCTCAAGTTTTATCAGGCTACCGCCTTTATTACCGGCTTGTTGGTCGCGCAGCCTCTCGTACTCTTCGGCAATGCCCTGGCAATAAGCATCGCGTTGCGCGTCAGAGAGTAACGCGCTCACGACACCAACGGCGCGGGAGGCATCAGGCACATATATTACGGGCGCCTGGTAATTGGGGGCGATTTTGACTGCCGTGTGGGCACGGCTGGTTGTTGCGCCGCCTATCAGAAGTGGAACGATCATTCCGCTACGTTGCATTTCGGCGGCCACATGGCTCATTTCGGCCAACGAAGGGGTAATCAGGCCGGAAAGGCCAATAATATCAGCCCCTTGCTCTTGTGAAGCGGCAATAATCTTGTCGCACGGGGTCATTACCCCAAGGTCGATAATTTCGTAACCGTTACAGCCGAGCACTACACCGACAATATTCTTGCCTATATCATGCACGTCGCCCTTAACGGTCGCCAGTATTACACGGCCTTTGCTCGAAATCCCACTTTTTTCTTTCTCGGCTTCGGTAAAAGGTAACAGGTGCGCTACAGCCTGTTTCATGACCCGGGCTGATTTGACTACTTGCGGCAGAAACATTTTGCCAGAGCCGAACAATTCGCCGACGATGTTCATACCGTTCATCAGCGGCCCTTCGATGACCGCCAGTGGAGGCTGCCCGGATGCTTCCATTTGCAGGCGACAAGTCTCGGTGTCTTCAACTATGAAATCAGTAATTCCTTTGATCAACGCATGCTCAAGGCGCTTTTCCACAGGCTGCTGACGCCAGGACAAATCGATGGTTTGCTTTTTGGCCTGCCCCTTGATGTCTTGGGCAAACTCGACCAGAGCCTCGCCTGAGTCGTGCTGGCGATTGAGCACCACGTCTTCTACCTTATCGCGTAACTGTGGATCCAGGTTATCGTAAACCACAAGTTGCCCGGCGTTTACTATGCCCATACTTAATCCGGCTTGAATTGCGTGGTACAAAAATATAGTGTGGAGGGCTTCGCGCACCGCTTCATTACCGCGAAAGCTGAAGCTAACGTTGGAAATTCCGCCAGATACGTTGCAGTGGGGCAAATTGGCGCGAATCCAGCGCGTTGCTTCTATAAAGTCGACGGCATAGTTATCGTGCTCGGCCATGCCGGTGGCGATGGCGAAAACGTTTGAAAATAATATCCTGAGGCTGAAAATTATTTGACAGCAACAGGTTGTAGGCGCGCTGGCAAATATCCATGCGTCGTTGCAAAGTATCGGCCTGGCCGTGTTCATCAAATGCCATGACGACAACAGCAGCACCATAGCGACGCGCCAGCTCGGCTTGTTGCAGAAACTTTTCCTCGCCTTCCTTGAGCGAGATCGAATTAATAATGCCCTTGCCCTGGATACATTTCAGGCCAGCTTCAATGACAGACCAGTCTGAAGAGTCAAGCATAATCGGCACACGCGCAATGTCGGTTTCGCCTGCCAGTAGATTGAGGAACTTTTGCATCGCCGCGGCTGAATCGAGCATTGCTTCGTCCATGTTTATATCTATAATCTGGGCGCCGTTTGTTACCTGTTGATTGGCTACGCTGATTGCATCGCTTAGACGCTCTTCCAGAATCATGCGCGCAAAAGCGCGGCTACCGGTGACATTTGTTCGCTCACCGACATTGACAAATAGTGATTGCGAGTCGATGTTGCAGGACTCAAGCCCGGACAGACGTAGCGCGCGCTCCGGTTTCGGTGGACGACGGGGCGCCACATCTGACAGCGCTTCGGCCAGCGCGGAGATGTGTTCCGGCGTGGTTCCACAACAACCCCCAGCAATGTTGAGCAGCCCGGCTTGCGCCCATTCTCTGATCGCCGTGGAGAATGTTGCAGCCGTTTCGTCATAGCCACCAAAGGCATTAGGCAAGCCAGCGTTAGGGTGGGCAGAAACGTAGGTGCTGCAATAGGTTGATAGTTCGGCTACATGTGGACGCAACTCGGCGGCGCCCAGCGCACAGTTAAAGCCAAAAGATAGCGGGTTGGCGTGCGCCAGTGAGTTCCAGAATGCTTCCGGTGTTTGGCCGGAGAGCGTGCGTCCAGAGGCGTCAGTGATGGTGCCTGATATCATCACTGGCCAGCGCCTTGCCTGATTGGCAAAAAATTGCTCAAGTGCAAAAACTGCTGCCTTGGCGTTCAGGGTGTCGAATATTGTTTCTATTAACAATATGTCTGCGCCACCCTCGGTCAGCCCGGCAATGGCCTCGCTGTAGGCGGCTACCAGTTGATCAAAACTGACATTACGCAGGCTTGGGTCGTTGATATCCGGCGACAAAGTTGCAGTACGACTGGTCGGCCCCAATACTCCGGCGACAAAGCGTGGCTTATGTTCACTGGCAAATTCTTCACAGGCTTCACGCGCCAGGCGAGCTGCAGCAAAGTTCATGTCATACACTGCAGCTTGCAGCGCATAATCAGCCTGCGATATGGCGTTGGCGTTAAAGCTATTGCTCTCGACAATATCTGCACCTGCTGCAAGATAGGCACGGTGTATGTCCCGAATCAGCTCCGGTTGCGTTAGCGACAGCAGATCGTGGTTGCCTTTCAGCTCCTGTTGGTGATCAGCAAAGCGTACACCACGATAGTCTTCTTCAAGTAGCGTGTGGCGTTGCAACATGGTGCCCATACCGCCATCGAGGACCATAATCCGCTCGGCCAGAAGTGCATGAAGCCGCGGCGTACAATCTTTCTTCATTAAATATGTCAGAGTGGTCAGTTGTTAAAAAGGCGCCAAGATTGGCCAGGCAGGTCCAGACAACGTCTAATCCATAGCCTCATAGAGCGGCAAGGTAAGGAATTCCGGAAACTCGTCGGACAATGATATCTTCTCAAAAATCTTCGCGGCTTCCTCATAGGTGGCGGTGTTTTCGCCCGCTGCGCCAACTGTTGCTATGACATTGGCCAACTCTTCAGCGATCATGCCGCGTACTATATCGGCGTCCACTTTGCGTCCATCGTCAAGCTTGCCCTTATCGCTACGAACCCATTGCCATACTTGCGAGCGGCTAATTTCAGCCGTAGCAGCATCTTCCATCAGATTGTGTATCGGTACGCAACCGTTGCCCGCCAGCCACGCTCCCAGGTAGTGGATACCGACATTAATATTCATACGCAAGCCATTTTCAGTGATGGGCTTCTCTGGACGGAAGTCCAGTAAATCAGCGCTACTGACGTTAACATCCGTGCGCTGTTTCTCCCACTGATTAGGGCGATCACCCAATACACGCACAAATTCGTTCATGGCAACTTCGATTAGACCGGGGTGAGCAACCCAGGCTCCATCATAGCCATCATCGGCGGCAAGTCCTTTATCGCTTTTTACCGCTGCCAGCGCCTTGGCGTTGAGCTCAGGGTTATCCTTAACTGGTATTTGAGCGTTCATGCCGCCAATGGCCGGGGCTCCACGCCGGTGGCAGGTTTTTAGCAACAGCATTGCATAAGCCTCCATAAACGGAACCCGCATGTTAACCAGCGAGCGATCTGCAAGGCAGAAGTCGTCGTATTGCTTGAATTTCTTGATGCACGAGAAGATGTAGTCCCACCGTCCGGCATTCAAACCGGCCGAGTGCTCGCGCAGTTCGTAGAGAATTTCGTCCATCTCAAAAACAGCCAGTATGGTTTCGATCAGTACAGTTGCCTTGATCGTACCTCGCGCTATGCCGAGCTCGTCTTGCGCCATAATGAAAATATCATTCCATAGCCGCGCTTCCAGATGGCTCTCCAGCTTTGGAAGATAATAAAAAGGTCCATCACCACGTTCAATCTGCTCTTTAGCGTTATGGAAGAAGGCGAGCGCGAAGTCAAAAATACCCCCGGAAACGCGTTGACCGTCCACCAATACGTGCTTCTCGTCGAGATGCCAGCCACGTGTGCGAATCTGCAAGGTAGCGATTTTTTCATTAAGGCGGTACGACTTGCCGACCTCACTGGTGAAATTAAGCTGCCGACGAATGGCGTCGAACACGTTAACCTGACCTTGCACCTGGTTAAACCAGTTTGGGCTGTTGGAATCCTCAAAGTCGGTCATGTATGAATCGGCAGCAGAATTGAGCGCGTTGATGATCATTTTCTTCTCAACCGGACCGGTAATCTCAACCCGGCGTCGGTGTAGCGCCTTGGGCAATGGGGCTATTTGCCATTCGCTGTCGCGTACCATGGTTGTTTCTGGCAAAAAATCCGGTTTCTCGCCGGCGTCAATGCGTTGCTGACGTGCAAGTCGCATCTCCAACAATTCCTGCCGACGTTGTCCAAATGAGCGGTGTAGTTTGGCGACAAATTCCAAGGCTTCAAAGCTTAATATTTCGTCGAAACGTGGGTAAATTGGCGCGTTTACGGCAACGCCTTCTGGAAGTTGCAAACTCACTGAAATATCTCCCGTAAAAATTGTCTTGTAGCGAAAGTTGTAACTTTGTTAGAATAGCAGGATTTGCTATCGTCGAGTAGCCAAGTACCTCTTGGATGGTTTGCCGGGTTGCCAAACAAAGTAACAAATGAGTTTGGCGTCACTGGCATGTGAGATAGTTTGTGAGGTTGTAGAGCAATCTTGGGATTAAAGTCGAGATGGTTCACTTAGCTTTGAGTTAGAGCACAAGAGTAGAAACATGGAACGAAAGCTCTATGAGTTGCAGGCTCTCTTTGGCTCGTTTTTTTCTGGAGTTGATTATATGGCGCGAGTATGCCAGGTTACGGGCAAGGGTCCGATGGTCGGGAACAATGTTTCTCATGCCAACAACAAAACTAAAAGACGATTTTTGCCCAATTTGCAGAATCGCCGATTCTGGCTTGAGAGTGAAAAACGTTGGGTGCGCTTGCGTTTGAGCAAGGCTGGTCTGCGAATTATTGACAAAAAGGGCATTGAGACCGTGCTGACCGACCTGCGCAAGCGCGGCACGGTCAAATAACAAAAAGCAAGCGAAAGGGTTAACTCATGGCAGCCAAGGGAAAAAAGAGTGGACGCAAGACCGGACGTGAAAAAATCAAGCTTGAGTCGAGTGCCGGCACGGGGCATTTTTACACAACCAGTAAAAACAAGCGTACTACGCCTGAAAAGCTGGAGCTCATCAAGTACGACCCCAAAGTAAGAAAGCACGTGCCGTACAAAGAGATAAAACTGAAGTAAAGATGCTTTCAGGCTTGCGCTGTCGCACCACGCAAGCTTGAACCTATACGTTGTACACGTTGGACTATCGCGGCGTGCGTCAGTAATTATTCGCGTTGGGCAACGCGACCACGCATTCTCTCAGCATTCATTGTTTGAACACGATAATAGATTCGAGGCGAATAAATGGCAACCAAGGACAACCCGGGGGTAACAAAGCCCAGCAGAAAAACGGCAAAGCCACAGCAACGCTCTAGTCAGAAAACGCCAACGACATTATCTGACAACAAGAAAGAGAAAGTCTCCAGCGAGAAGACTGCGGTAGGTGCAAAGAGCCGGGCTAATAAATCCACCAACTTGAAAGAAGGTGGCGTAAAAAATAACTCCAGGCAAGTAGCGCCCAAAAAAGCCACGGTGGCAAAAACTATTGCAGCAAAGAAGTCCGACACGGCTAACAAGCAGGGTAGTAAGACTAATACTGCCAGAACTGCTGCTTCCACAAACACGCAGAAAACTACCCGTCGTAAGAAGTCTGCTTCTACGCCCAAGGCTGTCTCGAGGGCGGCCAGCCCCAACAGTGCCGCCGCCGCCATAGCGGCGGTTGCTGCGCAGAACAATCAGCAGGGTAATACCCAGTTCATGGACGAGGAAACGCGCCTTGGCAGGCTAAAGGCTTTAATCAAGCTGGGCAAGGACCGCAACTTTTTGACCTATGCCGAAATAAACGACCATTTGCCAGACGATATTGTTGATGCTGAGCAAATCGAGGCGATTATCACCACATTTAACAACATGGGTATCCAGGTGTTCGACGAGGCGCCTGATGCTGAAGCATTATTGCTGGCTGAATCAACCCAGGAGGTTGCAGACGAGGAAGACGTAGAAGAACAGGCCGAACAGGCCCTTTCCACCGTTGAATCTGAGTTTGGTCGCACAACTGACCCGGTGCGAATGTACATGCGCGAGATGGGTACCATCGAATTGTTGACCCGCGAGGGTGAGATAGAAATAGCCAAGCGCATTGAAGATGGCCTTAAACACATGGTGCACGCTATTTCTGCCTGCCCTACTACCATAAATGAAATCATGGAGATGGTAGACAAGGTTGAAAGTGACGAAATACGCATTGACGAGCTGGTTGATGGTCTAATTGATCCCAAAGCCAAAGACGAAGCTGAGTTGGTAGCGGAAAATGAAGAGCTGGAAAAAAGCTCCCTGCTGGCCAAAAATGGTAACGGCGAGGGCTTGGATGAAGATGCTGCTGATAGCGAAGAAGACGAGGAGGCAGCAGAAAAGGCCGCTGCCGCCGCGCTTGCACAATTCAAACAAGACGCCATGGAGCGTTTTGCCGCCATACGCCGGTTACATCACAAGATGTTGCTAGTCATGCGTGACTATGGCCACGAAGATACCAGTTTTCTGCAACTACAAAATGAGGTAGATAACGAGCTAACCGGCATCCGCTTTACTGCCCGCACCATTGAGCGTTTGTGCGATACGGTACGCAAGATGATCGAGGAGGTAAGAGCCTCAGAGCGCAAGATTCAGCGTATCTGCGTTGACAAGGTGCGCATGCCGCGTCCACACTTCATAAAGGTATTCCCCGGTAACGAAGACAACCTGGCGTGGATAGACAATGAGGTTGCAGATACCACGCAAACCTATGTTGCGGCGTTGGGTCGTAATGCGCCAGCGATAAAAGAAGAACAGAAAAAGCTGATCGCCTTGCAGGATCGTATCGGCATCCCCCTGAAGAGCCTGAAGGAAATCAACAAGCAGATGTCCACCGGCGAGGCCAAGGCGAGGCGCGCCAAGCGGGAAATGATTGAAGCCAACCTGCGTCTGGTTATTTCCATCGCCAAAAAGTACACCAACCGGGGCTTGCAATTTCTCGACCTGATCCAGGAGGGCAACATTGGCCTGATGAAAGCTGTAGACAAGTTTGAATACAGACGTGGCTACAAGTTTTCTACCTATGCCACCTGGTGGATACGTCAGGCTATTACGCGCTCCATCGCTGATCAGGCGCGTACTATACGTATTCCTGTTCACATGATCGAGACAATCAACAAGATGAATCGTATCAGTCGTCAGATTCTGCAGGAGACCGGTCTGGAAGCCGAACCGTCGGTGCTGGCGTCGCGCATGGAAATGCCAGAAGAAAAAATCAGAAAAATCATGAGGATCGCCAAGGAGCCTATCTCAATGGAAACCCCGATTGGTGACGATGACGACTCGCACCTGGGTGACTTTATCGAGGATAGCGCCACGCTTGCCCCATCAGACGCTGCCATGTATTCCAACCTGCGCAACACAACCAAGGGCATTCTAGACAGTCTTACACAGCGCGAGGCCAAAGTTTTGCGTATGCGCTTTGGTATTGAGATGAATACAGACCATACGCTGGAAGAAGTCGGCAAGCAATTTGATGTCACCCGCGAACGCATTCGGCAAATAGAGGCCAAGGCGTTGCGCAAGCTGCGTCACCCTTCACGCTCGGAACGTTTGCGCAGTTTTCTGGATAGTAGCAGTTGATTTATGTAAAATCCGTCGGCATTGTGCAGGCAATGTCGCATAAGGTCTCACGGGCCTGTAGCTCAGTTGGTTAGAGCAGAGGACTCATAATCCTTTGGTCGAGAGTTCGAGTCTCTCCGGGCCCACTATATTTCATGCGGTATTCGGCTGTTTAGGCTTTTTAATAGAGCCTAACCGGTGGGGAATATTTTGACCATTTTCAAAATTGCCCGCTCAATTGTTTGGGTTGCAAGGTGCGCAAAAGCAACGCCGACCGCATCAAGAGGAATTTCGAACCGGATGGTGGCAAGATGAAGCCGAGGAAGCGTGGCAGGGAACGCATGATCCGGAGATTGCACCCTGTAAATGATGTGATTCCAGTGAATAATATTTCCTGGAATCCCTCAAGTATTGCGATAATGTGGTTGGATTTCTGGGGGAAATGAAGATGTTAGGAGAAGCGATGACGGATGATTTTTCCGGGGCCGACTCGATCACATGATTGACCTTCACCACCCACTGGCAGCTCTGAGGGATCGCATACCCTGGGATCAAATTGAAAGCGAACTGGCGCCGGCGTCAAGAAAGACATTGAACGCCTGCGTCGACAGATCAACAAGCAGCAGGGCCAGCAATAACCCTGCGGTTTAACCGAGTGCCCATCGCACCCGGGGCGGCCCTGTTAATAGTCAGGCATAGCCTCCGTTATCAACAGAATCACCGCCCTGTTTACTTGCTTTCTTTATCACCCATCTCATTTAAACGAGGTTTGAGATATTCATAAAACTCATCTCTGGTGTAGTTTTTAGTGTGTTGCCCACCCTTTGAATCTTTGAATTCTCTCAATATGTTACCTAGAACTTCACGATTCTCCCCGCTCTGTGCTTTGTCGTATTTCCTGAGGATGTGATTCAGTTCATGTGGTTGTTGGCTGATTTCTTCAGTGTTGCCCATGTCACTCTTCCCTTCCTGTCAGTGTTTAGGATCCACCATTGTAGACATTTACTGAAATAATGTCACTGATCGCCACCGGTGACGGCAACAAAAACACCGATCAATCCATTGCCAACGCCGCATTCTTTGCCGATACCATCAAACTGGTCGAATAGCGCGACGCCAGCCGCATCGATTCCTGTCGCAGAGAATCAAATTATGCCGTTGCAGATCTGTTATCGCGCCTGAGATTCCTGCAATCGTCGCAAGGCGCCCAGGGCCGGCAGGCGTTAGAGATACGCGGCGAAGACATCAATCTGAAGGCGTTTCTATGAACGCTGCCATGAACGTACTAAGATTTACGCCCCATTCCCTCGGCGATAAAGGTGTTCACCAATGTGTTGAGCGACACACCTTCGTTCCGAGCACGCCGCGCCAGCTTGCCATGCAATGTTTTAGGGATACGGGTATTGAAACGCCCCGACCACTTTTCATCGGCCGCATGCCTGCTTGGCTTGGGAATCGGCCTGTTCAATTCATGCAAATAGGCAATC
>Ga0209562_1000014_pt1 | contig 106678 bp, 102 predicted proteins | sample WorMetvacBELIZE2_FD_187399 | JGI IMG/M metagenome (GOLD analysis project Ga0209562, IMG submission 187399) | Marine gutless worms symbiont microbial communities from Max Planck institute for Marine Microbiology, Germany - Olavius vacuus BELIZE.2... | ecosystem: Host-associated > Annelida >... | reverse complement strand
CTCGTCGAGCACATTGGGGAACAGACCCATCTCGAATTCGAAACCAAGAATGTCCACCCTGGTGATGCGATGCTTGCGACACTCGAGGATGATCTCCTCGACGAATAGCCTTGTGACCGGCAGGTTTACCGGCCCCACCGCCACCAGCCTGCCGGCCTTTTTGCCGTGAAAAGCAGCGAATTGATCGGTCTTTTCGGCCCGGTAGGCGCGCAGAATCAGCTCGAGAAAAGCCGCCTCCTTTTCCTCCAGTTGCTTGCGCTGTTCTTCCGCGCGAAGATCGGGATTGACGCCGATGAAGTGCTGGCGCTCGTATTTGCCGAGGTTGAGAATCTCGAAGGCGCGGTAATCCTTGCCTTCATCTTTCAGTTGGCGCTGCACACCGATCATGCGCTTGCGGGTAGTGTGAATAGCGAACTTGCCCAGGTCGGTGGCGATCCACTTACGGCCCAGTTTTTCCGCCACGGCGGCGGTAGTGCCGGAGCCGCAGAAGAAATCGGCGATCAGGTCGCCTTCGTTGGTGGACGCTTCGATAATCCGTTCGATGAGCCTCTCTGGTTTTTGTGTGGGATAACCAATCCTCTCTTTCGCAGATGGAGCTACAAACGGGATTTGCCAAACATCGTTTTCTGGCACCCCTTCTTTTTGAATCTCTTTCGAACTGACAAGCACAGGTTCTTCGCCCTTCTTGAATCTATGAAGTACTCCCTGCTCCTTCCGTCCAACGGAGCCTTCAGTATATGCGGTCAGTAACTGATTGAATGTATATTTATCTGATTTTGTGTAATAGAGAATCACATCATGTAGCTTCTGAAATCTTTTTGAAGGAGCCGTCCAACGCCTGTAGTGCCAAATGATTTCATTTTGATAATTGTCTGATGTAAACAACTCATCAAGCAGGAAACGCATTGCACTGTTCACGCGCCAATCGCAATGCAGATAAATACTGCCATCGTCCGCCAGTAAATCCCGCATCAACACCAGCCGCTCATAGATCATGGCGATAAACGAATCCATCCCCTTGCCCCAGGTGTCGCGGTAGGCGATCTCTTCGAGGATGCTGGGCTTCTTGGTGAAGGTGTCGCCGCCTATTTCTATGTCCATGGAGAAGTCGGCGCCCACATCGAAGGGCGGGTCAATGTAGATCAGCTTCAGCCCGCCCTGCTGTTCGATCTCCTCGCGCAGTGGGCCATTCTTGAGGCTGGAGAGGATCAGCTTGTTGTCGCCCCAGATCAGCTTATTAGTCCAGCCCTTGAGCTGCCGCCCCCGATTGTCCGTGGCGAAAAAATCAGCCTGTATTGGCGCATCTTCCGGGCGCTCGGCGCGCGGTTCATCCACCTGCTCAATGGTCTGAAACGGCAGCACAATGTTGCACACCTCGCTGGTCTTGCCGTTCCACACCAGTTCGACCTCACGCTTCTCATCGAACAGCAAAAAGCGATACTTGTCCGGCAGCGGCCTGTCCGCCTCCAGGTGCTCCAGGATGTCGCGCTTTTCGTTATCGGTGAGTTTCAGCGTTCCGCGCCCTGCGACGCCTCGCCTTGCCTCGCCTGATTTTCCGTTACCCGCCATATCCGCCCTCAATGCGCTGGTTGTTGTTGATTGACCCGATTACTTCGCCGCCAACCACCTTTTCGCCTTGGTAATCATTCGGTATTACATCACAGTCGGGGCGGCTGCCAAAGGCGTAGACCGCCAGCAACCCCGGGGCTTTTCCCCCGCAGATAGTGCATCTGCGCTTCGCGGTTCATTCTTCGCTTTGTCCTCCGGTTGCGAGCAAGTCCCAGCAGGCGCCAAGGGTGTGGTAGTCGACCTTGCCCGGTGGGGATTTCAAATCGTCTATCGCCCTGCCTTCGCGGCTACGGATGCGGAACCAGGCGCCGTGTTTGTGGTCGATCAGGTGGTCCCAGGCGTAGCGCCAGAGCTGCTTGTATTTGTCCAGATATTCCTGCTCGCCGCAGGCGCGCCACAAGCGCCAGGCGGCGGCTATGGCCTCCGCCATTACCCAGAAGTATTTGTGCGCGTCGGCGAAGCCGCCCTGCGGCGCATAGCCGTACACCAACCCACCGTGCTCTTTGTCCCAGCCACGTTCCCAGGCTTTGTCGAGTAATCCCCGCGCGGTTGGCAACAACCAGTCTTCCCGGTTGTGTTGCGCCAGTTGCAGCAGCAGCTTGGCCCATTCCGCCTGGTGCCCCGGTTGAAAACCCCAGGGTTTGAACAGGTCGTCCGGCTTGTCCTGGTTGTATTCCCAGTCCGGTCGCCAGTCGGTGGTGTAGTGCTCCCAGACCTGCCCACCGGTTGCGGCGGCGTGGCGGGTGGTGAAGCCCTGCGCCAGGAGCATGGATCGGTCGAGAAAGGCCTGCTCTCCCGTGGCCTGGTAGGCGGCGAGCAGCGCTTCGCAGGCGTGCATGTTGGCGTTTTGCCCCCGGTAGGGATCCAGCCGTTGCAGGCTTGCGTCTCTTTCGTCGGCGTAGGCGGCGCGTTCTTCTTCCCAGAAAAGGGTTTCAAGAATCTTCCAGGCGTCGTCCACCAGTTCGCGCCCTTCGGCTATGCCCGCCTCCAGCGCGCTTGCGCCCGCCAGCAGCACAAAGGCCTGGCCGTAGGCCATGGCGCGTCCGTCCAGCACCCGGCCTTCGTTTGTTATTTCCCAGGCGTAGTGCCCCGCCGGTTGGCGATGCGCGTGGACGAAGGCGAGCGCGTGCCTTGCCCATTGCCGGTAGTGGTCGCCATAGCCAAGGCGATAGGCGTGGGCGTAGTTGAAGACAAATCTGGTGCTGCTTACCAGGTGGCGGGTGGCGGCGTCGTAGACCCTGCCGTCGTCGGTGAAACAGTGAAAAAAACCGCCCGCCGGATCGCGAGCCACCGGCTCGTAAAAATCCAGGATGGAGCGAATATGCCGCTGCAGAAATGCGCGCGTGGTGAAGCCCGGATAGTTCAATCTGGTTTCCATGGATTTACGATAACCCCGGCACGGCGCTTCATGCATTCATAGGAGGCTGTTCAGGTTCGCAGGCCGACGCCGCGCTTGACCATCCCCCAGCACAGGCAGGCGATCAGCACCAGCAAGGCGCTGACCAGTGAGAGGTCGAGCGCATAGGACAGGTGGTTGTTGGCGGTCATGCCGGCGCGCAGGGCGTCCACCATGTAAAAAACAGGGTTGAGCAGGCTCGCCGTTTGCATGGATGGCGACAGCAGGCTGATGTCGTAAAACACGCCGCCGGTAAAGGTGAGGGGCACCAGCACCAGGTTGGGCACAAAGGAAATCTGGTCGAAGGTATTCGCCAACATGGCGTTGATGATTCCCGCAAGGGAGAAAGCGAGCGCAGTGACCAGAATAGCCGCCAACGCCATAAACGGATGTTGCGGCAGGGGAGTCAGCCCCATCCACAGCCCGATGAACGACAGGATCAGCACCAGGATCAGGCTGCGCACTGCGCAACCCACCGCCATGGCCGCAATCACCGTTCGGGCGTAGACGCTGGCGGTAAGCCACTCCTGGTGGGCGTTGAGGAACTTGTCGAGATAGAGCGAAAGGGCGGAGCTGTTGTAGGCGTTGAGCACTATCGCCAGCATCACCAGACCGGGGAAGATGTAGTCGATATAGGCCACACCCCCCATGGCGCCGACCTTCTCGCCGATTATCGGCCCGAACACCACCATATAGAGCACCAGAGTCACCAACGGCGCGAGTATGGTGAATTGCCATTCGCGCAGGCATTCGCGCCGCAGGATGGTGAAGAAGGCGATGAATTGCACCCGGAGGTCGTGTCCTGCCTGCATCAGGCGCGCGCCGGAGCTGCGTGATGGCGGCGGGCGGCGGGCTTTATCGAGCGCCGCATTCGCGGTTCCCGATCGCCTGCAGAAAATCCCGCATCAGGGCCGGGTCCTTGACTCCCGGCGCTGTTTTCGATCCTGCTTTTGAACCCGCTGTCGATACGGCTTCGACGCCGCCGGCGACATCCACGGCCCAGGGTCGGACGGTGGCGATGGCTTCCGCGACATTGTCCGGGGTCAGTCCGCCGGCGAGGATCAGGGGTTTTTCACGCTTACCCGGCGGGTGGAGCAGGCTCCAGTCCCATGGACGCCCACTGCCGCCGCCTGCGGGTGAGTCGACCAACAGAGCCGGGCTGTGGGGGTAAAGACGCAAGGCCTGGCGATAGCCGGCGTCGCCCTTCACCGCCTTGTACCAGGGAAGGGGTGATTGGGCGATCAATTCGGGCGATTCGTCGCCGTGAAACTGGATGCAGTCGAGCGGGCATTCGCCCAGGCGCTTGAGCAGTTGCGGCTCGGGATTGAGCACCACCGCCACCCTGGTGATATAGGGAGGCAGATCGGCGAAGATGGCGCTGATCTGTTCCGGGGTTCTATATCTCGCGCTTGCGGGGGTGCAGATACAACCGAGCGCATCCGCGCCCAGTTCCACTGCCAGCTCCGCGTCTGCCCTGCTGACAAGGCCGCAGATTTTCACCCTGGTTGTGTTTGCCACTATTCACGAATGCCTTTGCCCGTGTACAGCAACCAGTAACACAACAGCGACAGGCCGACCATGAACGCCGCCAGCATGGCGAAGGCGACCTCAAGGCGTACATCGCTGATGCCGAGAAAGCCGTAGCGGAAGGCGTTGACCATGTAGAGGATGGGGTTGAGGCGCGAGAGGCTCTGCCAGGGTTCGGCAAGCAGGTCGACCGAATAAAACACGCCCCCCAGGTAGGTGAGAGGGGTGAGCACGAAAGTGGGCACTATGCTGATGTGATCGAAGTTTTTTGCGAATAAGGCGTTGATCATACCGGCGAGGGAAAAGACTATGGCTGTGATCAGCACCACCAGCGCCAGGGTAACGATGCTGTGAATGGGTAAACTGGTGAAGGTGAGCGAAACCATGGTAACCAGAATGCCCACCAACAGGCCACGCGTCACCGAACCACACACATAGCCGGCGAGGATCACCCAGCTTGGCGTGGGAGAAACCAGCATTTCCTGGATGCTGCGCTGAAACTTGTTGCCAAAAAAGGAGGAGACCACATTGTTGTAGGAATTGGTGATCACCGACATCATGATCAATCCGGGAACGATAAAGGTGATGTAGTCGGCGCCGCCCATGCGGCCGATGCGCGGGCCGATGAGGCTTCCGAAAACGATAAAGTAGAGCACCATGGTGATGGCCGGCGGCAGGAGTGTCTGCCCCCAGATGCGCATGAAACGGCGGATCTCCTTGGAGAATATGGTGTAGAAGGCCACCCACAGGGCTGAGGTGTTCATGCCGGGCGCCGGGTGAGATTGATAAACAGCTCCTCAAGGCGGTTGCTGGCGGTGCGCATGCTGGTTACGCCGATCCCGTGCTGATCGAGGAGGTCGAACAGGGTGTTGAGGGGGGTGCTTTTGCCGAAGCTGGCCTCAAGGCAGGTTTCGTCGATTTTGCGCAGGTGCACCAGTTCGTGCGCGGGAGGATCGCCCATGAGGGGTTTGTCCGTGTCGAGGATGTAGGTCTGGCAGTCGAGCTTGCGCAGCAGTTTGCGCATGCTGGTGTTTTCGATAATCTCGCCGTGGTTGATAATCGCGATGTTGCGGCACAGGCTTTCAGCCTCTTCGAGATAGTGGGTAGTGAGGATGATGGTCGCCCCTTCGCGGTTGAGGTTGCGCATGAAGTCCCACATGGCGCGGCGAATTTCGATATCCACCCCTGCGGTGGGTTCGTCGAGTATCAACAGGCGCGGTTTGTGGATCAACGCGCGGGCGATCATCAGGCGGCGTTTCATCCCGCCCGAGAGGCGCATAGACTGGGTGGAGCGCTTGTCGAAGAGATCGAGTTTTTTCAGCAGTTCGTGGCACCAGGGCCTGGCTTTCGCCTTGCTGATGCCGAAGTAGCCAGCCTGTTGCAGGATGATGTCTTCAACCTTTTCAAACTGGTTGAAATTGAATTCCTGCGGCACCAACCCGAGCTGCGCCTTGGCGTGCGCCGGTTGGGCATCGGCGTCGTAGCCGTAGACGCCAACCCTGCCGCTGGTTTTGTTAACCAGCGAGGCGATGATGCCTATCAGGGTGCTTTTGCCTGCGCCGTTGGGGCCGAGCAGGGCGAAAAAATCGCCGTGCCTTACCTCCAAATCAACACCCTTGAGGGCGTGCACATCCTTGTAGTGTTTGACCAGGCCGGAGATGGAAAGGGCGATGTCTGACATGGGGTTACAACCGTGCAGAGGGGAGGGAGTGGCGGCGAAAAGGCGACATGGCGGTGAACGTCGGCGGGCTATTTTGATGGATTTACCAGCGCCTGCATATAGGCGCGGTGCGCGGCGACTTCCTCGTCGCTGGCCTTCACCACGCGCAGAAAATCCAGGTCTTCGCGGTTGAGCCTGGCCGGTGCGGCCTTGCCAGCGCCCATGTCGAGGTCAAGATCGCCCTGGCTGCTGGTCATGGCGATGTACACCCTGGCGAGCAGTTTGGCGTCCACCAGGGCGCTGTGCAATTGGCGGTTGGTGTTTTCGATATTGAGTCGTTCGCACAAGGAGTCGAGATCGTTCCTGCCGCCGTACTTGTTGCGCGCCAGTTGCAGGCTGTCTTCGACCCGGCAAACCTGATGGAAATCTGGCAGGGGGGTAGTGCGGGACTGGTTGCAGCGCTCGATTTCGGCATTGAGAAAACCCAGATCGAACGGAGCGTTGTGCATGATTACCTGGGCGTCGCGTACAAAATCGAGCAGGCTTTCGACCACCTCGGAAAAACGTGGGTGCTCGGCAAGGAAATCCCTGTCCAGCCCGTGTACGCTGTAGGAACCAGGGTCCACTTCGCGCTCCGGATTGAGGTAGCTGTGAAACTCCCGTCCGCTGGGTTGACGCGCGACATATTCAACCGCGCCTATCTCGGCAATCCTGTGTCCTTGGGCGGGTTCCAGGCCAGTGGTTTCGGTATCGAGAAACAACTGACGCATTACACGAGTTCCCGCGCCTTGATCAGTTGCTGCATCCGGCGCGCCTCGCGTGGCAGACCGAAGGTTATGTTTTCGCGCGGGCCTTCGCTTTCGCGCTCGCTGGCGGCGGTGAGCTGTTTTATGCGATCCCGTACCAGGTTCACCAACACCGGCGGCGCGGACGCCCCGGCGGTCAGGCCGATGCGTTCCGCCCCGGCGAACATCTCCTCACTCAAACGGACAGGATCGTCGAGTAGATAGCTCGCCAAGCCGCGTTCCTCGCCTATCTCCTTCAAGCGACGCGAGTTGGAGCTGTTGTCCGAACCGACCACCACCAGCACATCTATCTGGTCGCAGAGGACTTTTACCGCGTTCTGGCGGTTCTGGGTTGCGTAGCAGATGTCGTCGCGGCGCGGTGGTTTAATCTGCGGAAAGCGCGCCTGCAACACCTCGACTATCGAGGCCATCTCATCCAGCGAAAGAGTGGTCTGGCTAACATAGTGCAACCTGGCTGGATTGCGCACCTCCAGGTTTGCAGCCTGTTCGCGGTTTTCCACCAGATAGATGGACCCGCCCCGACCCGGATCAAACCTTCCCAAGGTTCCCTCGACTTCCGGATGACCGGCATGCCCGATGAGCACACACTCCTCGCCGGCGGCGGCGATGCGCGTCACCTGAACGTGCACCTTGGTCACCAGCGGGCAGGTGGAATCGATCACGGTCAGACCTCGGGCGCGCGCTTCGTGCTCCACCCTGCTGGAGACGCCGTGGGCGCTGAAGATCAACACCCGCGCATCTTCGGGTAGTTCGGACAGTTCCTCCACAAAAACCACCCCGCGATCGCGCAATCTGTTGACCAGGTAGTGGTTGTGGACTATCTCGTGGCGTACGTAGATTGGAGGCGGGTGAGCCTCAAGCGCAAGCTCCACCAGGTGAAGCGCCCGCTCCACCCCGGCGCACAGGCCGCGCGGATTGGAAAGCAGCAGTGTGGGCACTAGGCCTGTTTGCCCGGCCCGGCAGCATCCTGTCGCCATTGCCCGGCATCGGGTGAGGCATCCGCGTAGGGGTGAGCTTGTCGCCCGGCCGGGAAGAATTCCTGCCTGTGATGTGTTTTGTCCATGCTGCCTGCTTCGCGATTGGTTCGGTTGCCCACCAGCATGTCAAGAATCAACAACCCTGCGCCAACGGTAATCATTGAGTCGGCGAGATTGAAGGTTGGAAAACGCAATTCCTGGTAGTGCACCGAAATGAAGTCGATTACATAACCATAGAGGGCGCGGTCAATCAGGTTACCCACTGCACCTCCGAGGATGCAGGCCAGACCCAGTGGAAGAACCAGCTTGTGCGGCTCGGTGCGCGGCAGCCAGATGATGAGGGCGATGCTGACCAATAGCGACACGCCCACCAGAAAGGGCCTTTGCCAACTGCTGTCGGCGAACAGGCTGAAAGCAGCCCCCGGATTGAACACCAGGATGAGGTCGAACCATGAGGTGACTCTTTGCGAAGCATCCATAAGCATGCTGTGGGCCATGTTCTTGCTCAGCTGGTCCAGCAACACGATGATTGCCGCCAAGCTGTAAAGCAGAATCAGGCGAAGAAGATAGTGCTTCCTCTCCGGACTCATCGGTGTTCTGACTTTTTTCACCCCCTCCCGGCGCGGTTTCTGCTTCCGGTGGTTCCATTTCACCTCGGATTCCGGGTGTGGGTTTTGCGCGACGGCTGTGGCCGATTCCGGAAAGTCAGGCGGGGGTTCGGGCTGATTTTGTTTGCTGATAAGCGCCTCGAGGTGCTGAGTGAGGCTGTTTGTTTCCCCAGTTGGCGATGGCTGGGGCTTTTGTGAGGCTGAATGTGCGCCCGGTTGAGCAGCCGGTTGTATGACCGATGGTTTCTCCGGCAGTTTATGGCTTGTCTTTTCGGCCGGTTTGCTCAGTAACACGCCAGGAGCGTTTGTGACTTTGCCCGACGAGGCTTTTTTTGCCGGTGGCCGCTTGTCCGCCGTCAACGCGGCCTCCGGCGTCGCAACTGTGGGTTGTGCGGATTGTGCGGATTGTTGGTGGAGACGATTCTGCAGCTTGCTTTTCAGCAGCTTTTTTGGATCGGTCATGAAGGTCGGGCGATCAGGAAATAATTGACTGAAACATTTCTGTTCAGCCGGAAGTTTTTTGCCAGCGGATTATAACTCATGCCGTTGGCTGCCACCGGCTGCAATCCGCCCGCCTCCGCCCAAGCGATGAGTTCGGATGGACGAATCAGCCTGGCATAGCTATGGGTGCCCTTGGGCACCAAACCAAACAGGTATTCGGCGCCAAGTATGGCGGTGACAAAGGCCCTGGGGTTGCGGTTGATGGTGGAAAAAAAAACCCGCCCGCCAGGTGCAACCAACCCAGCGCAAGCGGCCACCAGCTGCGCCGGATCAGGTACATGTTCAAGCACCTCAAAACAACACACCAGGTCAAAGGCGTGTGGCTGTTGTTGCGCCAGCGTCTCAGCTTCCAACTGTTGATAATCTATTTCCAATCCCTGTTCGGCCGCGTGTTGCGCCGCTATGCGGATGGAGTCTGCCGCCAGGTCGATACCCGTCACCCTGGCGCCGCGCCTTGTCAGCGCCTCGCTCACCAGGCCGCCACCACAACCGATATCAAGCGCGCGCCTGCCAGCCAATTCGACATGATCGTTGACCAAGTTAATCCTCAGCGGATTCATGGCGTGCAGCGGCCACATTGGCCCGGCGGCGTCCCACCAGCTCTCAGCCAAGGCGTTGAAGCGGGCCACTTCTCCCTGGTCAAGGTTGGCCTCCTTATACATCCTGCTGGTTGGCGAGGAGAAATTCCATCAGCATTTTTTGCGCGTGCAGGCGGTTTTCGCTTGCCCGCCATACACCCGAGCGTGGGTCGTCGAGCACTTCTTCATCGACTTCTTCGCCCCTGTGCGCCGGCAGACAGTGCAAAAACAGTGGGTTGTCGCCCTGATCCAGCAATGAGCGGGTGACCTGGTAGGGGGCAAAGGCGGTCAGCCTTTCTTCGCGCCCCGTCTCGTCGCCCATGGAGATCCACACATCCGTGACCAGCAGATCCGCCCCCCTGGCGGCTTTCAACGGATCGGTGGTGTGTTCCAGCCAATCCGATTCCCTGGGCGCATAGGGTTGCGGGGCGGCGACAACCAGCGAGAAATCAAAAATCCGCGCCGCCTCGTGATAGGTGGAGCAGAGGTTGCCCGCGCCGTCGCCGATGAAGGCTACGCGCTTGCCGCTGATTGAGCCGCGCAATTCCATATACGTCATGATGTCGGCGAGCAACTGGCAGGGGTGGTGGTCGCTTGTCAGGCCGTTGATTACCGGAACGCTTGAGTATTCGGCAAAGCGTTCCACCCTGTTGTGTGCGCCGGTGCGCAGCACCACCATATCAACCATGCTCGAAATCACCCGCGCCGTGTCTTCAATCGGTTCGCCGCGTCCAAGTTGCAGGTCCTTGCCGGATAAAAACATGCTTGACCCGCCAAGTTGAGAAAAACCCACGGCAAAGGACACGCGTGTGCGGGTCGAGGATTTATCGAAGATCATCGCCAGTGTTTTACCACAGGCCGAGGCGCTGACATGTCCGCCCGGGCGTTGCCTGGCGTTAATCGCCGATACGATTATCTGTTCAAGCTCGACGCGTGTGGCGTCGGATAGACGGAGAAAATGTCGCAATGTCATGGTGTTAACTCACCGCTCTGCGGCGAGAAAAACGCGGGAGTGTAAGGCTTTTATCGCCACCGCGCCAGTGACTAAGGGGATCTGTAAATGGGTAAGAGCCGGTTGGAAGCGATACTCTCCCACAAAGGCAAGGTGACTCCTAATCCGCCCTGTATTCGTGATCGAGCATTAGATTGCCTGCCAGACGACCGACCTTGAACAGGTGGATGCCTGCGCCCAGGTCCGGGTGGTTGAAACGGGTAAGCAGAATCTGGCTGTGTTGGCAATGGATTCTGGCGGCATAGGTCTCCCCCCGGTGCAGCAACCTTTGCCTGGTAAAGGCCGCCCCACGGCACAGCTCGTCCGCCAACGCGTTCAGCCGATCTTCGGCTATTGGCGCAAAGTAACTGTGCTCGGCCCTGAAGCGTTGCGAATTGAGAAGATTGTAATTATCAGAGGAGAGTACCAACAGACCCTCGCTCTGTTCTTCTCGCACCGCTATGGAAAAACTCAGTTGTTCGACATTGCCGCCATAGCTGTCGCTGGAGGCTTCGTAGGGAACAAGCAGGTAATAGCCCCGACCGGAAAGCTTGTTGTTTTTGCGTTCACGTGAAAAATTGGCCGCCAGCACATCAAGATAGGGCTGGTCGTTGACCTCTTTGTAGGAAAAGGAAAGCAGGTAACGATTGAAGGCAACCGCCCAGGCTTTTTCGCCTCTGCTCCCTGTTTCTGCGTTTGCCGGTTGATCGCTGGTGTAGAAACCCGGTTCAAGGGGCTGTTCATTCACCCCGTAGGAACTGCCGGTAAACAGGGTGCTGCCGGATTCGCAACCTGTAACCAGGAAGGTTGCCAGCAAGAAGAATGCCGGAAATCGAAGAGGGGGAAACGACAAGGCTAATCTGTACACGACCTGTAACTGTTGTTGCAATGGGATGTTTGCGCCGAAACCAACCATTAAAACCAATGGACGGGGCAGGGTACTGTATTTCCTTATCTCTTGTTGCGTTTTTGGCGGTCATAGGGCTGTCATACATACGTGAGATGAAATCAAAGCGCCCGCAAGCCAAGGTTACCGCAAGGCGGCGATTAGTCTGGTTGTTCCCCGCATGTAGGGTTTGAGCACCTCGGGAATATCAACACTCCCGTCTTCGTGCTGGTAGTTTTCCAGCACAGCTATCAGACAGCGGCCAACCGCCAGGCCGGAGCCGTTGAGAGTGTGTAGGTATTCTGCTTTGCGCGTGTCCGGATTGCGCCAGCGTGCGAGCATGCGCCTGGCCTGAAAGTCGAGACAATTGCTGATCGAGGATATTTCGCGGTAGGCGTTCTGACCCGGCAACCAGACTTCCAGGTCGTAGGTTTTGGCGGCGGAAAAGCCCAAGTCGCCGCCGCACAGGGCGACACAACGATAGGGCAATTTAAGTGCCTTGAGTATCGCCTCGGCGTGCGCTGTCATTTCTTCCAGCGCTTCCCAGGAGCGATTGGGACTGGTGATTTGCACCAGTTCCACCTTCTCAAACTGATGCTGACGAAACATCCCGCGCGTGTCCTTGCCATAGCTGCCCGCCTCGCGGCGAAAGCACGGGGTGTGCGCCACCAGCCGCATGGGGAGTTGATCCGCCTCGACGATGGAATCGCGCACCAGGTTGGCGAGCGACACCTCAGCAGTAGGGACCAGCACCATCTCCGGATCGGTCGTGTGGTAGAGGTCCTCGGCAAACTTGGGCAACTGGCCGCTGCCGACCAACACTTCGCGATTGACCAGATAGGGCACATAGACTTCCTTGTAATCGTGCTGCTCCACCTGAATATCGAGCATCCACTGCGCCAGCGCGCGCTGCAAGCGCGCCAGCTCGCCCGTCAGCAGGGTAAAGCGCGAGCCAGATAGTTTCGCCGCCGTTTCGCCATCCATGCGTTCGCCGCCCAGCTCCAAGTGATCGCGCGGAGGAAAGTCGAACTGACGTGGCTCACCCCAATGGCGCAACACCTGATTGGCAGTTTCGTCCGCACCATCGGGAACGCTCGCATCGGGCAAATTGGGCGCGAGCAACTCAAAATCAAGCATGGCGCGTCGCAAGCCGGAAAATTCGCTTTCGTGAGCGTCGAGTTGCGTATTCACCTCGCCGGCGCGCGCCAGCGCTTCGGTTGCGTCCTCTCCCCGGGATTTTTTCTCGCCTATCTCGCGCGCCAGGCTGTTGCGCTCAGCCTGGAGCGATTCAACCCGCTGCTGCATGCTCAGGCGTTGGCGTTCAAGCTCGGCGTATGCGGGCAGATCCAAACTGGTGTGGCGTTTCGCCAGCGCAGCGGCGACAAGTTGCGGCTGAGTGCGAAGAATTTTTGGGTCAAGCATAACGACAGGCGAGCTTGGGTTGGGAAAGCCAGGTGGTACACTGCCCGACCTGCATCAAAGCGAGCGCAGCATTGTACTCGGGAACCTTCGAACAATGCCGCACACTCGCCAAGCACCCTTTGCGTAGCAACCACCAACTGACCGATTGTATGAAAAAAAAGTTTGCGATAGTACTTGCGGGCGCAGCGGGGCGCATGGGCGCGGAAGTACTCAATGCGATAAGTGCGCAGGAGGATATTCACCTTGCCCAGGCGCTGGTTTCCCGTCAGAGCAACCGCGCGGGCGATCAACTCAACCATCCCCGTTTTGCCGACCTGCGTTTCAGCCCAAGCCTTGACCCTTCGCTTGGCAGCCGGGTGATGATAGTCTTTGCCCTGCCCGAAGCGAGCATGGACTATCTCGAACAGGCGCGCGCCACCGCCCTGCCAGTGCTGATGTGCAGCACGGGTTTCACCCCCGAACAATCGTCGGTGTTTACTCAGGCGGCTCAGGACATACCTCTGATGCTCGCGCCCAACACCAGCCTGGGGATTGTGTGGCTGGCGCGGCTCGCTGGCGAGCTGGCGCGCGGGCTGCCGCAGGCGGATGTTGAAATAATCGAATCCCATCACCGCGACAAGCTCGACTCGCCTTCTGGCACTGCGTTGCGCCTTGGTCGCGCCGTAGCGCAAGCGCGCAAGGTCGAACTCGAACAGGTGGCCGAATCCAACCGCACAGGCCACAACCGCAAGCGCAAGCCGGGAGGCATCGGCTTCGCCAGTTTGCGGCTTGGCGGAGTGGTGGGCGAGCACAGCGTGCATTTCGGCCTTGGTGGCGAAACCCTTGAGCTGACCCATCGCGCCATCAGTCGTCAGACCTTCGCCTTGGGCGCGCTCAGTCTGGCGCGCTGGCTGGCCGACCAACCGGCTGGCCTGTATCGGGTTGAAGACGCGCTGGAGCAATGAACGACACAAATACCGCCGCCGCCTTGCTCGCTGGCTTTCCCGAAGCGCTTCAGGCAAACATAGAGCGCCACAGCCACAGCCAGGTTCCACTAATCGACGAGATAACCGGCTATCTGCTTAACGGAGGTAAACGCATGCGTGCGCGCCTCGCCTGGCTGATCGGGCACGCCTTTGGCGTCAGGTTGAGCGATACGCAACGCAGGCAACTGCTCGACCTGGGATGCGCGATCGAGTTTATCCACCTTGCCACCCTGATCCATGACGATGTGGTGGATCAATCGCTCTTGCGCAGGGGCAAACAATCCGCGCACTTGCGCTGGGGCGTTTCCGAAGCGGTGCTGGTGGGCGATTTTGTCTATTCGCGCGCCTTTGAGTTGCTGGTGGAGATGGGAGATCAGCGGGTGCTGGCGCTGACCGCGCGCGCCACCAACCAACTGGCCGAGGGAGAAGTCGAACAACTGCTCGACGCTTCACGCGCCGACCGTGACGAGCAGAACTACTACCGGGTGATAGAAAAGAAAACCGGCGCCCTCTTCGGCTGCGCCTGCGCGGCGGCGTCCTCTATTGGCGGCGCGGACCAGCAAATATGCGAAGACATCTACAACCTGGGAATTGGCGTGGGTGTAGCCTTTCAGATAATTGACGACCTGATCGACTACAAAGGGCAGGCGGACGGCATGGGGAAAAATCCCGGCGACGATTATCGCGAAGGTAAATACACCCTGCCGCTCATCCTGCTGCTGCAACAACCTGACCAGGGCGTGCGGGCGCGCAAACTGATCGCCGAACCAGACGACGCCCACCTTGCCGAATTGACCGGATTGATGCGCGAACATGGGATTTTTGACGCCTGCACGGCGGCCGCCCGAAACCGTCTGGCGCCAACGATCAAACTGCTGCACAGCCTGCCGGAAAACGAAGCCAAATCATTGTTGTTGGAGGAAATGGACGGCTTTTTGCAACGCACCGGGTAGGGTTTTACCCGGGCCACAATAAAGACAACAACCTGCGCTTGTTGCATTCAATTCTGTTAAAAGCTTGACCGTCTGTATCCGCTCGGTTGATCAGGCGTCGCAATTTTTTCTCAGGAATTCCACAAACAACCAACTGTTTTTTCTATGGAAAAAACCTGCGTTACGGCATATAAATACGCCCAATAGAAAAAACCAAACCATGCGCGGAAACACACCCAACTATCTGCCGCTCGCCGCCAACCTGCAACCATGGCGCGAGTTGCGTCGCAAGCGTGCGCTTAAGCGTATATCCCTCGGACTCGTCCTTTGTATGCTCCTGGCCGTAGGTGCTTATATTTGGCAAGCGCAACGGCTTGCGCCCGAGCGTAAACATCTGACCGCGCAACACCAGGCGCTGCAATCCAAGCTAGCTCAAAGCAAGGCGAGGCAACACAAGCTCAGCCGAAGCCCGATCGAATTTTCAAGCCTCATCAACGCCCAACGCCTCCATCTGACGATGGCGCTATTGCAACGCGAACTGCCGGGAGAAGCGAAGCTCACAAGTCTTGAGCTGGGCAAGGAAATGGTGATTGCCGGCGCCACCTATCACAAGGAAGTGCTTGCGGGGCTGATCAACCAACTCAAGGCCCATCGGCTGGTGAGTGACGCAAGCCTGCGCCAGGTGAGTGAACGGGCGGACGAATGGGGCTTTACCCTTGTGCTGAAACTGGATGCCGAACGCATGGCCGTGCGCCTTTTCGAAACAGACGAGACCAACAGTTGAAATCGAACGCCGCCCTGGAGGGCTTTTTGCTGCTGCCGCGCGCCTGGCACTATGCGTTGCTGGCACTGCTCGCCTGTACCCTGGTTATCGGCGCCTGCGCCCTGGCGCAATGGCAAGAGGAGCGAAAAGCAACCACCCTGCGGACGCGTAACGCCGTGCTGGAAAAACAGATTCACGACTACTCTCAATCCTCACGCCTGCATAAACGCTACCTGGAGCGGCTGCTCCCCACCAGCCTGTCCGAGGGCATGAATCTGGCTGACAAGTGGGTGGGCGCAAGCGGCGGCAGACTGTTACGACTCGAACGCCTGGCGGGCGAAGCGAACAGCTTTCGACTCGAAGCCAGGTTCGAACCAGAAGATCTTTACGCCTGGCTCGCAACCATCGATAGCCGCAGGGTGCTATTGGACGGTCTTATGCTTGAACGCGACGACGAATCGCTGTTGCTGCGCGCCATCCACAGGACGCCCTGAATGCGCCTGATCTGGTTCCCACTGTTGCTTGCCGCATCCTGTTCCGGAGAAATCGCCACCCAGGCCTCTGCGCCGGATACACGGAGCGCCCCACGGATTGAGACGCATGAATCGCTGCAACTGACCAAGCGAGACCTTTTTACCTACGCCAATCCGCTGCCGGTTGAATTGTCTTCCTCGCTGAGGCTGCTCGGCGTCTACGGAGACGGAAGCGAACTTTTCAGCGCCGTGCTTGCGGATGAGAACGGCGTCTACAGCCCCTCTCTGCGCGGCGATACCGCAATTGGCAAGGAGACTTTTCTGGTGGAGGTGGATTCTTCCGGCGTGACCCTTGAACAACAGAGCAGGCGCTTTCGGGTTCCACTCAGCGCTCAGCCACTGCAAGAGGCGGCACTCTCCCCGGAGCGAAAAGGACAGAAAAGGGAGCAACAATAAATGCTTCCACATTCCTGGTTCCACAACCTGATACTGGCGGTTGTCTCCCTCCTGGCGGCCAATGGTTTGCTTGCGGCGCAGAGTCCGCTGGTGCAATTCAACTTTGTCGACACCCCGCTTGAGCTGGTGATCAGCCAGCTCAACCAATCCAGCCAACTGCGCTATGAACTTGACGAAGGGATAAGCGAACGCATCACGCTGCAACAGGATGGCATACCTCTCAACCAGGCCATTACCAGAATCAAGGAGCAATACGGGCTTACCGAAGTGCGCGAAGGCAACCGGGTGCTGCTGACGCGCAAGACCAACCCCGCAACACCAACAAACACGCGCAATAATGCAATAGCAAAGGAGGCCCCCGCCCAAACCAAAGTCCCAGCAAGCGCACCGAAGCCACAACTGGAAATCTACAGTCCTCGCCACATTGGCGCAGGTGATCTGGCGTTGCTGCTTGATCCGCGCCAGGGCGGTATTCTTTCCGCCGCCAGCCGGGTGCGCGAAGAAAGCTTCAGCAACCAGCTGCTGGTCAGCACCAGCCAAGAGGAACACGCGCATATAAGCAAAATGCTTGCACGCCTGGACAGGCCGCGTCAGCGAGTGCGCGTCTACAGCCGCATTGTCATCATGCGCAAACAGGCCAAGCGTGAACTTGGCGCGCGTATGGGGTTGAGGGGAGTGGACGGCTACACCGCCTTTGCCGGCGGCGGTTCCGGCGCCTTTCTCGCGCCCGAAGCAACTAACCAGTTCACCAACAACCTCGCGGTGGATTTCGGCGCAATCGCCTCGGGCGGCAGCCTTGCGCTTGGCTATCAGGACAGCCGTTCGCTGCTTGAGCTCGAGTTTCAGGCGCTCGAATCCAGCGGACTTGTCGACATAGTCGCCACACCCCAAGTGCTGGTCAATTCCGGCCAGCTCGCCTACATAGCCACCGGCACCCAGGTACCCTACCTGCAGCAAACGGCTGAGGGAGACGCGGATGTACTGTTCAAGGACGCCCTCCTGAGCCTGCAAGTCAGCCCACGGGTTGAAGCAAAAGACAGAATCAACCTCTCCATCCAGTTCGCCATGGACACTGTCGGCTCGCTCTACAGCGGCGTGCCCGCCATAGACACAAACAAGCTGGACACGAAAATCAAGATAGCGCCGGGGCAAACCCTGGTGCTGGGTGGGATTTTCTCCCAGGTGAAAAGCGTGAATGTCGACAAGGTTCCTGGTTTGGGCGACATACCCATCTTGGGGCGATTATTTCGCTACAACTCCACCAGCCTCGAAGAAGCCGAACTGCTGATATTTCTCACCCCGGAACTGGTCGAGCAATAAGGGGTTTGCAACAGGCCGAAGGTTCCATAATTCCTGACCTGATCTTCCCTCCACGCCATGCCAGCAAAGACTCTGATCCTCATCGGCCCGAGCGGCGTAGGTAAAAGTCTGATAGGGGCGCAGCTTGCAAAAAAACTCGGACGCGTGCTTCTTGATATCGACCAGAATATCGAAGCCCACAGCGGAGTGGACATCTCGTGGATATTCGACAAGGAAGGCGAAGCCGGTTTTCGCGAGCGCGAACTCGCCGCACTGAAACGCGGAATGTCAATCGAAAGCGCAATCATCGTCACGGGCGCAGGCATAGTCACCACTCCCGCCTGCCGCGAGCTCATCCGCCAGCCACAGCATCTGGTCATCCACCTATCCGCGCCCGCATGGTTGTTGTACCAGCGGCTGGAGAACGCCGGCAACCGTCCCATGCTGGCGGATAGCAAGGGCGAGGACAGACTGACCAGAATCGAGCAGATGCTCGAAGAGCGAATGCCCTACTACGAGCAGCTTGCCGACTACAGCCTGAACTGCCGGGGAAAAGCGCCCAACCAACTTGTCCGACAGATACTCGACCATGTACAGCCTTGATCTCGCCACACCCACCAGCTCCTCGCGTCTGCTGCTGGGAGAGGGTCTGCTCGCCAACGGCAAATTGCTTGAGCGCGAATGCGCGAAGCTAGGTGCACACCGGACGGTGGTGGTGAGCAACCCCACGGTCATGCGCCACCTCAAGGACAGGGTTGCGCTGCCGCCACATCAGCTGGTGTTGATCAAGGACGGCGAGCAACACAAAAACTGGCGAACGCTCAACCACATTTACGATCAATTGCTGACCAAAGCCTGTGGGCGCGATACGCTGATGCTTGCTCTCGGCGGCGGCGTAGTGGGCGATGTCGCCGGATTCGCCGCCGCCACCTATCAACGCGGCATAACCCTGGCGCAATTGCCCACTACTCTGCTTGCCCAGGTGGATTCGTCCATTGGCGGCAAAACCGCAATCAACCATCCGCTGGGAAAAAACATGATTGGCGTTTTCTACCAGCCGGCGCTGGTGGTAATAGATCCGCTCGCGCTCTCCAGCCTGCCGGAACGCGAGTTGACCGCCGGTCTGGCCGAGGTGGTGAAATACGCCCTGATTCGCGACGCCTCCTTCGCCGGGTGGCTGAAGGAGCACGCCCCATCTCTGCTGGCGCGCGACGCATCGCTGCTGCTCGAAGCCATTCACACCAGTTGCCGCCACAAGCTTGAAGTAGTTGAACGGGACGAACGCGAACAGGGTGAACGAGCGCTGTTGAATCTTGGCCACACCTTCGGTCACGCCATCGAAAAACACCTTGGCTACACTGGCTGGCTGCACGGCGAAGCGGTGGGCCTGGGCATGCGCCTTGCGGCGGATGTTTCCAAGGCCATCAGCTGGCTCAAGGAAAGCGAACGCCAACAGGCGCACCGGTTGTGTGACGCCTTCGGTTTTCACACCAAGCTTCCACCCGGACTCGACGCCGGGAAAATGGTGCGGATCATGCTGCTGGACAAAAAAAACCGCACAGCGCGCATCCACCTGGTGCTGCTGAAGGCCATAGGACAGGCGGAGGTCTGCGCCGAATTGGACACCGCTGAATTGACCCGCCTGCTCAACGAAACTCTCAAACCCTACCGAGCAAACCACTGATGCACTGGCGGCTCGCCACCACCAAGCTGGATTTGGCGCAGCCCTGTCTTATGGGGATTGTCAACCTCACTCCCGACTCCTTCAGCGATGGGGGCTTGTATAACGACCCGATCGCCGCGCTGGCGCGGATTAATCAACTGATTGAAGAGGGGGCGGGGATTATCGACCTGGGCGCCGAATCCACCCGACCCGGCGCGCATCCAGTCGCCGCGCGCGAACAGCTTGCCAGGTTGACGCCGGTGCTGGATCGCATCACGGCCTTGCCCGCGCCCCTGAGCATAGACACGAGCGAGGCTGAGGTCATCCACAGGGTCGCCGAGCACCCATGCGTTGGCGCAATCAACGATGTGCGCGCGCTGTCGCGACCCGGGGCGATGGAGGCGCTGGCCGCAACTAGGCTGGGGGTGTGCGTGATGCACATGCAGGGCACCCCACATACCATGCAAGACAATCCGGCCTATGCCGATGTTATCGCCTGTGTGCGGGCCTTTTTACTCGCCCGTGTGCGTGCCTGCGAGCAAGCGGGTATTGCCGAAGAGCGCATCTGTCTTGACCCAGGTTTCGGTTTCGGCAAAGCCCTTGAACACAACCTCGCGCTCTTTCACGCCTTAGGCGATTTCGCCGCTCTTGGCTATCCCCTGCTGGCTGGAGTATCACGCAAACGCATGCTCGGCGCGATTATCAGCAACGGTGTGGTCGGCGGTTCAGTCGACCACAGCATCGACCATACTGCCGCCAGCGCGCTGGCCTCCGCTCTGGCGGCAAGGCGCGGTGCACATATTCTGCGGGTGCATGATGTGGCTTCAACCAGCCAAGCGCTCAAACTGCTGGATGCCCTTGTCTGATATCCTGATTGTGCGCCGGTAACGGCCAAAAAGAGGGAGAAAGCCCCGGGTTGCTGCTAAACAGCGTCGCTTTCGCTATGATGCACTCTTTTACCGTGGGAATGACCATGGCGCAGAATTTCAAGTATTTCGGCACGGACGGCATTCGTGGCCGAGTGGGTGAATATCCCATTTCCAACGACTTTGTGGTCAAACTCGGTTGGGCCATAGGTCGCGCCTTTCACAAGGAAGACGGCGCCCACCCGAATGTATTGATCGGCAAGGATACGCGCATTTCCGGCTATATGTTCGAGTCTGCGCTGCAGGCCGGGCTTGTTTCCAGCGGTTGCGACATTCGCCTGTGCGGCCCGCTCGCCACTCCAGGCATCGCCTATCTCACCCGCACCTTTCGCGCAGACGCGGGAATCGTCATCAGCGCCTCGCACAATCCGTACACAGACAACGGCATCAAGATTTTTGGCGGCAACGGCATAAAGATCGACGACCTGACGCAAAAGCGCATAGAAAGCAAACTCGACAAGGATATGCACTGCGTCCCCGCAATAAGGCTGGGCAAGGCCTCGCGCATCAGCGACGCAGTGGGTAGATATGTCGAGTTCTGCAAGAGCGCCTTTCCCAAAACCCTGTCGCTGAAGGGCATGCGCATAGTGCTCGACTGCGCCAACGGCGCCACCTACAACACCGCGCCCATGGTGTTCTCCGAACTTGGCGCCGAGGTGATTGAACTGGGAAACGAGCCTGACGGGTTCAACATCAACCTGGAATGCGGCTCCACCAGCCCCCAACAGGCGGTGGAGAAGGTGCACAAATACCGCGCAAATCTGGGAATTGTGCTCGACGGCGACGGCGACCGGGTGGTGATGATCGACGCCGAAGGCCGTCTGCTCGACGGCGACGACCTGCTCTATATCCTTATCTGGTCGCTATGCGAACGCGACAGGCTCAGGGGCGTTGTCGGCACCCATATGACCAACATGGCGCTTGAGCATTCGTGCCGCGAGCTGGGCGTGAAATTCACCCGCGTTGATGTGGGCGACCGCAACATCATCCGCGATCTCAACCGGCGCGGCTGGAACCTGGGCGCCGAGCCGTCCGGCCATATTATCTGCTCGGACTTCGCCACCACCGGCGACGGCATCATTTCCTCGTTGCTGGTGCTCGCGGCCCTGCAGCACCACAAGCTTGAACTGCGCCAGGCCTGCAAGAAATTCCGTCGCCATCCGCAACTATTGCGCAGCCTCAGCTACCAGCCGCACCAGCGTGAACAGATACAGCGATTCATCACGGAACAAACGCCGCTGGCCGCCGAACGACTTGGCGATAAGGGCCGCGTGTTGCTGCGCCTTTCGGGAACCGAGCCCGTGCTGAGGATAATGGTCGAAGCACAGGAGCAGCTGCTTGCCGATACCACCTGTTCAGGTATTGAAACCGCTTTTCACGCCGCTCTGGACGAAAACAAGACCACCAGCGGCGGCAAATAGGCCCTCATGCTCGACCAGGCCAAGCTGCTCAAGGAACTGCTCGAGGGTGACCTTGGGCGCACCCGCACCTTTCTAAAAAAGCTCAAACCCGCAGAAATCGCGCACCTGATCGAAACCAGTCTGCCACAACAGCGTGGTCTGGTATGGCAGCTGGTGCAAAAGGAACTGCGCGGCGAAGTGCTCCTTTTCCTTGGCGAGGATGTCCGCCAGCAGTTGATCGAAACCATGGACATGGATCAGCTCAGCGCCGCCTTCGCCGAGCTGGACCACGACGACCTAGCCGACCTGCTGCAAGAGCTGCCCGACCGCATACTCGAGGAATACCTCTCCGGCCTCGAAAGCATGGACAGAAATCGTCTCGAGTCGCTGCTCTCCTACCCGGAAGACAGCGCCGGCGGACTGATGAATCCGGAAATCATCAGTGTGCGGCCGGACACCAACATGGATGTAATCAAGCGCCTGTTGCGCCGCAAGGCGCCCCTAAATCACCTTGAGTTCATCTATGTCACCAACAGCAAAAACCGTCTGCTCGGCACCCTGCCGATCACCCGCCTGGTCTATGCCGAAGGCGAAACCAACGCCGGCGACATAATGGAGAAAAAAAACGACACACTTGATGTCAACGCCACCGCGCAGGAAATCACCCGCAAGTTCGAGGACCACGGCCGGGTGGAAATTGCGGTGATAGACAAAAACAAAACCCTGCTCGGCAGAATCACTTTCGACGATGTATTCGAACTGGTGCGCGAACAGGGCGAACAACAAAGGGTGAGCTTTACCGGCGGCGACAACGCCGAACTGGATATCTACGCCGGAGTGCGTTCCAGCTTTTTCTCGCGCGGACTGTGGCTGGGAATCAACCTCGCCACTGCCTTTCTCGCCGCCGCCGTAATCGGACTGTTTGAACACACCATTCAGCAGGTGGTGGCGCTCGCCGTACTTATGCCGGTGGTCGCGAGCATGGGCGGCATAGCCGGAACCCAGACGCTCACCATCATGGTGCGCGGTTTCGCCAGGGGGCAGATCTCGCGCAACAACATCCTGTGGTTGCTGTGGCGCGAACTGCGCCTGGGGATGATCAACGGCCTAATCTGGGCGCTGGTAGTGGGACTGATCGCCGCCTTTTGGTACCAGAATTTCGTCATTGGTCTGGTGATAGCCGTAGCCATGATCTTCAACCTCTGCCTCGCCGGATTGATGGGGGTGTTTTTGCCCGTCGGCCTGCGCGCCATACGCATCGACCCTGCCGTTTCCGGCGGAGTTATTCTCACCACCTTTACCGATGTATGCGGGTTCATTACCTTTCTCGGACTCGCCACTCTTTTGTTCATGTAATCCCAACTAAAAGCCCATGCCAAGAGCATCCAACCGCGCGCCTGACGAGTTGCGCGAAGTACATTTCGAACGCAGATTCAACATTCACGCCGAAGGCTCGGTGCTTGTCTATTTCGGCAACACCATGGTCCTGTGCACCGCCAGCATCGAAAAGGGCGTGCCCTTTTTCTTGCGCAGCAACAGCGCCAAGCAAGGATGGCTGACCGCCGAATACAGCATGCTGCCGCGCGCCACCGGTCAACGCACCGGCCGCGAAGCGGCGCGCGGCAAACAGGGCGGACGCACCCACGAAATCCAGCGCCTGATCGGTCGCTGTCTACGCGCCTGCGTTGACCTGTCGCAACTGCCGGACACCACCATCACCCTGGATTGCGATGTCATCCAGGCCGACGGCGGCACCCGCACCGCCGCCATCACCGGCGCCTGCCTGGCGCTGTACGACGCGCTGGCGGGCATGAGCAAACCGGAAGCGCTGCAACATCGCATCGCCGCCGTTTCGGTCGGCCTGGTGGAAAACCAGGTGCTGGTCGATCTTGATTATTCCGAAGACTCCTCGGCCATGACCGACATGAACCTGGTCATGGACGACAACGACAGATTCATCGAAGTGCAGGGAACGGCCGAACAACAGAACTTCACCAGAGAACAGCTCAACCTGATGCTCGACGCGGGAGGCGCGGCCATTCGCCGGCTGCTCAAACTACAAGCCGAGGCGTTACGCCAATAAAAAAATAAACGGCGACGGGCAACAGCCAATCCATGCCGGAACTGCCGGAAGTCGAAACCACCGCGCGTGGACTCGCGCCGCTTGCCGGGCATCGCTTTACCCGGGTGGTAGTGCGCAATTCTTCCCTGCGTACGCCGGTTCCCGCCAACCTGCCAAACCTGGTGCAGGGACAAAAGCTCTTCGCCATATCGCGCCGCGCCAAGCTCCTGCTGATGCAACTGGAGAACGGCTGGCTGGTATGGCATCTGGGCATGTCCGGCAGTATGCGCCTGGTTGCCCCCGGGCAACCCCTGCGCAAACACGACCACCTGCTTTTCCACAGCAGCGCCGGACTCCAGCTGCGCTTCCACGACCCGCGTCGTTTCGGCAGCCTGATCCATTGCCCCGATCCATTCGTCCTGCCGCAACTCGCCCAACTTGGGCCTGAGCCATTAAGCAACGCCTTCAATCAGGCGTATCTCTTGCGCGCCACCCGCAACAGGAGCATCAGCATCAAACAGGCGATCATGGACGGCAAACTTGTGGCTGGAGTGGGCAACATCTACGCCACCGAAGCGCTTTTCCACGCCCGGATTGATCCCCGACTTGCCGCCTACAGGTTGAGCAAAGCCCAGGCGAACAGACTGGTCGAAGCAATCAAACGCACTCTCGCGAACGCCATCCAAGCAGGAGGCACCACCCTGCGCGACTTTGTCAACAGCCGCTCCGAACCCGGCTACTTTCAGCAATCCCTGTATGTCTACGGCCGCGCCGGCATGGCTTGCAAACAATGCGGCGCGCAACTCAAGACTGTGACGCTGAACCAACGCTCCAGCGTCTGGTGCCCCGGATGTCAAAAAAAGCGCTGAAAACCCGCCTTGTCTATCTATCTGTAGCAAAAGGAGTTTGAAGAAGCAAAACACCCACACAAAAGCCTGGGCCGGGTATTTTTCAGATACTGCGCAAATCAAACACTGTAATAAAGGTCGAACTCTTCGGGCGGGGTGGCCATGCGGATTCTGTCCACTTCCTCACTTTTCAGGTCGATGTAGGAGTCGATAAAGTCATCGGTAAACACATCGCCCTGAAGCAAAAAGTCGCGGTCGGCGGAAAGCGCCTTGAGCGCTACATCCAGGTCCTCAGCCACGGTCGGCAGGCCCTTGGCTTCTTCCGGCGGCAGGTCGTAGAGGTCCTTGTCCGCCGGGTCGCCCGGATGAATTTTATTGCGGATTCCATCCAGCCCGGCCATCAGCATGGCGCTGAAGGCGAGGTAGGGGTTGGCGGTTGGATCGGGAAAGCGCACCTCTATCCTGCGTCCCTTGGGATTGGCGACGAAGGGTATGCGGATTGAAGCCGAACGGTTGCGCGCCGAATAGGCGAGGATGACCGGCGCTTCGAAGCCAGGCACCAGACGGCGATAGGAATTGGTGCTGGGGTTGGTGAAAGCGTTGATTGTGCGCGCATGTTTGATGATGCCGCCAATATAAAAGAGGGCGGTTTCGGAAAGCCCGGCATAGCCGTTGCCGGAAAAGAGGTTCTCCCCGTCCTTCGACAACGACTGGTGCACATGCATGCCGCTGCCGTTGTCTCCCACCAACGGCTTTGGCATAAAGGTGGAGGTTTTACCGTTTTGCGCGGCGACATTGTGCACTACATATTTGAGAATCTGCACTTCGTCGCCTTTGTGCACCAGGGTGTTGAACCTTACTCCGATTTCGCACTGGCCTGAGTTGGCCACCTCATGGTGGTGAATCTCCACTTCAAGGCCCATATTTTCGAGCACCGAGCACATTTCGCCGCGCAGGTCGTGCAGCGAATCAACCGGCGGAACGGGAAAGTAGCCGCCTTTCACCCTGGGGCGGTGGCCCAGGTTGTTATCGTCGGAGTATTCGGCGTCTGAATGCCAGTGGGCTTCGTCGGAATGGATCTGGAACATGGAATCGCCCATGCTGATTTTCCAGCGCACCTGGTCAAAAACAAAGAACTCCGGTTCGGGACCGAAAAATGCCGAATCAGCCACGCCGGTGGATTTCAGATACAACTCGGCGCGGGTGGCGATGGAACGCGGATCGCGGCTGTAGGTTGCGCCGGTGGCCGGCTCGTGGATATTGCAACGCAACACCAGGGTGGATTGCTCAAAAAATGGATCGACAACGGCGGTGGCGTCTTCGGGCATCAGGATCATGTCGGATTCGTTGATCGACTTCCAGCCGGAAATGGACGAACCGTCAAACATCTTGCCTTCTTCAAACAGCTCGTCGTTGACTATGCCCGCCGGGTAGGTGACATGTTGTTCCTTGCCGCGCGGATCGGTAAAGCGCAGGTCAACCCATTTGACTCCGTGCTCCTGGATAAGTGAGGCGCTCTTGGACATAAGATTAACTCCTGTTAATGTGAACGGTTCAGGTTAACACCCTTGATTTGCAGGATTGTAACAGTAGTTTTTCTGAAATGCGACTTTTGAGCATGCCTGAACACTAATACATATGGATAAAGCCAGAACGTCTCAAATTAAAATATAGTGACATTAAATAAAAGTAATCTTACTGATTCCTGTCGCATCCGGCTGCGATCGCCTTTTTGTTATTACCTGGATATAGCTACCCGGTTGCGGATGTTCAACAAACCGGACCGGCAAGGCGCAACAATTGCTCGCCTTGCCGGCTGTAGGTCGAGACAGTGAGTTCGCGCGGGGCTTCAAGCTCCCTGGCGGTAATGCGCAGGTGAATCCATAGATCCGCCTGCGGCAGGGCATCGAGCGCTCGCTCGGGCCATTCAACCACAAGCACGGCTTCGGGAGCGTCGAGACCGTCCACACCCAACGATGCGAGGTCACCCGCGCCCTGCAGGCGATAGCAATCGAGATGCAACAACCCCAACCCGGAATGCCCCGGGATTGGATAGGGATTGACCAGACTGTAGCTGGGGCTGGGCGCCTTATCGACGCCGCACAGCCTGTTGATCAGAAATTGACAGAGGGTGGTTTTTCCCGCGCCAAGCTCACCGCTGAGATAGATGCGCGCACCAAATCCCGTTGCCAGAGTCTTGCGAAGCGCGTCAGCCAGTCCGCTAGCAAGGCGACCGAGAGCGGCCAGATCCTGGCATTTGAAAGTGGTTTGTCCCAGTCGGGGTTGCTCAGGCGTTGGAGTCGGCACGCGACCAGCCCTTCCGTTACGAAATTTCCTGGCTAGTAATCACCGCTTCTGAGCCTTTCGATTCGATCTTCAAGGGGAGGGTGCGAACGAAAAAGCATGGAAAGCTTGCCCTCGCCGGTTATGCCGAAGGCCACCATGGATTCCGGCAGTTGCTCTTCCGGGTTGGTGAGGCGACGTAAGCGTTCCAGCGCGCCGATCATACTCTCGCGGCTCGCCAGAGTCGCTCCGGCCGCATCCGCCCGGTATTCGCGCTTGCGGGAAAACCACATAACAATCACGCTGGCGAGAATGGCGAGAATGATCTCGGCAACAAAGGTGGTGATAAAGAAGCCGATTCCCAGTCCGCGCTCGTTTTTCAGCAACACGCGATCAACCACAAAGCCGATAACACGCGCAAGGAACATCACAAAGGTGTTCACCACACCTTGGATCAGGGTAAGGGTAATCATATCGCCATTGGCGACATGGCCGATCTCGTGCGCCATTACGGCCTCGATCTCGTGATCAGGAAAAGTTTCGAGCATGCCGCGACTGATGGCGACCAGCGCCTTGTTGCGGTTCCATCCCGTAGCGAAGGCGTTGGGTTGACGCATGGGAAAAATCGCCACTTCGGGCATACCGATACCCGCTTTATCCGCCAGCGTGGCCACGCGCTCCACCAACCAACGCTCGCGTTGTCCTTCGCTGCCGCTGATGATTTTCGCTCTCGTTCCCATTTTCGCCATGAGTTTGGAGAGAAAGAGCGACACAAAGGCGCCACCAAAACCGAACACGGCGCAGAAGATCAGTAGGGATTGCAGGTTCAAGCCCGTGCCCGCCTCGTTGAGATAGCTGCCGACACCAAGCAGGCTGAGGGTGACCGAAGCCACTAATAAAACCGCAAGGTTGGTGAGCAGAAACAAACCGATTCGCATCATGGAAAAACTCCAAAAACAAACCTTGTTTAGATGGATGCGGCAAAGTGTTTTTCCAGCCTTTTCGCCGCTATTTAATTCCGCAGGTTTTGTTGTATTTTTGCTGTCAACTGAAAACGCGTTCGTAATAGCAACTTGAGGCTTTCAAGTCTCCCTTGCGTACCCTACTGCTTGCATGCCCTATTTGCGGGAGCGCCGCACATTCCTCTGGTACAACGGGTCGTTTTGGACTGTACTCCTAGTACCCGTCCTCCTTTGATAACGCCAGCCAACTTGTTGGATACGTCAAATTTCATCCTGACATGGCATATGGGATAGATGCCTTTTCATAACGGCTTTATGAGTTGTAAACCCTCGTCACCCGCTGCGCCAGCCGAGTAAATAGGCTGTAGGCGATGGTTCCCGCCCATGCGGCCACCTGGTTGATAGTCGGCTCCTCCCCCCAGAGCACCACCCGGGCGCCGGGAGGTTGAGGTTTGTTTCCAAGCCAGACGGCTAGGCTATCCATAGACACCCTGCCCGCAATTAGCGCTTGTCTGTCGCCCACTTTCACCCAGGGTTTGGTGTCTTGCTTGAATTCGCGCGGGTAGCCGTCACCGTAACCACAGGCAACCAGGCCGACATGGCCATCGCTCGGCGCGATGAAGTCCGCGCCATAGCCGACTGTTTCGCCTGCGGTTACCGGTTTACAGCTAATCAGTTCGGATTCGAGCCGCATCACCGGCGCAAGCCCCAGACTGGCGGCGCTGACTCCTGCCAGCGGGCTGGCGCCATAGAGCATCAGGCCGGGGCGGATGTATTCGCCCAAGGGTAGTCGTTGCGCGCAGAGCGCAGCCGAATTGGCGCAGCTATGGGGGGTATTCAGCCCTTTGGTCAATCTTTTGAAGGCTTGGGATTGCACCTGATTGAGCGGATGTTCCGAGGTATCGGCGCAAGCGTAGTGGTGCATCAACACCGGCTTGACGCCTCGCTGATTTGCGCTTTGCACAAGTTGCGCAAGGTCCGGCTGGTCGAGGCCCATGCGGTGCATGCCGGTTTCCAGCTTCAACCAATAGTCGCAACCGACAGGGAATCGCTCAAGCCATGCAAGCTGATGGGGTTGGTGCAGCACCAATGTAAAACCCTGCTTTTCGGCAACCTCCATTTCGGTTGCCTCGAATGGCCCGGCGAGCAGCAGGACGCAGCTGGTTACCCCCGCTTCGCGCAGTTGCATGGCTTCTTCCATGGAAGCGACCGCGAGCATGTCCGCCTTGCCTTCTAAATGACTGCCGATACGGACAAGTCCGTGCCCATAGGCGTTGGCCTTGATTACCGCCACCAGCCTGGTTGGCCTGATGCCTGGTAGCGACTCCGTGCCCGCCAGTTTGCGCGCCAGGGATAGGTTGGCGTCGAGCGCGCGCAAATCGATCAACGCCTTGAGCGGGCGCATTACAGATCTCCAAAGGTGCCGGTATAGGTTTCCGGTCCGGGCAAAGGAGTGGGCGATGCTCCTTCCTTGAACCTGGTGTAGGCGCCTTCAAAGTAGAGCCTGACCACATCCGTGGGGCCGTTGCGTTGCTTGGCGACATTGATTTCGGTTTCGTTGCCGTCCTCGGCATTCCGGTTGTAATAGCCCTCGCGATAGATGAACATGATGGTGTCGGCATCCTGTTCGATCGAGCCGGATTCGCGCAGGTCGCTCATTACCGGACGTTTATCCTGGCGTGTTTCAAGCGAACGGTTCAACTGCGACAGCGCTACCACCGGCGCCTTGAGTTCCTTGGCCAGCGCCTTGAGCTGGCGGGTAATTTCCGAAACCTCATTGACACGGTTTTCCGAGGTTTTGTTGATGTTCAGATGCATCAACTGGATATAGTCGACCATCACCAGCCCCAGTTGCACACCCTTGGGCAGATTGCGCGCCAGCTTGCGAGAACGTGAACGGATTTCGCCTGGAGTGAGTGTTTGGCTGTCGTCAATAAAAAGGTGCATGCTGTCGATCTGCTTCACCACCTCGTCAATCGCGCCCCACTCCTGCTTGCCGATACGTCCGTTGCGCAGGTGTTGCTGATTCACCTTGCCGAGCGAACTGAACAGGCGCATCACCAGTTGCTCGGACGCCATTTCCATGCTGAATACCAGCGCGGCGACATCAGATTGCAGCACCGCGCTTTCAACCAGGTTCATGGCGAAGCTGGTTTTCCCCATGCCCGGGCGCCCGGCAATCACTACCAGGTCTCCAGCGTGCAGGCCGGTGGTGAGGGCGTCGAGATTGCTGAATCCGGTTGAAAGCCCGGTGATTCCTGATCCCTTTTGCATAAAGTCGTGGAGCTGGTCGATCACCGATGCGGCAAAGTTGGCGGCCGGTTTGGGGCCGGCTTTTTCTCCCGGGCTGTGGATGGCGAAGAGTTGTTGTTCGGCTTCGTCGAGCAGCTCGTCGCTGTCTCTCTCGCCTGGCGCAAGAGCGGCGGCGGAAATGCGTTGCCCGGTTTCAAACATCTGACGCAGCAGACTGCGTTGGCGCACCAATTCGGCGTGGCCAAGAATCAGGTCAGAGCTGATCACCCCCAAAGTCAGCTCGCCGAGATAATCCAGCCCGCCGCTGTCTTCCTCGTGCCCTTGATCCTTGAGCTTTTCATTGACCTTTACGGCATCGCAAGGCTGAGCGCGCAGGTGCAGGCTGTGTATGGCGGCAAAAATATACTGGTGTTGCGGGTGGTAGAAATCCTCTTCCTTGAGCATTTCCAGCACATCGTCTATATGACGCGAGTCAAGCATCAGTGAGCCGAGTACGCTCTGCTCCGCTTCTATGGAATGCGGCGGTTCGACCAGCGCGTTGGGCTTATCAACCATCTCTCTGCCTTGCTCGATAAATGAGGTCGCTGGTGGAAACGCCTTCAACCAACGACAGGAATTTGACCTCCCCGCCGTTATCCAGTACTTGCCTGGCGCCGGCTATTTGCGCGGAGTCGTGATAGTCGCCGCCCTTAACCAGCACATCAGGGAGTAATGCGCTAATCAAGCGCTCGGGAGTATCCTCGTCAAAAGCGCATACCAGGTCGACACAAGCAAGCGCACTCAGCACTCGCATGCGATCGGCAAGCGGCGTCAGCGGACGACCCGCCCCTTTGAGCCTGGCAACCGAAGCATCGCTGTTGACCAGCACAATCAATCTGTCACCCAGTTCGCGCGCTTCGCGCAAGTAGACGACATGACCGGCGTGCAGCAGGTCAAAGCAACCGTTTGTTACCACCAGCTTTTTGCCTCTTTCGCGATACGCGGTCGCCAGCAAAAGCAACTGGTTTTGATCCACCACGCCGGCTTCGACGTGATTACCGATCGCAAGTTGGTCGCGCAACTCCTGCGGGGTTACGCTTGCCACGCCCGTTCGCGCAACCACTATGCCCGCAGCGTGGTTAGCCAGTTCCACCGCCTCGGAAAGCGACATGGCGCAGCCGAGCGACGCGCCCAGGGTGGCGATCACCGTATCTCCCGCGCCCGTCACATCAAAGACTTCGCGCGCGCGCGCAGCCACATCAAATCGTTCACCCTCAGATGGGAAAAGGCTCATGCCTTTTTCTCCCCTGGTGACCAGTAACGCCTCGAGCTCCAGATCACGCACAAGGTTGTCCGCCCTTGCTTCGGCTTCTTCTTCGTGTGCGCATTCACCCGCAGCTAGTTCAAACTCGTGCCAGTTGGGAGTAATCAGACTCGCCCCCCTGTAACGGGAATAATCACGGCCCTTGGGATCGACCAACACCCGCACTTGGTGTTCTACGGCAAGCTCAATCAATTGGTGGGCGCAGGCAAGCGTGCCCTTGCCGTAGTCGGAAAGAATCACCAGATCGGTTTCGGCGATGTGTTGGCGCAGCAATTCCAACAGCTTGTCGTCCGCACCCGGCAGGGGATGTTCAAAATCCACCCGCAACATCTGCTGGCCCTGGGCGACCATGCGTTGCTTGACTATGGTGTGCGCCTCGCAGGGCGCGCTTGCCAGATTTACCCCGCTTGAGCGCAACTGGCGCGCCAACTCCCGACCCGGTGCGTCATCGCCGTAGACGCCCAGGAGCGTGGTGCGGCAGCCAAGAGTGGCGAGGTTCACCGCCACATTGGCCGCGCCACCGGGGAGATATTTCTGTCCGGCAACCAACAGAACCGGCACCGGCGCTTCGGGTGAGACGCGCGTACTTGCGCCGCTGATATACTGATCAACCATCAGGTCGCCGATAACGACTATCCGCGCGCGGGAAAAATCCGGAAGAGTCAGGTGCTGCATGTCCTTGTTGGCTTGTCTATATGTTGGCGTACCTGTGGATAGTTGTATGTGTGAATAAAAAACCGCTGTGGTTACACTTTCCGCTTGCCTGCTTGAGCCTGGTCACAACGGGCGAAGCACTTTAGCACATGAACCTTCAATCTAATGCCCCGCAAGAAACGCGAACAAATGAATATCCTGCTGAGCAACGACGACGGCGTACATTCGCCCGGGCTGGCGCGATTGGCGGACGCCATTCAGCCCCTGTGCGAACGCATGGCCGTGGTGGCCCCCGATCGCAACCTTAGCGGCGCAAGCAGCGCACTCACACTTACCCGCCCGCTCTACCCCCAGCAACAGCTCAGCGGCTTTATCTCGGTGGACGGAACTCCGGTTGACTGTGTGCACCTGGCGATTACCGGCATGCTGGATTTTGTGCCCGACAGGGTGGTGTCGGGAATCAACATAGGCGCCAACCTCGGCGACGACGTGTGGTACTCGGGAACAGTGGCCGCCGCCGTTGAAGGCAGGTATCTGGGTTGTGCCGCGATTGCCGTATCGCTTGCCGGGACCACACACTTCGCCACCGCTGGCAAAGTGGTGGCCGAGCTGATAACGGCAGACAATCATCTTCCCAATCCACCCAACACCATCTTGAATGTCAATGTGCCCGACCTGCCTTATAACGAGATCAAGGGTTATCGCATCACCCGCTTGGGATTTCGCCACGCCGCGCAACCTTGCATAGACACCACCACGCCGCGCGGCGCACGTTGCTACTGGATCGCCGAAGCGGGCGAGCCGCAGGACAACCAACCGGATACGGATTTTGCCGCCCTGGACCAAGGCTATGTCTCGATCACCCCCTTGCATATAGACCTGACCAACCACCAACAATTGATGGGCATGCGCAAGTGGATGGACGGGGTCAACCAGAAACAAAAGCCGTGAACTACACCCTTTTTCGCAACGAAATGGTTGATCTGCTCGAAAAGCTGGGGATTCGCAACGCCGAGGTGCTCGACGCCATGCGCCGCGTGCCGAGGCATGAATTCCTCGACAGCGCCTTTGCCCTGAACAAGGCCTACAGCAACCAGGCCTGGACCATCGGGCGCGGTCAGACTATCTCCCAACCCTATGTAGTGGCGCGCATGACCGAAGTCATTGCCATTGGCGGACGCGACAAAGTGCTCGAAATCGGCACCGGCTCCGGCTATCAGGCGGCCGTGCTCGCCGAGCTGTTTGAGCAGGTCTATACCATCGAGCGTATTGGAGAACTCTACGAAAAGTCGCGCTCCCTGCTCGAAGACGAAGACAGGCTTGGCTACAACAATATCTACTGCCATCTCGGCGACGGCGCGCTTGGCTGGCCGGACACGGAGTACCATCCCTTCAACGCCATTATCTGCACAGCTGCGGCTGGTGAATCCTTCCCCGAGCTTTTCAAGCAGCTTGCCGACCCGGGCATACTGGTCGCCCCCATGGGGCCAAATCCGGCGGCGCAATATCTCTACGCTTTCTACAAGGAACAGGGACAAATCAGGGAGAAGCGCCTGGAGCAGGTGAGCTTTGTTCCCTTGCTGGCGGGAGTCGAAGACTGATGCAACTGACAAACATCCGCAACAAGGAGCATCCGGTGCGCCTCTGGTTCGGCTTCGCCGCGCGCGGCTTGCTGATTGGCCTGGCCGACCTTTTCCCCGGCGTGTCCGGCGGCACCATGGCGCTGCTTACCGGGGTGTATGTCCGCTTCATCAACTCGCTCGCCAGCCTGCGCCCCGCCCTGTTTTTATTCCTGCGCGGAAGGATTCGGGAGGCGGTGCAAGGAGTGGACTGGCTGTTTCTCACCGCGCTTGGTTGCGGAGCGGGACTCTCCATAGTACTGCTGGCGCGGCTGGTGAAATGGCTGCTGGAGCATTACCACACTCAGCTGCTCTGCCTCTTTGCCGGACTGGTGTGCTATACCGCCTATAGCCTGGCGCGCCAGGTGAAACCTCGCTCGACAACTATCGCGCTGGGAATAGTCGGTTTTGCCTGCGCCTTTTTTCTACGCGAACTGACCGGCTGGTTCAGTAGAGGTGAAGACCTTCCTCCACCGCTTTTTGCCTTGGGCGGTGCGCTTGCCATCTGCGCCATGATGCTGCCGGGCATTTCCGGTTCCCTGCTGCTGCTGTTGCTCGGTATGTACAAACCGGTAATCGGCGCCATAGCAACGCTGGATATCGCCACTCTTGGTCTGTTCGCCGCCGGCGCGCTGACCGGCTTGCTGCTCTTTGCTCCACTACTGCGTTATAGTTACCACCACTTTACCCAGCACACCCTGGCGTTTCTCGCCGGACTGACTTTCGGCGCGATCCGCGAAACACTGCCGCTGCATGCGCGGGGCGACAATCTTGTCACTGGATTGTTGTTTGTCCTGGTGGGGCTGGCGCTGGGAAAAGCCATAGACCATATAGCCAGATTCAACCATGCTCAAACTCGCTAGATATCTCGTCCCTGTTCTTGCGCTGCCGCTCGCCGCCTGCGTCATCACCCAGAAGGAAGACGATGAGGCAAGCAAGGTACGCGTCGTACACCTCACCAGCCCCGAAGGAAGCGTGCCGGACGCCGAGGACCTGCCCATCAACAACCCGACATTGAGCGGCAATGTAGTAACGGGCACAGCGGACCTGGGCGAAAAACCGCTGGCGCGGATAGAAAATCCCGACGGCTACGCCCCCGATTCGCCCAGCCTGTTTGATAAAGGCGCCGAGCAAACAAGCGCCGCCGTAAACGAAACGAGCGCAGACGCGATCCGCCAGGTAGTGGTTGAAGAAGGCGACACTGTCTACTCCATAGCCACAGCTCACGGCCTGAGTCCCAGGGAATTGGCGCTTGCCAACCAACTCGACGCCAATTACACCATCCAACCGGGACAAGTGCTCAAACTTGCCGTAGGAGCAGGCGCAGCTCCGAACACGCAGGACACCAGCGGCTCATCCACCACGCCGGCGCAACCACCCAAACAACGGCAGAAGGAAACTGCTGACTTAGTCGAATTGCCGAGCAGGGAAACGAACGGCCTGCGTTGGTCCTGGCCGCTCAAGGGCAGGATCACCGTACTGAAAAGTTATCAAGCCAACAAGGCCAACAAAGGCATGGACCTGCAGGGAGAAAGTAGCGATCCGGTCTATGCCGCCGGTGACGGCACGGTTGTCTATTCCGGCAATGAGCTGAAAGGCTACGGCAATTTGATCATCCTCAGCCACAAGGGAGACTACATGAGCGCCTACGCCCACAACAGCAAACTGCTGGTGGAAGCGGACGATCAGGTGAAGCGCGGTCAGAAGATTGCCGAGGTGGGATCGGTGGAAAGCGATAAAGTAAAACTCTTTTTTCAGATACGCCACAAGGGCGAGCCGATAGACCCGGCGCCGCTCATGCCCAAACCCTGACGCGACTGTATGCGCGGGTTGATGCCCTTCCTGAAGTTGTTCTGCGGGGCGCTGACTGCCCTGTTGCTCGCTCAGCCTGGGCATAGTTCCTGCCTGCCGAGTCCGGCCTATCTGAAACAGGTTGAGATATTGGATTGCCGGCTCCACTACCGGAAAAACCACAAGAAAGAGACGCCGGATGCGAATAACAAGGATAGGCAGGAAGGCAAGTGCTCGCATGCCGACTCGGCCATAACAGACATCGTCATAACTGCCAGAACAACCTTGGCAAGGGAAGCGCAATGGATTGAGGTTGATGATATTGCGAAAGGCAACCCGGATGCAGTAACGGGCGAGGTGTGGCAGGGACGGGAGGAAACACTGGACTACTACGCCCGTCCGCGCGCGGGGGAAAGAATCAGCTGTGACTCTTTCCCCGCTATGTCATCAATGCTCCTGTTTGTCGAACGTCCCTGCTGCGACACCATTCCCGCAACGGGAGCGGCGTGCGTTCTGGGTATCGATTTTGTCAGTTGGTTCCGCAGGCTGGATGATTAAAGCCTGAGGCGTCTATCCACGCCGGTCAGTCGGGCCACCAATAAACCCGGGATCATCGCCTTAGGCGTTTGTATCCCGATCTTCTTCCGACACCAGGCGCAGGCTGCCGCTGACAAAAGGACGCACCCGCAACCCTTGCCGGGTTTGCATTAACAACCGCCCTTGATCGTCTATCCCCTGATACACGCCCGATTCGTCGCCAAGGTGTACTCGTTTGTGCAACCAGCAGGCATGGGTCATCCAGCGATCGCGGAGGGAAGCAAAGCCATGCGTTTGCAGGTGGGTGATTCGAGCAAACAGATGATTCGCTAGCGAGGCGGAGAGCGCCAACCGTGTCGGCAATTGTGAGCCTTCCATCACCTCGGCAAGATGAGTGGCGGGCAGCTCACCCGGCTGTTGCCGGGGATGATTCAGCAGGTTAACTCCCACCCCGATCACCGCCATCACCCCAGTTGGGATCTGGTGGCTTTCCACCAGTATGCCAGCGAGCTTGCATTCGTTGAGCAGCAGGTCGTTGGGCCATTTCAATCCGGGTTGCAGCCCCAAATCGGCAAGAAAATCAACCAGCGCCAACCCGGCGACCAGGCTCAGGCTCTGCATATGCTGGTGGTTCGCAAACGGCCAGGAAAGCGACAAGGCGATATTGCCCGGCAAAGTTTCCCAGCGCTTGCCCTCCCTGCCGCGTCCTGCGGTTTGTCGCCGGGCAAGGCATAGCGATGGCTTGTCCGCTTCAGCGAGAAAGCTGTTGGTCGAACTCACGCTATCAAACAAGTAAATACGCTCCCCCAGCACACCGACAAGCCGGGGCGCAAGTTCAAGGTTCTCGATCTGGTTACTCAAGCGGCAACCTTCCCGGCGAGGAGTTGCCCGATTCGCACAAGGTCGAGAAACCGCAATCTCATACGCCTCCACTACAGGTGATGATCGTGGCAAACAGCTTCATGCCGCCGCCGGGTTGATGCATCAAAGGATGTACTTGCTCAAGTCTTCGTCCGCGCTGATTTCGGCAAGCTGGTTGTCGACATAGGCGGCGTCAATGGTTTCTTCGCGCGGTGCAGGAAGCGTGGATTCAAAGCTGATTTCGTCCAGCAGTTTTTCCAGCAGGGTGTGGAGGCGACGCGCGCCGATGTTTTCGTTTCGCTGGTTTACCTGGTGTGCCAGTTCAGCTATGCGTGTGGCGGCGTTGTCGGCAAAGTGAATGGTAAGTTTTTCGGTTTGCATCAACGCCTTGTATTGCTCCAGCAGATTGCAGTCGGGCTCGACCAGAATGCGGCGCAAATCCTCAATACCCAGAGCTTCGAGTTCGACGCGAATCGGCAGACGTCCCTGAAGTTCGGGAATCAGATCTGCGGGTTTGCTGAGCTGAAAAGCGCCCGATGCGATAAACAGAATATAGTCGGTGCGCACCGGCCCCAAGCGGGTGGTGATGGTTGAGCCTTCAATCAACGGCAACAGGTCACGCTGCACCCCTTCGCGCGAGACATCCGCGCCCATGGTTCCACCGCCGCGCACAATCTTGTCGATTTCATCAATAAACACAATGCCGCTTTGCTCGGTCAATTCAATAGCGCGCGCACGCAGTTCACTTTCGTTGACCAGTTGCGCCGCCTCCTCTTCGCGTAAATAGGCCAAAGCCTCGCGCACCTTCATGGTTTTACGCGTACCTTTGTCCTGACGCATGTTGCTGAACATCTTCTGCAACTGGCTGGTCATCTCCTCCATTCCGGGCGGGCCCATGATTTCCACTCCCAGGTTGAGATTGACATCCAGGGTGACCTCGTTGTCGTCCAGCTCGCCGGCGCGCAGTCGGCCGCGATAGTGCTCACGGGTTTTCGCACTCTTGGCCTGCCATTCCTCCTCGTTGGTGGAAGGCCGTAATAACAGATCGAGCATGCGTTCCTCGGCGCGCTGCTGCGCCTTGGTTTTGTTGGCTTCCAATTGCTCTTCGCGGCATTGCGAATAGGCGACTTCGACCAGGTCCTTGACAATCGAATCCACTTCGCGCCCGACATAGCCCACCTCGGTGAATCTGGTGGCCTCCACCTTGATGAAGGGCGCTTTCGCCAGCTTGGCGAGGCGGCGCGCTATCTCGGTTTTCCCCACCCCGGTGGGGCCTATCATCAGGATGTTCTTGGGGGTGATTTCCGCCTGCATGGCCTCGTTGAGCTGCATGCGTCGCCAGCGGCTGCGCAGGGAAATGGCGACCGCGCGCTTGGCCGCACGCTGGCCGACAATGTGTTTGTCCAGCTCGCTGACAATCTGGGCAGGGGTCAGGGATTCCATGAACTAGAGCTCCTCTATGATGATGTTGTGGTTGGTATAGATGCAGATGTCCGCGGCGATTTCCATCGCCTTGTGGGCAATCTCGCGCGCGGGAAGGTCAGTGTTCTTCATCAAAGCCGAGGCGGCGGCCTGGGCGTAGTTGCCGCCCGATCCTATGGCGATCAGCCCATCGCCCGGCTCCACCACATCGCCGTTGCCGGTGATGATGAAACTCTGCGACTTGTCGGCCACCGCGAGCATGGCCTCAAGCCGACGTAGCACACGGTCGGTGCGCCAGTCCCTGGCCAGCTCGACCGAAGCGCGCATCAGGTTTCCCTGGTGCTTTTCAAGCTTGCCCTCAAACCTGTCAAGCAGGGTAAAGGCGTCTGCGGTGCCGCCGGCGAAACCGGCGAGTATCCCGTCCTTGTAGATTTTGCGCACCTTGCGCGCATTGGCCTTGAGCACTGTCTGGCCAAAGCTGACCTGGCCGTCTCCGGCAATCGCGACCTGCTCGCCCTTGCGCACGCACACAATGGTGGTGCCGTGAAAGCTGTTGTTGCTCATAATCGGCCCAGGGTCATTGCCCGCGTAAAGCGCCTCGTCCAGGAACAGTTTGGTTCGAGCAGAAAGTGCATGGAGTTAATCAGAGTTTCCTTAATGGGGAGTGGCAGGAATATGTAAGGGAGAAATGGCGTAATACAAGCCTACTCGGTGCGAAAGCTGTAGTCGGCCTGCAAGTCCATATCGGTAAAGAAGTCAAGCAACTTGTTCATCTTCGAGCGTGATTCTATTTCGCTGACCACCACCCGGTAGGTCATACGCTGGTTGAACCATTTGCGCTGCACCTCCACCCGGCTGTAGCCAAGAAAGTAGAGTTGGGCGCGCAACTTCAACGCCTGCTCGCGGGTGTTCAACAGGTCGGTTTTTACCTTGTATACGCGACGTCTGTCCCAGACCTCGGGCGAAACCTCACGCCTTGTCGCCGGGCGGCTGAGCAGGTCGTAAAAAGCGTATGGCTCCTTTATGCTCGGCAAACTGGGCAGAGTTTCCTCTAACTCCGGATTGGTTCGCCCCTCGGCGGGTGTGTGCGAATGCGCCAGGTTTCGCGTTTTTTCGTCGGTCTCAAAACCCGATTCAGGCGCCTTGGCGACCGGTTGCGTCTCGTCTCTGGTTGGTATGGCGTCGGGTTCGATCAGCGTTTGCTGTGGAGAATCAACTGAAGCCTGCCCCGGCTGGATAACCCCCTGCTTTTCTTTCTGACTGAAATTCGGCCAGAGCCACACCGCCAGCCACACCAGGGTCACCGCTGTCGCCAGCGACAGCAGTGTTTTTCCCAGCCAGGGACGTGGTTGCTGATACTTGATCGCGCCCTGTCTGCGGTTTGCCGGCGCGTGAGCGAAGTCGCGCATTACATCTGCTCCGGTGGCGCTATGTTCAGCAACGCCAGGCAATTGCGAATCACCTGACGCAGGGCCACGCACAGCGCCAGACGCGCCTGGGCTGGCCCGGTCGGATCGATAACCCGCACCGAAGCGTAGTAGTTATGAAACAGCCCGGCCAGCTCGCGCGCGTAGACGGTCAGGGAGTGAGGGGTATATTGCGCGGCGGCGCGCTGGATCAGAGCGGGAAAATCGCCCAGCTTGTCAATCAGCGCCAGTTCACGCTCGTGGGTAAGTGCATCAAGTTGGCCCAGGGCGGCGGGTTGGTCGAAGGCCAATCCGGCTTTTTCGGCCTGCAGGCAGATCTGCCCGGCGCGTGCATAGGCGTAGTTGACGTAATAGACTGGATTATCTCGCGACTGGCTTGCGGCGAGTTCCAGATCAAACTCCAGGTGTTGATCGTGGCGCTGGGTCAGGTACATAAAGCGCGCCTCGTCCACCCCAATCATGCCGAAGAGTCTATCCAGCTCGACAAACACCCCGGCGCGGGTGGAAAGCGCGAGCTTCTCGCCGCCGCGCCAGAGCACCGCGAACTGGTTGATGATAAAGTCCAGCCGCCCTGCGTTTTCGCCCAGCGCCGCCAGCGCCGCCTTCAAGCGCTCCAGATAGCCGTGGTGATCGGCGCCGAAGATGTTAATCAATTTGTCGTAGCCGCGCCGACACTTGTGCCGGTGATAGGCGATGTCGGTGGCGAAGTAGGTATGGCTGCCGTTGGCGCGTTTCACCACCCGGTCTTTTTCATCGCCAAAGTTGCTGCTGGCGAACCACTCGGCGCCGTCTCCAACGTAGATATGGCCCCTGGCCCTGAGTGTTTCAAGGCAGGCCTCCACCTGGCCGTCCGCCACCAGCGACGCCTCGCTGAACCAGTTGTCCATATGCACCCGGAAGCCTTCCAACTGACTGCGAATCAAGGCAACCATGGCGTCACCAATGCGTTGCTGCATGGCGTCGAAGGCGTCCCCGCCCACACCGGCGCGCACGCGCCGCAAGCATTCGTCCACCGCTTCCTCCGGGTCGGCGGACAGATCGCGGGTAACGCTTGCCGCCTCCTCCGCGCCCCGCCAGGGCGCCAGCTCGAAGTCCCGGGCAAGCCGGCTTACATAGTCGCCCTGATAGCATCGCTCGGGGTAGGCGTCAAACCCTTCGCCTGGTTGGCCGCGCAGCCACACGCTCAGCGCCAAAATCGCCATTTGCCGCCCGGCGTCGTTGACGTAGTACTCAGCATCCACCGTAAGTCCGCTGAAGCGCAACAGATTGACCAGGGTCGCGCCATAGGCCGCCCCACGCCCGTGGCCGATATGCAGGGGGCCGGTTGGATTGGAGGAGACATATTCCACCAGCACCCTGGTTGCGCGCGCCTCGCCCCTGCCAAAGGCGTCGCCCTGCGCAAGGATGCGCCTCAGGATTTCGGCTTGCAGACCGCCCGCCAGATAGACATTTAAAAAACCTGGAGGAGCTACCTCGCAACTTCGCACCTGCGGCAGATCACCCAGGCTTGCGGCAAGCCGGTTGGCCAGTTCCAGCGGCTTCATCCCCAGCTTTTTCGCAAAGCGCATCGCCAGGTTGGTGGAAAGATCGCCAAGTTCGCGACGCGGCGGGCGACTCAGGCCAGCGTCGCCAGCGCTCGCCTCAAGCGATGCCTCGGCCAGCAGATGGTTCAGCCGCGCCAGCAAAGCGGCGGCAATCGCGGATTGAACCTGTTCGGACATGAATGAAAAGGCCCCAAAAGAGGAGGGACATGGTCGTTCTTGGTTGTTTTTCTCGGGGCTGTTAGCGCTGTGTGGGCATTATGCGCCAAACGGCCAGTGCCTTCGGGATTTCTCGGCTTCGCTGGAGACTCGCTGGAAATAAGTACCGTGGATTGCAGCGCCTATTCTGCAACCATGAGTGGTGAATAAAGGGATTGCTATCGCATTCAACAAGCTCAAGTAAAACTCACCACCTAAACGCTTATATGGGTACAACAGAAAAACTGATGAGATGCATTTCATACTTGAAAAGACACCTTATCTGAAAACACGACATAGACTCATCCAAATCTACCACGCGCTATAAGCGCCGCTCTGGTTGTCGGCCTGGTAATGACGACGCTCGCCGAGCGAGTCGAGGTAGAGCAGGCCGTCACCCGCCTGGTTGGCCACGGGCATGGCGCTGATCCGGTAGCTGTGGTTGTCCGGTCTGCTGATGCTGATGCGGTAGGTGGGCGAAGTTTCGGGAAAGTCGTAGGCGGCGAGTTGCGGATAGCCGTTGGCGCTGGTGTATTCGGATTCAAGCCTTGCGCCCAGTTGCAGCAGTTCGGCCTGCGCAAGGTTGCGCATGGCGCTGGCGGTGTACTGCCGGTACACGCCTATGGCGGCAAGAGCGAAGACGCTGAGCATCACCAGCACTATCAGCAGTTCGATAATGCTGAAGCCCGCAGGCGATGGTCCTGCGACTTGTTTGGAATTCAATACAGCGTCTCCACCCTGCCGTATCTCCAAGTTGGATAGAAGGAGGCAAAGGCGAAGGCAGCCAGGGGGATAAGCAGTAGCCACAGGGAGAAAACCCCGAGTTGGCGACGGTCGTAGCTGACGCCCAGGCCCACCATTTCGGTCATCAGGGTGGTGACGCGTCCTTCGCCGAGCAGCATGGTTGGAATATAGAGGTTGACGCTGACGCTTATCCCCAGCGCCAGGGCGAAGAGCGTCGGGCGGATGCACAGAGGCAGCTTCACCTTCCACCAGCAACGCCAGAAGCCATAGCCGAGTGAGGCGGCGACCTGGCTGTAACGCTCGTCATAGCCAGCCCAGGCGGGCGCGAGCACCAGCGCCATATAGGGCAGCATAATCAGCAAATGACCGAGCGCAACCGCCGCGAGGCTGCCGTTGAACTGCAAAAAGTTTGCGCCAATCGCCAGCCCCCCGGCCAGCGCGAGCTGGGGCGCGACAAGCGGCAAATAGAGCAGCCACAAGTGGCCAACGGGGGTGCGCCCCCTGGTGGATTCGACATAGACCAGCGCCAACAGCAGGGAAACGAGTCCCACCATCAGCCCCAGGCCCAGGCTGTGGAGCATCTCGTGACCGATGCGAAAACTCGTCCACCAGCGCAGGCTGAAACCGCCCGGCGCCAATTCGGGGAAGGGCCAGTTGAGACTCACCGACCAGATTGCGAGCAACAGCAGTGGCAGCAGATAGAGCGCCAGCATGGCGCGCCTGGCTGGAGTGAACAGACCCTCGCCCCGGCTTCCGCCCCGGTGGTTGTTGGTCAGCCAGGGGCGTAGTCGGCGCGCGAGCGCCCGTTCCACGAGCGTCCAGATCGCCAGCAGGCAGGCAAGCGCCAGCACCAGCAGCAATACGCCTGCGGCGGCCACCAGTTGAAAGTCCAGGTCCGGCTCGGCGTACCACTGGACGATTCTCAGGCTAAACAATTCGGGCAGATTGGGCGCGGCAAAAAGCGCCACTTCGACATTGGTGGCGGAATAAGCCAGCAGCACCCAGATGCCCAGCCGCAGGCGTGGATAGAGCAGCGGTAAAAGTATCTTGCGCCACACCGCCTGGGTGGAATAGCCAAGCGCAAGCCCGCTCCGGTAATAGCGCTCCACCGCCAGACTCGGCAACTGGGCCAACAACAGCATTAACAGAAAGCCACTCTCCTTGACCGCTAGCATCAGCACGTAACCAATAAACCAGATGTCCGGCGCGGTGGCGACGGCGGGCGGAAGCTCCTGGCCGGTGAACTGCGCAACAAGGCGCGCGAGCAATCCGCTTGGAGCGATGACGAATTGCCACCCGACAACAAAAGCGAGATAGGGAGTGCTGAGCAGAAAGGCCATCCAAGGGCGCAGTTCGCGCGCCAGCCTGGCCGGGCCCGCCTGACTCGCCACCCAGAAAGCCAGCGCTACCGCCAATAGGGTGGCGATCAACGCGGTGAGCAACGACAGACCGAGCGAGCGCCACAAGGCGGGTTGTTCGATCAGTTGCGCGATAAAGGCAAGCGTTGGCGTGTATCTGCCCTGACCGGGGTGCACGCCAATGGCGAAGAGCAGCAGCCAGGTCAGAGCGCAACAAAGCGGCAACCCTATGCCGCCATAGAGCACCAGCCGCGCAGGCAGGCGGTCAGTCTGGATATTGCGAAGAACGCGCACAGGGTTCATGGAACAGGTTGATGATTCACCAATTCAGAAGTTCACTTGCCCCTCGCGGCGCTGAATTCCGCCGCCAACGCATTGGCGCGCCCGACCGCCGGCCGACCGCCGATGGCGTTGAACCAGCGTTGGATATGCGGAAATTCCGCCAGGTCGATTTCCTGCCAGGGGTGGCGCGCTATCCAGGGATAGCTCGCCATGTCGGCGATCGAATAGTCGCCAGCGACAAATTCACTTTGTTCAAGGCGTTTGTTGAGCACCCCGTAGAGTCGTCTGGTTTCGTCGCTGTAACGCTTGATGGCATAGGGTAGTTTTTCCGCGGCGAAGCGATGGAAATGGTGCATCTGCCCGGCCATGGGGCCAAGTCCGCCCATCTGCCAGTGGAGCCATTGCAGGGTGATATAACGCTCGCACGTTCCGGCCGGGGGCAGGAAGGCGCGGGTCTTGTCGCCCAGGTATTCGAGTATCGCGCCTGATTCGAACAGCGCCAAAGGCTGCTCGCCAACCAGCGGCTCGTGGTCGACTATGGCGGGAATGCGGTTGTTGGGCGCTATCGCGAGAAATTTCGGTGCGAATTGCTCGCCCTTGCCTATGTCGATCTGCTTGACTCGATAGGACAACCCCATTTCCTCGAGGCAGATGGTGATCTTCAATCCGTTGGGGGTCATGAAGTAGTAGAGGTCGATCATGGCGCTGCCTGGTTGTTGTCTGGATCCGTGAGCCTGCCGGCATAGTCGGCAAGGCGCGCCGGCGTGCCCAAATCGCTCCACCAACCAGAATGCGTCAGCGCGCGCAGTTCGCCAGCCTGGATACGCCCTCGCAGCAGGTCGAACAAGGGGCTGGGGACCGCCCTTTCGCCTTGCGGGCAGGTGGAGAAAAAGCCGCTATTGAGCCGCGCCATACCGGTGTAGACATAGTCCTGCGCATCAAGGTTGACACGATTGCCGGTTACGCCAAAGTCGCCCGACTGGTCTGGATGGGCCGCCTTGGGCGTAAGCACCAGGGCGGGGCCTGGTTGGTCGAGCAGTCGCGTCAGGTCGAAGTCGTGAAGAATGTCGGCGTTGACCAGCACAAAGGCATCTTCCCGTTCGCACAGCCAGGGCAGTGCTCGCGCAATACCCCCGCCTGTATCCAGCAGGGTTTCCTCCCATTGCCAGCGGATGCCCGGTTGGTCAGCGAGTTCGGCGTGAATTCTTTCTCCCAGCCAGTGGAGGTTGATGCACAACTCGTCGATGCCTGCCCGCCTGAGAGCGTCGATCTGGCGGGCGATCAGGCTCCTGCCATCCAGCCTGAGCAGGGGTTTTGGAAAGGTGTCGGTCAGCGGGCGCAAGCGATTACCGCGACCTGCGGCGAGGATCATTGCGCGCATATTGCAGTAAGTCTCGCCTGGGATGCAAGTTCGGCGAAAAGCATCTGGTGCGGCTTGAGCCAGCGCTCCCCCTGTTCGAGAAGAAGGTCGCCAACCCTTGCAATGGACGCACCCACTCCAGGCAAATACGCCAGATAGCGCGGCTTGTGGTCACGCTTGCTCAGGCGACAGAATATGCCGTACACCTTAAGCAGACGTTGCAGGGCGACCAGATGAAGTTGGCGGCGCAGATCGGGCAACTCCAGCCCAAGCGCTTGCGCCTGGCTGCTGACCAGTCGATCAACCAGCTTTTCCGGCAGGCGGATATAAGCATCGAACACCAGCGAGGCGAGGTCGTAGACGGCCGGGCCAAGACAGGCGTCCTGAAAGTCGAGCACGCCTATGGCGCCGCCGTTGGGCGCATCGCCGATACGCATCAGGTTGCGGCAGTGAAAATCGCGGTGGCAGGCCAGCATGGGCATCAGGGCCAGTTCTGCGGCAAGCCTGTCGCAAAGCGACCGCCAACTATGCGGGTCAATCTTCAAGTCACTCCATTCAGGCAACAGGCGCATCTCCACTGGGAAGTGGTCGCGCATGAAGTCTGGCAATCCGGCTGGATTGACGCCCTGAATGGCGCGCAATTGCGTAAAGGCAATCAGGTACCAGTCGGTGAGTTGCCTTGGTTCTGCGCTGGCGAGATGCTGATCACCAAAGTCCTCGATCAACGCCAGGCCAAGCCGGGCGTCTGCGGCGATTATTTCCGGAGTATTCACCTCCTGCGCGCGCCAGTCGTTCGCCAGTTGCAGATAGTGTTGCAGCGATTCCTTTTGTGGCGGCGCGTACATAAGCACAAGGCTGGCGGCCCGGCGCCAGCTTTTGGGGGGATGGATACGGTAGTAGCTGCGAAAACTGGCGTCAGCGAACAGCAGCTTCGGTTCGCATTTTTCTCCCAGTTGTCCGACAAGCCAGGAGACTGTTTGCGACGGCAGGGGTTCGCTCATGGCCTCAACCCTGCGTTGGCTTGCCCTCTTTCTTTGTGCTTGTTCCCCCGGCTGGTCGGTCCTGTTTGAGCTTTGTTTTCGGGGCGGGTTTCGCCTGTGCCGGGCGAGCGGCTTTTGGTTGTGTCTGCAGTTGCCTGGGGGGTTCCGGCGGAGCAGGTTTTTTGACTTGCTCGGTCAATTCGGACGTTTCTTCAAGCGCATCCGGCGCAAGACGCGCCAGCAAAGTGTTGAATTGCGAAGTCGAATCGTAGCCTATACGCAATTCGCCCTTGCCCTTTGGCCCGTGCTTGATCGCCACCCTGGCGCCCAGACTTTCGCCGATGCGCTTTTGCAGGGCAAGGACATCCGGATCCGGCTCGGCTTTGGGTGCTGATTTGGGTTGCCTGTCCTGGCGGATGAGTTGCTCGGCCTGGCGCACCGAGAGACCTCGCTTTGCTATGGTGTGAGCCACTGCCAGCTGTCTGTCCGGGTCGAGCGTCAACAGGGCGCGTGCGTGCCCCATTTCGATTTCTCCTTCGCCGAGGAGTTGTTTCACCTGTTCGGGCAGAGAAAGCAGACGCAGCATGTTGGTGACGCTGCTGCGCGCCATGCCTATGGCGCCGGCGATTTCCTGGTGGTTGAGGCTGCGTTTTTGCAGGGCGTCCAGCCCCCGGGCTATTTCGAGCGGATCGAGATCGGCGCGCTGGATGTTTTCGATCAGCGCCATCAGGCTGTTGTCTGTTTCCTCTGTTTTACGCACCAGGGCTGGAATGCGCTCCAATCCGGCAATCCGGCAGGCGCGCCAGCGGCGTTCGCCTGCTATGAGTGCGTAGCCGTCCTGGTAGGGACATACCAGCACCGGTTGCAACAACCCTTTGGATTTGATTGACTGGGCCAGTTCTTCGAGATTGGCCTGATCGAAGTTGCGGCGCGGCTGCCAGGGTCCTGGTTGAATGCGCTCGAGCGGAATATGGGTTATATGTTCCCCGCTTGCGCTTGCGGTATCGGCTTTGGTATCGGTTTCGTCCGGCGTTGACGGCGCGCCCTCCTCCTTTTTGGGAGCAGGAGCGTAGATGTCCTCCGGGTTTTCCAAGGATTCAAGCGTGTCTTCTCCCAACAGGGCCTCAATGCCCTTGCCGAGTCTCTGGCGTTTTTTACTCATGATTGTGTGCTGGTTGATGAAATGGGATTTATCGTCGTCTGTTGCTTGTTGTTATTTCCGGCCCTGTATTTTTCGGCTGCGTGGTTTTCGCTCACGTGGCGGCGCATGAGTTCGCCCGCCAGCGCGTAGTGATTCTGCGCGCCGCTTGAGTGGCGGTCGTACAGCATAACCGGCAGTCCGTGGCTTGGCGCTTCGGCAAGGCGCACATTGCGCGCAATTATGGTGTTGAACACCTTGTCGCCGAAACGTTTGATCAGCAGCGCCGATACTTCGGTAGCAAGGTTGTTGCGCTTGTCGTAAAGAGTGCGCACAAAGCCTTCAATTTCCAACCTGGGGTTGATGCGGCGCACCGATTTGGTGGTGTGCAGCAGGTCGCTCAACCCTTCAAGGGCGTAGTATTCGCACTGGATGGGCACCAGCAGGCGGTCCGCAGCGACAAAGGCGTTCAGGGTGAGTATGTTGAGCGCCGGGGGGCAATCGCAAAGGATGTAGTCGTAGTCGTCGTAGATTCCGGCCAGCGCCCTGGCCAGCACTTCCTGGCGTCTGTCAAATTTAAGCAGTTCAATGGAGGCGGCCGTGAGATCGGCGTTTGCCGGTATCAGGTCGTATCCCGCCGGGGTTTGTCGAATGATCGCATCCCGCGCCGGCAGGTCTTCGCACAATACCTGGTAGAGATTGGCATCGAGTTCGTGCTTGTTCACGCCGCTGCCCATGGTGGCGTTGCCCTGGGGATCCATATCTATCAACAGCAGACGTTTGCCCGCAGCGGCGAGCGAAGCGCCAAGGTTGATGGCTGTTGTGGTTTTTGCAACCCCGCCTTTCTGGTTGGAGATAGCTATGAACATTGTTGCAGCCTGATTATCCGGCCTTTTGCCGGAGGTGGCAAAGGGTGGCAGGTTACATGGTTACAATGGCGATTGCACCATTCACTTTCCTGATTGTCGATTTCGCCGCGCTCGAGCAGCCACCTGCCGTGCGGGCGGAGCAGGTTGCGGGTAAGCCCTACAATGGTTGCAATCGGGCCGAAGGCTCGCGCCAGCACAAAATCGAACTGATGCTTACTTTCATCATAATCCTCGATTCGCCCCAGGTGGGCGCAGGCGTTGGTCAGCTTGAGTTCGGTTATCGCCTGGCGGACGAATGCAATACGTTTGGCGCGGCTGTCGAGCAAGACAAAGGAACATTCGGGAGCTGCGAGGGCGAGGGGGATGCCGGGGATTCCTCCACCCGTTCCCAGATCGAGCGCCAGCGGGTTTGTTGTCTCGCCATCCAGCAGCGGCAGGTAAACCGACAAGGCGGCGGTTAATTGCGCCGATATGTCCGAGGCTTCGCCCCAGGCGGTGAGGTTGTGGACTCGGTTCCATTGCAACAACATCTGCACATAGGCCTCAAGTCCGGCCTGCGCCCCTGGATTCAGACTGGTTTCTGGCCGGTCTGATTGCGTTGTGTGTGGTTGAGAGGTGAAAAGATTCAAAGGGTACTTCTTAGCTCCGCAGCCCGGCGATGAGCGGGCAGCCCCTCGAGTTCGGCCAACGGCGCAGCCAGCCTGACCAATTCGCGCGCGCCCTCGCGGCTGCACTCAAGCAAAGTGGTGCGTTTGATAAAGTCGTACACCCCCAGTGGTGAGGAGAAACGCGCGCTGCCGGCGGTGGGCAGAACATGGTTGGGGCCGGCGCAGTAATCGCCGAAACTCTCGCAGGTATAACCGCCGATGAAGATCGCTCCAGCGTTGTGCAGTTGTTCCACCAGCTCCCCGGCGTTGCTCGTCAAAACTTCGAGGTGCTCCGGCGCTATGCGGTTGGCGAGTTCCACCGCCTGCTCCTGGCTGCGGCACAACACAATGCCGCCATGCCTGGCAAACGCCTGTTTGATCACTTCTGCGCGCGGCCAGTCGACCTGCTGCGCTTCGGCTAGCTGTTGCACCGCATGAGCTTCATCCTCGCTGGTGGTAAGCAGCAAGGCGCGCGCTTCCGGATCGTGCTCAGCCTGGGCGCAGAGGTCGGCGAGCACCAGTTGGGGATCCACCCCGCCGTCGCTGATGATGAGTATCTCCGATGGTCCGGCGAGCATGTCCAGCCCCACCCTGCCATAAACCTGGCGCTTGGCTTCGGCTACCCAAGCGTTGCCCGGGCCAGTGATCTTGTCCACCTTAGGAACGCTTTCCGTCCCGAACGCAAGCGCGGCGACAGCCTGGGCGCCTCCCACCATGATTACCCGCTCCACTTCAAGCAGGCCAGCAACGCCAAGCACCAGCGGGTTTATCCTGCCTTGCGGCGCCGGGCAACAGACGGTGAGCGAGGGCACGCCCGCCACCCGCGCCGGAACTGCATTCATAATAAGGGAGGAGGGATAGGCAGCTCTGCCACCTGGGGTATAGAGCCCGACGCGCGCCAGCGGGGCGACCCTTTGCCCCATGCGGTTGCCATATGCGTCGGTAAAGAGAAAACCCTGCTCTGTTTGTCTGGCGTGGAAATCGGTTATTCGTTCGATGGTTTCGCGCAACAGGGCGACTTTCCGGTCATCCAGACTGTGCAATGCGTCTTCAAGCGCCTCGCCTTTCAGGATCAGTTCGTCAATGCCTTGCGCCGGGTGTTGATCGTATTCGCGCGAGAAACGCACCAGCGCCGCGTCGCCTTCGCGCTGCACGTTTTCGAGTATGTCGGAAACCCGCTCGCGCAATTGCGCTGCCGGCTGCCAGTAGGATTCCAGCCGCGAAGCAAGTTGGGAACTTTCGGCGGCATAGATGCGCAACATGCTCGATCTGGAGTATGAAGAGCGGCTACTGCTGGTTGAGCGAGTAAATGTTGATCGCCTTGAGCAGTTTGTAGGCCTCAAGCACCTGCAGGTCCTCAAGCTCAGGTGCGCTGACGGCTTCGTCCTGCTGTTGCTTGTCCGGAGTGGCGTTCTCGAGGTGACGGTCGAGGTCTGCCTCGCTTACCCGGGAGCCTGAATTCGTTTCATCCTCCGATTCGACGCGTCCGGCGGCGACCTCAATATCCGGGGTGATGCCTTCGGCCTGGATGGAACGCCCGCCCGGGCTGAAAAAGAGCGCGGTGGTGAGTTTGATGGCGTTGTCTTTCGAAAGCGGCAGGATGGTCTGTACCGAGCCTTTGCCAAAACTCTTGGCGCCGAGAATCACCGCGCGGTTGTGATCCTGCAAGGCTCCGGCGACGATTTCCGAAGCCGAGGCCGAGCCGCTGTTGGTAAGCACTATCAGCGGCACACCCAGGCTGGCGTCGTCGCGTTCGGTATGGAATTTCTGGTTGCTTCCCGGTGTGCGACCCTCGGTATAGACCACCAAGGTGTTGGCCGGGAGAAAGAAGTCCGATACCTGAATGGCGGCGGGCAACAGGCCGCCGGGGTTGTTGCGCAAATCAAGCACTATACCGCTGAGAGCGCCGGTTTCCTTTCGCAGCTTTTCGAAGGCCTCGGCCAAGTCGTTGCCCGTATTGGCCTGGAAGCTGCTGATGCGCACATAGCCGTAACCCTGGGAAAGCACACTGGCGCGCACACTGCGAATGCGGATGATGTCGCGCACTATGGTGACATCAAAAGGCGCGCTTTTGCCTTCGCGCACCACCGTCAGGGTGATCTTGGTGCCCGGCTCACCGCGCATGATGTCGAGCACTTCTTCAAGATTTTTGCCCTGGATGGTCTTGCCATCAAGACGAATTATCAGATCCTGCGGCTGCATGCCGGCGCGCGCCGCCGGGGTGTCGTCTATGGGCGAAATGACCCGAACAAAGCCTTCGCGGCTGAGGGTTATCTGTATTCCAAGGCCGCCAAATTCGCCCTTGGTGCGTATCTGCAGCTCATCGTTTTCGGCTGTGTCCAGGTAGCTCGAATGCGGATCAAGGCCGCTCATCATGCCGCGGATGGCGTGTTCAAACAGTTGCTCGTCGGTGACTTCCGAAACATAGTTTTGTTTTATTTTTTCAATGATATCGACAAACTTGCGCGTACTTTCGACCGGTAAACGGCTGTTTTCGGCAATGCTCGCCTGCGGCGCGAACGCAATGGCGATGAAACAGGTAAACGCCAATGCCGCGCGCAAATGAAATAGTACAGGGTTCATGGAGATGCCCGATGGAGTAAAAAGAGGGGCATTGTAGACCCGGCGCCGCTACAGGCGGCCCGAGAAATATGAACTTGTTGAAGGGCAATATCTTTGCATCAACTTCCTGGGCGCGCTTTCAGCCCCGCCCCAGCCATTCGGTCGGATTAAGTTGCCTGCCCTGGTGTAAGAGTTGCAACAGGAGCATGGGCAGGTTGTTGCCACCGCTGTCGCCGACAAAACCAATAAGTTGACCCGGTTTCACCCAGTCGCCGACGCTGGCTGCGAAGCGCTGATTGTGGGCGTAGAGACTGAGATAATCTTCGCCGTGATCAAGGATCAACACCAGCCCCAATCCGCTGATCCAATTGGCGAAGACAACTCGTCCAGCCGCTGGCGCGCGCACCTCCTCACCATAGGGCGCGAACAGACGTATTCCTGAGCGGCGCTTGTCCGCTTCGCCCCTGGCGTCGGCGACCGGAGACGGCAATCGCCCCCGCAGGCTTGCAAAGGGTCGTTCAGGCGCGAGTTCATCAAGTCGCAACTCGCCAATGGAATTTGCAAGCTGTTGCAATCGCTCCTTAGTGCGTTGGTAGTTAACCAGCCGGTCGCGTTCGCCGACAAGTTCGGATTTGATGCGTTGGAGCGTGCTGCTGCGTTCCTTCCCCAATCGTTCAAGTGTTTGCAGCTGCCGTTGTTGTTTTTCTCGCCTTGCGGCAACAGCGGTGCGCAGTTTTCTTAACTCGGCGATTGTTGCGGAGAGATCCCGGCTGAGTTCATGCGCTTCGACGCTGAGGCGCCACTGGGCGGCAGTGAGGTGTTTGAGGTACGCAAGATGTCGGGTCCAGTTGCGTTCGTTGTTGGTTTCGAGAATGATCCGCAGTGGGGGGTAGGTAAGGCGACTGTAGTTGATGCGAATGATCCGGGCAAGGCGATTTTCGAGTTGTTCGGCGCGGCGTTGCTGGCGGTGATGATCCTGCTCAAGTTGCGTCAGGCGTTCGCCGCTGCTGTGCAATTGCTGCTCGGCTTGCGCCAGCTCGTCCGCCGCCTTGACCCGGTCGCTTTCTATGCGTCTTAGTTCCTCCTCCAGGCTGTTGCGTTCAAGCAGCCTTTGCTCTATCTGTTGCTGGGTATCGTCAATCTTCGCCAGCAATCTGGCGCGTAGCGCCGCTTTCTCGTCGCCTTCGGCAGCCCAGGCCAGGCCCGTCACAGCGAGGAATGCGGTATAAAAAACGCCTGGTCTCACCTGCCGCCGGCAAATGCTATCAGCCCGGGCCGGTCGAGCACCCTGAGCTTGCGCCCCCGGCCAACCAGCCCGAGCTGTGTCAGGTTGCCGATGCAGCGGATGACCGTCTCGGTGGTGGTGCTGCAGAATTCGGCTATCTCGCGCCTTGTCCAGCGGTGTTCTGGGTCTAAATCAAGCAGGTACACCAGCGCCTCGGCAACGCGTTGCAACGCCAGCTTTTCCTGCATGTCCACCCGCAACAATTCGGCAACCCCCAGTTGCAGGGCAAGGGTGTGCGCCAAATTGTGGAGCAGTTCCGGGTGTTGCCCGCCAAGGGTAAAGACCAGCGTTTTGTTTATCTGCACCAGGCTGGCGTCTTCAAGACAGAGTGAATCGACATGGTACGGCTGGTTGGCGAACAGTGACCTGTGGCCGAAATAGTCCCCCGAATGAAACAGGCGCAGCAGGTGCTGGCTCCCCCTGGGGGAGATCAGACTTGCGCCAACCAACCCCTCGCGTATCAGGTAGAGCGCCTGCGGCTGGTTGCCCGCGCGGTAGATAAACTCGCCGCGCGATACGGGCTTTTCGATGCTGTTGGCATCGCGGATTCTGGCCGGCAGGGCCGCGAGGGCTTCAAGCCATGGCTGGATAGCGGGTTGACTCATCCGCAGGCGTTTGCCTGTTGTGACATGTCATTGGTCAGACTTGTGGTTTCGCCATCCCGCAGGGTAAGTACTTCAACGCCCTGGCTGGTGATCATCAGAGTATGTTCCCATTGCGCCGAAAAGGATCTGTCGCGTGTCACAACAGTCCAGCCGTCGCCCAGCAGACGTGTTTCCGCCTTGCCGATGTTGATCATCGGCTCGATGGTGAAAGTCATACCCTCAGGCAGTTCCATGCCGCTTCCCGGGTCGCCGTAGTGAAGCACATCCGGTGGCTCGTGGAAATGTTTGCCTATGCCATGCCCGCAGTAATCGCGCACCACGCTGAAGCCGTGCGCTACGGCGTGGCTGGCGATGGCGTGGCCAATATCGCCGAGTCGAACGCCTGGCCGCACCTTGTCTATACCGAGATAGAGGCACTCCCGGCTTACATTTACCAATTCTCGCACTCGCGCCGGCGCTTTGCCGATGATGAACATGCGGCTGGTGTCGCCGTGGTAGCCGTCCTTGATAATGGTGACATCCAAGTTGAGTATATCGCCATTTTTCAACATCCGCCCTGAGCTGGGAATGCCGTGGCATACCTGCTGGTTGACTGAGGTGCAAATGGACTTGGGAAAACCCCGGTAATTCAGCGGAGCAGGAATTGCCTTGAGCTCTTCAACTATGTAGTCATGACATATTTGGTTGAGTTGTTCGGTGCTGATTCCGGCCTGAACCCGAGGGGTTATCATCTCCAATACATGCGCGGCCAGCCTGCCGGCCTTGCGCATACCTTGGCGATCTTCCTCGGTTTGTATTGAGTGGGTAGCGATCATAGGGTGTTACAATAGCAAAATACAAAAAACCCCGGCGCCCAAGTCTGGCGCACCGGGCAAGCGGTTTAACAGGTCGGATGAAATCAGGCTTCATCACGGCGTGAGCGCACAACCATAAGTCACAAGCTATAGGTACAAGGCCTGCAATTCAGCAAAGGCTTTGTTGTGTTTTGTGTGTCAACCACCCGGCATGGTAGAGATGTATCTGCAACATTTCGGTTTTACCGGCTTTCCTTTCTCGATCAACGCGCACGGTCACGAGCTCTTCCTGAGCGAGCAGTACCGAGAAGCCGCAGCGCAAATGCACTACAGCCTGCAACACCCGGGCGGCATTATCGTACTCACCGGAGAAGTGGGAACAGGCAAAACCACCCTGGCGCGGAACTTCCTCGACCGTCAGGCGGAAACGGTTGACACTGCCTTTATTGTCAACCCCCGTATGCCCACCCCCCAATTGATCGAATCCATCTGTCAGGAACTCGGCGCCAAGCCACGCAAGGGTGGTGGAATAAAAACCAATCTCGACAAACTGCATCAGTACTTGCTCAAAGCGCGCCAGAAGGATCGTCGGGTGGTTGTTCTTGTCGATGAGGCTCAACACCTGACGTTCGACTCGCTTGAGCAATTACGCCTGTTGACCAACCTGGAGACGAGCGCAGGCAAACTGGCACAGATCATCCTGGTGGGTCAGGAAGAGTTGCGCAGCCTCCTCGCCCATCCTTCTCTGCGTCAGTTCCGGCAGCGGGTTGTCGGTCACTTCCACCTAAGGCGGCTGGATCTGCAACAAACCGGCGCATACATCCGCCATCGCCTTGGCTGCGCCAACGGCTCGCCCACCCTGATTCCGACTTCGCTCCACCGGTTAATCTATCGCCACACCACCGGCGTGCCCAGATTGATCAACCTCCTGTGCGACAGGGCGTTGCTTGGCGCCTATGCGCTCGGGCGCAGACAGGTGGATCGCGGTGTAATGAAACAGGCCATTGCCGAAATGCTGGTTAAGCCGGGCAGGGAAAAAATCATCACCCTGCAAGCGCAGGACAAACCGGCGACACCTCTGGCAACGCCTCCACACCAGTCAACCATTTCACCAGCATTCCACGCCGAACACCCAGTGGATCAACTCGCGCACATGCCAACCGAATGGATAGAGAGCCCCAGTGCTATCGCCCGTTTTTCCTCTGTACTGATGACGGTGTGGAGAGGTTTTACTATGCAGGCGCTGGCGCGTGTTGCGCTTATCGCCGCTGTGGTTGTGCCCGGCGGCTGGTTGATAACTCAAACGCCGGGGCCTGAGCTGGAAGGTGGGCTGGTCAATGTTCCCGATGGTACTTCAAGCCTGCTGCCGCAGATCGTGCTTACCCGACCCAACCCAAAACAGCAAACCACTGTATTGTCGGAACCGCAGGACGAGGCAATTGAATTGACATGGGTTGATGAAGGTGAAACGCAAGCCAGTCCAACCACCGAAACTGTTGAATTTGCCAAACCTGCTGAACTTGCTGTAGCTGCTGAACCCCTGGAAGGGCGTCACCAGACAGGTCAACCAGAAGAACAGAAACGCCAGGCCCCGAATCCGCAACCGTCAACCGGGGCGGTTACAACAGAAACGGCAAAGAAACCGGAACAACCTGCTCAGCTGGATAAAGCAAAAGAAAATGAACCCGCGCCCACCTTCCTACCCATCTTTCCTGATATTGCCAGAGGCGTATCCCCGTTGGCGCCACCTGAAAACCTTGTCCCGGAGCTGGCGAAAACGCAAGAGCTGCCAATTGCCGAACCGGCGCCAGAGCAACAAACACCGGTGCAAAGTAAGTCGAAAATTGCCATAGTCGAACCCAAACCGCAAGCGCCACTGGAAGCCGGGCGGCAGGCCGAAGAACGTAAACCCAAACCTGATATACAGGTTTCGCTCCAACCAACCCCTTCTACTACGCTCATAGATGTGGTGGATATTGACTCGCTCGCCGATTTACCGCTCGGAGGGCCAAGCTACGCCGAATACAGCCGCTTGCTGGAGCTGTGGAATATCGAAGCGCCGCCTTTTGACCAAAATTCGGTGCCATGCCTGGATGTCGCCCGTCACCAGCTTACCTGCGCGCATATCACCGCTGACCTTGGCCAGGTTCGCGCCATCGGCCTGCCGAGCGTACTACAGAGCAGCACCAATTCGCATGTGAGGGCAAGCGAGTTTTTGCTGGTGGGCATTAACGATTCATATGCACTTTTGTGGCGCTCCGGTAAGCACTACCGCATTGCCGCCGCCACCCTCGACAGGGAGTGGCGGGGAACGGGGCACTATTTCATTCAAGCGCCACAAGATTTTCGCAGCGCCTTCCGCCCGGACAGCACCAGCGACTCAATCACCTGGCTGATTAACGCACTCAGCCGGGTAGATCCGAAATATGCGCTCGACACTTCAATCGCCTCGTATAATGAGCAGCTAGTCCATTCAGTGAAAACCTTTCAACAACAACAGGGGCTGACGCCCGACGGTATAGCCGGGTTCCGCACTGTAGCATTGCTAAACCAACTGCTTTTCGGCCCGCCGATTCTTACAACAACCTTCGACCAGTAAGCCGCATTTTTTGTGGGCTTGCGCGTGTATACCCCAAGTGTACGCTTTTCATGTCGTTGCTTCTCAAGGCTCTGCAGAAATCCGAGTCTGAACGCCAGCAACACCAACTGGCCCTGCCTTCTGCTCCCACTCAACCCTATGCGCATTCGGGCGAAGGACACCTGCCCTATCAACCGGCCGCTCAAGGGAGCCAGGGCAACACCATAATTCATACCGGCGGCGGCTCATCCGCCTGGCTTGCGGTAGTGCTCGGCTGCAACATGATGCTGGTCATAGCCATGGCGTTTTTTTGGTTTCAGAGTCAGCAAAGGGAGCAGGACGGCTTGAACGCCACCACTCTGATTCAACAGGCGCTGAACCGGCCAACCCAGCCAGCTCAACAATCTCATCCTCCGGGGCTTAATCCGGCCGAGCAATCGCTGGCGGAATCACTGCATAGCGGCGTAAAGGCGGCACGTAAGCGACTTGCGGACGAACCCAAAAACGACCATGGCGGCAAAGAGGTCATGCCTCAACCAATGCCTGCCCTGGTGCGACTTGATTCGGTTGCCGAATCTGCGCCATTGCCCGCAACCAGGCGCGATCCCAAGGCAAAAAAAAAGGCGCTGACAACGCAAAAGCTGAAACCGGGAAAACTGTATGAAATGCAGGAACTCGATCCGCAATTACTGGCCGGGTTTCCCGAGCTTCATTACAATGCACATCTGTATACACCCGATCTTCCCAGTGCGCGGATGTTCATGGCGAATGACACACGCTACGGGGAAAAGGACACCATAGACAACAACACCAGGGTGGAGGCAATAGTGCCCGAAGGCGTGATTTTTAATTTCAAAGGCTTGCGTGTGAAAGTCAATGTTGTTGACAAGTTGCAATAAATTACGGTTCGCCGGACTCGCGCTCGCGCTGATGCTCAGCGCCTGCGTGACCAAGCCAAATATGCACCATGCGGCTTTTATCGGCGATCTCGATGAAGTGAAAGAGGCGGTTGGCCTGGGTGAGAATGTGAATGCCCGCGATCCCAATGGCTGGACGCCAATTTATTCCGCGGTTAGCGAAGGCCACAAAGAGGTAGTGGTCTTTCTGCTGAAACACGGCGCCAGCATAGACATAGCCGACAACAACGGCTGGACGGTTGTTGATGAAGCCGAATTTCAGGGGCGCGAAGAGATCACCACCCTGCTGCAAAGCGAGCAGGATCGGCGTGAGACGCGCTATCGCGGCTCCATCGAGCACTTTGGCACCCTGATCATGTCCAACACCAAAGCGCCGGTTTATAGCGAATGGTTTGAGAAGTATCCCTTGGAAACGCGCAACTACTGGGACGATCCTTTCCGCTCCATCAATACCTATGTCAAGGAAACCGAAATCAAGTACCTTGCCTCCGCCGACTATCACGGTTCGCGTTACGGTTTTGCCGATACGGAAGTGCAACCCGTCCAAGGACGGTTCGAGAGCGACCTTTCCTACCAGATCCGCCTTGAGCAAATCGAGTTTGAACAGGGCGAAAGGCGCAAGAAACTGGCTGAGGCGCGGCGCTTGATGATTGCCGACGCCCTGCAGTGGGTGATGGGTGGTTTTTACCTTAAGAACCCCTACTACAATCGTTCACGCGCGGTGATGGAGTTCGACCTTCTCTCTAATCGCGCCAACTTCCGCCAGCGAATAGGTGCGGCTTTGAATGATTCAAAACTTGCCAAATCCATTTTTTACAACCCCGACAAGGTGGGAATGTTTGTGGTGTTTCGCGTACAGGAAAAAAGCTATCAGCTTTATGGAATCGAAATCCATCACCAGGGCAAGGTGCTCAACGCCGCGCCTATAGACAACGCTATCTACAACCTGTCCATATAGCGCCAGTTGCGCTGCGCTCCCGCATCCGCTCCGATGAGTTGCCCTGCGCACCTTAACCATTCACAAAAACCCCCCAGCCTGGAAAGTAAGCTGGTTAGAATGCGCGCCCTTTATTTTGCATAGCATATGCCGACAGTACGAATTCACGAAAACGAGTCATTCGACGCAGGTCTGCGTCGTTTCAAACGAAGCTGCGACAAGGCTGGCATACTGGTTGATGTGCGCAGCCACGAGTACTACGAAAAACCCACCTGGAAACGCAAGCGTAAGATGTCTGCCGCAGTCAAACGCACCATGCGCCGCCGCCTGCGCGAGGAACGCAAAAGAACCAGGCTGTACTAATCCGTCCCAGAGGCTGCCCGACACTAAAGCCGACAGTAATAATTGCACTCAGGTGTTGAACCTGAAGTGCATCACATCACCATCCCGCACCAGGTAATCCTTGCCTTCGAGCCGCCATTTCCCAGCCTCTTTCGCGCCCTGTTCGCCGCCGCAGGCGACATAGTCATCGTAGCCGATGACTTCGGCGCGGATAAAACCCTTCTGAAAATCCGTGTGAATCACCGCCGCCGCTTCAGGCGCCCTGGCGCCGGTCGGGAAAGTCCAAGCGCGCAGCTCCTTTCTTCCGGCGGTAAAAAAAGTGTTAAGCCGCAACAGGCTGTAACCGGCTCGGATCAGGCGATTCAACCCGGGCTCCACCAAACCCAGGTCGCGTAAAAAAACCTGTTGCGAATCGGCATCGAGTTCGGCAATCTCGGCTTCAATGCTGTTGCACATCAACAGAGCCTGCGCTCCTTCAGCGCACGCATACTCGGTGAGCCTGTGGCTGTAGGCGTTGCCCTGCGCGGCCGAAGATTCATCCACGTTGGCCAGATAGAGCATCGGCTTGGCGGTAAGAAGGAACAAGCCCTCGATAAACCGTAGCTGTTCCTCGCCCAGCTCAAGACCACGCACCGGTCGGCCCTGATCAAGGTTTTGACGCAATTCCTCAAGCCAGACAAGTTCGGTTTTGGCCTCGGCATTGCCCGAGTTAACCAGACGCCGACGCCTGGCAATCTGCCGCTCCAAGGTTTCGAGGTCGGCGAGTGCGAGTTCGGTGTTGATGGTTTCGACATCCGCGAGCGGGTCAATGGTGCCGCTAACATGGGTTATTTCGTCACTCTCAAAACAGCGGACAACTTGTACCAGCGCCTGGGCCTCGCGGATGTTGGCGAGAAAGGCGTTGCCCAGCCCCTCTCCTTTGGAGGCGCCCTTGACCAGCCCGGCTATGTCGACGAACTCGACGCTGGCTGGAATGGTGCGTTGTGGTTGCGCCAGTTCCTCAAGTCTGCCCAGGCGTTTGTCCGGCACCAGCACTACGCCGGTGTTCGGCTCTATAGTGCAGAAGGGGAAATTGCTTGCCTCGATATTGGCGCGGGTGAGGGCGTTGAATAGAGTTGATTTACCGACATTGGGCAGACCGATAATTCCGCAGCGCAAAGCCATGATGGATGCTCAGTTGGTGTGAAGATGTTGCTGGGCGCGGACGATATTGCCGCCGAGCCAGTCATCGCGCAATTCCAGAGCTTGCTCTATGGCTGCCGTAATCATCTGTTTCTCGCTGCTGGAGGGGTTGCTCAACACATACCCATGCACCAGCTCGCGACTACCCGGATGCCCAATGCCAATCCGCAAACGAAGGAAATTTTCGCCGATGTGCGCAATCAAATCGCGCAGGCCGTTGTGGCCGCCATGGCCGCCGCCCTGTTTGATCCGTATCCGGCCGAGCGGAAGGTCCAGGTCATCGTGCGCCACCATCACATTTTCCGACGGTATTTTGAAATAGTCGCACAGGCGGCGCACAGGCAGGCCGCTGCGATTCACATAGTTTTGGGGTTTAGCGAGGCGCAGCCCACCAACCCCGGCAAGAGGAATGTTGTCGTGGTTGGAAAAATTTGTGGCCGCAAGTTCGGCGAGTTGATCAACCAGCCAGAAGCCGACATTGTGCCGGTGCCCGGCGTATTCCGCCCCCGGATTACCGAGGCCGACCAGCAACCGGACCATCTGGGAAATTGATGAGGCTTATTCCGGTTCGTTTTCTTCCTCTTCGCCTTCGGCTGCTTCTTCCTCTTCTTCAATCATGCCGCCGGCAGGTTTGCTGACGCGAACCAAGGTCGCATCGTGTTCTTCACCGCGTTCCAGTTCGGTAATGGTCACGCCTTTGGGGACTTGCAGATCACTCAAGTGCAACGCTGAGCCGACTTCGAGATCGCTAACATCCACGCTGATGTGGCCGGGAAGGTCCTTGGGCAGACAGGTGACTTCAACCTCGTTGAGTTCATGGAAGATGATGCCGCCCTGTTGTTTCACCCCTATGCAGTTCTCTTCGTTCTCGAAATGCAGGGGCACGCTCAGGGTAATAGCTGTTTCCTGGCTGACGCGTAAAAAATCGATATGCATTATCAGTTGTTTGTATGGATGGCGTTGCACCTGGCGTGCAACCACTTCAAGCGGCTTGCCATCAACCTTCAGATCGAGCACCTGGGAGAAAAAAGTTTCATCCTCGCAAGCATGGTAGAGCTGCTTTGCATCTATCATCACATGCAGGTTGTCCTGCCTGTTGCCGTAAATTACCGCAGGCGCCATAGATTGTTTGAGACGCAATCTGCGTGTTGCCGCCTTGCCAAGTTGGGTGCGTGTCTGGCACGCGAGCGATGTCTTTTCCATGACCGAACCTGCAGTCTTATACAAAAAGGGCGCTGATCGAAGCGCCGCGATTAACCCGCTGAATTGCCCAGGCCAACATAGCGGCCATGGATACCACGGCTATCTTGCTTGTGGCGGCGGTTTTGGGGCGGGTAATGGTATCGGTAATCAGCAACTTATCAAGCCGTGATTGGTGGATTTTTTCTATCGCCTTGCCGGACAACACACCATGAGTGGCGTAGGCGAAGACGCTCCTGGCCCCGTGGTCCTTGAGCGCCGCGGCGGCTTGGCACAGGGTGCCGGCAGTGTCAACCATATCATCGACCAGAATGCAGTCCTTGCTCGCTACATCACCAATGATATGCATGACCTCACTGTGGTTGGCGCGGTCGCGGCGTTTATCGACTATGGCCAGGTCCAGGTTGCCTATGCGCTTGGCGATGGCGCGGGCGCGCACCACCCCGCCGATATCAGGCGAAACCACAACCGGATTGGCCAGTTGCTCGGCCTTAATGGCATCGTAAAACGCCGGCATGGCATAGACATTGTCCACCGGCACATTGAAAAAACCCTGAATCTGTTCCGAGTGTAAATCCACCGTCAACACCCGGTCCACACCCACGGTATCAAGCATGGTGGCCACCACCTTGGCGCTTATTGGTACACGCGCTGAGCGCACCCGTCTGTCCTGCCGCGCATAGCCAAAGTAAGGCGCCACTGCGGTTATCCGTGCCGCCGAGGCGCGGCGGCAGGCATCGGCAATCAGCATCAGCTCCATCAGGTGGCGTTCAGCCGGGTGGTTGGTGGATTGCAGAATAAATACATCGTTATCGCGCACATTCTCGAGTATTTCTATATCGAGTTCGTGATCACTGAAGGAAGCAACGCGCAGCGGATGGGGTTTAACCCCCAGATGCCCGGCCACTCCCCGGGCAAGATCGGGGTTGGCGCTGCCGCACAGCAGGGCGAGTTTGGATGGATTGGGCATGGGTATGGGGGTTGTGATATTGAGCTTGCTTCCCAGGTTAGTAATTGCGCTGGAGGAAATGGCAGGGGAGGAAGGATTCGAACCCTCGCATGGCTGGACCAAAACCAGCTGCCTTAACCACTTGGCTACTCCCCTATTCTCCCTGCCGCCATGCATGCAGAGTGGTGACGACCCTGGCGCTTGCGGCCAACCGCGCGCCTGTACGTTCGGCGCGTTCGGCAAGCTCGTCCGCTTCCTGTGCCGATACGCAGGGGCGGTAAAGACAGCTTCCTGAACCGCTGAATCGCCAGTCGCCGCCTTCAGGTTGATTGGCCGTCAGCCGTTCCAGTTCGCCCAGCAGTTCACCCAGTTGCGGATAGGCTGCCAGCACGGCCGGAGTGAGATGGTTGCATGCCTCCGACAAGGGCGGAAATGGTACCCCGGCTGGCCTGCATGTCAATTGCGGCGAGGGATTTCTTTCCCGTGCGTGCGCGGCGTAGGTTTTGTATACATGAGCGGTGTCGCAGTGCACTTGCGGCACGAGCAACAACAACGTCAGCGGCTTGAGTTCGACCGGCGTCAGTTGCTCGCCCACGCCCCGCAAACGCGCCGGGCGGGGACGAATAAAAAAAGGGATATCCGCACCAAGGGACAAAGCAATAACACGCAACTCGTCGTCCGCAAGCCCGAGTTGCCAGAGCTGGTTCAAGCCACGCAGGCATGCGGCGGCGTTGCTGCTCCCACCGCCCAACCCGGCGCCAATCGGCAGGTTTTTTTGCAGTTGGATAGCGGCGCCTGGGCGGCGGATGCCAGCGTATGCGGCAAGCGCCCTGGCAGCGCGCATCACCAGGTTGTCTTCGCCGAGAGGCAGCCGACCCTGCCTGGTGAAGGAACATTCGAAATTGAGACTATCGGCGGCTTCAAGATTGAGGTAATCAAACCAGTCTATGGGTGCAACCAGGCTGTCGAGCAGGTGGTAGCCGTCCTTGCGCCTGCCGGCGATGCGCAAATTCAGGTTGACCTTGGCCGGACATTTGAGCCGGATCATGCCAGCAGTCGACTGAAGAGATCGGCGTAGATATCGCGCAGCTTGTAGAGCTCGGCTATGGCAAGGCGTTCGTTGACCTGATGAATGGTGGCGTTGCTCGGCCCCAGCTCTATCAGTTCAGGCGAAAGATCGATTAAAAAACGTCCGTCTGATGTGCCGCCGGCGGTCGAAAGCTCGGGAGCATAACCGCACTGACTGGTTATGGTTTTTACTGCCGCCCGGCGCAGTTTGCCATCTGCGCCAAGAAAGGGCCTGGCGCTGAGGTTCCATTCGATTTCAGGTGAAATTCCTGTTGCGGCGAAGGTTTCGGCAAACACCCGTTGAATGGTTTCAACACTGGTGGCGGGGGAGAAGCGCAGATTACAGGCAAGCTGAATTTGATCCGGCACAACGTTGCCTACACCCGAATCGCTCGTCAGGCTGGTGAATTGCATGCTGGTGGGAGGAAAGTCGGCGTCCCCGGCATCCCAACGATGGGCGACGAGTCTGGTGATGGCGTCGGCGGCGTGATGTACGGGATTGCGTACCTGGTCGGGATAGGCAACATGTCCCCCCTTGCCGACAAGGGTGATACGCGCCGAGAGCGAGCCGCGCCTGCCGATACGCAGGCAATCGGCGATTCTGCTGCGGCTGGTCGGTTCGCCAATAACTATGGCATCGGCCTCTACGCCTTCGCTTTTGAGTTGCGCCACCACCCTGGCCGTGCCATTGACGGCGGGGCCTTCTTCATCGCTGGTCAGCAGCAGGGCAAGGGTGCCGCGCTGCTGTTCTATGGCCTCCAGCGCGCTGAGAAAGGCCGCGATTGATCCTTTCATATCAGCGGCGCCCCTGGCGTGAATGTAGTCATTGCTCTGCATGGCGCTGAAGGGCGGGTGCTCCCAGCGGTCGGTATCGCCCGGCGGCACCACATCCGTGTGTCCGGCAAATATCACCAGCGGCTTCCCTTCGCCGCGGCAGGCCCAGAGGTTATTGACATCGCCAAAGGGCATGGAGCGCAGGGTGAAACCCCTGGGCGCGAGCCATTCGCCGATAAGCTGCTGGCAGCCGGCATCATCAGGCGTGACCGAAGGGCGTGTAAGCAGCGCCCCGACGCACGCGAGCGGATCAAGCGAGGTTAGTGCTTGCATGGTTTTTTTCAGAGATCGCCGACTAGTCTAGCTTGCGGTGAATGAGCCGGTTGGGCATTAGCGGCTATAATTCGGGTATGGATTCGACGCAACCTCCTCACGCCTTGCGCGCCAATGTACTCAGCAGCCTGCGCAAGTTACTTCCCGGGTTGCGACAGTCGGAGCAGAAGGTCGCCAACTTTGTGCTTGCCAACTCTTCAAAGGTAACCGGTATGCGCATAGTCGACCTTGCCGGAGAAACGGAGGTCAGCGAACCAACGGTGGTGCGTTTTTGCCGTTCGCTCGGCTATCGTAGCTTTCAACAGTTCAAACTCAACCTGGCGCAAAGTCTGGCGGTGAGTCCGGCCTTAGGCCAATTCAATATTTCCGCGCGCGATTCATCCAAAACCACGCTGCTTAAAGTATTTGACGCCACCATCAACAACCTGCTGGCGGTCCGCAACACCCTGTCGGTGGAAACATTGGACAAGGCAGTGAAGATGCTGCAGCAAGCCAAACACCTCGAACTCTACGGCTATGGCACATCGGCGGCTATAGCCACGGACGCACAGCATAAATTCTTTCGCCTGATCCATTCAACCATCGCCCACAACGATCCGCATGTGCAATGCATGTCTGCGGCGAACATGCCCAGAGACTCGGTAATTATCGCTATTTCCCAGTCCGGGCGCAGCCGGGGCTTGCTTCAGGCCACGGAGATTGCACGCGCCAATGAAGTGGGTGTCATCGCCATTTGCCCCGGCCAAACGCCTCTGGCCAGGGACGCAAGCATTCACCTGGAAGTTGATATTACCGACGATTTCAATATGTTTTCGACCATGGCCTCACGCATAGTACACCTGACCATACTTGACCTGCTGGTGGTGAATATGGCTATGCGAACCGGCAGGATAGAAACGATATTACGCAAGATGAGCGAAAGCCAACGCAGCTTGTTCGAACCGGAAGTTTCATCAAAACGCAAAACCCGCTCCCAGACTTCCTGAATTGTTCCATCATCACTCCGCGCCGGGACACAAGTCGTCGGCTTCGTAAATAAAATGAGCAGTGTCTACACATGCTCCAGGTGAAACAACCAACAAACAACACCAATCGACTCCACGTTTTTTTTACCGCTGTTTTTTCCATGACCGACTCAATTCAGAGCATCCCCCTCCCCAACCTCGCGCTGGCTTTTTTGCCCGTGCTGGGGGTTATCCTGATCATCCATCGGTGGCGTCTTGGCGCGCACCTTTCCCTTTATGCGCTGATACGCATGTTGGCGCAGTTGTTGTTGATCGGTTACGTTCTCGCCTTCATCTTTCGCACCGAGCAAGCCTGGGTTGTGTTGCTGGTGTTGCTGGTAATGCTGCTAGCTTCGAGCTGGATTGCGCTGAGGGAAATCAAACTGCCCAAGCATAAAGTTCTGCTTAAGTCCTTTATCGCTATTGCCCTGCCCGGCAGCCTGCTGCTGCTGTTCGTCACCCAGGCCGTACTGGGGGTGACGCCCTGGTTTCTGCCAAACTATGTGATTCCCTTGGCGGGGATGGTGTTTGCCAACGCCATGAACAGCGTCAGCCTCGCGGGGGAGCGCTTGCAGGCCGAGTTGGGGAAACAATCAGATTTCAAGGCAGCGCGCAACACCGCCTTTCAGGCATCGATGATTCCAATTACCAATGCGCTCTTTTCGGTTGGCCTGGTGTCCCTGCCAGGCATGATGACCGGGCAGATTCTGTCCGGCGTTTCCCCACTGCTCGCTGTGCGTTACCAGATTATGATCATGTGCATGGTGTATGCGGTATCCGGTATTTCCTCGGCGTTCTATCTGGTCCTGATCGAACAAGACTACAAAAACAAATAGCTCCCAGCCGGATTAAGCTCATGCCCTCGGGTTAACCAGGATATTTCATAAGCATATAAACCACCCCTTCCGCCCGTAAGGGCAGGCAAAAAGCATTCATGGCAATCCTCAATAACTACAATCTATTTTGTCCGCTACTTATGTAAGGGAATGGAAATGGGTGAATGGCAGCTTTTCTTTCAGCAGCTGGTCGATCCGCTGGTGCTGTGGCAGCGAGTGCTGCTTCTGGTTCTGCTGCTGGTGGTCGTGATTTGTCTATTGCTGCTATGGCGCGCCAGAAGCGCAAAGCGGAGACTACAAGCCTTGCACGACAATCACCAGGCGAGGGAGGAATCCAGGCCGGATGCCTTGTTGGACACATCTCCTCATCCTGTCGAAACTGAAGCCACCTCAAACAATGAAGCCACGCAAACGTCGTTCAAGGCAAGCGCTGCCACTGAACAACAAGAGCAGCAAAGCAGACCGGCAAGCGCAACGACATCCAACAATATTGACACCGGCAGCGACAACGATCCGGCAGCATTGCTCAACCGCATTATCGCCTGCTGGAAAAACGGACAAAACAATTCATTGGCAAAAGAAGCGCGCATCCATGCCCTGCGCGAGGGGTTGAAGTTGTTGCACAACCTGCCAGTCGAAGGGATTTCGCCCGAGATGAAAAACGACTGGCCGTTCATGTTTGAGGGTGAATTACGCAACCTCGAAAGCGCCGCCTGATCAAACCCCTTTTGCTGCATGAGCCTGGTCAGGCTGGACGGGGTCAATCTTGCCTATGGCGAGCGCAAGCTGCTAATAGACGCTGATCTTGCGATAGAGAAGGATGAGCTGCTGTGTCTGGTGGGACGCAACGGCGCAGGCAAGTCCACTCTGCTGAAAATCATCACCGGGCATATCATTCCCGATGGCGGCGAGGTGGTACGCGCTAGCCAGGTGTCTATCGCCTCCCTGGATCAGGAATTGCCTTCGCAACTTACCAGTAGCGTGCGCGACTTGGTGCGCGGCGGGCTGGATCATCTTGACCTTCTCCACAGGCGGGCGCAACAGCTCGCCGAGGAACCTATCGCCAACGCGGAGGAATTGACCAGCATCCAGTCACGACTGGACGCCTTGGGAGGTTGGCATCCCCAAGTGTTGGTGGACACCATTATCTCGCAACTTGATCTGCCGGCGGATTTACGCCTGGAGCATCTTTCGGGCGGTTGGCGCCGGCGGGTCATGCTTGGCCGGGCGTTGGTGTCCAAACCTGACCTGCTCCTGCTGGACGAGCCAACCAACCATCTGGACATCAGCACCATCGAATGGCTTGAAGGGGTGATGCATAGCTTTTCGGGCGCAGTTGTCTTTATTACCCACGACCGCCGTCTGGCGACCACCCTGGCGACACGGGTGGTGGAAATTGACAGAGGGAGGTTGATCAGTTGGCCTGGGGATTTTGTCAACTATCTGCGGCGCAAACTTGAAACCGAACAGACGGAAGACCGCAACCATGCGCTGTTTGATAAACGACTGCAGCAGGAAGAGGCCTGGGTTAGACAGGGAATCAAGGCGAGGCGCACACGCAACGAAGGCCGGGTACGCGCGCTTGAAGCCATGCGCGAAGTCAGCGCGGCGCGCATCAAACGCCCCGGCAAGCCGCGCATCAGCATCCACGCCGGAGAAGCATCCGGCCGCAAAGTGATTGAGGCGCGCAATCTGGGTCACGCATTTGGTGGCGAACAATTGATCCGGGGCTTTTCCATTACCATCACCCGTGGCGAGCGAATCGGCATTGTGGGTAACAACGGTGTTGGGAAATCCACCCTGCTGAAAATACTCCTGGGAGACATTCAGCCGGAGTTGGGAAAGGTCAAAATTGGGGAGGGAGTGCGTCCAGGCTATTTTGATCAAACGCACCGCGCGCTTGATCCCGACAAGAGTCTGATCGACAACATCAACGAGGGGCGTGATTATGTGCAGATTGGCGGCAAGGAGCGGCATGTGGTGGGTTATCTGCGCAATTACCTTTTTGACTACAAACGCGCCAGTACGCCGGTGCAGGCGCTTTCCGGAGGCGAACGCAACCGGGTATTGCTGGCACGGCTGTTCAGCCGCGAGCACAATCTACTGGTGCTCGACGAACCAACCAACGACCTGGATATCGAACTGCTTGAAGTGCTAGAGGAAGCGCTGACCGACTATGCCGGCACGTTATTAATCGTAAGCCACGACCGAATGTTTCTTGACGGGGTGGTGACCAGATTGCTGGTATTCGAAGAAGGCGGTTTACACAACTATGTCGGCAATTACAGCCACTGGCTGGGACTGGGAAAAAAACTGAAGACCATTGCCGAAACCAGCGGTGTGACACAAAACCCCACAAACACATCACGCAAGGCCAGGCAATCTCAGGAGAAGCCAACAACGCTCAAACCCGCCAAGCTGAGCTACAAGCTCAAGCGCGAATTAGAGCAACTCCCGGGGCGCATCGAGGCGATGGAAAGCGAGTTGGCCGGGTTGCGGGGGCGCATCGCCAATCCCGCTTTTTTCAGCCAGGATCACCAACACGCCAACGCCAGCCTCAAGCAGGCGGCAGAGCTTGAGGAGGCGGTCAATCAGGCAACCGAGCGCTGGTACAAACTTAGTGAAATGGAAGTGGGGCGGAAGCAATCGTAGATTAACGGCTCCGGAAAAAACACAGCCGTTCAAGCTGTTGAAGTATATTCTTCAATCCTCATTTGTATGACAGTCAGGGATGTTGCTTCTTACCCGTCACACACTATGGCGATTTGCCGCCTTGGCGGGGTTGTGCACGGGTTTGGGCCTGACATCCATCGGGCAGGCAGAAACTCTGACAGTTGAATGCAAGGGTTTACATGCCAACCAGGGCTATCTGCAGGTCAAGCTTTTCACTCTTCATGATAGCTTCCCCAATGGCGAACGCATTTTCGCTAAACAAACACGCAGGGTGAAAAGCAACCCCATGCGAGTCGTTTTTCCACAGGTGCCTGAAGGGATTTACGCCATCCAAGCCTTTCAGGATCTGGATGGAGACGGCGAACGCGACACCACCATTGCCGGCGCCAGCACCGACCCGGTTGGCTATTCCAACCAGGCGCGGAAATTAATCGGCGCACCCGACTTCAACGACGCCGCCATAGTAATTGGGGATGATGAGTCCATGTTGGTCACCATTACCCTTGATTAGCTGAACAAATCGTATTGACATCGCACCAGGTGCTGACACCTTGACTCAGGGAGGACCGGCCTAATGAGCGGCTGCCTGTTTTTTGCCTCCACTCCGCTGCACATCATTCTCAGTGCCGCAGTAGCGCTGACCGAGCAAGCTCGCTGCGAGCTGGTTTGTATAGATCAACCACCAGGCAGCCGGAATCCCTACCTGGCGCTGCTTGACAAATGGCCACACAATCCTTTTGCTTGTATGCTTCAACTCGACAGGCATACGTCCTTTTTTTCCAAGCTGGCTGTGCGGAAGACCAACTTTGCACACTTGCGCAAAGTGGTCGACAGGTTGAAGCCGCAAAGGGTGTTTACCGGCAGCGACAGACGGGTGGAATTCCAATACGCCATCGCCAGAGCGAAAAGGGCTGGCAAAGTAACTGGCGTCTACCTTGATGAAGGCACATTCAGCTATATCTCAAGATCCGCCTCACGGAGCATTGGTGACCGATATGTAGACAACTGCATGAAAAAACTGGTTTATGGAACCTGGTGGCGCAATCCACCCACCACCGGCGCAAGCCTGTGGATAGACGAATGCCGCCTTTTTTTTCCCGACAAGGCCAATGCCTGGTTGCGACGGAAACCAACCAAAGGGCTGGATCCACAATTACTGCTGAACGCGACCATGCAGGAGTTTTTCGCCAGAATTATCGCAACCCAGAAGCTGGACAGCGACAAGCTGAGCCGGGTCACGCACTTGCTGACCCTGCCGCATCATTCACTCGCGGGAGCTGTTAATGACTATGCAATGCTGGTTGATCGACTGCAACGCAAGGGCGCAAAAGTGCTGGTGAAATACCATCCACGCTCCAACGCTTCTGATTACCGCGGCTTGGACAGGGAGCATCCATGGTACAGAATTACCGGCCCGCTGTTGTTTGAGGCGCTGCTCGCCAGCCTGCCAAAAACAATAATGTTGATCGGTGATCTTTCTTCGACCCTGCTGGTAGCGCGCTGGTTGAATCCGAAAATGCGGATTGTGGCGATAGAAGATCCTCAAACCGCAACGCCCTATCAATCGTTTTTACGCGACATAGGTGTGCGCATAACTCCAGCCACCGCAATCGGAAACACTTGATGCCTGTGGTCAACCAAGCCGGATCAAAAAGCGGTTTGCCGCGTGTCTCCATGAACTATTTAATCCATAATGAAGCCGATATCATTGAAGCCAACATTCGTTATCACGCCAGTGTCGGCATTGACAGCTTTGTAGTTATGGACAACGGCTCGACTGACGGTACGCATGAGCTGGTTGAAAAACTGGCCCGGGACTTTCCAATCACCCTGCTTGACCGTCCGCAGGCCGATTACAGGCAAAGTGAATGGAAAACTGAAATGGCGCACACAAGCCGCAAGCAGGGTGCGCACTGGTCCATCGCCAACGACGCGGACGAATTCTGGCTACCCCAAAGCGGCAATATCGCCGCGCTTCTGCCCCGCTTCGGGGCCAGTTGTTATTGCAGGCGCTACAACATGATCCCCGAGTATGAGGACTTTCAAACCGAAAAGCCATGGTATAAAGCCGAGTACACAGTAAAACGACCTGTCACGCTTGCGCCTGAGGAAATTCAGCACGATGATGATGTTTCCATCATGCTGCACCGGATACACGGCAAAATAATTGTCAAGCATTTTGGCCTGGTGCGGGTGCATGGCGGCAATCACCGCGCTTCGCATCTATTCAACCCGCTATGGAAAAAAAATCTTTCAAATATGGTGGTTTTACACTACCCACTGCGTGGTAAAAGTAAATGGCTAAAAACAGTCGCCAGACGCAATGCCTTGTTGGCCGCTTCCAACCCAAAAATGGGGAATCACTATCGGCGTTGGGCGCATATGATGCAAAAAAGCACCCTGGAGGCAGAAATTGCTCGCCTCGCGCCAAAGAAAAATTTCTTGCACACTCTGGAATCGTTTGGAATTATTGACAGATTTATTCGTTTGCATCCTGAATTCACCGCGTCATACCAACGCTTATTAACCTCCATATCCAGAAATGGATTGAGTTCATGAGCTTGAAAAAAAACCTTGCAAATAATTATTCGCAGTGGCTGTGGACGATTTGGCCGGTGATTTTTTATACCCTTCTACCGCTTGATTATGGTGGTAGCCGAAGCTGGATAGAGCTTGTTGCTTTTATCAGCCTGGTCATGATGATTGTTATTGCCGTCAGACGTAAAACGCTGCCCATAACCAAAGGGCAATTGTTGCTGTCGGGCATCGTTCTATTCTATGGATTTACCGGATTGCTTGGTTATCTTGCATTTCCTGAAGCTGAGGCGGAAAAAAAATATCTCAGGGAACTAAAAACCCTGATTATCGGAATTGTTTTAATACTCAGTATTGCTCCTGCAAAAGCAAACAACAGGAAGATTCTCTGGGCGTGTTTGGTCCTGTTTGTTATCGGCGCCTCATTTTCTGTGATTCTGGATGTGCACTGGCATAATAAATTTCGTCCTGGAATAGGCACTTCCCTGGTTATTCCCACTTCCAATGTGCTGGTGATTGCGTTGGCCCTGGTGTGGGTGCTTTGGCCCTTTGCTTCCTGGAGGACCAGATTGCTTTATGCCCCTCTGGGGTTGGCAGCGAGCTATGCAATTGTGCTTTCAGAAACCAGGGGCGCATGGTTGAATTATTTGGCGCTTGCTGGATTGCTTATCTGGATGTCTATTACCTCCTTACGTACTCGCGTTTTTTTGCTTGCCATATTAATTCTGCTGTTACCCGCCATGTATTTTATCCCACAGGTTGAGAAGCGAGTAGATAAAGCTGTATCCAATATTACCACCTATTCGCCCGGAAATAGCCATACATCTCTTGGATTGCGACTCGAATTCTGGAAAACAGCCGTTAACAAATTAAAGCAGGATCCACTCACCGCCAGAGGATATAAACCAGCCAATGTCGGCATCAAGGGAGAATTTGGTTTGGAGCATGGAAACCATGCACATAACGAATTGTTGCAACAATGGTTACAAAAGGGTATTTTGGGATTGGTCGCCATTCTTTTGTTACTCGCAGCGCCGCTGTTGGCGGTTGATACTTCCGGTCGAAAAGCAGCGCTGGTTCTGGGAACTGGAACCTTTATGGCTGGGCTGACAAACGCTTTTTTATTTCACAACTTTCCCATGCTTTTTTATCTGGTCTGTATCAGCCTGTTAAGGAGGGAAAAACCAGATAATTTTGATCAAAGCCTGTCAGAATCCAGGCATCATGAACCAAGTGATTCGTAAGCAATTGCTGTTTGCAAGGAATCAAACTTTTGCATGGATTTTTTTGAGATTGTCGGGTAGTTATCCAACGCATTATCAATTTTCCTGGCCATAGTTTTATAGTCGTCAACCGGAATAAGAAAATTAGCAAGTTCGCCGGTCAATAGTTCATTTGGTCCGGACCGACAATCAGTACTTACCACAGGTATGCCAAGCAGCAGGGATTCAACCACCACTCTTGGAAGGCCTTCTGCTGTTGAGGCCAACACACACAGTTTGGCATTGGCAATATAGGGATATGGGTTAGGAACCCAGCCCGCAAAAACGACCCTGTCTGAAATCCCTAGACGGTGCGCAAGCTGGCGCAATCTTTGTTCCATTTCACCCTTGCCGAGAAGCAGCAGCTTAATGTGCTTGTTGGCGATGCGCGCAAAGGCGCGCAGTAATACAGCCTGCCCCTTACGCTGTTTCAGGGCGCCAACGCACAGAATATATTCCTCCTGCGGCAGGCTCGCTGGTTCCGTTGCCATGGTGGTAATTTCTGTAAAATCATAGGCATTGTAGATAACTCTAACCCTTTGTGGTTCAACCCCTATGTTTTCAACAAGATCATCGGCTATGCCCTTAGACACGGCAATCAAATTTTTATCCAGGTATTTACGTAGTTTTTTTTTTGCTCGATAGAGTTTCAATGGTCGCCACCTAGGGGTATCAATCCAGGCGGTGGGGGTGATGCAGACAAAACCCCATTTATTGGAACATTGTATGTGCCAGTACAGTTCAACACGACTACAAACAAACAAATCAAAGGTAATTGAGGCAGTAAAATCATGTAATTCCGCAGCCCTGTTTTCACCTTTCAGCAGAGTAATCGTAATGCTTTTTGGTGGAGTAAAATCTAATACATCCTTTAATAACACCAGATGGACTTTGTTGCCTCTTTGCGCCAGGGCCGTAGCCAGGGTAAGCAGGCTCTTTTCCGCTCCAGCGCCAGCCAGGGAGCCAAGCAATATACCAATGGTTTTCATGCTTGCGCAACCAGGGGTTCAATCAGGTTTTTAGCTTGAACGCAGGATTTAATAATACCCAGTTTATGCAGCATGGATAGTTGGGTGCAACTGAATACCTGTCGCGAAAAATCTTCCTCCAGCCTGCCCTCTTCAAGCATTCGCACCCAACGCTTGTAGTGATAGCCCATGCTGGCGCCGCCGGCAAGAAGTTGTTTCCTGTGTTGCACGTTATAGAGAAATTGTTCCCAACTTCGAAACGGGTAATGAACGATATACGCCCCCTTTTCATGGCGCCCGTTCAGCCAAGACCAGAGGTGTTTGGCGCGGTGATTGCCGCCTTTCAGTTTGATCAGCCCGTGTGGATTGCAAACCACCTTAGGAGAAATCCGCGCCAGACTGATGGATAGTTCGGACTCGTGCAACTGGCTTGAAGTCGGGTACAGTAGCGGATGGCGCACCATCCACTCTGATTGCCAGAATTGGTAATCTGTTTGCCAAACGCGTTCGTCCAGAAGCATATTGTATCTTTCGACACGAATAATCGAATCGCCTCTTTTCAACCAGCGCTTGAATATACCAGCTGGTTGCTCAGTTTCATCGCCCGGCAAGTAGAATTCGTCTGCGTCTACATTAATAACCTGATCGCATCCATGTTTTGCCGCCAAGCGATTAAGCAGGGTCATCCAAGTTGCCTGTTGGTAGTTTTGTTCGGGGATATCCACAATATGAAGATCACAATTCTGTTGTAATGATTCGAGTATCTCCCTCGTGTTGTCCGTTGAGCCATTGTCGATGATAAAAAAAGCATCCACGCCCAATCCAGCATGGTGACGGATATTAAGGTCGATAATATCCTCTTCATTATGCGCCATAATCGCCATGCCGATGCGCGGCTCACCGCTAGGGGAAAACCAGGCGCGCGCCACCCCGCTAAGCATGCTGGATCCCAAGAAGCGCCCTGATCCGCTCGCGCATGCACTGATAATGTGCCCGGTCAGCTTTGCGCCAATCGCCCGGTACCTGGTAGGAAACAAGCTTGGCAAGAAATGCCTCGACAAGCCGCCCATCCGGTTGCCATTCCGGCAATCGGGAAAGGGCGTGATTCAGTTCCTCAGGATTGTGTGCGGTTAATACCATTCCCTTGATGGCGTAAAATGCATGTCCCAGTACAATCACTTTTTTCCTCTCAAGCATGGCTTCAACTCCAGCTGTTGAGTTGATGGTTAACACGGCGCCAGCCTTGTATACATATTCCCTGGTGTCGGCGTCCTTTTCCACCAGTTCAATCGACGGATGTTGATTGAAGAGACGACGCAACCGGCGATGGTTTTTTGGTTCTTTCGGATGAAGCTTGCAGATAAAACGCCAACCCTGCGGCAGGCTTTCGCTTGCCCTTATCAGAGTAGTTGCCAGCTCGCGCATTGAATGGATCCAGGGCGAAAAGAACAGTATCTGACTATCAGTTTCCACCTGGAATGGAACAAATATGGTTTTATCACCATTGCCGCAGGGCGCAGGGGGGAGAGGGGGGGCGCTTGCGCTCGCATACGCCTCCGGAAATCGAGGCATGGAGTTGAGATAATTTATTCCCCGAGCGTCAATAGTGGTGTGATCAGGTAACAGGCCGTTTTCAAAGAACAGGCACTTCAGCCCCAACGCCCGAGCGGCCGCCACAGCCAGCAACTGGCGATACCTCTGCCCGTTCCATACCGCCAGACAATTTGCCCGGGTTGCTTGCAGCATGCGGCAATAGCAGGCGCACAATAGTCGGGCACGCAGACTCAAACAGATTTTTATCAGTGGCGACAAGGGTTGCAACCATGGCCACTTACTGACCAATTCAAGCATCAGACTTCTTACCGCCCACGCGAGAATCTCATCGGGCGGCGTTACTCTCGAAGGCCTCCACCAGGCTTTACGGTCAACCACCCTGCTGCCAGGCAATCCTTCGACAAGGTTGGAAAAATAGCGATAGTGGTGCGAACGCACGGCAAAGAATACAATTCTGGGAAGGGAGATTCCCTCAGATAATACTGATGAGGCCTTTTTCACTGTCCGATTTCTGATTGCTGGTTGTCTAGGAGAAAACCCTGTCATATGCCTCAATAAAAGCCGTGTTTCTGATTACTACATGGAATTTTTCCAAAACTTGCAGTTCATTGGTGCTGAATACATAATCAGCATATACTTCTTCCAAGCTTTTTGTTTGCAGTTGCGCCAGACGATAACCTCTTTGAACTGAGGATTTTCTTTTGGGATCACCCATAACCGATTTATCTACGGCAATCCTTTTAGAAAATTGCTCAATACTTCTAACCTGAAAGTGAAAACAAAGCGTTTGTTCCTTTGCCAAGGTGATATTATACTTTCTTATATTCCTTGAGCAGGGAAAGTCATAGGATGCGTGCTCACACTTGTGGTTTCCATGACGAAGTTTTTTCAATCCATGCGTTTGAGTAATAACTTTGCCTGAAGGATCTTCGAGCATAAAGTTAAAATATTGTTTCAGGTCTCTTCTGTTAGGGTAATTAATCGGGTTATCTATAATATAGGGAGATTGTAAAATATCGGGGATTTCGGTACAAGGAAGAACATTTGCTCTTTGTGCTGTTACTGTCCCCACCCTGTTATCCAGCAAGTCTTTCAGGTTGTTTGTTTGTAGCGGCAGCCAGAATTCATCAGCGTCACAATTAATCACCCAGTTGAACCCTTCTTGTTTTGATATTTGGTTAAGCCTGGTCATTGTGCTGGCTTGCATAGTCCGATAACTTGTTGCATCAGGTTCGTGTTCAAGCCAAATATTAAAATCGGCTTGCATTTTTTGCAAAATATCTTGAGTTTTATCTATAGAAGCATTGTTAACAATAAAGAATTTTTCAACCCCGTAATGAGCATGAAAGCGGATATTTCTCTCAATAATATCGTCCTCATCCCTTACCATCATGGCCAACGCCAGGCGCTTGTGTTTTTTACGCCTGTGGGCAAAAAAATCAAATGTATGCAGCAGCATGAAAAAAAAGGAGGGTCATTGGTCGAAAACCTAGAATACAAGCAGTCGAAGCCATTGCGCCAGGCGCATTCCGATCAACACAAGCAGCAGTCCGCCCACCAAACTTGCCAGCATATATGCCAAGGCGGACCAATAGGCCCTTTCTTCAAGCAAAAACAGCAATTCAAGCGCCAGGGTGGAGAAGGTGGTAAAGGCGCCGAGAAATCCCATCTGCACCAGCAGCCGCCATTCGGCGGCCACAACCAGTTCAAGCGCCAAGGCGTACCACAGCCCGATCAGCAGACTGCCGCATAGGTTGATCATCAGGGTAGCCCAGGGAAAAGCGCCATAGCCAATCAGGTTCACCAGCCCATAGCGCGCCAGAGCGCCAAATGCGCCGCCGGTTGCCACCGCCAAAAGTTGCGTCACCTGCGCTCCAGCTCGCGATTGACTTGTGAACCCAGACTGCTGTCAGGCGTGGGATACTCGTTGCTGACCAACCTCCCGACAATATAGGTGGCGCGACGGATGATCCTGCCGTTAGCGTCGAAATAATCGATCACGCCATGTAATTGTCCGCGCTTGAAGCGTTCCATCGACTGGAGGTTGCCATTGGGGTAGTAACTGATGGACTCGCCCACAGGCAAACCATGCTCAAAGATTTTTTCCCTGTGCAACTCTCCTGTCTGGTAGTAGGAGCGATACTTGCCATGCGGCAGGCCGCGAAAAAAGTCCACCTCTACGCTAACCGAGCCATCCTGAAAAAAGTACTTCGCCTTGCCGTGTTCCAGGTCATCGAGAAAAAACTTGCGACTGGAAAGAGTGCCAAGTTCGCTGTAGCGTTCGACCACGCCGTGCATTTTTCCGTCCTTGTAGGTGGTGGCCGAGATCACTCGCCCTAGCAGATCCTTCTCCAGCACTACATCAGGGTTGCCCTCGTGTTTCTCCCAGGGGGAGGGTTGGCGTTCACAACCCGCAAGCGCCAGCCCCGCAACCAGGATACCTGTCAGGGTTAACTGGCGAATCGATTTCAAACGGGCAAACATCTGCGCCAGTCGGTAAAACGATACACCAGCCCAGATGAGGACTTTCGCCAGGGTTGGGTTACGCACGTCCATTCCTGTTCATTGAACCGTGGGAAAAAAACATCGCCTTCAAAGGTCTGCTCCAATTGGGTCATGAGAATCCGCCTCGCCAGCGGCATCCAGGCCGCGTAGACTTGCGCACCGCCTATCACCATAATCTCCGCTTGCGCCTGTTGTTGGTTGCCGACATGCTGTTGCGCCAGGCTGTGAGCTTCGCTCAACGAACCGGCGCGGACCACCTGTGGATGCGGCGCCAGCCGCCTGGAAGTCAGGACGATATGGTAACGCCCCGGCAGCACGCCCGGTAGCGAACGATAGGTGTTTCCTCCCATGATTATGGGTTTGCCCATTGTCATCCGTTTGAAGAATTGCAAGTCTTCCGGCAAATGCCAGGGCATGGCGCCCTGCTTGCCTATGACCCGGTTTGCGGCACAGGCGACTACCAGGCTGTAAGACGCATCGCCCGCATGTAACTGTGGCAGGCCTTGTGTTCGTGTTTCCTCAATCAAGCGGAATCAACCTGGCGTAGGCGACCACCAGCCATTTGCTGCCGTGCCTGTCGAAGTTGACCTGCACCTTGGCTTTGTCGCCTTCACCGTCAAAGTTCAGCAACAGGCCGTTGCCGAAAAGTTTGTGCTGCACCCTGCCGCCAACCCGCAATCCCTGGCTCAGTTTCTCACCATTGCCGGCGTTCAATACCTTCTTGCTTACTTCTTCGGCGCTCCTATTCAACGCGACGCGTCCCATACGCGCATAACCAAAATTGCTCTGCATGCGCACTTCCTCAATCAAATGTTCAGGAATTTCGCGTAAAAAGCGCGAAGGCGCCGAGCGCGAGAGGGAACCATAGAGCATGCGGCTTTCGGCATAGGTAAGGTAGAGCCGCCGCATGGCGCGTGTGATGCCAACATAGCACAGGCGGCGTTCCTCTTCCAGGTTGGCGCCGTCGTTAAGCGCAAGGCGGTGGGGGAAAAGTCCTTCCTCCATGCCGGCTATGACCACCAGGGGAAACTCGAGCCCCTTGGCCGAGTGCAGGGTCATCAGCTGTATTGCGTCCTCGTATTGCTCCGCCTGATGTTCGCTGGCTTCGAGGGAAACATGCGCGAGAAAGGCTTCGAGCAGGTTTTCTTCTTCGCAATCCTCTTCAAACTGCCGCGCAGCACGCACCAGTTCGGCCAGGTTTTCGGTGCGCGAATCTCCCAGCTTGCCTTTTTCATTAGCGTGGTAATCGTAGAGCCCCGAGTCGTTCACCAGACATTCAATCCGATCAGCCAGAGGCATGTTTGCGGTTTTTTCTTCGAGCCGTTGAATCAGCAGTTGGAAGGAAAGCAGGCTCTTGCCGCCTCGTTCGTTCTGGTTGACTTCGGCAAGGCTTTGCCAGAGCGAGCCGCCGCCGGCTCTGGCCACAGCGCGCAGGTTGGCGAGGGTTTTTTCGCCAATACCGCGCGGCGGCAGGTTGACCACCCGCTCAAAGGCCGTGTCGTCCCTAGGATTGAATATTAGGCGCAGATAGGCGGTGGCGTTTTTGATTTCCGCGCGCTCATAAAAACGCACTCCGCCATAGATACGATAAGGCATGGAGCGCGACAGGAGTTGCTCCTCAAGCACCCGGGTCTGGGCATTGGAACGATAGAGTACGGCCATCTGGCTGTAGGGCATGCCCCTGTGATGGTGTTCACGAAGAATCTCGCTAATCCAGCTCGCCTCATCCAGATCGTTGAATGCAGCATAGACCTTGATCAGATCGCCTTTGGGCGCATCCGTCCACAACTCCTTGCCCAGGCGGTTGGCATTGTTGCCTATGACCTGATTGGCGGCTTCCAACACCACCCCGCTTGAGCGGTAGTTCTGCTCCAGACGAATCAATTCGACATCGCTGAACTCCTGTCTGAACCTGGTCAGATTTTCAACCCGAGCACCGCGCCATCCATAGATGGATTGATCGTCATCGCCAACTATGGTGACTGGCACATGCCCCCTCGCCAGCAATGCAAGCCATTGATATTGCGCCTGATTGGTATCCTGAAACTCATCAACCAGCAGGTGGCGGATCCTCCGCCTGTAGTGATTGAGCACCAGGGGCGAGTTTTGCCACAGTTCGCAACAGGTGAGCAGCAGTTCGCCAAAATCAACCAGGTTGCTGACCCGGCAGGCTTCTTCGTAGCGCTGGTAGATGCGACGCATGCTTTGCTGATAAAAATCACCGTCCGGCGTCTGCTCGCTGCGTTGGCAGGCGTCCTTGCACCTGTTAATAAAGCCCTGAACTTGAGCCGGCTGCCAGCGGGCTTCGTCAATTTGCATTTCGCGCATCAGACGCTTGATCAACCTGAGTTGATCGTCGCTGTCGATCAATTGAAAATCACGCGGCAGGTCAGCTTCCTCGTGACTGGTTCGCAAAATTCGGTGACACACGCCGTGAAAAGTGCCCACCTCCATGCCGTTGCTTGACCCGGGCAACATGGCGTTGATACGTTCCTTGAGCTCACGCGCCGCCTTGTTGGTGAAAGTTACGGCCATGATGTTATGCGGAAACAACCCACACTCGGAGATTAGCCATACAATACGATGCACCAGTACACGCGTTTTGCCGCTTCCTGCCCCGGCCAGCACCATCAGATTTTCCGATGCGCCGGCTACCGCCAGCGCCTGAGGTTGATTCAACGTACCGAATAGATCAGGTGCGGTTTCAGTGCTGGTGATAGCTACCGGATCGGGCAAGACAATGCATCTGTTGTGGTCGGGCAATGGTACAGGAACTGCTGAATAAATGCCTGGGCTCTCCATGTTGAGGCATTCACGCGCACATCAAGGAACCGATAGAACGGGCCTGGCGGCCCGTGTTTTGTTATGAATGAGTTAAAGGAACTGATATGACACAGAAACAATCACTACTCAATATTGTTATCGGCAGCCTGGTTATCGGCATTGCCGGGACCTATATCCAGAGTGTGGGGCATGGGCTGCTCGGCGCTTTTGAGTTTGCCGCCGGGCTGTCTATTGTGGCTTTTGTGGTGCTGCTTTTTTTAACCAGCTTTCTGCCGGCGCGTGCAGCGCGCAAACTGGCGAACGCGGGTGAAAGGGGAACAGGACGGCAACGACCCCAACGCAACGAGCGAACCGCCCAGGTGGAAAACCGACGTGAAGGCCAGGGTGAAAAGCGTGGGATGCGTTCGCGCGCCAATTTCCGCGAACGTCGTCGCCACAAGCGCGAGCAGCGGTATGCGCATCCGGTCGGTACAGAACAGCCTCCAGCGCCAGGTAATGAACTGCGCCAGAGCCGGGAGTCACAACCACCGGAAGATATAGGCAACACCAATCTGCTGCGCGGCAGCATCAAGTGGTATAACAAACGCAAGGGTTTTGGCTTCATCCAGTTTGAGGACCAGGAGATCTTCTTTCACCGCAACGAGATAGAGTCGCCCGCCTTCAAACTGAATGACCTCGCCCCGGTCGAATTCTTGATGGGCAGCAACGCCAAGGGCCCACAGGCCACCAGGGTACGGGTAATCGAGTAACAGGCATCTGCAAGGAGTCGCGTATGCGAATTGGAGACACCCTCCCAGGGGATTGCCTGTTCATCACCAATCAGGGCGAAACAAACGCAAGTGATTTGCGTGGTCGCAAACTGGTGGTGTATTTCTATCCAAAGGACGACACCCCCGGCTGCACCACCGAGGGCAAGGACTTTGCCACCCACCTGCAGGAATTCGACGCCGCCGACTGTCGGGTGATAGGCGTATCCAAAGACAGCCTCGCCAGGCACAAAAAGTTCAGCGATAAATACGCCTTCCGTTTTGATCTTGCGAGCGACGAGGATGGAAAACTGTGCGAACGCTTTGATGTGTGGAAGGAAAAAAGCATGTACGGCAAAAAATACATGGGTATAGAACGCGCCACCTTTCTTTTCAACGCCCAGGGCAAACTAACCAACCAATGGCGCAAGGTCAAGGTTCCGGGACACGTCGCCGAGGTTCTGGTCGCCGCAAAAACATGACGGAGCAGATTCAAAAAGTGGTGCTCGCCTATTCAGGCGGGCTCGATACATCGGTCATTGTGAAGTGGCTACAACAGCAATACAACTGCGAAGTTGTCACCTTCACTGCCGATCTGGGACAGGACGAAGAACTTGAGCCGGCGCGGCGGCGCGCTGAAAAACTGGGAATCAGGGAGATTCATTGCGAGGATCTGAGGCGGGAATTCGTGTGCGACTACATCTACCCCATGTTCCGCGCCAATACCCTTTACGAAGGCGAATACCTGCTGGGCACATCCATCGCCAGACCATTGATCGCTAAACACCTGGTGGAAATTGCCGAGGCTTGCGGCGCCCAAGCCATAGCCCACGGCGCCACCGGCAAGGGCAATGATCAGGTACGCTTCGAACTGGGCATCTACGCGCTTAATCCGCATATGCAGGTGATAGCTCCCTGGCGCGAGTGGAAGCTGAATTCGCGCAGCTCGCTGCTCGCCTATTGCCGCGAGCACGACATAGACATGGGAAACCGCAACGAGCAAGGCCCAGACTATTCAATCGACGCCAATCTGCTCCATACCTCCTACGAAGGCGGCGTGCTCGAAAGCCTGGACAATCCAGCTCCCGAAAACATGTGGCAACGCACCCGTTCACCCGCTGAGGCGCCGGATACACCCGCCAGCCTAAGCATTGAGTTCGCCGGCGGCGATCCTGTTGCGCTGAATGGAAAACAGCGGCAACCCGAAGAGCTGTTTAGCGAACTCAACCGCCTTGGCGGGGAACACGCCATCGGCCGAATCGACCTGGTGGAAAATCGCTATGTGGGAATCAAATCACGCGGCTGTTACGAAACGCCCGGAGGCAGCATCCTGTTGCGCGCCCGCAGAGCCATGGAGGCCATCACGCTCGATGGCAAGCTGGCGCATCTGAAAGATGAGCTGATGCCGCGATACGCCGAATTGATCTACAACGGTTACTGGTTTGCTCCTGAGAGAATGGCGTTGCAACAGTTTATCGACTACAGCCAAAAATACGTAAACGGCGCAGTCGAACTCGAACTCTACAAGGGCAATATTCGCGTGGTCAGGCGCGCCTCTCCCAACAGCCTTTTCGATGCGCAAATCGCCACCTTCGAGGACGACTCCGGCAGCTACGACCAACGCGACGCAGTCGGGTTTATTCGCCTTAACGCCCTTCGCTTGAAACAGCAGGCAAAGGCAGGAAGAAAAATTTAACCAACAGGACGATACATGATGCATCTAGCTCACCTTGATCTGGAAAGCTGGATTTGCCGTTTTATCTGCAGGCATAAGGAATCTATACAAACCTTTGGTATTGCCTTCCTGGTGAATGTGTTTGTCTATATGCAAAAACTCACATGGCATTCACTCGCCATAGACGATTACACCAGATTTCTCGGCGCGGAAGATCAAGCCGCCAACCAGGGGCGCTGGGGAGCAAATGTGCTGAATTACTTGTTCTTTAGCGGTCACCAGCACATTGTGCCTTATTTTAATGGCTTGATAGGTATATTCAGTTTTACCTTGGCCGGGTTTATCACTGCAAAAATTTTTGGCGTTAACGGAAGGTTTCGCACTATTTGTTTTACCCTGTTATGCAGCCTTTCGGTATTTATTGCTCACAATCTTTATTACAACACAAATATCACCGTATGGATATCCGTACTTTTGTGTGTACTTGCAACCTATTTGCTTTTACAGCCCGGGGCCATTTCCAAGTCAGGTGGCTTTCTTACTCTGGTTTTTGCCTTGGGAAATTATCAAACCAACCTGCAACTTTATCTTATGTTGATGTTTTCATTATGGTTGTTTACTTTGCTAAGGGAAACTCAACCCACCTCCGGTTTTATAGCTACGAAATCTGTTCGTTTTTTAGTATTTTTCCTTGTTGGTTTGGCGGCTATGGGCATCAACATACTTATCAACCACCTCTGGGTGAATGCTATCGGTACTGAACAATTTGGTACTTTTGCCAAGGCCGCAAACCGTGACTTACTAGGTGATTTATTTACTAATATTGGCAAGGCTTATACCATCAACCTGAAAATTCGTTATTTTCAGAATGCTTTCGCAATTTTTTACTTTATTCCCATCATCATGCTGGTGGTGCTGTTACGCAAGGCATGGCAAATAAAAGACAGGTCTGCAACACTGTTGCTAATCCTGGCTGTAGTCGCATATTATGTCGTTTTTCCATTGATTATTGCTTTACCTCAACTGGCCGGTTTTGGGGTATTACCGCGGGTTCACTATACCATCGGATGGTTCTTTGCAATAATGTACTTGTTTTCTCTTGTGTTCAGCCATAGCAAAACAACTCAATCCGGTATTTTATTACTATCCTTCGGACTTCTTCTCTTATCGACCGTATACATTAATATATATTTCTATGCCGCTTACCGCCAAACCCAATCTGATATTCATCGGGTAAACAATATTGTAACACAGATTCGCATGCATGAAAACTATACAGACGAAGAGCAACCACTTAAACTCATGCTTATTGGGGAAAAAGAATTCCCGGTAGTTGGCTGGACAACAAGAAGGGAAGCTCTCAGATGGAGTTGGTCAAAATATCAGGCTTTTGATTATTTTACAGACTTAAAGTTTATTAAAATGAAAAAAACAGAATATGAGGAATTAAGAAAGGAATTTGGTTTTAGTAAAGAAAATTCATATAACTATCCTGCAAAAGATTCAATTATTATGAAAGAAAGAAATGTTGTTGTGATTTTAAAAGCAGAAAAAGCCTAAAGTACAACCTTGATAGGATCATAAGGTTATTAAGTATCGGTGGAAATTTCATCTATTAAAAACCTTGGTCTGCGTTTGGTTTCCAAGAAAACCTTACCAACGTACTCTCCAAGTATGCCTATTGATAGCATTATTACGCCACCAAGTATATAAAGCGGAATAACAATCGATGTCCAGCCTGGTAAAGTAGAACCCAAAATTAATGAAATAAGAGCATAAAGCGTCATAACGATAGATGTAATAAATATAATAAAACCAGTTAAAGTTATAAGACGAAGTGGGACAATAGAAAATGAAGTTATCCCATTCCATCCCAAAGCCAGCATTTTTTTCAAAGTATATTTTGTATTTCCTGCGGTTCTTTTCTTTCTGATATAGACTAAGCTTGTTACTTTATTATGAAGAAATGGCACAATACCCCGCAAAAAAATATTTACTTCAGGAAACGCTTGTAGATGATGCAAAGCCAATTTTGACATTAGCCTATAATCTGCATGGTTCTCTATCATCTCAACTCCCATGACTCGCATTAACTTATAGAATATATAAGCTGAGTTTCTCTTAAACCAACTATCTACGTCTCTTGATCTACGTACCCCATATACTACATGATATCCTTGCTTGTATAAAGTTATCATCTCAGGAATGAGGTTGATATCATCTTGAAGATCAGCATCAATGCTGATTGCAGCATCACATTTTTTTGCAACAAAATCTAAACCGCAAAGTAATGCAGCTTGATGTCCATAATTTCTAGCCAAGCTAATTCCTCGAAAACAATCCGGATATTTACTAATTGCTGATGTTATTTGTTTCCAAGTATCATCTATTGATCCATCATTAACTAATAGAGCGAAGCTGTTCTTTTTCAACACCCCCCCTTTTTTATTATCATTTAAAAATGAAGCTAAAATTGGGATGCTTATGGCAAGCATATCACTCTCATTGTAACAAGGAACAACAATAGCAAGTTGTATTGTGTTCGCATAGCTTTTTTGGTTCATGTTTTTAAAACAACCATGCCAAAGAACAAATCACGCCTTCATTTTAAACCAGATGGAAGACTGTTTTTATTTAAAATCAATACAGCTTTATTGCCGTTAACAATTATCGACTGCTTCCCGGGATAATCGGAAACATTTGTGTTATTTATGTTGTTTTCTTTAAGAAAGGAGATAATTTCAGCATTTTCCATGATTGTAAAATCCAAATCAGTGAAATTTTTAAAAAAGTGATATTTTGAAAAATCGTAGCGTAACCCCTGCTTGCAATTCCGACATCCAATAACCGCAAACCTGTTGGTGCCTATTATACCCAATGCAAGTGGTTCCTCGTTTTTTTCTTTATACATTGGATCAAGGCGGATCTGTGTTACTATATTGTTTATTCTCTCAAGGTCAAGATCTGCTTGTCTATGGGCCGCAAAAAAGTAAGTGCTTGAATAAATAAACGAATAAGCAAGGATAAAAATTGCCAGAAGAAAAGAAATGTTTTTGGAGATTTGTCTTCCATAAAGAACAACAAAAAAGTACGCCATGGCAAAGAACCATCCAATGACATAAAGGGTGTGATTTTGAGCCCTCACCCCAGTAAACAAAACTGATGTCTTCATAATAATGGGCATGGATAAAATAAACAACAATGTGAAAAGAAATGGCGCGCAAGAGAAGAAGTTTGTTTTATCTGGAATGTTTTTTCTTATCATAACGAAAAAAAATATAATCAACGAGACAAAAGAAATATTTGCTGTAGTTTTATAATAATCGAGGGACATTTTATCTGTATATAATTTGACAAATCTTTTTGCATATTCTTGCAGCCCAACTGAAGCAAATACTTTATCATAACGACCATCAAAAATCTGCTGGCGGCTTGCAATGGCCTCCCCCATTCCAAGATTGGTGAAATGGGCATATATATAGTTTATCAAGGTTGTTGCTAAAAATGCCATGATGCCAATAATTACTAAATACAAACCCCTCTTTGATATATTAATTACATTTATAGAATTTTTTTCTTCTTTCGTAAACTTGAAAAGAACATACCCCATTATTATCGCCATATATATTTGAATGGTTATTTGATAAGTTCCTAAAGCTATTACTAGCAGAAGAAAACCGGAAATGACTTTTGCATAATTTCCGTAGAGAATAAAGTAAACGCCCAAAACCCCTAATGCTGTTGTAACCCAAACGGCAGTGTTGGTGTTATAAATATAATTATGAGCAAGAAAGGGGTTAAGGCTACATAAAAGCGAAAAAATAACTATGTCTCTCTTTCTTTCTACACCAAAAATTTTGGAGGTAATTATTCCAGCAGCCGAGAAAGATAAAATACCAAGCAATGTGTTGATATATGGAAGTATATGCAAAGGGCCATTGAACAAAAGAATGGAAAAAAGGCTGTTTGCCCATCTTCCCCTGTCAGACTGATTGTCGCCAGAAAAATAAAAACGTGCATAATCATCTACTGTTAACATATCACCTGATAGCTTGGTGAAATAAGCAAAAAAATTGATTATGAATACAATTAAAAAGCTATCAAAATAAATTTTGTTTTTTGAGTAATAAATCAAGCACTTATCGTAGATGTCTATGCTGTCTCGATTCATCGTTTGTCCAAAAGTATCAGGATTGCGTACATAATACAATCAAAAAGCAGTCATGTCATATCGTTCTGCTGACTATGGATAGTTTTTTTCTAGGTGTTGCTTTTTTCTGGCTATGCGAGCCAACCAACCTGTTGCTGCTTGGAGCGCTGGCGGCGTCGGTTTTTTTGTTGCTGAAATGGCGTCGTCTAGCTGGTGTGACGCTTGGGTTGGTTGGCGGCTATGCCTTGTTCGCCACTCTGGTTGGGCCTTATTTTCTGGCCGAGCTTGAAACCAGGGTGAAGCGCAACGACCATGCTACCCAACCAGCGGGGATAGTTCTTTTAGGCGGCTTTATCGAGACCAATCTCAGCGCTGCCAAAGGTCGGATGCAAATCAATGACAGTGCAGAAAGGTTGACAACCTTTGTGCAACTGGCGCGACGCTTTCCGAATGCAAGGTTGGTAATGACCGGCGGCAACGCCCGCCTGTTTGGCAGCAAAACTACTGAAAGCAAGTGGGTTGAACGCTATATCAATACCGCAATGCCAGAGCTGGCCGGACGCATGATGTATGACCGCAAGTCGCGCAACACCTATGAAAACGCCCGCTTTACAGCCCGGCTGATTGATCCGGGCAGGCAGTGGCTATTGGTAACCAGTGGATACCATTTGCCGCGCGCCCTGGCGACTTTTCGTCGGGCCGGGTTCACCAACCTCTTGCCCGTTCCCTGCGACTACAGAGGTGATGCAAGCGCTACCTATGTCAACCACCGCCTGGATATGTGGCGGGTGTGGCTCAAGGAAATGATCGGCATTGCCTGGTACCGGCTTAGCGGCAGGGCATAGCCCGTACTTACCAGTGGGGGCTTCCATCTCTCTTCTTATTAAAGCTTCTTTCTCTCCTCTTTGCCTCCTCTTTCTACTTGGCTGGATTAAACCCTACTGATTTATCTGGTCAGCTCCTGCCCTTCCAGCGCCGATGCGTCTTCCGGCGAAAGCTCCAGCGCGCGTTGAAAGAGCAGCCGGGCGTTGCTTTTTTTTCCCAGCGCCAACTCATTCCAGGCGGAGAGCAGCACGGTGTCGTAATCGGCCGGATAGTGATTGATCAATGGTGAGAGAATCGCAGCCGCTTCGCGGTACTGCTCGCGGCCATAATGAATGGCGGCAAGACGGTAGTTGGCGGTGTAGTGATGCGGATCAAGTTTGAGAATTTCCCTGTAGTTGGTGGCTATCTTGTTCCATTCGCCTTGCCCGGCAAGCGGCAGCACTATGCCCAGCCGAGCCTCGATCGACAGGGGTGAGAGGCTGAGCGCGCGTTGATAGTAGGTGATTGATTCGGTAAAAAAACCATTGAGATAGTTGAGCCAACCAAGTCGCAGGTTGATCAGGTAGTCGTTTTCGTCGTAATTGTCCAGCATGGCTTTGATCGCCTGCTGGTATTCCCCTTCGCTCTCCCTGGCGTAACTTGTGGCGTAGAAATCATTCCGGGCGTACGTCCATTCACTCAGAACGAGGCCCGACAAAACCAAAGCCAGACATAAGCAGGAGAAAAATGAGCGGGTATGTTTTTTCATGACTAAAAGGCGTAGTAGAGTCCGCCGCCGTTGAGGTTGGAGGTGAGCTTCTCCCTCACAGTGTCTTCCAAGCTAGCGTGTTGCAGATAGTAAAAAAGATAAAGCTTGTAATCCGGGGTGTAGCTGATGCTGAAGAAAGTTTCACGCAACAGTTTGTTGGGGGTGAAGGTGGCTATCTGAAAGCCACCGTCCCTGATGCTGCGATCCGCCTGATCGCCCCCAAGGCTGGCGAGAGTGAGGGTCCAGCGTCTGGCGAAGAGCCCCTGCGAAATGGAGACCTCGGTCTGGGCATAGTCTGTGTTTTCTCCCCCGCCCGACAGGTTCAGCAGGTAGGCGGCAAGCCCCAGCCTGGTGTCGGCCAGGCGAATATCCAGGCCGGTTTCGGCCGCCAGGAGGTCGTAGGCGGATGCGCTGTCGGTTTCGCTGAAGCTCGCCATAGTGCCCGCCAGGCGTGCGCCGAACCGCCCCAGCCTGGCTGTTGCGCCAAGACTGAAATAGCTGGTGTTGCGTACCTCCTCGCTGCTGTCGCTGGAGTTGACAAGAAGTTGTTCGTGGCCGGTATAGCCGACAAAGAAGCCGAGAGGAGCGACAGGTTGAACGCTAAGCCGCGCCTGGGCAAAGGTGTTCTCATCCTCCTGACCTAAGTAGGTCTGGCTGTGACGCGCATAACGCAAGCGGGTGTGGGTGTGGCTGTACCACTGGCTGCCGATTTCGAAAGCGCCATAGCCAAGGTTGTTGACTCCATCGGTTGAGTAGCTTTTTTCCGCCATTTCCATGCTTGCGTAGGCGACGGGCTTGATGCTTGCTATACCCAGCCTGAGTTTCTGATCCGGATGCATGCCCCCGGCGACAACAGCTGCCGCGGCGCCATTGCCGGTATAAAGGTGGCTGAAGTAGAGGTACTCAATGCTCGCATAGTCTTTCGGCTTGAGTTCGAGTGCGGTTTGGAAGTAATCAATCGCGGTGTAATGGTCCTGCAACCTGAAGGCCGCCAATCCCAGGTAATAGTTGATTGCGTACAGCTCGCCCTCGTCGTCGTTTTCATCCACGGCGGCGAGTCGAGCCTCACCGGCTTCGCGCAAAGCCTGCCATTGCCCAATCTCGGCCATGCGGGCAAGCTCATTGATGGATGCGGTTTTCGCGTGAACTGCGATGCCGGATGACAACAGTGCGATGAACAGCAACCCTGCCATATGTTTTTTCAATTCTGAAAACATCTTGACTCCTTGTCAGGCGACACACCGCCAGGTCAAACCCTGCTTTTCGCCAAAAGCGGCAATCCGGCCCTGGTCGAGTTGAAGAAAATACCGCCGCTCATGCGCGCGGCTGAAAAGACTATAGCGTAATCGGCTTTCCAGTGTCACCGCTGTCGGCTCAAACTGACCGGTGGATTCGACCAGCCGGCTGGCATATTCCCCCCGCGCCAGAAAGACAAAAGGCGCAACAAAGTCGTGCAGCCAAGCGAGCGGGCCGGACTGCAGGTAACAGATTGGCACCCGACTGGTGGTTTCGAGTTGCCGGTACAGCCCCAGGGTCAGCTTGAAGGCGGCGCGGAAAAAGGTGAAGAGCGGGCTGGATGTATCGCCCTCGTAGGAAAGGCATTGGAAAACCTTGCCGTCGTAATAAAAGTACAGATGCGCGTTGCTTTCCAAACACCGCAGATAGGGTTGATTCAGGCTGGTGGCGCTGGCTTCCCAGGTGTTGGATTCGGTTGTGCGGCCACCCTCTTCCCGCCACACCAGGCGTTGGCCGGGAATAAAGGAAAAGGCCTGTTTGAGCAGGTCGGTGGGTTGGATGTTGCTGATGCGATCGCCCTCGCGCGGAACGTCGCAGCCCACCAGTCCAAGACCCTTCCCTTCGCGCAACAGATAGTTCTTGAGCGGGTAGGGCATAGTCGGCGAGCCGGCGTAGGGAGTGGCCTGAAACTGGAGATGAATATGCGGCGCGGGCGAGCGGCCTGAGTTGCCGAGTTGCGCCAGGCGTGCGCCACGCAACACATACTGCCCAAGATATACGCAGATGGAGTCCCGCTTCAGGTGCGAGAGCTGGCTGTAGAGACCTTCGGCGTGTTTAATCACTACTGAATTACCCCAGTTGTTGGCGAGATTGACCTGCCCCGGCTGATTGTCTTCCACCTGGTCGCGAATATCCACCACATAGCCGTCCGCCACGGCGAAGACCGGCAGGTTGTACCCGGGGTAATCGGCGAGTTGGTTTCCGTCGCCGTGAAACAGTTCGCCTTTGGGCGTCAGGCAGGAAAAGTCCCAGGCGTGCCGCCAGGCGCCCTTGTGGGTGAACTCGCCCTCGTGTCCCTGGCTCACCCGCCATTCACCGTGAAAGGGCAAATCAAAAGCCATGTAGTCGGCGCCGCGATTCTCCTCGGCGTAGTGTTGATAGTGATAAAGGCTTTTTTCCGGAGAATAGTGATAGATGAGCATGGGAGTGAACAAACGCCGCTCGCCTATCAGTCTGCTGCTGAAGACGGTCAGCAGAGTGGTAAGAATGTAGGGCATGGAAAAAATCGCCAGGCTTGTGCCTTCGAGCAGCTCCAGTAACGAACTGGCCAGCAACGCAGTGAGAGGCGCTACCAGAGCCAGCAGCAACACAAGGTTTCGACCGGGCACGAAGAAAAGTCCTCCCAGCGCCAGGGCGACAAGTATGAAGTTGTAGCCGATAAACTCGTAGGGCACGAGCAGCGGGTTGCCACCCTGCAACCAGTAAAAAGCATAACCGATAGCGAAACCAACCACCGAGAGCATAAAGGCGATGCGCGAAGCGATGATCAACCCCAGGGCAATCACCAGCCCTGCAAGGGGGTGAAAGACCAGGAAAACCGACCCAAGCGACACCAGGTAATCCTGTATCAGCCAGGGAAAGCCGATATCGCTGACAAGGGTGTACAAGGCGAGCAACTCGCCGCCTCCATAGGCATAGAGCTGGTTCTGCAGAAAAATCCCTTTGTCCGATAGCTCCAGGGCGTCGAATTGACCTGCCGCCAACTGCACGCACCAGATGGAAAGCACAAAAGGCAGGCTCAAGGCAGGCAACGCCAGTTGCCCGAGCAATTGATTGAGACTGATGCTGACCAGAAGGTTCAACAGGCACACCAGCAACAGCAGGGCCGCCAGTTCAAGATTGAGTACATAGATGGTGGTGAGCGCCAACAGGCTGAAAAGACTGCTGACGGCATAGAGTCCTTCGCGGAGCCGATAGGGATCGAGCTTCAAGCCCATGGCCACGGCATTGGCGCCCAGCACCCCGAGCAGGCACACCAACCCCTGAGGGGGGTACAGGCAGGTTGCGAGCAGCACCAGCACGGCCAGCAGGCGGTTGCGCGAAAAAAGCGCCATGCTGTAGGTGCACAGGCTGGCGCGCCACAACTCGATCAACCATGGCGACGCCCGGCCGGGAAATTTCACTTCTCTGTCAGGTGGGGCGGGAGGCGTTCGACGCTTTCCAGATACTCCAGGCTTTCCGCCTCACGGATCAGGTGGACTTCGCCTCCCGTGTCGATCAACACCACTCGCGGGCGCATATGGATGAACTGCAACCACTGGGTGATGTTGTAGGCGCCCACTCGGTGCACCACAAAACGATCCCCGCGATGCATAGCGGGCAATTGACTGGTTGAGCGCACCACGTCTATGTTCATGCATAGCGGGCCATAGATGACCGCCTGTTCGTAGCCGCGATCGCCAAGGGGCCTGACTGGGGTGATCTTGTGCTCGTACCAGAAGGCGGTAAACAGCAGGTGCACACCCACATCCACCACCAGCGCGTAGCCGCCCTCCGCAAGGGTTTTGTTCGCCAGCACCGTGCCGAGCAGATAACCGGCGTCATCGATCAGCGCGCGCCCGGTTTCCAGCAGCAGGGTCGGCAGCGCCTGGCTGGAGAGGCCAAAGCTGTAGATGGTCTGGGTAATGGTTTCGGCGTAGGCGTCGAAATCCGGGCTGGTGTCTTCGCCCGGAGCAAAAGCGCCGCGCAGGGTATTTTTTCCGGCAAAGCCGCCGCCCAGGTCTATGTAGGCGAGCTTGTGATCGTATTTCAACTTGATGGCGGTGAGTAATTCCATCAGCTTGCGCGTGGCCGTCTCATAACAGCCAAGGCTTTGCATATAGGTGCCTATGTGGCTGTGCACTCCAACAAGGTCGAACTCGCCGCCATCCAGCAGGGTGGTTATCGCCTGCCAAGCCTGGCCGTTTTCGTAATTGAAACCAAACCTGTCCCAGAGGGGGTAGACACCAGTATCCAGGTTGACCCTTATGGCGACGCGCGGGCGTTTGCCTGACGCCGACGCCAGCCGCTTGAGCTGCTCGATTTCGTCGTAGTGGTCGATATGGATCAGCGAACCCTTCTCCAGCGCAAGCGCCAGCACCTCGTCCGTTTTATCCGGCCCATTGAAAATGATCTGTTCCGGGGGCACATCATTGCCCAACGCCTTGTGGTATTCAAAGCCGGACACCACCTCAGCCCAGCTCCCTTCCTGGTGGAAGATGCGACAGATAGCATTGTTGTAGTTGGTCTTGTAGGACCAGGCGAACTGCACCTTGGGATAACGCGAGCTGAAGGCCTTGTGGGCTCGGCGATAGGTATCGCGAATAGTCGCCTCGGAAAACACAAACAGGGGGCTGCCGTGCGCATCCATCAACGATTCAACCCCGACGCCGTCTATCTCGTTGGTGTATTCATGGGTGGCGGGTACGCCGAACTTGCCCGGCATGCCGCTGGTGATGCGCGTCAGACGCGGTTTTTCGTAGGGTTGTTTACTCATTGGCCTCGTCAGGAGAAAAGAGGTTGGCCGCATCAATCGGTGGGCTGAACCAGCCCTTGCTGGTGAAATCGTGCCTTTGCTCAATGGGCGCCACCGCGTCCCACGAATAGCGTACGAACTGCACCCCGGCGCGATACTCGCCCAGCTCAACCGGCCTGCCCAGGGCAAGGTCAACCAGCGCTTGTGGCAGATTTTGCCCCGCGGCCACGGCGAGATAGACCCAGGCGGGGAAGCGCGGGTTGATTTCGATCAAAAAGGGTTTGTCGTCGCTGTCGAGCATAATCTCAAGTTCAAGCGGGCCGCGCCATTTGCTCGAAGCCATCAACCGAGCGGCCAGTTGCAGCAATTCCTCGTTGTGGATGGTCACCCCAGACCAGGCCTTGCCCGTCTGGGTGATATAGAGTTTCTTCATCGCCACCGCGCCACTCAGGCCGCCTTTGCCGTCGCCCAGGGCGACGACATTGACCTCGCCCCCCGGTAGATACTGCTGGACTATGGCCGGCAGGCCCCATTTCGCGACAAGACCGGTGAAACAGGAAGCAGCCTGGGCGAGCGAATAGACGCGAAACGCTTCGTAAAAACGCCCTTTAATCATCAACGGATAATCCAGCGGGTTGTTCTTGTCCGCCACCAGTTGGGTGAGTTGTTCGATTGCATGGATGGGTGCGCTGAAAGGCGTGTTGATGCCATGTTCCCTGCAATAGATAGGTAAATGGTCTTTATGACGCGCCTCGAACTGCTCCAGGGTCGGAAGAAAACTGTTGATCCCCGCAGCCTTCAACTCATCGACGAGCTGCAGATAGGCGGGCAGTTCGGCGTCGAAACAGGGAATAACCAGATCAAAGCCTTCGATCTTGTGCAGTGCAAGCAGCCGCTCCTTCAACGCCTGTCTGCCGCTTGCCGGATAGGGCACCTGGTAGGCAATATCCACACCGCCGGGTAGATAGATGCCCGGTTCGGCGTTGTCGTAGGCCAAGCCGACTATACGGTAATCCCGCCCGCTTGCGCGCAGGCCGCGAATCACCGCCACCCCGGGGCCGGGGCTGTCGATATTGTTCAGGCCGCTTACGGCTAGGGTCAGGCGCCAGTTTTCTTTTTTCATCATTCGGATGTCGCCAGCAACTTGTTGCGTTTGAGCGAGGCGATAAAGTCGGCCAGATCGCGAGATACCTCCTGCGCGGCAACCTCGTATTGGATGGTCAGTTGTTCGACAATGGCTTCGCGGCTGCGCCCTTCGTCAATCAGGCGCAGAATGGTCAGGGCGGTGGCATTGAGTGAATATTGGTCGCCGCTTGAAGCGTCAAACACCAGGCCATTGGCATTGATGGCGATATGACGGTTTATTTTCATTGGCTTTTCCACGGTCGGAAAAGGCCACTATACCACCGGCGGCGCGGTGGCGAGCATGGAGTCGCGTTGTGCAACCGTTTTATACCAGGCAGCGAGTTTGGGGTGGCTGTCGCGCCAGTTGAGTTCGCCATAGCGCAGCTCCAGATAGCCGATGGCGACAGCCACGCAGATGGCGCCGAGGGTGAAGTTGGTGGAAAAATCATCCGCGCGTTCCTCCAGCCAGGAGAGGGAACGGGTGATAGCGCCTTGGTAGCGTTCGAGCCAGTAATCCATCTGTTTTTCCGGCGGACGACGGCTTAATTCAAGAAAGCGGTTGGCCGCGGATTCAGCCACGCCATCGGCAATCGCCTCAAGTTGTATCTGTTGCAGACGCCTTGATGGCGGCAGCAGCATCTGCCTGTTGCTGGCCTGTTCAAGAAGATAGCCGGCTATCAGCTTGGAATCGAACAAGGGCGTATTGTCTTCGAGCAGCAACACCGGCACCTTGCCGAGTGGGTTGTACTCGGTTACCGCATCGTCCTCCGCCCAAGGGTTGGAGGGCAGGAGTTCAATACGATCAATCAACCCGGTTTCGTGGGCGAGTACGACCACTTTACGGATAAAGGGAGAAGTCTGATTGTACAGCAGGCGCATTTTTTCCTCCGTAATTAAATGTTGCAGGCGACATGGTAAGCAGCGTGAGGGTAGCGGGGAGTGTTTGTTGCGCGGCTGCCTTTTTTCGCGCCCTTCCGTTGCATCCACCCGACTGCGAAACGGAATGGGACAGGATGGGGCGCAAAAGGTCTGCGACTGGAGTACACTTGCGCGCGTTGAAATCCCTTTCTACCCGGGCATGACGCCGGGGAACCGGCGGGGGCGCTCCTGTACGAGTTCGGGCCTGAAACAAGCGTGTCGGGCCGTGACGCCTCCATCGCCCAGCTGCTTGGGTTGTTCAACCGGCGTCGGGCGCTCTTCCCCGGCGGAAATACCGCTCGCACCTGGCGACTTTACTTTGGAGGGATGATGAAACGAATCGGCGCAATTATTTCCAACGAAGCCACCGGCGGCACACTCCTGTTACTCGCCACCGCAGCGGCGCTTATCGCTGAAAACTCGGGTTTCAAGGAGCTGTATCACCACTTTCTGCACCTTGAGTTCACCTTCGGCATGGGGCACGGCAATGAGGTGTTGAAGCTGGATATGCACCATGCAATTAACGATCTGTTGATGGCGGTGTTCTTCCTGCTGGTCGGTATAGAGATCAAGCGCGAGATTCTTGAAGGGCACCTGAAAAGTCTGCCCGCCATAGCTATGCCGGGCATAGCTGCGCTGGCTGGCATGGGTGTACCCGCCGCCATCTATATCGCTTTCAATCTGGATAATCCGACGGCGCTGAGTGGTTGGGCAATCCCGTCGGCAACCGACATAGCTTTCGCCGTTGGCGTACTCGCATTGCTTGGCAAGCTGGTGCCGTATCCATTAAAGATATTTCTGCTTACAGTGGCGGTGCTTGACGACTTGGGCGCAATTCTGGTAATCGCTTTCTTTTATACCAGCGATCTGCGGCTGGACATGCTTGGCTTGAGCGCCCTGTGTCTGCTGGTGTTGTGGGTATTCAACTGGCTGGGAGTCTATCGCCGCTCGCCCTACCTGCTGGTTGGCGCCCTTATGTGGTATTTCGTGCTGATGTCGGGGGTGCACGCCACTATTGCCGGAGTGCTGCTGGCCTTTACCCTGCCCACGCGGGTTCTCCACTCTACACGCAAGTTCACATTCATCGGACTGGAGTTGAACGAGTATTACGGCAACGAAGCGCCGGCGGCGCGCATGGAGCACAGTCTTGCCGGTTGGGTGACCTTTTTTATCCTGCCGCTGTTCGCCTTTACCAACGCCGGCGTTCCACTCAGCGGCATGGGATTGGGAGACCTGAGCGGAGTGGCGTTTGGCGTCGCCGGAGGATTGCTGATAGGCAAGGCGATCGGCATCTTCATCGCCTGCTGGCTGATGTTCCACACCGGCTTTGCGCGCATGCCCGAAGGAGTGGAAATGGGAGACTATTTTGGTGTGGCGATACTCTGCGGCATCGGCTTTACCATGAGCCTGTTCATCACCGGACTCTCGTTTGACAGCATCGAGCTGACCAACCAGGCGCGCATCGGCATTCTCTCCGGTTCAACCCTTGCCGCTCTGGCAGGTTTCGCCTACCTCAACTTCAACCTGCGCAGGCGCCAGGCCCAACCCGCGAAAGCCTGACGCCGGTTGGGTAAAAGGCTTTATTCGATTCAAGCCTTTGGTATATCCTTCCCGGCCTTTTCAGCCAGCTGAAACCGATGAAACGCACCTATCAACCCAAAAATATTCGCCGTAAACGCACCCACGGTTTTCTGACGCGCATGCGTACTCGTAGCGGTCGGGCGATTATCAATGCGAGGCGCGCCAAAGGCCGTCATCGCCTGGCTGGTTAGCGCGCGGGCGTGAACGCTGACCAGGCTGCGTCCGCTATGCGGCAAGTCCGCGTTCGACCGGGTGCTCGGTTATGGCCGGGTACGCATCTGTTCGGACTGGTTGTGCCTGATAGCCCTGCCCAACGATCTGCAGTGGGTACGCCTTGGAGCCATTCTGCCGCGCAAGCAGGTCAGGAGTGCGGTGTTGCGCAACGCCCTGCGTCGACATCTGCGCGAAAGCCTGCGCCGGGAGCTGCCGCATGGCGCCGGTTACGACCTGGTGCTGCTGACGCGCGGCCCGGCGCCGCTTGCGCCTGAGTTGTCAGCGGCGCAAAACAGACGGCAACTGTGCGCAAAGCTTCGCAAGCTCGCTGCGGAGGTGGTGGTCACCCTGAAAAACGGAGATTCGCGCCCGTTGAGCAAGCGTCGGCGATCACGCCGTTTGAATCAAACAAATCATGTGGGCAAAGAGGCGGCGACCTCGCCAGGGCGAAGAAAGCACTTGAGTGGATAATCGCCTTGCCAATCGTTGGGCTGATCCACGCCTATAGATATTCCGTCGGTCCCATGCTTGGCAACCATTGCCGCTTTACCCCGAGTTGCAGTCAGTTTGCGCTTGAGGCCATCCGCTGCTACGGCCCTTTCGGCGGCAGCCTGTTGACACTCAAGCGACTGGCGTGCTGTCACCCCTTTTCCGCCAAGCATGGTTACGACCCATTGCCGGCGCGCGTGACGCCCAAAGAAAAACCATGAGCCAGCAATGAACAAAGATCCGAAACAACTTATTGACCGCCTGCCGGTAAAACGTCGCTACCTTCGCTGGGGAACGTGGCTGGTGGTCGCCATATTCGGCTACGCCATATTTCTGCAATGGCAACAACAATTCGGCGCGCCGGGAAGCAGCCGACAGCAGGCCGGTCAACCACCGCAAACCGAACTACCGAGCGAATTGCGCCAGCAAGCGCCCCGGCAGGCGACCGAACCGAGCAGTCCTACACCTCAAGTGCTCGATGCTCCCGAAGACGCAGATCGCGCCGATACAGATTCCAGCTCCAACGCCGATACCATCCGGGTGGTCACCGACAAACTTGCGTTGGATATAAGTCTGGAAGGCGGCGATCTGGTTGCCGCCTGGCTGCTCGACTATAAACGCGAACAAGGGAACGAGGAACCGATTCAGCTGTTGCGCAATAACGGCAAAACCTACATTGCGCAAAACGGCCTGGTGGGCCGCGACGGTCCAGACGCCAAAACTCGCCCGCGCTTTCGCGCCGGGCAATCCGAGTATCGCCTACAGGGCGATGAGCTCAAGGTTGAACTCGTCGCCACCGCCGGCGATCTTGAATTAACCAAAATCTACGTCTTCAACCGCGATTCCTATCTGATCCAGGTCAGCCAGGAAGTGCTCAACAAGGGAGGCGGCGAAGCGAGCATGCGCCCCTTCGGCCAGATCCTCCGCGGCGACTTTGAACCGGAGAGCCATGCCTCCAGCGGATTTGGCATCCAGCCCTATGTCGGCGCCGCACTGACCACGCCCGAAAGCACCTACGAGAAGATCGACTATGACGACATGCGCGACGCCGACCTGCGCGTCGAGGTACAGGGCGGCTGGATGGCCATGGTGCAGCATTACTTTCTCACCGCCTGGCTGGCGCAACCGGATGAGCAGAATGTCTATCTCACCCGCAAGGCGCGCAACGACAAATTCATCATGGGCTATGTCGGCGAAACACGCAGTATCGCCCCGGGTGAGCACGATCGCTTTGATGCGCGCCTTTATATTGGCCCGAAAATCATCGCAAGGCTGGAGCCGCTGGCGCCCAACCTTGACCTGACGGTGGACTTTGGCTGGTTGTGGTTTCTCGCCAGCCCGCTTTTTCACTTGCTCGACTGGTTCCACGGCAAATTGGGTAACTGGGGCGTGGCGATCATCTTGCTGACTTTGCTGGTCAAGCTGGTGTTCTTCTATCCTTCGCAACTCAGTTATCGCTCAATGGCCAAGATGCGCAAGCTCGCGCCGCAGATGAAACAGTTGCGCGACAGCTACGCCTCGGACAAACAAAAACTGCAACAGGAAATGATGGCGCTGTACAAGCGCGAAAAGGTCAACCCGCTGGGCGGCTGCCTGCCGATCCTTATCCAGATGCCGGTGTTTATCGCCCTTTACTGGATGCTGCTCGAAAGCGTCGAGCTGCGCCATGCTCCCTTCGCCCTTTGGATCACCGACCTCACCGCCATAGATCCCTATTTCATCCTGCCCCTGCTGATGGGCGCAACCATGCTTATCCAGCAGCTTTTAAGTCCGGCGCCGCCCGACCCCACTCAGGCCAAGATCATGCGCATGCTGCCGATTGTGTTCACCTTCATGTTCCTTTGGTTCCCGGCCGGGCTGGTGCTCTACTGGGTGACCAACAACACCCTGTCGATCCTGCAGCAGTGGGTTATCACCCGCTCAATCAAATAGCCGCAAGCTGGCGGTGAGATGCATACGCCGCAGGATACGGACACCATAGTCGCCTGCGCCACACCACGTACGCCGGGCGCGCTGGCGGTTGTGCGTTTGAGCGGACCGCTTTCCCACACCATCGCAACCGGGACGGCAGGCAGGCTGACCCCGCCCAGAACGGCATCCCTGGTGAAGTTGCGCGACGCCAGGTGCCGGATAATCGACCAGGCGCTGCAACTGGTGTTTCCCGCCCCAGCAAGCTTCAGCGGCGAAGACATGGTCGAATGGCACTGCCACGGCGGGCTGCAGGTGGTCGACATGTTGCTGGCGCGTGCACTCGAACTTGGCGCGCGTGCGGCCGAGCCGGGCGAATTCAGCAAACGCGCCTTTCTGCACGGCAAGCTGGACTTGAGCCAGGCCGAGGCCATAGCCGCACTGATCGAAGCAGGCAGCCGCCGCATGGCGCGCCTCGCCGCAGGCGCATTGACAGGCGCACTGGCGCGGCCACTGGCCGAGTCCACCCGCCAACTCGACTGGTGTCGCGCCCAGATCGAAGCCAGGCTGGACTTCAGCGACGAGGCCATAGACCCTGCCACGTTGCTCCAGATAGACGAACGCCTTGCCGAATCCGATACGCAACTCAAGGCGCTCCTGCTGCAGGCGGAAAACAACCTTGCCTACGCCCATTCGCCCCAGGTGGTGCTGGCGGGCGAGCCGAATACGGGAAAATCCACCCTGTTCAACCAACTGCTGGGGGAAGAGCGCGCGTTGGTAAGCAATCAGGCGGGCACAACCCGCGACCTGCTGCGCGAAAGCCTTGATTGCGGCGATACCAGGCTGCGTCTGGCCGACACGGCAGGTTTGCGCGAGAGCGATAGCGCCCTGGAGCAAGCAGGCATCAAGCTCGCCTGGGAGCAGATAGCCGCGAGCGATCTGGTGCTGTTGGTATTTGATACGCTCCAGCCGCCACCATCCACCCTGTTGCGCCGCCTGCTCAAACAGGGTACCGGCAAGCGCCTGTGTCTGATAGCCAACAAGATTGACCTGAGCGGGGAGAAAGCGCGGGTCAGCGAGTTGAAGCTGGATAACGCGCTTCTCCCCTGCATCCGGCTTTCCGCGGCAAGCGGCGCCGGGATCGACCTTTTGCGCGAATGGTTGCTGGCGCGCACCCGACCGCAAGAGGTGGAGGAAGGCGACGCCTTTCTGGTGCGCCGCCGTCACCTCGACGCCCTGGGCGAAACGCTCGCACAGCTTGGCGAGGCGCGCGGGCGCCTGGCGCAGGGCGAAACCAACCTTGAGTTGGCCGCCGAGAACCTGCGCCTGGCGCGCGCGGCGATAGGCGAACTCAGCGGTCAGGGCGCAAGCGAGGAGCTGCTGGGGCGGATTTTCAGCCAGTTCTGCATAGGCAAGTAGCTGCACCCACGTCCGAATGGAATCCTTTGGTCGACAGACTGTGGATAGCGCGTGTGGGGGGTGTGAATCGAAACAGCCCACCCGGGACGCCGGAGCGCTTGCCTCCGCCATTGCGCTACTCTAAAATAAATGCTTTTTAAAACAGCTAGTTACATCAGAAAAATGGTTCAGGCCGGGCAATTGCATACGCCCTAAGTCACTGTTTGTTAACTGTTTATAGTTTGTGGAAAGCATCTGGATTGAATTCCGGAAAAGGAAAAAGCGCCGGTAACTCAAGGGCTTCAGACTTTTGTTTCCCAGCAGCGCTTGCATCCGCTTTCGGCGCGGTTTTATAGTAGTCAACCCATGGGCGTCGGATGTCGAGCGGACGCACCTTGGTAAACAAATACAGCTAACCAGCCGGCTATCAGGCGAGTTGAACGCCGTTGCTGTGTTTTCTCAATTGTTAATAATTTCTTGATAGAAGGAGACCATTGGTGCGCACCCAGGAAGCCAGTTCCATCCCTGACGACATGCCCATTTTCACCCCGGAGCCTCCCCTTTCCCAGGATTCCACCAGCGCCGGTCCGGCCATAGTTCCCGGCCAGTTGTATGTGTGCAAGCGCGACGGCGTACGCGTTACTTTTGACCCCCAAAAGATTACCGTTGCGATCACCAAGGCCTTTCTAGCCACCGAGGGCGGTCAGATGGCCATGAGCGACGCAGTACACGAACGCTCGCATGCCTTTACCGACCAGGTGGTTGATCGCCTGCAACGTCGCGCTCCCGCCGGCGGCGTATTACATATAGAGGACATTCAGGATCAGGTTGAACTCACCCTGATGCGTGAGGGCGAGCACAAGGTCGCCCGTTCCTATGTGATCTACCGCAACGAACGCGCCAAGGAGCGCGAAGCCAAAGCAGGACAACAACCAGAACGCAGCCTGAACATCACCCTGCCGGACGGCGGCCAGGCGCAACTCGATTCACACTTCATGCACCAGTTGATTGCAAGCGCAAGCAACGGCATAGCGGACATAGACCACAACCTCATCTACCGCCAGTGCCTGAACAATGTCTACGACGGCATAGGGCTCGACGAGTTGATGACGGCGCACGAGCTTACCTGCCATACCCTGGTAGAGCAAGATCCCAACTACGGCCTGGTCGCAGCGCGTTTTCTGCTGCTGATCCTGCTGCGCGAGGCCAACGGAAAGTTAGGTTTCTACGCCGCCGAACCGGGGCTGGAAAACCTCGCTGAGTGCTACCCCAAAGCCTATATGCGCTCGATCGAATTCGGCATCGAGCAGGAACTGCTCAACCCGCAACTGGCACAGCGCTTTGATCTCGAACGCCTTGCTGCGGAACTGAACCCGGAACGCGATCGCGCCTTCGACTATCTGGGGATGCGCACCCTTTACGACCGCTATTTCCTGCACAGCAAGGGACGGCGCTTTGAATTACCGCAGGTGTTTTTCATGCGCGTCGCCATGGGGCTGGCCCTCGACGAGGATCAACCCACCGAGCGCGCCATGGAATTCTACCGGCTGCTGTCGGATTTCGATTTCATGAGTTCGACCCCCACCCTGTTCAATTCCGGCACGCGGCATTCACAACTCTCCTCATGCTATCTCGCCACCGTGGCCGACAATCTCGACGGCATTTTCACCGCCATCCACGAAAACGCCATGCTGTCGAAATGGGCCGGCGGGCTGGGCAACGACTGGACGCCCGTACGCGCCATCAACTCGCCGATCAAGGGCACCAACGGCAAATCGCTGGGTGTGGTTCCTTTTCTCAAGGTGGCCAATGACACGGCGGTTGCGGTAAACCAGGGCGGCAAACGCAAGGGCGCGCTTTGCGCCTACCTGGAAACCTGGCACCTGGATATAGAGCAGTTTCTCGAGTTGCGCAAGAACACCGGTGACGACCGCCGCCGCACCCACGACATGAACACGGCCAACTGGATTCCCGATCTCTTTATGCAAAGGGTGATGGAAGACGGCCCGTGGACGCTCTTCTCCCCCTCCGATACGCCGGATCTGCACGAACTCCACGGCAAAGCATTTGCCGAACGCTACGCTCATTACGAAGCCGAGGCTGCTGCCGGAAGGCTGGAAAACTTCAAGCGCCTGCCGGCCAAGCAACTGTGGCGTAAGATGCTCGCGTCCATTTTTGAGACCGGCCATCCGTGGATAACCTTCAAGGACCCGTGCAACCTGCGCTCGCCGCAGCAACACGCCGGGGTGGTGCACTCCTCCAACCTCTGCACCGAGATCACCCTCAACACCAACAGCGAGGAAATCGCCGTGTGTAACCTGGGTTCAATCAACCTCAGGCAACACATAACCAACGGCAAACTCGACACAAAAAAACTGAAAAAAACCGTGACCACCGCCATCCGCATGCTCGACAACGTGATCGACATCAATTTCTACGCGGTGAAAAAGGCGCGCGACTCCAATCTGCGCCATCGCCCCATAGGGCTGGGGCTGATGGGTTTTCACGACGCCCTGATCAGGATGGGCATCCCCTACGCCTCGGACGAGGCGGTGGAGTTCGCTGATCGCTCCATGGAGCATATCAGCTACTACGCCATCGAAACCTCGGCCGATCTGGCGCAACAACGCGGCAGCTACCAGAGCTTTGACGGCTCGCTCTGGAGCAAAGGAATGGTGCCGCTGGATACGATCAAACTGCTCAAGGAAGCGCGCGGCGAAGCCTATCTGGAGATGGATACAGGCAGCACACTCGACTGGGATTCCCTGCGAAAGCGGGTGAAACAGGGCATGCGCAACTCCAACCTCATGGCCATAGCGCCTACAGCCACCATCGGCAACATCATCGGGGTAAGCAAATCCATCGAGCCAAACTATCAGAACCTGCATGTGGCGAGCAACCTCTCGGGCGAGTTCAAGATCTTCAACCGCCTGTTGATCGAAGAGCTGAAGAATCGAAGTCTGTGGGACAAGGCCATGATCAAGGACCTGAAATACTATGAAGGCGACCTCAGCCAGATAGAACGCGTGCCCGGGGACCTGCGCGAGCTGTACGCCACCGCCTTTCAGATTCACCCCAAATGGCTGATCGAATCCGCCTCGCGGCGTCAAAAATGGCTCGACCAGGCGCAATCGCTCAACCTCTTCATGGCCACGCCCGACGGCGCGCGGCTCGACCAAATGTACCGCATGGCCTGGTACCGGGGATTGAAAACCACCTATTACCTGCGCTCGCTCGGCGCCAGCAGCGCGGAAAAATCAACAGTTGAAAACACCAGTCTCAACCGGGTTGCGGCCCAACCCGGCGAGGTTAACGGCGCCCAGGCTCCAGTCTGTTCACTGGATGAAGGCTGCGAAAGTTGCCAATAGATACACACCACACATTCAAGAGAGGTAGAAACCATGTCGCAATTTCATTGGGACGAAGCGGCGCCAAGCGCTCCCGACCCGGGCGTGCTTGCGGGTAATCCGGCGGCGCAACAGGAGGCCGCAAAACAACACCAGGTGCGGCCACAGCAGATAAGCAGCCTGGCGCAAAACGCCGGCAATGTGCTTGAGCGTGCGCGCCGGATAGTCGACGAGCTGCCAACCGAGGAGGAAAGCCAGGAAAGTTACGAGCGTGTGCAGGTCGACGATAAACGCATGATCAACTGCCGCGCCGATCTCAACCAACTGGTGCCAATCAAGTTTGACTGGGCCTGGGATAAATACCTCGCCGGTTGCGCCAACCACTGGATGCCGCAGGAGATAGGCATGGACGCCGATATCCGCTTGTGGGAAAGCGACGACCTTTCCGAAGACGAACGACGCATTGTCAAACGCAACTTGGGTTTCTTCTCCACCGCCGACTCGCTGGTGGCCAACAACCTGGTGCTGGGCGTCTACCGCCTGATCACCAATCCTGAATGCCGTCAGTACCTGTTGCGCCAGGCCTTTGAGGAAGCCATTCACACCCACGCCTATCAATATTGCGTGCAATCGCTGGGGCTGGATGAAGGCGAGATCTTCAACATGTACCACGAAATCCCCTCGGTCGCGCGCAAGGCGGTGTGGGGACTCAAGCACACCCACCAACTGACCGACCCCACTTTCACCACCGGCACACAGGAAAAGGACCGGGAACTGGTCCGCAACCTGGTGGCCTACTACTGCGTGCTCGAAGGCATTTTCTTTTACTGTGGCTTCAGCCAGATCCTCTCCATGGGCAGGCGCAACCGCATGGTTGGCGTGGCGGAGCAATTTCAATACATCCTGCGCGACGAATCCATGCATGTGAACTTCGGAGTGGACATGATCAACCAGATCCACAACGAAAACCCCCACCTCTGGACGGAGGACTTCGCGCGCGAGCTAACCGATATGATCGTACAGGGCGCCGAGCTGGAAGTCGCTTACGCGCGCGACACCATGCCGCGCGGAGTGCTTGGCATGAACGCCCAGACCATGGAGCAGTACCTGCGCTTTATCGCCAACCGCCGCCTCGAACAAATCGGCTTGTCGCGTGTCTATCCGTCCAACGAAAATCCCTTTCCCTGGATGGCGGAAATGATCGACCTGCGCAAGGAGAAGAACTTCTTTGAGTCGCGCGTAACCGAATATCAGACGGGCGGCGCGCTCAAGTGGGACAACATGGGAAAGCAAAGCCTTAGTTGGTAGCTATCCACGCCGCCGTCAACGGCGGCGGTCTTTCCTTTCTCCCTTGTGTTCGGCTGCTAAAACCTTACCATAGCCCCTGTGTCTGTCAGCGAGAGCAGGCACAAGGAGCAACTATGTCGACACTTTCCCTGCTTGCCGTTTCCTTCGGGCTGTTGATCCTGGTGGTCGGCGCCATGACCATCGGTCTCTGGTTCGGACGCAGACCGATAGCCGGTACCTGCGGCGGCTTGGCGAAGATGCAGGGCGAGAGTTGCAGCATTTGCGGCGGCAAACCGGATAACTGCAAATCAGGCGGCGAAGAAGCCGCAAAGGCGATTGAGGATTGAGCTATGAGCGAGCTTGAACTCTTTGATCCAGGGTCGGCCACAATACCCCTGACCCTGACCCAAGCCGCAGTGGGGCGCCTGCGCGATCTCTATGCCAAACAACAACCGGGCAAGCAGTTTCGCGTCTATATCACCGGAGGAGGTTGCTCAGGCTTCCAATATGGCTTCACCTTCGACAACCAACAGCTTGAAGACGATCTGCCTCTTCACCAGGACGGTGTGGACTTTGTGGTTGATGGCCTCAGCCTGCAATATCTTGAGGGCGCGCAGATAGACTTTGAAGACAACCTTATGGGCGCGCGTTTTCGTGTGCACAATCCCAATTCCACCACCACCTGCAGTTGCGGCGCTTCTTTTTCCGTCTAGCTTTGGCTTAGGGGCGGGTAACGCCTTAAAAATGCAGCGTAAACTTCAGCCCGGCTTCCTGATAGGTGTAATCGTAGGCGGAGGTCGAAGCCGTAGCGCTGCCGTAGTAGAATTTGAGCGAGCGCCAGTTATCCGCCGCCGAGATGCGTTGGCTCAGCCACTCAAGCCCAAGTTCGTAGGAAAGCCCCATTTTCAGGGCCTTGCTGGCGGCGTTGTCGTCG
>Ga0209562_1000013_pt1 | contig 110255 bp, 86 predicted proteins | sample WorMetvacBELIZE2_FD_187399 | JGI IMG/M metagenome (GOLD analysis project Ga0209562, IMG submission 187399) | Marine gutless worms symbiont microbial communities from Max Planck institute for Marine Microbiology, Germany - Olavius vacuus BELIZE.2... | ecosystem: Host-associated > Annelida >... | reverse complement strand
TCAAACTACTAATTGAAGAAGAGGCTGCACGCCTTGTGAATCAAGAAGATTTGAAAGAAAAAGCCATTGAGTCGGTAGAACAGCACGGTATTGTGTTTATCGACGAAATTGACAAAATTTGTAAGCGAGAAGGCAACTCGTCGGCAGATGTATCTCGCGAAGGTGTTCAACGTGACCTGCTTCCACTGGTGGAAGGTTCAACGGTATCGACAAAACACGGTATGGTTAAAACCGACCATATCTTGTTTATCGCCTCGGGCGCATTCCAAATGAGCAAGCCGTCGGATCTTATTCCTGAACTTCAGGGTCGTCTTCCAATTCGCGTTGAGTTATCTGCCCTTAAAGTAGGTGACTTTAAACGTATTCTTACCGAGCCGAATGCGTCATTAACGCACCAGTACATCGCACTAATGAAGACAGAAGGCGTGGATATTAGTTTCGACGATTCTGGTATTCAGCGCATTGCTGAAGCGGCATGGCAGGTGAATGAGCGCACTGAAAACATTGGTGCCCGCCGTCTGCACACCGTGCTAGAGCGCCTCATGGAAGACATCTCGTTTGACGCTTCTGAGAAGAGCGGGGAGTCGTTCGTGATTGATGCAGATTACGTTAATAGTCACCTAGAAACCTTGGTAGATAACGAAGATCTGTCGCGCTTTATCTTATAATTTAGCGCTAAGTAGAAGTTTCCTCGTTAGTTGGTATGCCAACTAACGGGGATACTTTATCAACTTTTTCAATAGCTACGGTTTCACGCCAATATCTGACTAACCTTAAAATACACACCGGATTACTCTTTAAAAGAAAAAGCAGACGGCTTACAGAGGGAGTAATTTATTTTGGGCTGCTTTCAAAAGATCGTCCCATTCTTTTGGTGGATGACCAGATTTCACCATTTTCTCAAAAATTCTGTAAGCGTCCGTCTTACTTCCATATGCACGTTTGTTTTTCTCATCATTTACCCATGCATATACGATAACCTTAGACTCAAGATGGTAGCGGAAAAAAAGGCGATACTGCTGGAAAAACTTTGCACGGAACCAATGCTTATTGTCATCACCTAACGTGTTTCCCTGGCGAAAGTCAGCGTGAGTAGGATCATGCGGAATTAGTTCAAAGGTGAGTCTTTGAATAGCAGCTAAACGCTTAGCTGCATTTTTCTTAGTGTAATTCTCTGGATCTTTTTCCCGTAAAGCTTCAACCTGCGATTTGAGATTGAGATATTGCTTTATAAATAATGGGTGGGCGTAAAGTGTCCATCCGTTTACAACAGCTGGTATCGTTTTCTGCAAACTTATTCGTCCTCATCCAGCAAAGGAGCATCGAGATCAATTTCGACACCATCTATTAGTGCGTTAACGCTTACACGCATACTTTCTGATAAGGGCTCGATGTTTTCTGGATGGGCCTGAATATCATGTGCAATAAATGATAGAAATTCGCCAATAATAGGATCGCTCTCTTGCGCTTCTAATCGGGATATAACAACGCTACCGTCAGATTGAATGGCATATTTAATTTTGTCTTTTTTACCTAAACGTAATGCCTTACGGACAGAACTAGGCACTGTGGTTTGAAAACGTTCTGTAAGTGTTGATTCAGTTTCTAAAGCAACGCGTGGCATAACGACCTCTATGTTTTGCGGTTTTGCAAGCCTTGATTTTAATACGGGAAAACAGGTAATGCAAATGCATTACTTTGCGATAGAAGGTTATAAAATGCGTTAAATTCACTAAAGGTCGTACAGGTACAAGGTGGACAATCGCTTAACTTCGTTGAATTTTTAGCACCCAACTTAAGAATCAGTGTCTAATCTACTAAAGGCTCATTTCACCTAACAGTCAAGTCTTCACCAACAGCGTCACCAGCTTTTCCGTGATATTCAGGCCGGTATCGTTCTCTACTTTTAGAAAGTAAGGGCTGGGGTTTGCCTCTAGAAAAAAGTACTTTCCCTTCGCACTTTTACGCCAGTCGATTGCGCACCAATGCATGCCTAAAGCTTGGCAAATTCTGATAGCTAACTGCTTAACGTTGCCAGGGACTATGGTCACCGATACGCTCGCATTGTCGTCGTTCCTGTAATCTAATTCACCTGAGTCAATTTGTACGCTGAGGACATCATTGCCCAGCACATAGCTTCGTACATTTACGCCGGCAATATATTTTTGAAAGGTAACAGGGCGCTCACCTAAAAGTGTATTGAGTAGTGGACGCATATTAGGTTGTTTATTTACAAACTGTGCGGTACGACCGCCGCGTACGGGCTTGTAAATAACGTCTCGCATATTGCTACAAAACTGAGAGGCAACTTCGGATGCATTGCCTATAAAGGTGTAGGGAATATGTGCTCCTAATTTGCCAGCAATGCGCGATTGATAAGGTTTACACTGGTGGCTTCGAACAGCGTCGATAGAGTTCACCCATTTAATGTCGCTATAGCTGAACCAGCAAAGTAGCGTACTTGCTCGCTCTTGCTCAACCCACCCCGCGTTTTCTAACAAACTAGAGTCTCTATCATCAGAATTATCACGCTGTGCTTGAGCGTCTGCACTGCTATCATTTCTAGCGTTTTCACTCGGGGACTTAGGTGGCAATCCTGGCAAGTACTCATGCCAATAAGCGGCCTGGGTATTCGAGAACGTAACTCTAGATTGGTCGCAAAGTGAAGGTGAATTGAAATGAATTAGCCCGTCATCAAAGTCAGGGTCATAGCTGATGGTCCAGGTAGAGCCAAAATGCTGCGTATTGGCAAAGTAAAAGGGCGTGTTACTTTGGCGAAGCGCCATGGCTATATGTTGAATTTGTGGGTCTTGTTCACTGCCTAGTAGAGCTACGTGCATTTGCGTTCCTTGCTAGCATTTTTGCATATTGATAGAAGTTGATAGTTTTCAAAGCAACACATGGGATATTGCGTAGGCCCTATCCCTGTGTTGACTTTGGTCGGGTAAGTGAAAGTTACGATAAAATATCTGGTAGTTTGCCGCCGCCTTCACCAATAGCCATGGTTATGTAAACCGGCTCTTTAGGAGTTGGGCCGACTACCGGCACACCCTCACTTAGGCGAGCCCGCAGGCCACCTGATACTTCAAATAGCTGAGATTCTACAACGGTAGTAAGCTGAGTATTTGCCGGTTGGTTTTGGGTTAATGGATGGTTTTTCATAATGTACGCTCCTTGTAGTGGCGTGTTGAGTAATGAAGTGGATGCGCTTAAAGCGAAGCCACTTCTTGGTAAAGGGTTCTGAAACAGCAGGCGATAAGCACTGAACGGTTACTAATGTTGAGCTTTTTATAAATATTGGCGCAGTGAAATTTGACGGTTCTTTCACTGATGAACAGCTCTGAGGCAATAACCTTATTCGAGCGTCCTTCCATTATTTTGTGTGCTACCTGTAGTTCGCGTTTTGATAAACAGTCAATGGGGATAACGCTGTCACGAGCGGTAATGCCATTTGCATCTATTTGCATGCGTTCAGCTGCTGTCATCAATACTGCGGGTTCTCTTATTTCATGTGTTTTCATAGTGTTTCTCCGTGTTTACCTGATGTTGCGCTTCCTGTTATTTCAGTGGGAGGGCATAGATGTAATGCGCCGTTTGCCAGACGATAAACCTTGTCTGCCATGGCAATAGATTGGGGACGATGTGCCACAATAATGCGGGTCATATTAAGAGACTTAAGGTGGCGATTTATCTGAGCCTCGTTCTCCATATCTAGATGGCTACTTGCTTCGTCTAGAAATAAAATGTCTGGTTCTTGGTAAAGCGCTCTTGCTAGCAGCAGACGCTGTTTTTGCCCGCCACTTAAGCTGCTACCCATATCACCGACCAAGGAGTGGTATTGCATGGGCATGTGCATGATGTCTTGATGAATACAGGCAAGTTGAGCGACGTAAACCATTTTCTTAAGGTTCGGTGCTTCTTCGAAACAGCAGATATTTTGGGCGATAGTGCCGCTTAAACAGGCATCCTCCTGAAGCACTGATGCGATGACCGGCTTTTTAATACCTGGATGCTCAATGACACCCTCTGAAATGGGATAAAGTCCCATCAGGCATTTTAGTAAAGTGCTTTTTCCACAACCGCTGTCACCTATAATCGCTACGATCTCACCGTTATTCACGCTGAGGGTTAGGTTCTTAAACACCCACGCATTCGTTTCACTGTAGCGATAGCTAAGTGCTGTAGCTTTAATTGCAATAGCGTCTTCTTGGGCACCGGTGCATGAGACAGTACTTGCGTTATCAGGCGCTGAAACCCTGGGTGAAAGTGAGTTGGGTGTGAACGAGTTAGGTAAGCCTGACTTAGCATAGAGAGTACCTTGTGCATCAAAAGAACCCTCACTGCTATTTCTCAACCGGGGCTGTTGCTGCCCTGGGGTAAGCAAAATATCGCTCAAACGATTGAAGTGAACGCCCAGCATTTTGAGCTCTATCACTTTATTCACCACGCCATCTAACGCATTAACAAAGCGCGATTTGTACGCCATAAATGCGAGTAACATACCGATGGAAAGCGCACCTTCCATAACCAGGCTTGCACCTATGTAAACCACCACCAAGTTTTCGGCGCCAAATAAAAACTGATTGGCCAGCGCACTGCCAATGTTAATTTTGCCAAGAGTGATATCTTTATTTAGTGTGGCGACCAGCTTGTTTTGCCATTGACCGTGACGCTGTACTTCCTGGTCATATACGCGAATGGGGAGGATAGCGCGCACACTTTCCATGAAATGGCTTTGTTCAGACGCGGCAAGTGAGATTCGTTCAGTTGTTAGTCGTTTAGTAACCGGCAGCAGCCCAAAACGAATGGCAAGGTAAGCGAGCATGATTGCCACTACAACAAGGGTAAGCTTAGGTGAATATAGAATCATTACAGCAAGGGTGATGATAGCCATCAGCCCGTCTAGTAACGCAGTCACCACACCGGTAGTTAGAAACTCTCGAATACTCGCCAGCGAACCAAAACGGGACACCACATCGCCAATATGCCGTTTATCAAAATAATCCAGAGGGAGCGAAAGTAAGTGCTTAAATACCGATGCTGACATTTGAAGCTGAAGGCGAGACGACACAGATAAAATAACGAACTTTCTTATCCCACTGGTAAAAGTCTCTATTACTAATAGCAGGGCAAAACCTATGGCGAGCGCTTTAAGCAGAGCATCGTTGCTGTAGATTAATACGTCGTCTACTACTGTTTGCATGTAATACGGCGAAGCGAGGGCAAACAGCTGTAAAACAATTGATAATGAGAAAAGGGTCAGTAGATTACGTTTAAATCCTGTGGTGCGAGTGAAAAATTGACTAAGGCCAAAGCGTGGCGAGGATTTCTTTGGGCTGAAGGTATCACTGGGTGTAACTTCAAGCGCAATACCCGTGATGCACTTTGACGCCTCAGCAAAGGTAAGCTTTTTTTCTCCAAGCGCGGGGTCGTGAATAGTGAGAGTTTTGCCCTTCACCTTGGTTAACACAACGAAGTGATTCATATTCCAATGCAGAATTGCAGGGCAGGATAGTTGTGCTAGGTGCTCCATTTCTATCTTGATGGCGCGGGTTTGAAAGCCTAAATCACTAGCAATACGCATTACATCTTTCAACGTGGTGCCTCGTAGCGAGACTGACATGGTCTGGCGTAGAGCGTTAAGGTCCCGTTTATCAGAATAGTACTGCGCAATCATGGTCATACACGCAAGGCCACATTCAGCTGCTTCGCTTTGAAGTACAACGGGTACGCGCTTCTTTGTATTAAGGCTTTGCGTTGGAAGTGGGTGTGTAATACTCATCATGATCACAGCTTCCCAGTTATGCTGTACAGTGGCTCCATTAGCCACTCCATCAACGTACGTTGGCTTAAATCCACGTCTGCAGAAAATGTCATTCCAGCTTTCAATGAAATACTATTTCCATAAGCCATAATTTCATTGGTGGTGAGCGTTGCAGTAACAAGATAGGCAGGTTCGCTTATTGAAATGGGCACATCCGTAAGCTCACCGGGCAGCACAAGCGAAGGAGAAATTTTTACTATTTCGCCAGACTGCACACCAAACTTTTGATAGGGAAAAGCGTCATATCGAATATGTAAGGCCTGTCCCTTGCGTAAAAATCCTGCGGAACGCACGGGAACGGCGATGCGCGCTTGAATGTCGGCGTTTTTAGGAAGTAAGGTAAGAAGCGGGCGAGAACTATCAATGGTATATCCCGTCTTTACGTGAAGACCCGATATCACGCCACTATGAGGCGCATAAATTGTTTCCTCTGCGTTACTTTTGTGGCTTACGATTTGTTGAGTAAGGTCGCTATACGTGTTCTCCACGTTCGCCATTTCGTTGGCCTGCTGCTTAGGCAAGGTGACAAGCTCATGATTAAGTGCTGTTATCTTTGCCCGTTCGTCATTTTGATCTTTTTGGGCTAACGTGAGTTGTTGCTCAGCGGTCAATCGCTGGAGTGTACGGTTTTCAAAGTCTGCTTGGCTTATGTGCCCTTGGCTTAATAAGGCTTGTGCTTTTTCCCATTGCTTAAAAGCCAATGCCCACTGAGTTTGAGACAGTTCAACGATCGCGTCTAAAGCTGATAATGTTTGCTTGGCTTGGACTAGCTGCTCTTCTAAGCGTTGTTGCTGTGCATGATGCAACGCGCGAAGGCGCTGAATACTTTGATGCGTTCGACTTTGCTTCGCTTCAAGTTCCATAAGCAGTTGCGTACTAACTCTGTTACCTAATGCATCATCGCTGCTGTAGTTAATCTTTATTAACGGTGTTCCCTTATTAACTAACTGCCCTTCGCTGACTAACACCTCCAGCACTTTTCCACGTCTTGCATCCGCATAAAGCTTAAACACGCCATGGCTTGGTTCTAGCCATCCGCTTACTGACGTCTTGCGTGAATAGCTCTCGGTATTTAAATAAATTATGAGCGCCACAATCCAAACAACAAGCAATCCTGCAATGGCAGAATAAACAGGCTTCGGTGTCATCAAAAAACGCCCTTCAACTGCATTTGATTGCTCATCAATGACTTCCTTTCTAAACAGTCCTGTTCTCATTTCCATTCCTTGTGTTAGTGATTTTTTTGTATTTGTCTCGCTTTTGGTTAAACCACGTTAAAGGTATCTGGCTGCCGCTTCCGTTTAGGCTTTTTCTCCTTGGCATCACGGTCCCTGACGCCTCCTTTTTGTTACTACCAGATACCTTGTGGTCAACATAACTGCGGTGACGGTGTTCACTGTAGGCAGGTTGGGAACTTGATGGATTACTGCTAAGGTCTATATTTCTGTAGCACACAATTTCATTGGGGTTGGCGCATTTTTGAAAGCTGTTGGCTCAAAATTGAAGGTGAAAATGACGCGGTTATTTAGCAAGGAAATATAAAGAAGTCATAGAACTGTATAAAGAATGTGCTATAAAAAACAAAGGAATATGAAAATAACACAGTAAGAACACACAGAAGGAAGCCTCATGTTTGTGCCTAGCATACTTTTAAAGCAACTCTATACTCGCGCAAGTCTTACAAAGACAGATAAAGGCTTATCTTTTTCTCTGAAAAACAGATTGAAAGACGCAACCATTAAAGAAGTAAAGTGGATATCGCTAGATGGCGAAAAAATTCCAGAACATAAGATTTCACTTCAACTCTCTGCCGACTCCTGCATTTCTATAGAAGCACTAAACAAGTCAGATGGGGAACCCTTCGGTTTACGTCAAACCATTACTGTGCATTTGGATATCGACGAAGCGCCTTGCCCTGAAAAAAGAAAACTGGGTATTTGTTTCTCTGCCTCACCGTTTGGAAAACTCAAATTCGAAGTGGAAGATAATATTACGGCACCGGGGCAACGCAGTGCATTTATTCCTCGTGACGACATGGATGACTACGGCGAAAGCATTATAAAAACACGCCAAGAATATTTCGAAAGCGCCACGGGAAAGAAAATTAATCACGTGGGTAAGTACTCTATCGATCCACAGCAGCTTAAAGGAAACATTGAGCATTTTATTGGTGTAGCGCAGGTTCCTATTGGAATCGCAGGGCCTTTGAAGATAAACGGAGAGCACGCACAAGGTGAGTTTGTGGTTCCACTCGCGACGACCGAGGGTACTTTGGTGGCTTCGTATAATCGGGGTATGAAATTGCTCAACATGAGTGGTGGCGTAACGGCAACGGTCGTCGATGATGCCATGCAGCGCGCACCGGTTTTTATCTTCGAAAATGCCCGGGGTGCCAGGGACTTCGTGAAGTGGATAAAAGAGAATTTTGAGAAGATTAAAGAAGAAGCAGAAGCGACTTCAAGCGTTGCCAAGTTGACTTATATCGACCACTTTCTATCGAATAAATTTGCGTTCTTACGATTTAACTTTAGGACCGGCGATGCCGCAGGTCAGAACATGGTGGGCCGCGCTACGTTCGCGGCATGCGGGTGGATACTCGATCACTACGAGGGGATAGAAAACTTCTATCTAGAATCTAACTTTGCCACCGACAAGAAAGCCTCTCAAATAAACATTATGCGTACCCGTGGTAAACGAGTGACAGCTGAAGCCACTATTAAACGAGAGCATTTGTTAGAAGTAATGCGCGTTGACCCTAAACAAATTGACTACCACGGCCGCGTGGCTGGTGTAGGCTCTTTCTTGTCTGGTGTGAATAACACGGGTCTGCATTCGCCAAATGGTATAACTGCCATGTTTATCGCCACAGGACAAGATGTTGCAAACGTATCTGAATCGTCGGCGGCAATGATGTATTCGGAACTAACTGACGACGGCGACTTATACGTGTCTATCACCATACCATCGCTTATTGTGGCTACCTATGGCGGCGGTACCGGCATTGGCACACAGCGAGAGTGCTTAGAATTGCTCGACTGCTATGGGCGAGATCGGGTGTATAAATTTGCAGAAATCGTCGCGTCGGTTGTATTGGCCGGTGAGATATCCCTAGCGTCAGCCATTAGTTCTTCAGACTGGGTCTCGTCGCACGAACAGTATGGCCGAAACCGATAGAAAGACCAGATTTACTGACTGAAAGTAAAAGGGGCTTCACATTATGTGAAGCCCCTTTTTGTTTAGCGCTTTCTTGATTAATGTTCCCAATGATAGTGGTGCGCTTTCGCTTCCACATCATCTGCCGTTTGTTGCGGCATAAAGGTAGCATTGTCTTGTTCAAAGAAGAACGGCTTGCGTTTTTTCTTACTGCCTACTTCGTTCATGGTGGCCGACTCGTATACGCGTCCATTTAATACAGTGTATTCTACGAATTCACTCTTTCTAATGTCGCTTAATACGTCGCCATCAATCACTACAAGGTCAGCAAGTTTACCTTTTTCGATACTGCCAAGATCTTTGCCCATACCTAGGTGTTTCGCCCCATCAATAGTACCACCGCGTAGCGCTTCCCAAGGCGTGAAGCCACCTTGTTCCATGATCCACAGTTCCCAGTGCGCCGCTAAGCCTTCACGCTGTCCGTGAGCGCCAATATGTACACTGACCCCATTATCTCGAAGCTCTTTGGCGTAGCTTGCTACGTTTTGGTGGTTGTACTGATTTTCTGGCGCAGTAGGTCTGCGGATCGCACGGCTATCTAGAATAGTCGACGGGGTGTAGCGAAGAAGACGCGGGTTCTTCCACACTTCAGTTTTGTCGTACCAGTACTCTTCACCCATCATGCCGCCGTACGACACAACAAAGGTCGGCGTATAGCCAAACTCTGTGGCTTTCCATAGTTGAGTAACATCACTGTAGCCTTTTTCCACAGGAATGCTGTGCTCAAGACCCGTATGGCCATCTACCAACATAGTCAGGTTCTGCTGAAGCTTACCGCCTCCTTCAGGCACTACCATCATCTCTTGATTTTTTGCTGCCCACAGCACTTGCTGACGCTGGTCACGACGGGGCTGGTTGTAGCTTTTCACTGAAATAGCACCGGCTTCTTTCAAGCGCTCTACGTGGAAATAGGCATCTTCATAATTGTTGATAATCGCTTTATAACCTAGTCCTTCTGCACCGTATAAAATAGTGCCGGTAGAGTAGATACGTGGCGCAACAATATCGCCTTTACGCTGTAATTCAGCCGCAGCAAAAATTTCTGTCGTGTCGTTTGAAGGGTCATGAATGGTCGTAACACCGAATGACACATTAGAGTACTGACTCCAGTTTTGCTGAGGAATAATCTCATTACGACCCTGTGAGCCGTGAGCGTGCGCATCAACAAGTCCTGGGATAATGGTTTTACCCGTGGTGTCTATTTGCATGGCATCATCAGGAATGGTCACATCGCCACGTTTACCCACTGCTTCAATGCGGTTGTCTTTAATCAGCACAACGCCATCTTCAATCACCTCTTGGGTATTGTCGGCATCGCGCATGGTTACCACTTTACCGCCAACCAAGGCTTTGTAACCAGATGGCTTATCAGCTTTAGTGGTGAACGACAAATCCATACCTTCAGCTACCGGCTCAGGTAAGGTTTCCGCAGCGCCATCAACAAAGGCAAAAGCTTCATCAAGTGAACGGCTAAATAGCGTAGGGCCGTTAAACCAGCTAAGGGTTTTGTTGTCAGGCGACCACGTTAAGTATTCACCTGCACGGCTTGAGAGCTGCGTTACCGGCAGTGAGGTCATGTTCGGGCCTATGGTAATGCGCTTGCCATTTTCAACAAACGGCGCCACGTATGTTTTGAACTGGTAAACAAACGCAACCCATTTCTTATCATGTGAAAGTTTGTACTCACTTACCTTATCTGCACCGTAAAGGTGAGTTCGCTTGTCGTTACCTTTAAGGTTGACGCTTGAAAGCTGGGTTTCGTAGTAAGCTTCGCCGCCTGCTGATTCGGTGAAATACACTCGATCATCGTTACCCGCGAAATGCGCGTTATAGCCGCCTTCAGAGACTTTTTCTACCATGTCGTCTTCAAGGTCCGCTACATAAATACCTGGCTCAACCGAGTATTTGGGGTCTAATAAGTAGCCGCCCGTAAACTTGCGGAAAACCACTTTCTCGCCATCGGCAGAGAACGACGGCTCAATGTAGTGACCTGGCTGCTGGGTAATAACCTTTCCTTTACCACCGCGAGCAGAAACCACGCGAACGGTACCTAGGTCTTGGTCATTCCAAGTCGTATAAACAATCGACTTTCCATCGTTAGAAAAACGCGGATAGTATTCGTCGTGATCGTTTTGTTTAGTTAATCGTTTAATTTTGCCTGACTTCACATCGCGCACATAAAGTTTACCTAGTGCTTGGAAGAGAACGGTTTTACCGTCGGGCGACATTTGAGACCAGCGAATCATACGAACGTCAAATTCATCTGGCGCTACATCAACGTCAAAGCGTAACGCATCGGCAAATTTCACCGTGCCTTCAACGGTCACGTCCATAGTGCTGGTGGTTTTATCTTTCACGTTGATAGTGTGGAACTTACCGCCTGTCCAATATACGATTTCGCTGCTGTCTGGCATCCAGTCGAAGTAGGCAAAGTAACCTTCCGAACCAAAACCTTCCTGCATATCTCGCTCTAGTTCTAACGTCAGTGGTGTTTCTACGCCTGTCTTAATGTCTTTAATGAAAAGCGCGGTTCTATCTTTAACACGACGCACAAAAGCGATGTATTTACCGTCAGGTGAAGGCGTAGGAACCACAGCGCCGCCCGTACCGCTAATATAGCGACTCTCTTCGCCGGTTTCGCGGTCGTAGCGAGTGATAGCAAAAATGCCTTCTAACGGGTCGCGGTTATATTCAAAGCGAGCACCCGGAACGGTATTTTCGGTAAAGTAAATGTACTTACCGTCATGAGAGAATACAGGGTCGGCAATGTTTTGTTGGTCGCGCTTTCCGCTGTTACGAGCTTTAATTTGTAGGCCGTCACCACCTGATTTGTGGTACATCCAAATCTCGCCCGCAGGAATACTACGGCTAGACATGATACCTTTGGTTACCACTAGGTATTCGCCGTCTGGGCTCCATTTAGGAGAGTGGATAAGATTGCTTTTCTCTTTGGTTACCTGACGAAGATTACTGCCGTCAATGTCCATAACCCATACGTTACTTAACCCATCTTTATCAGAGATGAATGCGATTTGCTTGCCGTCTGGAGAAATTGAAGGGTGAATATTCCATGCGAAGTCTTGCGTAAGCGGCGTCGCATCGCCGCCACTCATGCTAACTTTGTACAAGTCACCCAGCATGTCAAAAACCATGAACTCGCCGTTTGGAGCAATATCTAAGCTAGACCACGTCGTTTCACTGGTTTTAATTGTAACTTCATTAAGGGCGTAAGGTGGGTTATTCACGTCCCACTTTTCAATGTCAGATTCTGTTTTTTCTTCACTGTCGTTCTGGGCGAATGTGGTAGGTACTACACCTAAGCCCAAAGCACTTACTAGCGTGATGGCCAGTAAACTTTTCTTTGTCTTTATCATAATTGTGTTTCCAACCGCTTGTTATTTATTTTCTGTCTACATCAGAGTACATGAGTTAGCCTGAAATGACGCACTCTTGAATTGTAAAGCTAAGGTTAATCTTACTTCAAAGTGGAAGAGATTCATTTACCTAATGCGATTGTAAGTCTGATTTTAGCGTTTAACTTTCATTGAACTATTCTCGATAATCGTTACTATTCGCATTTATTTCGCAATATGTGAGCGCTGTTTTGAAACTTTGGGTACGACGACTGCATCTTATTTTAGCGCTGGCGTGTGGGTTATTTATTATTTGCCTTAGTATCACCGGTGCGCTGCTCATTTATGCAAAAGATATCCAAACCTTGGTCCAGCCAGAAAAGTGGACCATAAAGCCTCAAGGCTCGCCGCTACCGCTTTCCAGTATTGTGAACTCGTTAGAAAACCAGACGGGTAAGAAGATCGAACTTTTAATGCCCGAGTCAGACCCTGAACTTGCTTGGCAAGCGAAGCTTAACAACGGCGAATACATAAGCGTAAACCCTAACTCTGCCGAAATACTTCATAGATACGATTATTACAGCACGTTTTATGGGTTCACCATGGCTATTCATCGATGGCTGTTGTATCAAGATGGTGACAACGAAAGGCCACTTCGAAATTGGATGTCTGTTAGTGCCTTAGTTCTACTTCTTGAAGTAATTGTGGGTTTTTACCTTTGGGTCAAGCCAAAAAATAGAATAAAACGCCTTGCGATTAAACGCCGCGCCAAGTTTCGAATTCTCATGTATCAACTTCATACAGTGCTGGGCGTTTATTTAGCTATACCGCTTATACTTATCGCGTTTAGCGGTATGGCGTTTAATTGGAAAGGCGCTACGCAGCAGGTGGTGGAAACCGTTACTTTTTCAAAAGTTGAGAAAAGGCCAGTACCTGAACCGTTATCCCACGATGCTAGTAGTGCTTCAGTGGCTATCGATACATCTTATCAAAACGCCATAGCGGTGTTTCCCAATGCGTCACTATTTCGCATTTACTTCCCAAAAAATTCAGGCGAACACATAGGTTTCAGAATGCAAAACCCCGGCGAGTCTCACGCCTACAGCTGGGTTTGGACAAACCCTAAAAATGGAGAAATAACGGGTTATTACGATGCATCAAAAGCGAACGTAGCGACGCAGGTTTGGAACTTCAAATACAAGTTTCACATTGGTGATTTCGCGGGCCCATTGCTTGAATTTATCTGGATATTTATCGCATTACTCCCAGCGTTTTTTACAATTACAGGGTTTTATTTTTGGTATAAACGCCATTACAAATGACGCGCTTTTATGGCTGAGCGAAGTGCTTCAAATTCATCTTATCTAGATTTCATTACTTAACGCTTATTATTAAAATCATCCAAGATAATGAGAATTGTTTTCATTATCTTTACATTGCTCTTCTACACCTTTAGTATAACGCGCGTTTCGTAACCTTATTTTCTTAAAAGAGTTTTCATGTTTAGACCATCGCTTACGCTCATTGCCTTAGCCGTTAGTGCGCCTTCTTTTGCTAATGATGCCCAAAAAGATATGGAACGTATTATCGTTTCTGGAAGCCGTGTTATTGAAAGTATTGATGAAGTACCAGCGTCAATCACCGTTATTTCAAGAAAGCAGATTGAAGATCACCTGAAGGTAAACCCCGAGTTACAGAGCTTGTTAGCGCAGATGGTGCCGGGCTTAGCTCCAGATACGGGTAGTTCGAGCAATACTGGCCAGTCTTTGCGCGGACGAGCTCCGCTTGTGATGATTGACGGTGTACCTCAGTCCACGCCGCTTAGAAATGGCTCGTTAGGTGTGAAAACGATTGACCCTAGCGCGCTTGCTAGAATTGAGGTAATTAAGGGCGCTACGTCTGTTTATGGCAATGGAGCGTCAGGCGGTATTATCAACTACATTACCAAACAAGCAACAGCGCAAGACACGCATGAGGGCCAAGTAAGTTTGTCTTCACGTTTCAGCGCAGTGAAGCTTGAAGAGTCAGCCGGTGCGCGTATTTCAGCTGCGATTAACGGCAAGGTGGAGAATTTCGATTACCTTGTTACCGCCAGTTACGAGGAAAACGGCGTTCAGCGCGATGCAGAAGGCGACATCTTAGGTTTGCAGTACGGCCTGTCAGACGCTGAAACACAGAATTACTTTACCAAATTAGGTTACGATTTCGATCAAGAGAAACGCCTTCAATTTAGCTACAACTACTTTAGCTCTCAACAAAAAACTGATTTGGGAGATGTTCCCGGAGACATCAACGAAGGCGTGAAAACCTACGCTATTCACGTACCTGAAGCGTTGCAAAAACGTGGGAAACCTCAGGGGCCTGACGGAAATGAGAACATTACCCTGAAATACACAGACAGCAATATCTTTGCAAACAGTGAAATGACGCTCGATGTGTACTCGCAAGATATTGAGAACGTATTCTTCTTTTCGCCTAACTTAGCTAACCCGGATGAAGGCTACGACGGCGGCCAGTCTATCATTCGCTCTGAAAAGCGTGGCGCTCGCGCAACGTTTAATACTGCCATTGATTTCGATGGCGTAGAAGCCACGTTTATCTATGGTATCGACGCACTGAAAGATACCACCTCACAGCCGCTGGTTGATGGGCGCGTGTGGGTACCTGAAATGGAAATGGACAGCTTAGCTGGCTTTTTACAAACGAAATGGGTAATTAGCGACGACGTTATCATAAAGGCAGGTGTGAGAAGGGAAAGCATCGACTTATCGGTTGATGACTACGAAACATTGAAGCTGTGTCGCTCAGAAACCCAATGTTCTGTTCCTCTTCAGGTTAAGGGTGACACCATAGATTACGACGCCACTACTTATAATATTGCGATAAAGTACAACTGGAGCGACAGCTTTAGCCCGTTCTTCAATTACTCACAAGGTTCAGACATCGCTGACATTGGCCGCCTACTGCGCGCTGCAACGGTAGATGATATTGGTCTTATTCAAACGGAAGCTTCTATCATCGATAACTACGAAGTGGGTTTCACTTCTCTTTTCGACCAGGTACGCCTAGAAGTTGCGGCTTACAGAAGTACATCTGAACTCGGTACGACAAATAGTTTCAACGAGGTGACAGGTGTGTATGAACCTGTTCGCGCACCGCAGGAAATTTGGGGTTATGAAGGCTTAGTAGACTATCGAATCTCTGAAACGCTCAATGTGATAGCCACATATAGTTACGTTGAAGGGAAAAATACCGAAGCTGATGTGTACCTTGGCTCTCGCCAAATTAGTCCACCCAAAGCAACGGCAAACGTAAACTGGAAGCCAACAGACACTTTATCGCTAACAGTTAGCTATCTGTATGTGGGTGATCGTAAACGCTTCTCGCCAAATGCTGACGGCGACTATGTAGGCGATCAAGGACCTATATCAAGCTATAATATTGTTAACCTAAGTGGACAGTACCAGCTCGCTGAAAACTGGAACGCTTTTATGGGTGTCGAAAACCTGTTTAACAGCGACTACTATCCAGCGCGCGCTCAGTCGTATACCTACGGTGGCTACAATATTAAAGGATTAGGCACCACAGCAACCCTTGGTGTTACTTACTCATTCTAACTAATACCACCTCGCCTAATACGGGCGAGGTGTCTTTTCCTTCCCATCACTTTCAGTGATGCTTGTCTATTACAACAATAATCGCTAATTTCGTAACAAGTCATTAACAGTGAATTGTGTAGGAATTACCGTGAGCAACGCTGAACAACAATTGCATTATTCTACTTGTACGCTTTGTGAAGCAATGTGTGGTATTGAGGTTACGACGAAAGGCCGTCAAATACTGTCAATAAAAGGGGATAAAGAAAACCCCTTTAGCCAAGGCCATATTTGCCCGAAAGCGAGTGCGTTAAAAGACTTGTACGATGATCCTGACCGTTTGAAGCGCCCGGTAAAAAGGGTACGAATTGACGGCGAAGACAGCGCATGGGAAGAGATAGGGTGGGATGAAGCCTTTGATTTGGTCGCAAGCAAGTTACACCACATCCAGCAGGCACACGGCAATAATGCGGTTGGTGTGTATTTAGGTAATCCCAATGCGCACAATATGGGCTCAATATTATTCGGGCCGTATTTCTATCGTGCTCTCAAGTCGCACAACCGCTATTCCGCTACCTCCGTTGACCAGTTGCCACATCACATTGTTAGTCGACGACTGTTTGGTCATATCTCCCAAATTCCCATTCCTGACATTGAGCACACGAAGCACTTTATGATCATCGGCGGGAATCCACTGGCCTCTAATGGCAGTATTATGACTGTGCCAAACGTGAAAAAGCGTTTAAAGGGTATTCAAAAACGCGGTGGGAAAGTTGTCGTTATCGACCCTAAACGCAGTGAAACCGCCGATATCAGCTGTGAGCATCACTTTATTCGTCCAGGCAGTGACGCGCTGTTACTGCTAGCTATGCTGCATGTATTGTTCGAAAAGCAGCTACACAAGGTGGATGAAATTTTACCTTATGCCGAGGACATAAAAGCGGTCGAAAAATACGTTCGCGACTATTCACCACAAAAGGTGAGCGAGTTTACCGGTATTTCGGCTTCACAAATCACTCAGCTTGTTTTGGACTTCTGCAATGCTGAGTCTGCAGTTTGTTATGGAAGGATGGGGGCTAGCGTACAAGCGTTTGGTACGCTCACCCAGTATCTCATCATGCTGTTTAATATGCTCACCGGAAACCTAGATAAGCGGGGTGGCATGATGTTTACTCAGCCAGCCGCCGACGTATTACCTGTATCAGGCAAGGGCAGCATGGGCGGATTTACCTCTCGCGTAAGGGGGCTTCCGGCGTTTGCTGGTGAGTATCCGGTGGCGTGTTTAGCCGAGGAAATCTTAACCCCGGGAGAAGGACAAATTAAGGCCATGGTAATTGGTGCAGGTAATCCCGTGGTCACTACACCAAATGCAGAACAGCTTGATAAAGCATTTTCTCAACTCGATTTTATGGTTGCGGTGGATTTTTACGTTACCGAAACCTCCCGACATGCAGATGTGATCCTTCCTCCGGTAACCGCGCTAGAACGCGACCACTACGACATTGTTTTTCACAACTTTGCCGTGCGAAATTTTGCTAAGTATTCGGAAGCGGTGGTAGACATTGACGAAGACCAGCTTAGCGACTGGCAAATATATCTTTCATTAGCCGAGAGGCTCGATGTGCTAAACGGAAAAAACACCGCACACTATGCTGCGCTTTGGGACAAGCAGCCTAAAGGTGTGGTCGATGATTTGCTGCAAGCAGGTCTTTATGGTCGAACAGCAAGTAAAAACGAAGTCACCGACGCTAACTTAAGCGAAACTCTAACCGCTATACCGGAAGGCGGGTTGTCGATTGATACGCTTAAAGCACACCCACACGGTATCGACTTAGGGCCGCTACAACCGTCTTTGCCTCACGCCTTGTTTCATGAAGATAAGAAAATTCACTTAGATTTTGAATACTTCATGGCTGATTTAGACAGGGTTAACACGCATTTCTTTGGAAAAGCGAACCATGTTGCGCCGCAAAATCAGTCCGTTGTTTTAATAGGGCGGCGGCATATTAAAACCAATAACTCGTGGCTGCATAACAGCCCTCGTATGGTGAAAGGTAATAACCGCTGTACGCTGCAGCTTCACCCTGATGACGGGGCAAAATACGGCATTGCAGATGGCGATGAAGTAAGTGTGAAATCGCGGGTTGGCCGGTTAACCATAGAGGCTGAAATCACAGATGCAATTATGCCCGGCGTGGTATCTATTCCCCATGGATGGGGGCACAACAAAAAAGGCATAAAGTTGTCTGTGGCAAGTCAGCACCCTGGGGTAAACACCAATATTCTTACTGACGATTTACAGGTAGACGAGCTATCGGGAAATGCGGTGCTAAATGGCGTGCCCGTGGAGCTAGAAAAAGTAAGTTAAGCACATAAAAAAAACGGCATTTGCTAATAAGCTAATGCCGGTTTTTAAAAGAAAGCACTCAATTAAGCGCATATTCCTAGGTCATCGTAACAAACTCTTCTGCACTGGTAGGGTGAATAGCTACACACGCATCAAAGTCAGCTTTGGTCGCACCCATTTTTATGGCAACGGCGAAGCCTTGCAGAATTTCATCCATGCCGTGCCCAATACCGTGAAGGCCTACCACTTTTTCGTCTTTACCCGCGCATACAAGTTTCATCTTGGTCATTTGACGGTGGCGGGTTACCGCGGTGTACATAGACGCAAAACTAGAGGTGTACACTTTAACGTTATCTTCACCGTATTCTTCAATGGCTTCTGGCTCGGTTAAGCCAATAGTGCCAATGGGTGGATGACTAAACACAACGGTTGGAATAAGCGAGTAATCCATATGGGCGTCTTTTTGGCCGTTAAACAAACGCTCGCTTAGCAAGCGACCCGCTTTAACTGCCACCGGAGTAAGCTCTGCTTCACCGGTAATATCACCAACTGCGTAGACATTCTTTGCCGTGGTGTTTTGATATTTGTCTACCTTTACCGTGCCATTGTCGTTCAGTTCAACGTCGGTGTTTTCAATATCAATTTTATCGGTAGAGGGTTTACGGCCAATCGCCCAAATCAGGCAGTCAGCTTTTAGCACTTCGCCATTGGTTAAGTGTACTGATAGCTCGCCATCGTCAGCTTTTTCCACTTTCTCTACGCTTGCATGGTCGTGCAATTTGCAGCCTTCAGCGTGGATCATGTCAACCAGGGTTTCATGAATAATAGGGTCGAAATTTCTAAGTGGGGCGTGTTTGCGAACTACCAGGTGCGATTCTGTGCCAAGAGCGTGAAGTACGCCTGCCAGTTCAACCCCAATATAGCCTGCGCCAACCACGACAGCGCGCTTAGGCTGCTCCTTTAGGGCAAAGAAACCATCAGAATCAATACCGTACTGCGCACCTTCGATATCTGGGATGATTGGGCGGCCGCCTACAGCAATCGTAATATGATCAGCCGTGTACTTTTCGCCGTTTACTTCTACCGTGTTGTTATCAATAAACTTCGCAAAACCGCGAATTAAGGTAACGTCGTTTGCTGTAAGAACGCGGTCGTACGAGGCATGAATACGCTCAATATAAGCCTGGCGGCTAGCAATAAGACTGTCCCAGCTAAAGTGATTTACCGACAAATCGAACCCGTACTCAGGCGCATAGCGATGTATGGCTTCAGCAACCTGCGCTCCGTACCACATGGCTTTTTTAGGTACACAGCCCACGTTTACGCACGTACCGCCGATATCTTTCGCCTCAATAATCGCGGCCTTTTTTCCGTGCTTAGCAGCTCGATTCGCCGATGCGATACCGCCACTACCGCCGCCAATACAAATATAATCAAAATGTGTCATACAAAAAGCCTTCTTTGTCGGTTAGGCGAACTCGCGCCATAAGCATAAAGCGCATTTAATCTGTTCGCATAGCAAATCATTCCGTACCGGTTTTGACTCAAAGAGTACTCAAAAGACCGAGATTTGCTTCAGGGAATTTCACTTAGTTTATCAATGGGGATAGTGCAGCCTAAATAAAAGACCAAGACAAAGCGAGACATGATTAATGAAACGCCCGCCTTTTTCTAAGCACATAGCCTTCAGAACTTACTCACTTATAGTAGCAGAAAGCTCTTCTGGTTCTATTTGAATACTAAACGCTTTTCCACGTTCCTCTTCAAAATGCACTAATTTTTGAATGGTGGCATCACTAAAAACATGACCCTCTGGAAGGATTAGAATGTGGCTGTCGTTATACAAATTCTGGGCAAGTACCATGCCTGCTTTGAGCTGGGTGGCTTTTAATGATGTAGAAAGCAGCTTAGACGTGGTTACATCTTCTGCTTCAAGTAACAGATCCAAAAACTCACCGTCGTAGCGGGTGTTTCTGTGCTTTTTCATTTCTAGTTTGGCATCGCGAGGGCTCATCTCTATACCGCTCATGCGCCCTGTTACTAACCGCCAGTAATCTCGGGCAATGGCCAAGATGCGCGCGCCAGCAGGAATTTCTTTTGCCACCTTGTTGTACAAGCCAGAGCCATTATAGTGCTCGAACTGAAATTCAATAATGTCGGATACTTGATGAAGCTCGTGAGCCGGTGCAAGTATTAACGCCGCTTGCTTGGTTTGCGATAAATAATTTTGCTGCTGCTGGTATTTGAGTTTGGAAAACGGCGCGTTGAAGTCTTCGGTTTCAAGCCCCAGCAAACCTAATTCACAAATAAGACCGGCGTAGCGAACCTGTTTAATCTCTTCTTTCTCTAGGCGGGCAATGCGTGCAAGCTTCGACGCCAACTCGCTAACTTCGATGGCGAATTTACCATTGATATTAGGGTTAATGCTTATCACGTTAAAGAGCACTTGCTCCATGGCAATATTGTGCTTTTCTATTTTATGTAGTGCAGCCTTTATTTGACGAGTACGCTTTTGAACAACTTGTTCTAGTGAAGCATTTACGTCGCGTAACTTCCTATTTTGAAGCCGAGTTAATTTTTGAAGGCGAAGGTTTTCTGCCTTTAGCTTTACTCGCTCAAGGCCTTCTTCAACCACAGCAATAAGCTCTTGATTGTCCCATGGCTTTTGCAGGTAGCGGTGAATCTTGCCTTGGTTTACAGCCTTAATGGTCGATTCAATGTCGGCATAGCCCGTTAGTACAACTCTAAAGGTTTCAGGATAATTGATGGCAACCTGCTCGAGTAACTCCGCTCCTGACATCTGCGGCATTTTCATGTCCGAAATCACCACATGAACATCATTTTTACTCATTAACTCCAACGCCTTTGCGCCACTATCAGCTAGCAGTAACGTAATATCCATAGTGAACAGCGCACGCTTTATAGCCCGAAGAATATTCGGTTCGTCGTCAACAAATAGTACCGTATAGGTCGTGGTTTGTTCTGTAGTAGGCTCTGTCATAAATTATTATCCTTATACGCGACGTTACAACTATTACACGCAATGCTGCTTGATAACACTGTTACTTGCTTCATCCTTCGCTCTCTGACTTTTTATCTGAGTGTGAAACAAGGGGGAGCGCTAAGGTGAATACGCTTCCTTCCCCCTCTTTGCTGGTGGCTGAGAGCGTGCCGCCATGCTCTTGAGCAATGCCAAACGAAATTGAAAGACCTAGGCCAGTGCCTTGCCCTTCAGGTTTAGTTGTAAAAAATGGGTTGAAGAGTTTGTCTAAATGACTCGATGGAATACCACAACCCGTATCTTCTATACGAAGCTCGACAAACTTGCCTACGGTACAGGTCGTAATGGTTACTTTGCCGTTTTTACCTGTGCTTTCGATAGCTTGCCCCGCGTTTATAAGCAAGTTGGTTACAACCTGTGAAATCTTGCCTACGTTCATGGCAACATCAGGAACTTTACCTAAATGAGTTTCAACGGTGCAGATATACTTTAACTGGTTGTTCACCATTGCAAGGGTAGTCCGTACGCAATCATTAATGTTGTGTTGTTGCATATGATCGCTATCCACACGAGAGAACAGCTTCAACCCCTTCACAATTTCCGCAACCCGATGCAACCCGTCTCTCGAATCGCTCAGAAGGTCGGTAATGTCTTCGTTAATAAATGCCATGTCTTGATTGGCTAGCATTTTCTCCAAATCCGCTAAGGCAGAAGCGCGCTTAGCCTCATCTTGTGCATCAAGCACCACATTAATTTGGGAGAAAATCATTTGGTAAGTAGCGACGTATTCGCTGAGTGTAGAGATATTGCTACTAACAAAGCCCACAGGGTTATTAATCTCATGAGCGACACCTGCAGCCAGTTGCCCCACTGACGCCATTTTTTCAGCTTGTAGTAGCTGAACCTGCGTTTCTTTTAAGTCTTTATTGGCTTCTTGAAGTTGATAGTTTTTCTGGTGCAGCAACGCAGTCCTGTCCTGAACCTTTTCTTCAAGTAGCGTATTAAGCTCTTTTAACTCATCTTGGGCGTTCTGACGTTGGGCATGTTCCTCTTTCAGGCGTTCAACAAGTTGGTTAAAAGCTTCTGCCAGCTCGCTTAACTCATCTGTACCGCGCACGGGGATGAAGACATCTTGATAGCTGTTGTGCTTAACTGCATCACCCAACCGCTTTGCCCCTTCGTGTAACTGACGAAGTTGCGACATTAGGTAAGAACCAAGCAAATAAGAGCACAAACCAACTAAAATAAACTCTAATAAAGCCAGCGTTACGGTCCAGCTTCTTACCCTTGATACTGATTCAGTGACCGAGGCAATGTTAAGACCAATCTCTACATAACCGTACAAGGTGCTGTTTACCATGATAGGCGCACGGGTATCGTAAATGCCGTCATCGGCTTTTGACACACTTGTATCGGCAACGAAGGGGCGGCTCAGGGCTTCGGCGCTGCCTTTTTCAACGAAAACTCTATCCAGCTTGTCCTTAACTTTGACATACGCAATATTGGGGTTAGTGAGGATCTCAGAGACATCAGCATCAAGTGCTGCTAAATCGTAGCTTAAAAACGCATTTTTTGTTGTAGACACAAAGAGGGCAACCGTTGTGTCAGCTGATTTTTTGACGTTACTGTCGACGAGGTCGTTAAGCAACTGAAAAACAGTCACAATGAGCACTAGCAGCAAAAGCGCTGCTATTGATGCTATGCCTGTTATTGTCTTTACACGTAACGACAGTTTCATACGACTCTACTCATAAATGCGGCCTCGAAAGCGACGCTATTCCCAATGCTCTCACGTCGTCCCAATCGCTGTCGTTTGACGCTATAAAGCCATTAAACCCAATACCGTTTAAAATCCATGACTTGCTTGAATCATTTGATAAAGCAAGTAATGCATTAAGAATAGCTTGTCTGTCAGCGTGTGCCATATTTGGGTGGGTCGCAATGGCGTGGGGCGTAAAACCTTTGCTTTTCCACAAAACGCGCAATTCGCCTTTTACATCGTCAGGAGAACTATTGAGTGTACGTACAATGCCACCCCCAGCATTGAAAAAGCCGCGTTGAACGGCGAGATACACCGAGTCATGAGAATTGACGTAGCGCGGCACAAAAGCAATATTGTTAATGCGTAAGTGAGCGCTGGTGATGATGGTGGCGGCAAACGCGGCTGGCGCTGGGAACGCAACTTCAGTTCCACTTAGCTCTTCAAGCGTATTTATAGGGCTGTCTTTGTGCACGACAATCAACCCGCGAATTTTCTTGTCGCGTTGGCGCGCTAATGCTTTATAACCCACAGAATCGTTAAAAACCACGAAATGGTAGGGGTTCATGTAGGCAATATCGTAATTGCCGTCGGCTAGATTAGCCTCGAACGTGGGAATGTCTTTTGCTGTTTTGAAATTGACTTCGAACCCGGTGTAATTACTGAGATAGTCGATTAAGGGTTGCCAGTTTTCAGCCATTTTCTTGGCTGACTGCTGGGGCACTACAGCAAAATTGAACGTTTTGGCATTCGCTGACACCGCAGCAGTGCTAATGAATAAACTTAAAAGAGCGAATCGCGATAACCAAGCCATAATGTCACTCCTTTCACATCGATTTACATCGACATAAACTGCTCAAGGACCATTGTTAAATCATGATTTGAGAAAGGTTTTTGCAAGGTGGCGTCTGCCCCAATCTCAAGCGCTCGCTCTAAGCTCACCTCGTCCAGGGCGGATATCACCACGATTTTAAGGTCTTTGTATTTGCTCTGGTCACGCGTGAACTCAATAACACTGTAACCATCCATGCCAGGCATGCTTAGGTCGAGTGTCATTACTTTTGGTTCGTATTGGCTAAGCATAATCCCAGCCTGGAAGCCGCCGGTAGCGATATACGACTCATAGCCAGCCCGTCTGGCTACGCGCTGGATAGATTTGGCGACAGGCATTTCATCGTCAACAATTAATATCGACGGCGTGGCAATGCCTTTCAATGAATCGGGAATTGGCATGTCGTGCCTTTCTAAAAAGGCTACGAAATCTTCTACCAATACTCTGTTGTTTCCGCGCCCAGGAAGTTTGAAGCCTTTAAGCTTGCCGCTTTCAATCCATCGAATTACGGTGCGCAGATTTACATCGCAATACGAGGCTATTTCACCCGAGGTCAACGTTTTCATATCTATGCCTTGTAGAATTATTAATCGAAATTATAGACCCTGAACAGGGAAGGGACAAAGTAGACAAAAGGATGAAATGTGACATTTGTGACAGCGGCTTGATGGCTATTGCTGTACAGCGGATTTGGAAGGCTTTGATAAGATAGGCGAGGAAAAACACAAACGCCTCATCTACATCGGTGGACCTTTGTCGTGATCCGTACACCTAATCTAGAAGTAAGTTCAAAATAGGTCAACTGCGGCTGAAACAATCGCTTGCTTTTAATCAGCGAAGCCCCATCATTATTCTATCATTGAGTTAAGAGTGAAAAACATTATGACAACCCCTGCAATTGAAATGGTAGATGGCCTACCAATTTTTTCTGCTATTGAACCTGCTTCTATAAAGCCTGCAATTGAAAAAGCCATTGCTGCGTGCAAAAGCGAAATAGAAGAGGTCGTGGCGTCGAAAGATTACTCTTACAAGAATTTGGTATTGCGCCTTGAAGAGGTGGATGACCGTTTAAGTAAAATGTTTTCGCCGGTCTCGCATATGAATAGCGTAGTGAGCAGCGATGAATTACGTGAAGCCCACGATGCGTGTTTGCCGTTATTATCTGAATACGGCACCTGGGTAGGACAGCACGAAGGGCTTTACAACGCTTATGCCTCTCTTAAAGCGTCTGACGAGTTTGAAACCCTAAGGGAAGAGCAACAGAAAGTTATTGAAAACGCCGTTCGTGATTTCACATTGTCAGGTGTAGCGCTTCCCGCTGAGCAAAAGAAACGTTTTGCAGAGATTCAGGCAAAGCTCAGCGAATTATCGTCAACCTTTTCTAATAATGTGATGGATGCCACCATGGGCTGGACCAAGCACATTACCGATGAAGCTGATCTCGCCGGTATGCCGGAATCTGCCCTTGAAGCGGCGGCGCAGGCTGCCCACCAAAAAGATTTACAAGGGTGGCTATTCACACTAGATATCCCATCTTATTTACCCGTAATGCTGTATGCCGATAATCGCGAACTGCGTGAAGAAATGTATCGTGCCTACGCGACGAAAGCGTCAGAGCAGGGCCCAAATGCCGGTAAATGGGATAACACTGAAATCATTAAAGAAACCTTGGTTCTTCGTACCGAATTGGCCGAATTACTAGGTTTTTCGAGTTACGCAGAGCGTTCGCTTGCGACTAAAATGGCTGACTCTACCGATCAGGTCATTGGGTTCTTACGCGATTTAGCGGCGAAATCTAAGCCTCAAGCAGAAAAAGAGCTTGAAGAAGTTAGAGCATACGCTAAAGACAAGCACGGTGTTACTGAGCTTGCAGCATGGGACCTTCCTTATTACAGCGAAAAATTGAAGCAGGAAAAGTACACGATTTCTGATGAAATGCTGCGCCCATACTTCCCTGAAGATAAGGTACTGTCTGGTTTATTCGAAGTAGTACATCGCCTGTACGGCTTGAAAATTATTGAGCAGCCTGGAATCGACACATGGCATAAGGATGTACGTTACTTCACCATCACTGACGATGCCGATGTCATGCGCGGTAGTTTTTACTTAGACCTATATGCCCGAGCTAAAAAGCGTGGCGGCGCGTGGATGGATGAATGCCGCGTTCGTCGTGAAAAAATGGATGGAGAGCTACAGCTTCCTGTGGCTTATCTTACTTGTAACTTCAACGCACCGGTAGGCGATAAACCAGCGCTATTTACCCACGATGAAGTGGTAACCATGTTCCATGAGTTTGGACATGGTATTCACCATATGCTTACTAAAATGAGCGTAGCTGGCGTGTCTGGTATTAACGGTGTTCCATGGGATGCCGTTGAACTGCCAAGCCAGTTTTTAGAGAACTGGTGCTGGGAAGAAGATGCACTTAACTTTATCTCTGGTCATTATGAGACCGGCGAACCACTGCCCGCTGATTTACTAGAACGCATGCTTGCAGCACGGGATTATCAATCTGCCATGCAAATGGTGCGTCAGCTTGAATTCAGTCTTTTCGATTTCTTACTTCATAGTGAAAAGGGCAGCGATGTAGACGTACAAGGCACTTTGGATAAAGTGCGTGAAGAAGTGGCTGTGGTCATTCCTCCATCGTTTAACCGCTTCCAAAATAGCTTTGGGCATATTTTTGCTGGTGGCTATGCAGCAGGTTATTACAGCTACAAATGGGCGGAAGTGCTTTCAGCCGATGCGTACAGTAAGTTTGAAGAGGATGGAATCTTCAATCGTGACACGGGCAAAGCGTTCTTAGAAAACATTCTAGAAATGGGCGGCAGTAAGCCTCCTATGGACTTGTTTGTTGCCTTTAGAGGGCGCGAGCCTAAAGTGGACGCTTTACTCCGTCATAGCGGCATAAAAGGCTAAGCGCCCATGGCAGGACATGCGACAGAAGCCAAGCTCGAGTCTTTCCAGTCTATCTATCGCCGAGCGTGTGAGCGTAAAGGCGGCGAAAAGGTGCTTGAAGCTATGCTCCAAGCACCGCTTTCTAAAGCGCAAATTGAGGCCATAAGTGACGACCGCTTTTTAGCGGCGATGACCAAAAAAGTGTTTCAATCAGGCTTTGTATGGCGAGTTATTGAGCAAAAATGGCCCGACTTTGAAACCGTATTTTTCGGTTTCGACGTTGATAAAGTGTTGTTGATGCCCGATGAAATGCTAGAGCAGAAAGCGTCAGACAAGCGCATCGTTCGCAACTATAAAAAAGTCATGACGGTACGCGACAATGCCATGATGATTAAAGACGTGTCTTTGGAGCACGGTAGCTTTGGCAAGTTCGTAGCAGGATTCGATAAAGACAACATTACCGAACTTTGGGAGTTTTTAAAGAAGCGCGGAGCGCGATTAGGTGGTAACACTGGTCCCTACATGCTTCGAGCACTTGGCATAGACACGTTTTTGTTCTCTCGTGATGTAGAAGATTACTTGCGTAAGAATGAAATTATTGACGGTGGCTTAACCTCCAAAAAAACGCTGGCCGCTGCCAACGCTGCATTTGCCCAATGGCATGAAGAAAGTGGCCGTTCGTTACAAGAGATAAGCGCTATAGTTGCCTTCAGCTGGGGCACGAATAATAGAACTGCGTAGGTCAAGATAGTTTAGTATACGAAATTTGCCAGCCTGCACTTCGCAGGCGTGGTTTATGTTCGGGCTAATAAGCTGATTTACGTCAGGAGACTGTCGGGCATAAAGCTTTTGCTTGAGCACACAATCCTATACACTTCGGCATTAATAAAAATATTCAAATTACAGGACTGTCATGAGCGACAATCAAACTCCCGCTACGCAAGCAGACTCTGCAATCGACAATGCTACCGAGCATACGACACACTTCGGTTTCAAACAGGTAGATAAAGGGCAAAAAGCCTCTTTAGTTGCCAATGTTTTTGACTCTGTCGCAGCGAAGTACGACGTAATGAACGATCTTATGTCGATGGGAGTGCATCGTTTATGGAAGCGTTTCACAATAGATTGCAGCGGTGTGCGCGCGGGCAATAAAGTCTTGGATATTGCCGGTGGTACCGGCGATTTAACCGCTAAGTTCTCTCGCTTGGTAGGCCCTACAGGGCGCGTAACCCTTGCCGATATCAACTTGTCTATGCTCAAAGTAGGCCGTGATAAGCTTCGCGACCGTGGCTTGGTTAGCAATATTGACTATGTACAGGCGGACGCAGAAGCCTTGCCGTTCCCTGACAACCATTTTGACGTGGTGACCATGGCATTCGGCCTTAGAAACGTAACGGAAAAGCAAAACGCGCTTAATTCTATTTATCGCGTACTTAAGCCGGGCGGGCGCTTGCTTGTTCTAGAGTTCTCAAAACCTACCTCAGAGCAGCTAAGTAAGCTTTACGACATGTATTCGTTCCACATTTTGCCGAAAATGGGGCAGCTGGTGGCAAACGATGCAGAAAGCTACCAATACCTTGCGGAAAGTATTCGCATGCACCCTGATCAAGAAACATTAAAAGGCATGTTTGAGCAGGCTGGTTTCGAGCAATGTGATTACCAGAATCTAACTGGCGGTATTGTTGCGCTGCATAGAGGTTACAAGTTTTAATGCCTACCTCTGCGCTGATTACTGCAACAGTTGAATTGGTTATAAATAAGTTGCTGTCTTTAGATGAAGATAGCGAAGCAAGGCTAAAGGCGCTTAACGGCGCCAGGCTTACTGCATTTGTCTCGCCGCTTCCTTACGGTATTACACTGTCTTTTTCCGACCGTGTCGACGTACTTAGCGAACAAGGTTCATTTGACGATGTCGTTGCATCCCTTGGGCCGAAAGACTGTTGTATTAAAACATCGCTACAGACTTTGCCAGAGCTAAAAGAAACCAGTCAACTTACCCGCCTCATTCAACAAAAAGCATTGTTTTTGGAAGGGGAGCTAAATGTTGCTCAGCAAGTGAGCGCGCTGTTTCAGCAGTTGGATATCGACATTGAAGAGTTGCTCGCGCAAAAGACCAACGATGTTATCGCACATCAAACCGTGAAAACGGTAAAGACAGTGCATGAAAAATCGATGGCAGTGCTGGCGTCGATGGCGAAAGTATTTGGCAACGCTGTGGTAGAAGAAAAGCAGCTTGCAGCGCATAAGTTGGCAGTTATGCACTTTAGCGATGAGGTGAGTGCACTTCGCGATAGAGCAGAAAGCGCCGACGCGAGACTGCGCCGTCTAGAAGAAAAAATTAAGTAAGATTGAGAGAAACAGGCTCATAAATGCGTATTGTTAGGTTATACCGAATTAACAAGGTATTGTTGGAACACGGCTTAGATGAACTTATTCCAGCAAAGTGGTTACCCTGGTACGCGCGGGCTATGCGTCATACCATCTTCTGGGTGCGAAATAAGCACAAGGGCAAGTCTGCCGGCGAGCGTATTACCCTTGCGCTTCAAAGCTTGGGGCCTGTTTTTATTAAATTCGGGCAAATGCTCTCTACTCGCAGAGACTTACTTCCCCCAGCTATCGCAAACGAGCTGGCTCGATTACAAGACAAAGTTCCGCCGTTTTCATCAGACGCTGCGCAAGAGATCATTAAACAGGCGCTAGGGCTGTCAGATTTAAGCGAACTATTCAGCGAATTTGAAAAAGCGCCGCTAGCGTCAGCGTCTATTGCCCAAGTTCATGCCGCAAAACTAAAGCATAGCAACGAAGATGTTGTAGTGAAGGTACTGCGACCCGATATACGCGATACCATCGTAGCCGATATGGAGCTGTTATTTAGCCTGGCTAATGTGCTTCAGCGCTGGTTACCTGACGGTAAACGTCTACGCCCTGTAGAAGTAGTAGTGGAATATCGAAGAACCATTGTTGATGAACTTAATCTGCTACGTGAATCGGCAAACGGTATTCAGTTAGGGCGTAACTTTGAAGGTTCCGACGCACTTTATGTTCCCAAAATTTACAGCGATTACTGTCGCAGCAATGTACTGGTGATGGAGCGTATTTATGGCCTGCCTATTTCCAATATCGACGCACTGCTAACGCAAAATACCAACATGAAAAAGTTGGCCGAGCGCGGGGTTGAAGTATTCTTTACTCAAGTATTTCGCGATAGCTTTTTCCATGCAGATATGCACCCAGGCAACATTTTTGTATCCACCGAGCACCCTGAAAATCCAAAATATATCGCCATAGATTTTGGCATAGTAGGTACGCTCAATCGTGAAGATAAACGCTATTTGGCGGAAAACTTTATTGCTTTTTTCAACCGCGATTATCGCAAGGTTGCCCAGCTTCACGCCGATTCTGGTTGGGTGCCGCAAGACACAAATATTGACGAATTTGAGATGGCTATCCGCACAGTGTGCGAACCTATTTTCCAAAAGCCGCTAGCGGAAATATCTTTTGGTAATGTGTTATTGCAGCTATTTAATACGGCACGTCGTTTCAATATGGTGGTTCAGCCTCAGCTTGTGCTATTGCAAAAAACTTTGCTGTACATAGAGGGCTTAGGCCGTCAGCTTTATCCTCAACTCGATTTATGGAAAACCGCTAAGCCTTTCCTTGAAAACTGGATGAAAGAGCAGGTTGGCTTCACGGCAATGATGGGGAAAGTGAAAGACAACTTACCTTTCTGGTCGGAAAAACTGCCTGAAATGCCGGACCTGTTGTATGACAGTTTACAGCAGATGAAACGTTTGCCGTTACAGCAACAAAGAACTCATTTGGCACTGCTTCAAGAGCAAAAGAAAACAACTCAGACCACTCATTTAAGCGTAGTGGGTGCCACTTTCGTGTTAATGTCGGCGATATTGCCGATGTACGATTTATCTTGGTATTTCCCTGCAAGTACGGGCGTAATTGGCGCAATTTGCTGGTATTTAGCGTGGCGAAAAGGGCTTTGATTATTATTACGCTGCGGTGAATTATTTATGAAATCCGTAGTTTATCAATTAATTTGTATATTAATCGTCCCGAAGAGTGTTATAGTGGTTGTGGCTTTTGGCCAAAGTCTTTAAATAGACGCGATTTTGTATTATTTGCTATATGTTAAACCACTCGAGTTACCCGGTAATTTGTTGTAAGTTGTTTGTCCATTCGTAAGTAAGACCCAATACTCCGCCAATTTAAAGACTCTAAAGAACTTAGTTACACGCGCTTATGCGCAATTTAATACGATATTTGAGGTCTATACGACATGTCTAAAGTTACAGGCACAGTTAAGTGGTTCAACGCTGATAAAGGTTACGGTTTTCTAACTCAAGATAACGGCGGTAAGGACGTATTCGTTCATTTCCGTGCGATCATCTCTGACGGTTACAAAACGCTTCCAGAAGGTCAGCGAGTAGAATTTGAAGTTGAAGAAGGTCAAAAAGGTCTTCAAGCTGCTAACGTGCAAGCTATCTAAGAATTCAAAAACGGCGGTCATTTGACCGCCGTTTTTCTTTCTATAGTTTACATTCCTCACGCTTACTCAAAATGAGCATACAAGCGTCCAGTCATTGGCGCGCCTTTTAAACACCACTTTCATTGAATTATTCACATAACTCATAGCTACAGCTATCTTTTCTCCCCTTTACAGCACCGCCATTTGATAACCCCAATACATTTGTTACTCGCAGCTTATTCTTAATATCAGCCTGCCTCGGTATTGCGTAGTCATAGCGTTTAATGCTTTACTCATCACAACGCCCATCTTGGTGAATCTATTTACAGGGAGTGCAATATGCGCATGACATCAACTATTCTTTCTTCATTGGCCACTGCGCTGTTTCTTATATATTCAAACCTTGTCTATGCTGCCCAGGCAAATGAGCAAATCACTGACCAGAACGTATTGGCTACGGTTCTTAACGTCTATATTACGATGGCCGATGTGATGCCCAATGAAGATGAGCGTAGAAACATAAAACAGCAGGCGAAAGATAGTTATGCCGATATGGTAGATTATGTGGCTCGTGTAAACGCGTCTAACAGAATTTATGACCTTGTATTAAAAGATTACGCAAAGCAAAAAGGCATCTCTCTGAATCAGACACTGGTGAGCAAGTTTACCGAAAAATTTGAAAATCAGGTTACGAGTGAATCTGCCTCAAAGCCCATTAGTGAGATTGCTGCCAGGCAGGTTATGCAGTACCAAACAGAAAAGGCGATGTTTGAGGAATTTGGAGGTCGCGTTATTTTTCGACAGTCTAATCCGCAAATGCCAATTGATGCCTACAATACCTTGTTAACTCGTTACCGCGATGAAGGCAAGCTCACAATTTTGGACGAAGAATTACGTGATGCATTTTGGGATGTCTTCGCACCACCATTTCAATACGAAATTGCGCCGGAAAACATCGATTTCACGCAGCCTTGGTGGCTTTAAACAATATGGAAATGTGTATCAAGCAATTCAATATGGGTTAACAATAGACTTTGATATTCAAAGGTCGTATCTAACTATACATGGTGATAATGCAAGCACAATGGATGTAATAGACAAGGCAATACTTAGCATGCTTCAGAGTAATACCGACACACCTGTTGCGGATATTGCTGAGCATGTAGGGCTGACGGTTACTCCCTGTTGGCGGCGAATTCAAAAACTAGAAGAAAAAGGTATCATTTCTAAGCGGGTCGCGCTGCTTAGTGCCAAGCAGCTAGGGCTTGCAATGACAGTTTTTGTGCAAGTGAAAGCGGGCAGGCACGATGGGAAGTGGCTGGCTAGTTTCGCCAAACATGCGTCTTCATTTGATGAGGTAGTAGAGTGTTACCGTATGTCAGGAGAGTACGACTACTTACTTAAAGTGCTTGTCACCGATATGGATTGCTTTGACCACTTTTACAAACGACTGGTTAACGGTATAGAGTTTTCAGACGTGACGTCAAGTTTTGCTATGGAACAGATTAAGTACACTACTTCAGTTCCTCTTACTCACCTTTAGTTACAGAAGTTTCGGCCCGAGTTAGTGAGCAAAAAAATGGGGCCGGTTTGACGGGCCCCATATAAATTAATTATTTTGGTCTTCAACGTGCTGGTCGGCGAATATCTTGGATTTCTTTTTAATTTTACATCCTAAGATACGCTGCGCATTTTTACGGCCGATGTAGTGAGCGACTGTATAGGGGTGCGCGCGCTTGAAGAACCGTGAGAACGAATGGAAAACATTTTCCATAGTATTGGCTCCTTCTATTAAAAATTGCCCCAAATAAAATATAGTAATATTACAGTTTGATGTCAACAAAATATTTGGTACTAAATAGTGATTAAATTTCGCTCGTAGATAGAGTGTAGACTAGCCAAATTTAAACACTACTAGTTATTGGTATAGATTGATCGCCGGAAAGGATCATATTTTTATATGCAAATAACTTACCTTTTTTTTAAAAGGAATTTAAAAGAAATTGCAAAGAGATAAAAGCCAAGAACCGTGCAGATATTGGGAAGTATAGCGCCGAACAGAAAGTGAACACCACTGATTTTCAATGATGTTCACTATTGTCTTCGTTAATTGGGATATGAAGTAATTGTGATCTGTAGCAATTGGGATCTGCTGCGATCCCGTAATTTAACCTAGTAGTAAGAAAGTTTTTCTGACTTACCAGAGAAAATTTTATATACCATGGCCGTGTAAGCCAAAATAATAGGCACTACTATTACCACTCCCACAAGTAAAAAGCGCAAAGAGCTTGCATCACTTAGTGCATCCATAACTGTCATTTGCCCGGGAATGATAAATGGGTAGTAGCTAATGCCAAACGCGCTGAAGCAAAGCAAAAATACGAGCAAGGCAATGAAGAAGGGGAGCCATTCTCCTTTACCCTGTGCGTCAGGTAATTTCTTTAGCAATATGCCGCACAGCCCTAAGAGTGCAAAACACGCAACAGGAATAGCAAATAGAACGTAGCCCCAAGGTGCTGAGAGCCATAAATCTCTTACATCATCATGCAAGGTGAGATTAGCGATACTTACAGCGACAATACCTACAGCTAATACGCCTAATCCTCTGCGTGCCCAATAATATGCTTTTTGTTGAAGCTCGCCTTCAGTTTTGAGTATCAACCAACAAGCGCCAATAAACGCATAAGCCGCAGTCACACCAAATGCAGCAAGAAGTGCGAACCCCTGTGCCCATATGTCGGTACGAAGCCCTGTTACATATATGCCCAACATATATCCCTGAGCTAAAGTGGTCAAAAGAGAACCGTACTTAAACACTAAATCCCATTTGCGTTTCTTCACCTGTACAACCTTGGCTCGAAAATCAAATGCTACGCCGCGAAGAATAAGCCCTAGCAACATGAAAGTGGCTGGTAAATACAGGGTCTGCAAAAACTCACTATGTGCTTCAGGAAAAGCGATAAGCAGTAAGCCTATGGCAAGCACCAGCCAAGTCTCATTGGCATCCCAGTAAGGGCCAATAGAGGCGATCATATCATCGCGGAAGCCCTCTGTTCTTGGTGGTATAAGTACGCCTACGCCTAAGTCATAACCGTCTAAAATGGCATACAGCAATACAGATAGACCAAGTAGACCCACATAAATATTTCCGAGCATTTCTGCTGATACGTTTTCAAACATGTTTGCTCTCCTTAAACCGTACTTGGATCGGGGTCGGTAGGTTGCATTTTTGCCTTGGCAATTTCTCGCTCTTCTGTCGTTATTTCTTCAATTTCCACTGCTCTTCTGCACATCAACATCAGGGTTCCCATGTATGCGATTAGAAGCACCGTGTAAATGACAAGGTAAAGCGTGAATGACAAAGCGATATTAGCCGGTGGCAATTGGGTAACGGCGTCTGCGGTTCTTAACACGCCACTTACCAAATAGGGCTGACGGCCTATTTCAGTGACGTACCAACCTGCCAAAGTCGCAATCCAACCGCTGAACGCCATGCCAGCGAAAGTGCGCTTAAGCCATATAGGAAACGTTTTATTGCGCACAAGGTAAAGACTGCCAAGCCATGAAACTGCAAGCATTAACATGCCCATTCCCACCATAACTCTAAAACCAAAGAATACAGGGGCAACTGGCGGATGTTCTCCCTCGAACTCATTAAGCCCTTTTATCTCGCCTTTAAGCTCGTGAGTAAGAATTAAACTTGCGCCATAAGGAATGGGTATCTCAAAATGATTTTCTTTAGTTTCTTCATCTGGAATGGCGAACAGCAACAAAGGCGCACCTTCTGTGGTTTCCCAAAGTCCTTCCATCGCCGCTACTTTTTGAGGCTGATGCTCAAGCGTGTTCAAACCGTGCATATCGCCTGCAAAAATTTGAAGGGGGATTAATACAGCTGCCGTATAGGTGGCTGTTTTTAGCGCTAGTTTGGGAGCAAGCTTATCGTCGCCTTTCAACATGCGGTAGGCTGACAGCCCGGCAATGAGGAAACTGGCGGTCAGTCCTGAAGCCAACATCATGTGTACAAAGCGATAGGGGAAAGAAGGGTTGAAGATTATCTCTTTCCAATTGGTGGCATATACCACACCATCAACCATTTCAAAACCCTGAGGTGTTTGCATCCAGCTATTTAACGCCAAAATCCAGAAGGCGGAAGTAGTAGTGCCAAGTGCTACAATAAGCGTAGAGGCGGTATGTAGCCAATTTGGAACTCGGCGTATACCAAACAACATAATGCCAAGGAAAGTGGCTTCCAAGAAGAAGGCGGTAAGCACCTCGTAACCTAGCAGTGGTCCTGCCACATTTCCCACTTTTTCCATAAAGCCTGGCCAGTTAGTACCAAATTGGAACGACATGGTTACGCCGCTTACTACACCCAGCGCGAAGCTTAGCGCAAAAACACGCACCCAAAAACGATACATACGCATCCAAACAGGATGCCCTGAAATGTTAGAGCGCAGCTTAAAATAGAATAAAAACCACCCCATCGCCATGGTGATGGTTGGAAACAGAATATGAAAACTAATATTTAACGCAAATTGTAAACGAGACAGCAAGAATGCATCCACAGAAGGCCCCCTTAGTTAACGCTATTTTTCCCCGGAAGTAGCTTATCCTTAAGCTCAAGCATACGACCCACACCCGAACCTAACTTCATCAACGTATTTAACTTTTCAGGCCCAAGATTCTGAAGTTCTTCAGACCATGCCGTAATTGATTCGAGTAAATCATGGATTTCGTTCAGTTTGTGTTGTGCATTTGCTTCTTTTTCGTTGGCTGGTGCATCAAGAAGCAAATCCCGTAGAAGGCTCATGGTTGGGTCTATTTCACGCTTTCTACGCTCTTCAAATACTCTGTTTGCCAGAGTCCAAATATCGCCGGCAGGAATGAAAAACTCTTTTCTTTCACCAGGCACAAGGTGCTGCTTAACTAAGCGCCAAGACTGAAGTTCCTTCAAGCCCATACTGGTATTGCCTCTGGAAATATTGAGTGCATCAGCAATTTCCTGAGCTGAAATTGGCTCTTCATTTAACACGATGAGTGCAAGAATTTGCCCAACGGTTCTATTGAAGCCCCAGCGACTTCCCATTTCGCCAAAGTGCATAACAGCAGATGTGATTAATGGCGTCATTTTCATTTTTACCTTCCAGAAGCTTCAGAAATTACTGAAAGTTTATTGTGGTAGATCAAAAAAAGCAATATTAAAGTGATGTAGTAGAGACTTTTAACTAATAATTTAATGAAAATTAATTAGGCGGCCCAGTGGAATTAAAAATGCTTTTCAAGCGATAAGTTGTTATTGTGAAAAAGTTAACAAGATCCTCATGAAAGTTCGCTTTCTTTATTTCTCGGCCAAAGCAATGCAATACGTTACGGATTCAAAGACAAACACGCTTCAAAACTGTGAAGACGAAGCTATCCACTTGCTCGAAAGCGTACAGAGTTTCGGGTATGTAATAGCTACCAACCCCAGCACCAAAAAAATTCAGGTAGTGAGCGAGAACATTAACGATATGTTCAGCGTAGCAGTTATCCCCGGTGAGACGCTCATCACCGAACTTATCGAAATTCCTTCTCCAGAAGCGCACACCTTTCAAACTATTTATGATGCAGTGAAAGGCGGAGATATCCGTCATGCTTACCAGTGGAAATTTACAGAAAACGCTTTACGCGTAAAAGACTGGGAAAAAGAGGGAAGCGGGGTCGTTTTTGATTCCAACGGTTTGTTGGTTATCGAATTAGAGCCTACGCCTCAATTGAGTTTTGAAGCTGCGCAGCAGTGGGTGCCCATGGATGTGGATATTCGCGCATTGTTGCCGAATGTCGATGACAGGGATACTATCGGTGACGTTGCTGACGCCATCGCCCGGGTATTTAAGCAATACATCGGCTTTGACTCTGTAATGGTTTATAAGTTTGATAAGGCCTACTGTGGTGAAGTAATTGGTGAAGCCACCAACCCGAACTCACGCTCGTTTAAAGGGCTGAAATTTCCAGCCTCAGATATCCCAAAACAAGCGCGTGAGCTCTATCTTAAAAACCGAGTTCGTTGCGTATTTGATGTCGAAGAACCCGTTATTGGTCTTAAACCTTCGGTTAAAGAGGCCGAGCGCCCGCCGTTGGACTTGTCAATGTCGATGGTGCGCTCGGTATCACAGATGCATATTGCTTACCTTAAAAATATGGGCATCCGCTCTTCGTTTTCGGTGTCGCTTGTTTTCGAGGGACGACTGTGGGGGTTATTAGCTTGCCACAATAGTAAACCTGCCTATATTGATCAGAAGAAACGTTTGGTTTGTGAATCGTTAGGTCACCTTTATGCGTGGCAACTTCACACAAAAGCATTACACAAAAAGAAAGAACAATTTCAAATACGTCAACGTAAGTTGAACATTATCGTTCACCAACTTACTTCATACACGAACCCGCTCGAAGCTATTAAGCAAAAAGAAAGAGAGCTACTCGATGTAGCTGATGCATGCGGCATGGCAGTGGTTACCCCTTCAGGCAATTATTTGGTAGGCAGCACACCAACAGAGAAAAGCCTTGCAACACTACTTGATAAATTTGCTATAAGCGATTCTGAGCAATCGATTGCTGTTAATCGGCTAGCCAATGAAGTGTCTGATAGTTGTGAGCTAAACGGTATTCGAGGAATGTATATTTCCTGCGTGTCTTCAAAATTGGGCTATTACACGGTTTGGTTTAGAGAGCAAAAAGATAAAACAATACGCTGGGCCGGTCGCGATGCAGCCAAAAAAGATATTGGTAAGTCGCTTACACCACGTAACTCGTTCGATTTGTACCTACAAAGTGTAGCTGATGAGTCGGTGGAATGGACCGAAGATGACCAGCTGATTATCGAAGGTTTCGACCACTTATTTATACCCTACGCACTTAGCTTAAAAGCGTCGCTCGATAAGCAAATTAGTAAGTTAGAAGAGCTGGATAAGGCCAAAGATCAGTTTCTTGCCAGTATTTCTCACGAATTGCGTTCACCACTGAACTCAATTGTTGGCTGGACCGATCTAGCCCTAATGGATATTCGCAACGTTGACAGAATGTCTGATGCGCTTGGCGTGATAAAGCGTGCAGCATCTACTCAGGCAGCTTTAATCAACGATATTCTCGATTTGTCGCGCATCATTTCTGGCACTATGAAACTTAGCACACATTCGCTCAATATTGCCGGGTCGATATCGGAGGTGGCAAGGTCATTTGAAGCGGGGTTTGCGAGTAAGAATATTCAGCTATCGATAAATTGTGAGGATGAACATACCCAAATTCTTGGTGACAACTTGCGTATAAAACAAGTGATCAACAACTTGTTGAGCAATGCGCTTAAGTTCACTTCTAAAGGGGGCACAGTGCACATCAGAGGACGAAGAGAGCACTCTAACTATCTGATACGCGTTAAAGATAACGGTAAAGGAATGACACAAGAGCAGTTAGCTCACGTTTTCGAGCGCTTTTATCAAAGCAAAAGCGAGCACAATAAGCATGGATTAGGTTTAGGCTTGTCTATTGTGAAAAGCTTGGTCGAAATGCACGGCGGCGAGATCTATGCAGAAAGTGACGGCCCTAACTCGGGATCAACGTTTTACGTAACGCTGCCAATTGCACCGTTGAATTTGCACGATGACATAATAGAAACTAATCGCTCTGAAATTAGCGACCTAACTGAATCGCTACGTTTAAATGGATTACGGATACTGGTGGCAGAAGACGAGCCTGACGCCCGTGATTTCATAAAGCTATTTTTAGAATCGAACGGTGCGCGAGTTAACGTAGTGAAAAATGGTTTACTGGCATGGAAAGAAATCAATGATATGCCTGAGGCCTTTGACCTACTGCTTTCTGACATTGGAATGCCGGAAATGGACGGGTTAGGTTTGGTGACGAAAATACGAGGCAGTGAAATCCCTGAAATTTCGAAACTTAATGCTGTTGCACTGACCGCCTATGCGTACACGGCAGACCGTGTTAAAGCGCTTAAAGCTGGTTTTAACAACTATGTGTCAAAACCAGTAGATGGCGAAGAACTACTGACTATTTTAGAAATGTATCTTCCTGAAACTGCGCATTAACAAATGGCTGTTTAAGAGGCGAACGCGAAGGAGTATCCAGTTAAGCCTCTAGCCTTACAAAAACCAGTCTACCAGCGGCGAAGCAGTTGTTGGTAGGTGGTCTTATCTAAAAGCGATTCGCGAGGCTGCGTACTGTCTTTAGACGGAAGCGCTGCGCGAGCATCCTCAAGTGAGTCATAGCGCTCCCCATCTATATAAAAAGCACTGCTTTCAGAGGTGGGTTTACCGTCAAGAGAGTAAGCTGTGGTTAGCAAGTCAGATGCATTGGTTATACTGCTGTGCCCAACAAAGTCAGCCACGCCATCGCCATTTACATCCTTGGTTAACCAAGCTAATGCGAGTGGTTGGTTAAATTCGCCCGTGTTCTGCATAATAGATACAGCTTGGTTGAATTGCGCGATAATGTTTTTTGCATTCGCCACATTTTTACTAATAGCTATTTGAAACCCTGTTTTTGCTAACGGCTTTGCCGAAAAGTGCAGTGTTTCTTCATTATCATTAGCCAATAGAATGTTTAACTCGCGCGCCAGTAGCTGTGTTGTTATTAAGTAAGGCGCTCTATCGTCGGCAAGTTGGCGAAAGGCATCAAAAGTGGTTGGGTTACGCGACCATTTGATGTTTTTGAGTAGCCTGAATGAAGGCGTATTCGCAAAGCGATTTTCAATGGCGACGCGATTATCTTTTAAATGGGGAAATAGTTTCACTTCCTGCACTTCGGCGTCTTTACTAACTGCGTAAAGATAAATGGGTAAGTATATATCAGATAGCACATAGTTGCTGCTGTCTTCACCCAAGTTGATATAGGCAAATTCACCATCTAGTTTACCTGTCAGTACAGAACTGCCCAAAAAAGCTTGGCGCATAACCTGCAGTTGGATATCCAGCTCCGCCGTTTGAAACACCTTTTCAAGTAGCGCATTAATGCGAGCAGGCTCACCATCATCACTGATATAGGTTTCAAAAGAAGCGGCGCCAAGCTGTGTAGGGGCGGCATGTATTTTGACAGTACCCAAAATAAGAAGGGCAAAGCTTATGCCTAATAAACAAAGGCGCCGAGTGAAAAAAGAAAGCGAGAAAGCGCTAAATCCTACCAAAAGTGAACTCCGAACTGCCGACATGCATTTACTACACTGTAATGCAGTTAGCGTCTTAATTCCAATAATCACGTGACGGCTTAAATTACCAAAATGTAAGCGACATCAATATATTGAGTGCTAGCTTGAACGTTAGTTACCAAAGCTTCCGGCTGGACCCGGATACACTACAACGCTTTCCACGCCATCGTTGTTCACGCTAGCTACGCCAAAGAAATAATTGTCGATAACCACGTTCTCAAGCGTCGCTTCGGTTACATTTCCTACATATTTACTGTATTCCCATTGCGGTGCATCGGTATGACGCCAATACACTTTGTAACCTTTAAGCTGCGGGTTTTGTTCAGCATCCAGAGCATCCCACTTTAACGTTGTGGAAGGTTGAACAGCACCAGCAATTTCTACATTAGCGGGTGGGTTTGGCGCCCACGCCATGGCGGCTAGTGAGACAGCATTCAGGCCAGTAAGCTTTGCTGCATAATCAAAGTCGACGCCATCCAACGTGTCTCCGTATGCTATGCCATCTTCTACGCGCAGATCCTGATGCTGACGAGTGTAATTTTCGTTAGTTTCCATAATACGAATACCCGGGTAGCCCAAGTCATTGAACGGACGATGATGGCCGCCACGACCAAAGCGGTCTAAGCGATAAATCACCATAGTGTCTAAGTTCTCAATATACTGATCGGCAATTTTATCAATATAGCGGGCAAGGTTTCGGCTTGGTGAGTCGACCTCACCACCAGTGAAACGACGCATACGAGCTTCATCATCTGTTTCTGTTACGCGAGTTCCTTCTGCAAACAAACGGGCGGTGGTGTTATTAATTACACCGTTTACCCCTTCGATATTGCCAATCATATCGTTGTTCAGCACGGCTTTAATTCGCCAGCCATCCTTCTTGGCTTGGTTTGCCATAATACGTCCGCCGAAAAGACCCTGCTCTTCGCCAGATAGCGCGGCATAAACAATACTGCCGTTAAATTTATATTTTGATAATACTCGTGCTGCTTCAAGGGTACCGGCAACACCAGAAGCGTTGTCGTTTGCCCCCGGTGAATCAGAGGTGAAGTCCATTACATCAGACACCCGTGAATCGATGTCACCCGACATGATCACGTAACGGTCTGGATCGGTAGTACCGCGTTGTATCGCGATAACGCTAACCACTTCTACTGGGTCGGGAATACGTTTTTCACCGCTAATTACCTCTGACTGATAATACACCTCTAAACAGCCACCGCACTCGGCTGAAATTTTATCAAATTCAGATTTTATCCAGCGCCGCGCAGCACCAATACCGCGGGTATCGGACTCGGTTTCAGAAAGGGTATGGCGTGTACCAAAGTTCACTAGCGTAGTAATGTCTTTTTCAATATTTTCGGCGGAGACATTTTTAGCAATATCGTAAAGTGCTTGCTGCTGCTCGGTATCAGCAAAAGCTGTACTAGATAATGTTAGCGCTATTGCGGGAGCAATTTTGCGTAATATAAGGTTTGTAAGATAACAGGGCTGTAATTTATTCATTGTTTTCTCCATGTTCTGCAAAGACCATACTGAATACGGTGAAAATGGACAATGAATATCGATGTAATTAACTTTATTTAAGAGGAATACAATATATCGGCACGTAGCACTACATGCCGATATATATTTACAACTTACAAGACCTAAGCCTGTTTAAAAGTCGAAGTAAACAATACCATAGGCGGTAACATCATCATTTTTAAGCGACTCAAGATAATCATTCGTGCTTTGCACATCATAAGCTTCCAATCCTATATAACCCGACGCTGGCTCTTCATCGAAGTTAAAGTTTGCCGACAGGGGAAAATCGACACCTTCAATTTCTAAGTTATCTAAAATAGCAAGAGAACCCTGACTGGGTGTGGTTAGTTGGAAGTAATAAAGAATATTACCGAAAGAATCATTACCAGACAAAGTAACGGTTACAGAGTCCGCTCCCACTGCAGACAGGTCGTAACTATCATCATTAAAGAATGTTAAAACTTGTTGAGAAAATAAGTCGTAAGACATCAATGATAAGTCCAATGACTCAGTGTGGGTTGATGGTAGTGTTACCTGAGCCCCCGTATAAATGGAAACTTGTACATCTGTGCCTTCGGAGCTGAAGCTGTCGAACTCGAAATTGTAAGCATCGATATAGGTTTCAGGTGTGTCAAAGATTGGAACTGAAGGTGAAAGTTCCGCAGTCTCCCAAACTCGTACATTATCAGCATAATGTAGCCAGCCATCTTTTAGGCCGCGCAGTGAAACATACAGGCTTGAGTTACTGTTAACGTTATTATTGAGCACCGAAAAAGGTACTTTTCTTACAAGCTCTGCATTACTTACTACATTTGTTTCATCAAAACTGTAGTCACTAAGAACAGCAGTGTAATAGGTTTCAACAGGATATTCTTGTGCACTGGTCAGCGTGAGGGCAATGTCTGGCCACTCGCCGCCAATAGGCCGACAAACATTAGCTTCAGCCAACCAGTCTGTGTCATTGACATCGAAAATATTAGACGATGTTGTGGTAGAGAAAACGACGCTGGCCATAGGCGAGGCAACAGGAACTTGACTAATATCGAATGTTACGTTGTTACATTCGCACGTGTCTTCATTGGCGAAGCCTTCAGCGATAATGCGTGTGTTTTTTATTTTATCGGCGGTAATGTCTACGTAGGTATGTACGCGAGGATAGGGAGTTTCTCCCCAATAACCTACACTTAGCATTGTGTACGTTGCTACACCGGCATAATCGATAGCGATATTTCCGTCATCATCAGCTTCATAGACAGCAGCTACTGCACCGCTGTTGTCATGACGAACGACCATAGCATCAGTTTGAGGCGTTATCTCACCGCATGAACTAAAGTAATCTGCAGTAACCACATGCTCATAGTTTGAAGTAGGCGGTGTACTTCCGTTGTCGTTAGTAGGAGGTTGAGAGGAGCTACCACCGCCACATCCGGCAATAGCGGCCGCTAGGCCTGTTATTAGCAGTTGTTTGTTGTACTTCATATATTTTGCTGAAAGGCATAATAGTAGGCTGACGCATGTCTAAACAGCGCGGAGTGCCGAAATCAAACTGGTTACCCTACCAATGCTTCCAATTCCTTTTGTTTTACTATTTGATTTGTTAGTTGAGTTTTGATGTTAGCAGCTTTTTAGAAGTGAAAATAGTTGGTGTTTATCAGATTTAATTTGTGTAAGAAGATAAGGTTTGTGTACGAAATGCCATGTTGACCATATGTAGTTTTGTATGGTCAACATGACGGGCTAGAGGTAGATTTAATGCTCACGACATGAGCATGCTTTGCTACTACTTACCTTGCACAGTTAAATAAATGCAAACGCGTCGCCAAACAGGTTCTCAACTTTCAAGCCGCGTTGAGTAAAATCGTCGCGTACGACTTTGGCCATTTCAAAGCGACCTGCAACGTACACCTGAATATTGGCAAAGTCAGCATGATCTGCCATTACTGCATGATGCACCCAGCCAGTTCTGCCTTTCCAATCGTCGCAAGCAAACTCGACAACCGGCACAAAAGTGAAGTGGTCGTTAGCTTCAGCGAGCTCAGTTAGCTTGTCGGCTAAATACAAGTCAGCCGCATGCTTACCACCCCAGTAGAGCGTAACTGGCGTCTTGTCGCCGCTATTAAGGTGCTCTTGCAGAATTGAATAGGTATACGAGAAGCCCGTACCACCTGCAATAAGTACCATAGGCAGGCCATTACTTTGCAAAAAGGCATTGCCCTTACCTACGTTTACGATAATTTCGCCATCCGCACGCATTCGCTCTAGCACTTCACCGGCGTAGCTGTTGCCAGGCTCTGCGCCAATGTGTAATTCAATGCGGCCATTATCAAACGCGGCATTGGCAATAGAAAATGGACGCATATCTTTTTCGCCCATTACCACCATAGCGTACTGACCCGCTTTAAACTCAACAGGGGTTTCAGGCTTTAATTCAACTTTTTGTACCACTTCGGTTAAAGGCGTGATGCTTGCAACCTTACACTTAATTTCTGACATGTATTCTCTTCTAACCTTCTTGCTTAGCGTGTCGCCTTTTCATGCGCTTAAAGAAAAGCACATGCTTTAATACAAAATAAATAGCGCTAGTATTTGTCGCTACATAATACCAAGACTGTCCCAAATATCATCAACGCGTTTTTTAACGTCTTCGTCCATCACAATAGGTACGCCCCATTCTCGGTCGGTTTCACCAGGCATCTTATTGGTGGCGTCCATTCCCATTTTAGAGCCGAGCCCTGAAACGGGTGACGCAAAATCCAGATAATCGATAGGTGTATTTTCTATCATTACCGTGTCGCGGGCTGGGTCCATGCGAGTTGTGATGGCCCAAATAACATCGTTCCAGTCGCGTGCATTAACGTCGTCATCGCACACTATCACAAATTTGGTGTACATGAACTGACGTAAGAACGACCATACCCCCATCATGACGCGCTTGGCGTGACCGGGGTATTGTTTCTTCATGGTAACCACCGCCATACGATAAGAGCACCCTTCAGGCGGTAAGTAGAAGTCGACAATTTCAGGGAACTGCTTTTGCAAAATAGGTACAAACACTTCGTTTAGCGCAACACCTAAAATAGCAGGCTCATCTGGTGGACGGCCCGTGTAGGTCGAATGATAGATTGGATCTTTGCGATGGGTTATATGCGTAACGGTAAATACAGGGAAGTCATCCACTTCATTGTAGTAACCGGTGTGATCGCCATAAGGGCCTTCAGGTGCAGTTTCATCCTGAGCAATATAGCCCTCAAGTACAATCTCAGCACTGGCAGGTACTTGTAAGTCGTTACTAATAGACTTAACCACTTCGGTTTTATCGCCGCGAAGTAAGCCTGCAAAAGCATATTCAGAAAGAGTGTCTGGAACAGGAGTAACCGCGCCTAAAATGGTAGCGGGGTCTGCGCCCAATGCCACAGATACAGGGTAAGGTTCGCCCGGATGGGTTTGACACCACTCACGGAAATCAAGTGCGCCACCACGGTGTGACAGCCAGCGCATAATAAGTTTGTTTTTGCCGATAACCTGCTGACGGTAAATGCCCAAATTCTGACGCTTCTTATGCGGCCCTTTAGTAACACTTAAACCCCATGTTACCAAAGGCGCAGCGTCACCCGGCCAACAGCGCTGTACCGGAATTTTAGATAAGTCTACATCGTCACCGGTAAGCACCACTTCCTGACAAGGGGCTTTCTTAAGTACTTTGGCAGGCATATTAAGCACTTGCTTAAATACTGGAAGTTTCTCCCAAAGATCTTTTAGCCCTTTTGGGGGCTCTGGCTCTTTTAAGTAAGCCAGTAGCTTACCTACTTCGCGAAGTGCTTCAACAGACTCTTGACCCATGCCCATAGCTACGCGCTCTGGGGTACCAAACAAGTTAGCCAATACGGGCATGTCGTGGTTTTTAGGGTTTTCAAATAACAGCGCAGGGCCGCCGGCACGCAACGTCCTGTCGGCAATTTCTGTCATTTCAAGGTCGGTATCAATGGGCTGGGTAATGCGTACCAATTCACCTTTAGCTTCTAGCTGGCGAATAAAGTCGCGTAAATCTTTGTACTTCATCAGTGCAGGTGTATCCACAAACTCAATTTATGGCAAGAATATACTATTTAGCGCCAAAGTCCGATCAGTAAGCGCCGTGTTTACACGATTAAACGTTTTACAGATAAATTACGCTTTACAGAGGTGCCATTTGGGTGTGATATAAGAAAGCGTTAACAATATTAATAAATCTAGGGCGAATAGCGCGTTGGTGTTTGCACTTCGATATACGCGCTTTGGTATAGCTTTTAGGCTTTAGCACTTTTACATTAAGTGTTTGGGTGTAAAATTCTTTACCAAAGTTCGATGGGACAGAGCTTTCAACTGGCACCGTGCTAAAACCCTAATAACCCTTTTGCCTAAGGTGGTTACATGAGTTCATTCGATCAGGACATGCTAGACGAATTAAATTTGTTACTGAAGTTTCCAACAGACAGTCTACTTCAAGGTCTGAAAATTCATCACGATGCAAGCCAAAGCATGGTGAACGCAGCATCCAGGCTGTATTCTAAAGGCCTAATCACTTTGCCTGACGGCGGTTACCTTACTGATTTAGGTATTGACCTTGCTGACCACGCCCGCCATATCCAATCGGCCATGTGCCCACGAAAAAGTAGCCATTAACCGCAAGGTATAATAGTAAAGTGGCGTGCTAGTAACGATGTTAAGGTTTTGAAAAACTGCCATTTCCTTAGCACGCTCGCGCTTCATTTCGTAAAGATAGGCGTGTCTTAGTTAAGATAATCTATAATTAGTCGATACCTTAACTAAGACACTGCAATCAACACATACTCTTTTGCTATGAAACGTATTCTAACCACAGCCTTACTTATGTGCGCTTCTGTCACTGGCATTTCCGTTCATGCTTTTGAAGGGGAAACCATCGAAGAGCTTCGCGCAGTTCAGCTTTACAGCCAAGACGCTTTAATCGACATGATTAATGCTAATACGCATTTAGATAAAGTCGTGGCTGACCGATGCCAGTTAGTACAAGACATTGAAGCACGTGCGAACGTGCTTAAAGTGCCGGCCTACCAATTTTTATGGGGGGATATGCTGGCATGGGGTGTTTGTGTAGATGCTGAACCTGCCCGTGGTATTGGCTATATGGAAGATGCTGCGAATCAAGGTTTGCCTGCAGCACTTGAGCAGCTTGGACGTTATTACGCAAAAGGCACACTGGTACAGCAAGATAAATCTCGTGCAGTTGTTTACTTACGAGAAGCCGCCGCGCTTAAAAACCTGAAAGCGCAAATTCATTTAGTTGAGTTGTTTTTGGAAGGTTATGGAAGCCCATACGACTACGAGGATGCTTACCACTGGCTTTATAACTCGGTAACCAACGATAAAAAACAGCATCAGCAAATTTCGTCTTATTTGGCTCGATTAGAGAAACTGATGCACCCAAAAGCCGTGCGCGAGGCAAAACGTCCTCTAGATAGTTAAAAGCCACAAGCGGCTACTTGGTAACGAAAGTTAGCAGGCGAACAAAAGCTACAGGAACGAAAGGCTGAAATATCAAAGGCCAGCTTAGGCAATAACCCAGCTATGGTTTTAGCGCATTTATGGCCTTACAGGGGCTTAACGCTTTCTCCAGCCAGTAAGCATGGGCCGAATTAGTTGAATATTACCTAAATATTGCACAATTAACACAGCAGCGATATGCACTATCACACAGCCATACAGCACATCAGCCATAATACTGTGGGTCCATTCCAGCGTACTGTTACCAAACATTGCGTCTATCTCTTCCATCATAAAACCGGTAACACCCAACCCAAGTAAAAGAGCAATTACCGCCATTACCATCAGCCAGCCGAAAGGGTTGTGGCCATGGCTAGTTGGCACTTGCCTATGTTTTAAGTGTTGAATATGTTCTGAAAAGGCCTGCTTATTTAGTGCAATGTTGGAAAAGCTCGCGTATTGCGTGCTCGCCCGTTTGTGAGTAATGCTTTTGGTTGAATAAAAGCCCCAAGCAACGCGAATGGATATTAGTAGTGTGGCGGTATAGCCCGCTATTTCGTGATAAAGGCGGCCCGGCTCTACAATAAAGTAGTTGGTAGTGAAAGCAGCAACAATTCCCCAGTGGCACACGCGCACTACCCAATCCCATATATAAACATCTGATGGCGTGTCTTTAGCTTTAAACATTACGTGACTTTCTCAAGGTTAAATAAAAACGCTGCAATAGTTTGCAGCGTTTTTATTAAGTATTAAAGCAAGCGTACGATGTACCGATTGCTTAAACGAGCTTAATGCATTTCTTTCTTAACAATGCTGCCATCAACAGGGTTAAAGTAAATCTCTACTTTGTTCTCTTCCTTATCGAAGCCGTAAATTTCGTAGCAGTTGCCGTCAGTTACTTTAAACTCATTAATTTTGTAGCCTTGCGCTAACAGCTGAGCTTGAAATGCATCTTGGTTTTGCCATTCCGCTTCCGGTGCAGTGGTACATTGAGTAGTACCGTGCTCAGCGCTACAAGCACTCAATAAGGTTGCAGCGCCAATAGCAGTAGCCATCATTAGTTTTTTCATTGCAGTCTCCATTTCGCTTTTTAACTAAACGTTTCTTCTTTCCACCTTGTTTGATTGTACTTATTTTGTTCTTTTGTGCATAGAGATTGTGTCTTGAATACAGTCTTACACCTCTAATGCATGACCTTTGATAGCTACAATCATTACATTTGGTTCAACAGCTTCCGCAGTTCTACAAAAACTGCCTCCAGTTTCGCAAAACACAGATTACGGATTTTTTTCTTGCTAGAAAGTGCGTTAACCAAAATCTTAGCTATGCCTTAATCTCAAAGCTATGGGTGTTAACGACTTTTCCTGCCTTGGTTAAAATTGCATCCACATAGTGCCAAGTGGCTATTGCGCTGTCTTCGCTAACGCTCAATGTCATAAAGCCCCTCTGGTGAAGATTACAGTACTGCAAGTCTTCTATAAGAAGCGGGAGGTCGTCTGCAAGGGTTTTAGCTTTTTCATCCCCCATGCTTAGGTAATGTTCCATACCGGGTGACGTCACGCCTGGTGTGGCAAGTTCAACCCCTACCTCTGTACCATCATTAAGGGTTAATTTATTGTGCCAAGCGTTATGTGTATCACCTGCAAGAGCAATAACTGGCTTGCCGATGGACTTAAGCTGCATCAGCACCTGTTCCCGCTCTACAGGGTAGCCATCCCACGCGTCTAAGTTATAAGGCATTACGGTATTGATAAGTGCAAGCTCTTGTTCACTGAGTGCGCCACCTTGCATTTGTTTGCGCTTAATATTCGCAAGTTTGCGTACGTGGGCAGGTATTGCTTTGCGTTCAACGCCGTTAAAGATCGATACAGGGAAAAGCATGCGGCCTATTAATAGCTGTTGCCCTAACACCTGCCATTTAGCCTGGCTTTGCTGCATAGACGAATGGAGCCAGTTGCGTTGGGTTTCACCGAGTAAACCGCGGTTCGGATTGCCGATGTCTTTCATAAAGCGTGCTTGGTCAAAAGCTTTAGTTTCAGCATCGCGATAGTTAGCGTATTCAAGCTGTTTGTCGCGGGCAAGAACGCGGGTGTCGAGCATGTATAAATCAAGAAGCTTACCAAAGGTAAACTGGCGATAAATTTCTAAGCGTTCGGTGCCAAAAGGTGGGCGAATGGGTAGCCACTCATAATAAGCTTGCACTGCCGCAGCCCGACGGGCATAAAAATCTCCTTCATCCGCTTGGTGATTCTCAGCGCCATCTTTATAGGTGTCGTTAGTAATCTCATGATCATCCCAAACAACTATAAAGGGCTTACGTTGGTGTAGTGCAAGTAAACCTTCATCCGTTCGGTATAGCGCATAGCGATTGCGATAGTCGGTTAGCGTATACAGCTCGGTGTCGTTATCGGGGGCATAGGTTCTTCCAATTTCCTTGGCGTGCTCAGTAGCGTAACCCTCTCCATCGTATTCATATATGTAGTCACCAAGGTGCAATACATAATCGATGTTGTCATCTTTCGCTGCCTCCATATAAGGTGTGAAGAAACCCGCAGGGTAGTTTGAGCAGGAAAATACGCCGAACGTGACGTTAGACACATCAGCTTTAGGCAGCGTACGGGTTTCACCCACAGGGCTTGTGTTATTAGCGCTTTTGAAGCGGTAATAATAACGACGAGCAGGGCTAAGACCCGTTACGTCCACTTTTACGGTAAAATCATGGATTGCTTTGGCTTCAACAATACCGCTACTTATTACATTGGCAAAATCCGCATCGCTTGCCATTTCCCATAAAATATCGGCCTTAGCTAAACCTGATTTTGAGCCCGAGCCTGGGCCCAAATTTGCTGTGGGCACGGCGCGCGTCCAAATAATCACAGCGTCTTTTAATGGGTCGCCACTGGCCACACCATGAGTAAAAGTGGCATCCGTTTGTGGTTGGTTATTTGCCGAAGAGTTAACAGTACAGCCTGCTAGCCCTGTAGACACTGCCACGCTCGCGCCTGCGAATGACGACAGCTTTATAAACGATCTTCTATCCATATGCCTGCTCTTTATAAAGTTCGTAAGGTGATTCGTTATGTGGTTGTTTTGTTGAACGCACATGCAACAAAAACGAAAACCCATTTTTATACTGAGTGTTTGTGACATACAGATGTCAGGTTGAGATTCCGTAATAACAGTCAATGTTTTACCGCAAATACTGTTATACTGTGCAGCAAATAACCACATGAACCAAATATGGTTTGTGTGTCTAAACAATCATATTTATGTTTCCTACAGCGCTTTGAAGAACTAAGCCACAAATGAAAACACGTTGAACAAAATACGAAAGGTAAATTTAAAATACATGAGTGATGATCCGCATTATCAGCGCGAGAAAGAGAAGTACGAAAATCCGGTAGCCAGCCGCGAATATTTGATGAGCTTATTAAAAGAACACGACAAGCCGTTGTCGTTTCTTGATATCTGCAACTTGGTGAACGCCTTCGACGAAGAAGCGCGAATTGGAATTCAGCGCCGACTGCGTGCTATGGAGCGCGAAGGGCAGGTGCAATTCACCAAACAGAAAAAATACATACTTCAAAACCGTGAAGAGCTCATTAAAGGCCGAATTATTGGTCACCGTGACGGTTACGGCTTCTTGCGTCCTGAAGACAAAAGCGGTGACTTATTTATCAGTGCAGGGCAAATGAATCTGTTTCTTCACGACGATGTGGTAGAAGCGCGTATCAGTGGTACCGATCGCCGAGGAAGAAAAGAAGCATTTGTGACGCAAGTCATTGAGCCTCGCAGCGAGCCTATTGTTGGACGCTACTTTGTTGAACAAGGTTTTGGCATGGTCGTGCCAGATGACAGCCGCTTGCAGCACGAAATTGTCATTCCACCAGAAAGTACGCACGGTGCCCGAATGGGGCAGGTGGTCGTGGTAGAGCTTACCCAGCGTCCGCGCCGTAAAATGAGCCCGGTGGGTAAAATTGTTGAAGTACTTGGCGAGCATATGGCGCCAGGTATGGAAATAGAAATGGCGCTTCGTACGTTTGATATTCCACATCAGTGGCCTAAAGGCGTAACCAAGCAAGTGGAAAAGCTAACGGATCAAGTGCCCGAAGAAGCCAAAGAGGGACGCATAGACTTGCGCCAGCTTCCGCTTGTTACCATTGATGGTGAAGACGCCCGCGACTTCGACGACGCGGTATATTGCGAACCGCTCGACGATGGTGGCTGGCAGCTATGGGTAGCTATTGCCGATGTAAGTCACTATGTAAGAACAGGCTCAGCTCTTGATGATGAAGCGCAGCAGCGCGGTAACTCGGTCTATTTCCCTGACCAAGTAATTCCTATGTTGCCAGAAGTACTGTCAAACGGCTTGTGTTCATTAAACCCTGAAGTCGACCGCCTATGTATGGTGTGTGAAATGACCATCAGTGCAAATGGTAAACTAGAAGAATTCCAGTTTTACGAAGCAGTCATGAACTCACACGCCCGTTTAACCTACACTAAAGTGTGGAATATTCTGCAGGGCGATAAAGAACTTCATCAGCGTTACGAGCCTCATGTACCTCATTTACGCAATCTTCACGACTTGTACCGCGCGCTTAAAAAAGCCCGTGCCAAGCGCGGAGCCATTGAGTTTGAAACCCAAGAAGTGAAGTTCGTATTCAACGCCCAGCGCAAGATTGAAAATATTGTGCCGTTGGTGCGTAACGACGCACACAAGCTTATTGAAGAGTGCATGATCATGGCAAACGTAAGTGCGGCTCTTATGCTTGAAAAGCATGAAGCGCCAGCGCTGTATCGTGTGCACGACAAACCAGACGCCGACAGGCTGACTGCATTTACCAGCTACTTGAGTGAAATTGGTATTCCTCATCGCATTGTTGAAGATGCCGAGCCTGCCGCGTTTACCGATGTGGTGCTTAAAACTCGCGGTCGAGTAGACGAAGAACTTATTCAAACCATGTTGCTGCGCTCCATGAAACAGGCGGTGTACGATGGTGACAATGTAGGTCACTTTGGTTTGGCGCTAGAAGCCTATGCGCACTTCACGTCACCGATACGTCGTTACCCAGACTTAGTGGTGCACCGTGCACTGAAAGGCATTATTGCTAAGCAGCAAGGCAAAAAAGCGGTAAGTGGCGCGAAAAATTACACCGCTGAAGAAATTGAACAGTTAGGCGAACAGTGTTCTATGACAGAACGTCGCGCGGACGATGCAACCCGTGACGTGGCCGATTGGCTTAAGTGTGAGTTTATGCTCGACCACGTCGGCGACACCTTTGAAGGTGTAGTCAGCTCGGTGACAAACTTTGGTTTATTTATACGTCTTACCGAATACCACATCGACGGTTTAGTGCATATAACATCCCTAGATGATGACTATTATCACTATGACGACGTTAAACAAGCGTTGGTCGGTGAGTCGGGTCATCGCCAGTTTAGGCTTGGCGATACGGTAGAAGTGACTGTAGCGGCAGTAAACCTGGATGAAAGAAAGATTGATTTATTACTCGATAAGTCTATGCTGCGCGGCACTAAGGGTAAGAAGGTAAAGGTGAGGTCTGCCAAAAAGGCTTCAGATAAACCTACTCGTTTTGATAACAAACCAAGCACAGGTAAAGGCTCGCGTTCTGACAAGAAAGGGAGCAAAGGTAAAGGCGGCTCAAGCTCGTCTAGTCGTAGCGGTGGAAAATCGTCAAGTCGCGGCAGCGCAAAAGGCGGTAGCAGCGGCAAAACACTGTCATTGAATAAAAGAGGTAAGCGTTAAATGGCGCAGCAAGAATGGTTATACGGTTTACATGCCATGCAGTCGGTACTTGAAAAAGAGCCCGAGCGTGTAATGGAAGTGTTAGTGTTAAAAGGTCGCAATGACGAGCGCTTAACTAACATTGTTAACCAAGCCCGTCGTTTCGGTATTTCAGTTCAGTTTTGTCAGCGCAAGGCGCTAGATGACAAAGTGAACGGCGAGCAACACCAAGGCGTGGTAGCAAGAGCAAAACCCGCACGCGTGCTAGATGAAGCTGATTTGGACAAAATTTTAGGAAGCGAAGCGCAGCCTTTAATTTTGGTATTAGACGGTGTAACCGACCCGCATAATCTAGGTGCGTGTTTGCGTACTGCCGATGGAGCAGGGGTGCACGCGGTAGTAGTACCGAAGGATAAATCAGCAAGCTTGAACGGAACCGTAAGAAAGGTTGCCTGTGGCGCAGCTGAAGTGGTTCCACTTATTCAAATCACTAACCTGGCCAGAACCTTGAAGCACCTTCAAGACAAAGGGCTATGGATTGTAGGCACCGCGGGTGAAACCGACAAAACCCTTTACGATGTAGACCTGAAAGGCCCAACTGCATTAGTAATGGGGGCTGAAGGTAAAGGCATGCGTAGGCTTACTAAAGAAACGTGTGATGAGTTGGTGAAGCTTCCTATGGCCGGCAGCGTGACAAGTTTGAACGTGTCGGTAGCTACGGGTGTTTGCTTATACGAGATTGTGAGACAACGAAGTTTGTAATTTCACATTGTTAGGGTTGATGCGCTAAGCGTTTAAACCGTAATTAGTTTTTAAAAAAGCGCGTGCTATTTAGTACGCGCTTTTTTATTTTTAAGCATTGCTATAAAGCGCTTAATATTTTGTTACATTTGAATTTGTAAAATTAATGTTAATTATAGTTTTTTATTCCTACCATGAATTGGCTCATAGCATACATTGTGCGCGGCTTTCGTAAGTTGTGTTGTTTTTTTGTGCATTTTTAAAGGTATTAAAAATGCTCACCAGGGTTAAGGCAATATACTCAACTGCCTGATTCGCCGCCTAATATGAGCTTTGTAGATAATTTGGTAATACCATTTGTCTATATACCTGACAAACGGGTAGGTCGTTGCAACGCAGTTGCGTCGGTTGTCATGGATGAGCTTTTCGTATGAGGTAATGGTTATACCTGTATGTCACTTAATAACAAATAGCTTCAAAAGCACGGAATAAAACAGTGCTGAAGTTAATAAGACAGATAAAACAGGAAATAAATTTTGAACTCAAAATTAAATAAGAAACACACATGTCTAACAGCAGCTGCTCTAGCTGTATCACTTGGCTTAATGGGTAATTCTGCAATGGCAGCGGGCGAAGGCCTGGTAAAAGTTGAAGAAAAGCCTCAAACCCTTAAACAAGCACTAGGTAAGCGATTGACTGTCGATCGTCTTGTTACTGCTGACCAAGAGCGTTATATCATCAAATTTAAAGATGAAATGACCACTGAAACGGTTGAAGTGAGTGCATTGAAAGGGAAAGGTCAAATCGCAAGTGCTAACTCAAAAGGTAAAAAGCCTTTCGATATCGCATCTGCTAAATCTGAAGTTATTAAAGCCGGCGGTGCAATCAAGAAAGAGCTTAAAAAGCACAAAATGGTTGCGGCTACCATGAGTAAGTCTGCACTAAACAAACTTCGCAAAAACCCTAACGTAGAAAGCATCGAGGTGGATGTTCGTCGTAAGCCTATGGCGCAAACTACACCTTACGGTTACACCATGGTTCAGGCGAATCAGTTTGCACAGTCAGATACCACGGCTCGCAAAGTATGTATCATTGATACTGGTTACAACCTAGGTCACCCAGATCTGCCTGGCACAAACGACGGCGTTACCGGTCAAGCGAACAACAGCGCTGTGGGTAACTGGTATAACGATGGTAACGGCCACGGTACTCACGTAGCGGGTACTATCGCGGCATACGATAACAACGAAGGGGTTGTTGGTGTATATCCTGGCGTGAACATGCATATCGTTAAAATCTTCAACGACAGCGGCCAGTGGACTTATGCGTCTGACCTTATCGATGCTATCACACAGTGTCAGGACGCCGGTTCAAACGTAGTTAACATGAGCTTAGGTGGCGGCAGTTCATCTACCACCGAGCGTAATGCAATGCAAAGCTTCACTGATGCAGGCATGTTGTTAGTTGCGGCGGCTGGTAACGACGGTAACAGCGCAAAATCTTACCCAGCTTCATACGATGCGGTAATGTCGGTAGCAGCGGTAGATTCAAGCGAAAACCGTGCAAGCTACAGCCAGTACAACGATCAAGTTGAAATTGCGGCGCCAGGTAGTGCAGTTCAGTCTACTTATCCTACTAACACCTATGCATCGCTAAGCGGTACCTCAATGGCTACTCCGCACGTTGCTGGTGGTGCAGCGCTGGTATGGAGCTACTTCCCGCAGTGTTCAAATAACCAAATTCGTAGTGCACTTAACGCAACGGCTAAAGATAAAGGTAGTGCAGGTCGCGATAACTTCTATGGTTACGGTTTAATGCAGCTGGCTGATGCTTACAACTACCTTAACACCAACGGATGTGCCGGTGGTGGCACTGGTGGCGGTGGCGGTTCTGAGCCTGGCGTAGAGCCAGTATCAGGTCAGCTAACTGGTCTTTCAGGTTCTCGTGGTAGCTGGGATCGTTACACATGGACTATCCCAGAGGGCGTAACGCAAATGACCATCAGTACTGCGGGTGGCTCAGGCGATGCGGACCTTTATGTGAAGTTTGGATCTCAACCTCAGACTAATAGCTACGATTGTCGCCCTTATCAAAATGGCAACAACGAAGTATGTACATTTGACGCGCCAGCGGCAGGTACGTGGCACATTGGTATTCGTGCATATTCGACCTACAGCGGTGTGACATTGTCTTATTCGTATGAATAAGTTGTCCCGTCTTTAGACATTGTTAAAGCCTGCTTGTGCAGGCTTTTTTTATTTCCGTGACCCGTCCTAGATAACGTTGCACGTTTCAAACTCATTTTGGAGAGTGTAATGCAATCAACAAGTAAACGTACTCCCACGTGATTATGCCTACCGCACAGCAGCAATTTATACCCGCTGCGTTTCTTCCCTTGAATGTCAATTTTCTATAAAGAAAGGTCAGCTTTGCAAAGATGGCGTAAAGCCCTGAACTAAGCGCTATTCACGTAGCCATATCGCTGTATTGTGCGTGCCAAGACAGCACACTGTACATGTGCCTAATAGCTTAAGTGCAGGCTTTATCCAACTAAAAACAACGTCAAAGGACATTCAATTTATGCAATTGACCTCTCAATCTTTGCTTAACAGAACAGGATTTCGAGCAATAGTAATAGGGCTTATTGCACTGCTTGGGCTCACCGCATGTGGTGGTTCAGACAGCAGTAGCTCAGACTATTCATATGCTTACATACAGTTTTACAACGCTTCACCTAACGGGGCCAACGTAGAAATGCGCGAAGTTGATGGCGATAGCTTTGGCTCTGCCCAATTCGGCGATACAACATCAATGTACTCTATGGAGGATGGTGATCTAGAGCTTGAGTTCATACGCACTGATTCAGACGACCAAGAAGTATTAATAGACGAAATTAGCGTTAACTTACGAGATGGCTATAAAACCATAGTGGTTATGAGTGGGGACTTTAGTAACCCTGTATTTACCACCTATTCGTATCAGCGCGAAACCATGGAAGATCACTTTCGGTTATTCGCTTTGTCAGTAGCGGTAGATGAGTCGTCTTATGATTTCTACATGAGTGAGTCTGGCGACCCGTTTGAAGCTGCTAATTTTCTCGGCACGGTTACAACGGGAGACATGATTGAATTTGATTACTGGGACGCGGATGACGACAGCGACTATTTCGATGAAGGTGAGTACACGATTTACCTAACCGAACCTGGAAGTGACGAAGTTGTGTTCGAGTCACAAACTATCGATTTTGTGTACGAAACTGAATACTTGATGACACTTCGTGACGTAAGTGGGGCAATCCAAGATGGGCTGGTGGTAGACACAATCTTAAACTCCTCTTCAGTAACGGCGCTTACCGATGTGGAAGCTGATTCTCAATATCGTATTTATAACTCAACCAACCTTGACGCAGAACTTCAGGTTACTTTTGGCGGAAATACTAACGAAGAAGACGTAAGTTTTACCCTCGCTGCCGGTGAATTATCGCAATTCAGCACTATCCGCTATGGCGATTACCGAGTGACAGTAACGGATCCATCCGGAACAGTTACGTCACTAAACAACAAGCTAATTACGCTTAATCAGGGCGAGAGTAAAGCTATTCTCATATACAACACCAACAATAAACTTGGTGCAGCGACCTTCGTGGAAAGCGGTTTACCTCAGGCCTACGATAAAACGGTTAACTTCATTAACCTGGTTAGTGATTTTGATGATGTGGACTTCTATTTAGTTAGAAATGACGAAACTATCGATACTGCAGAGTACGATGTGCAGAACCTAGAATTTGCTGAAAGTACCAGTGAAGTATTGCCTTCGGATTACTATGAAGTGATAGCCGTATACGAAGATGACAACGAAGAACAAGTGCTACTTGATAGAACGGCGTTATTCGGTTTCACAGAGGAAGAAAACTACATAGTTACGGTTGAACCAGCAGATACGCCAACAGGTTATGAAATTAATGTGCTTTATTAATCGCTTAGTCTATTTATTAGACTAATTGATAAGAGTGAAAACTTCCATCTGCGAATATTTCACTTAAGTTTAAAAGGTCAACGTTAATAACGTTGGCCTTTTTACTTGCTGTCCGGGAGGGCGAAAATCCTCATGAGTATCATTAAAGATCTACAAACCATATCAAATGATAAAGCACTTTCATTTGATAAAAAGCTCGAGAGCTTGCTAAGCATAGGCACGGAGATACTCGGGTTGGAAACAGGGATTGTAAGTAATGTTCAGGGCGATAGTTACCGTGTTCTTAGTGTCGTTACGCCTGAAAATGACATATCACTAGCAGCCACATTTGCACTGCCCGATACCTATTGTGCAGATGTCGTTAAAAATGATGCTGTGGTGGCGTATCACAACATAAACACGTCACCGGGGGCGTCCCATCCATGCTTTGAAAAATATACGTTGAAAAGCTACCTCGCTTCCCCAGTGAGAGTGCATGGCGAATTCTTCGGAACAGTCAACTTCTCATCTCTCAAGCCACGAGAGGCGCCTTTCACGCCCTTAGAAATGGATTATTTATTGTTGGTCGCTTCCTGGATCGGCAACGAGTTAGAGCGACAACAAGCGATAAATAATCTCAATGCGCAGAAAGCAATTTTAGAAGAAAGAAATTCATTACTGCACCAAGTGACCAATTTAGCTGGAGTGGGTACATGGGAGCTGAATTTAGATACCGGGGCGTTAATTTGGTCGGGTGCCTTAAAGCGCATGTTGCATATGCATGGTGAAAAGGTGGTGAAGCCAGAAGACGTGATTAAATTTATCGTTCATGACGAACAGCGTGCCGCCTATGTAGAACGATTTAATCAAATAATTAAAACGGGTGAAGACTTTTCCTATGAACTGGAAGTACGCACCGATGCAGGAGAAACCCGCTGGTTACAAAGCAGAGCTCATCCCGTGATGGAAAATGACCGTTGCGTCAAGGTCATTGGTGCCACCGTTGATATTACGCAGTTGTACTTAGATAAAGCCGTGTTACAACAGAAAACCGATTTGGCAGAAAGTGCTTTGAAGGCTCGAAGTGAATTTCTCGCCAACATGAGCCATGAAATTCGAACACCTATTCATGGTGTACAAGGTATGCTTGAAGCCCTCATAAGCTCATCGCTAAATTCTACACAACTCGAACATGCAACTATTGCGATGAAAAGCGCAGATTCGTTGCTTAATATCGTTAACGACATCCTCGATTTCTCTAAAATCGATTCTGGAAACATGTCGTTTGAAGAATCGCCCACCAACCTCGCCGACACAATAGAAGAGCAAGTGCCTATGTTCAGTAGGCTGGCTCAAGAAAAAGGTATTGAGCTTTTTGTGAGTACGAGTGGAGTAGAGGGTAAGACATTTATTGCTGACAAATTAAGAATTGGGCAAATTCTTATCAATTTATTAAATAACGCCATTAAATTTACAAAAGAAGGCAAAGTCACAGTTGAGACTAAGTGTACTCGATACGGAAAAGGGCGATACAGAGTTAAATTAATTGTGACAGATTCGGGAATAGGTATCAGCGAGCAACAGCAAAAGCTTATATTTTCCCCTTTTGTTCAAGCCGAAAACTCTACGCAACGAAGATACGGTGGGACAGGCCTAGGTTTGTCTATAGTCAGTCAAATCGTGAAGCATTACGATGGTAAAATTGAGGTGTGTAGCGATTTGGGGGTGGGAGCTCGATTTATCGTTACCCTCATGCTTGACGATGCTAACGCAGGCACAGTAGCTGAAAAAGCTTGTGGCCATAATCCTGTCTATATACCTTCCAAAAAGGAACTAAGCGCGTTTAAGGCACTAATAGTAGAAGATAACGAAATAAATCAGTTGGTCATTAAAGAGCAACTAAAAGAGATAGGCATTAAAGCTGATTTGGCTGAAAACGGCGAAGAGGCAGTAAACAAAGTCAAAAGCGCTTTAAAAGAAAAATCCCCTTATGCGATTATATTAATGGACTGTCATATGCCTGTTATGGACGGGCTGGAGGCGACGCGACATATAAGAGCAATGGGAGAAGAGACTCGCGACGTCCCCATTATAGCGTTAACCGCTAACGCGTTAACTGGTGACAAAGAAAAATGCTTGAAATCGGGCATGGACGACTTCATATCAAAACCTGTTGGTGTAAGTCGGTTGAAAGAATGTATTTATAAGCATTTGAGTAAGCAGCTTGTTAGCAATGAAAATCGCCTAAAAGATCCTGCTTGATAACCTATGACGTGGTTATCAGCCCCGGCTTTTAGTCGGGGCTTTTTTATTGCCCACATAGTTTAAAAATAATTCAATTTACCGCTATCACTTCGAAAAGTTTTCTGTTATTATTTCGCGCCCTTTTTATGGGGGTATGTACATAAAAGCAACGATATCCAGTTGTTTTTTAGCAGCACTAACGACTCGGGAGAGTCTTAATTTAAGAGCGGAGCACTAACATGATCCAAATGCAAACTAACCTGGACGTTGCAGATAACAGCGGCGCTCGCAGGGTTCAGTGTATTAAGGTTCTTGGTGGCTCGCATCGCCGTTATGCAGGTATCGGTGACATCATCAAAGTTACTGTTAAGGAAGCAATTCCTCGCGGTAAAGTTAAAAAAGGTGACGTACTGAACGCAGTGGTGGTGCGTACTAGAAAAGGCGTTCGTCGTGCAGATGGTTCTACCATCCGTTTTGACGGTAACGCGGCTGTTATGCTTAATGCAAACAAGCAACCAATTGGTACGCGTATCTTTGGCCCGGTTACCCGTGAGTTGAGAAGTGAAAACTTCATGAAAATCATCTCATTGGCCCCAGAGGTACTATAAGGAGTCACGATAATGGCTAATAAAATTCGTCGTGATGATGAAGTAGTCGTATTAGCGGGTAAAGACAAAGGCAAACAAGGCAAAGTCCTTAAAGTGCTTATTGCTGATAACCGTGTAATTGTAGAAGGTGTAAATCTTGTCAAGAAGCACACTAAGCCAAACCCACAATTGGGCGTAGCTGGTGGCATCGTTGAGAAAGAAGCTTCTATTCACGTTTCTAATGTTGCGATTGTTAACCCGGCAACGGGCAAAGCAGATCGCGTTGGTTTCCGTTTCGAAGATGAGAAGAAAGTACGTTTCTTCAAGTCTAACGGCGAACTTGTTTAATTATATTGGAGAGTACGATGGCGAAACTGCATGATTTCTATAAAGAAACAGTAGTAGCTGAACTTGCTAAGCAGTTCGGATACAAAAGCGTCATGCAAGTCCCTCGGATTGAAAAAATCACTCTAAACATGGGTTTAGGTGAAGCAGTTGCTGACAAAAAGGTACTTGAGAATGCTCAAGCTGACATGACGGCTATCGCCGGTCAGAAGCCTGTTGTTACAGTTGCTAGAAAATCAGTAGCGGGTTTTAAAATCCGTGAAGGTTATCCGATTGGCTGTAAAGTAACCCTACGCGGCGAGCGTATGTGGGAATTCCTAGAGCGTTTGATTTCAATCGCTATCCCACGTGTTCGCGACTTCCGTGGTTTGAATCCTAAATCATTCGACGGACGTGGTAACTACAGCATGGGCGTGCGTGAGCAAATCATTTTCCCTGAAATCGATTTCGATAAAGTGGATAAGGTTCGCGGTATGGATATCACTATCACTACCAGTGCGAATACAAATGAAGAAGCACGTGCTCTGCTGGACGCGTTTAACTTCCCATTCAAAAAGTAGGGGTGTAGGGTTATGGCAAAAGAATCAATGAAGGCACGTGAAGCTAAGCGTACTAAGCTAGTAGCTAAGTATGCTGAAAAGCGCGCCGCACTTAAAGCGATTATCAGCGATGTTAACGCTTCTGAAGATGAGCGTTGGGACGCTGTTCTGAAGCTACAACAACTGCCACGTGACTCTAGTAAGTCTCGTCAACGTAACCGTTGCCGTGTTACTGGTCGTCCACATGGTTACCTACGCAAATTCGGTCTTAGCCGTATTAAGCTTCGCGAAGCAGCGATGCGCGGTGAAGTCCCTGGCCTTAAGAAAGCCAGCTGGTAAGGAGTAGCTGATAATGAGCATGCAAGATCCTATCGCGGATATGTTTACCCGCATCCGTAACGGCCAGATGGCACAGAAAGTTTCTGTAACTATGCCTTCTTCAAAACTTCGCGTTGCAATCTGTGAAGTATTGAAAGCTGAAGGTTATATTACTGACTTCGCTGCTTCTGGTGACGTTAAGCCTGTTTTAGAAGTTACGCTTAAGTACTTCGAAGGCAAGCAAGTAATTGACACTATCGAACGTGTAAGCCGTCCTGGTCTGCGCATCTATAAGAAAAAAGATGAGCTTCCAAAGGTTATGGGTGGTTTAGGCGTAGCTATCGTGTCGACTTCTAAAGGTGTGATGACTGATCGTGCAGCGCGTAACGCTGGCATGGGCGGTGAGATCATCGGTTATGTAGCATAACGGAGGAGTTGAAATGTCACGTATAGCAAAAGCCCCAGTAGACGTTGTATCAGGTGTAGAAGTTTCTATCTCTGGTCAAGAAGTTACTGTTAAAGGTAGTAAAGGCACTTTGACCCGCGTTTTCAACGACGCTGTAGAAGTTGCACAGGAAGAGAACCAACTTAAAGCACTTCCACGTGAAGGCTTTGTTGACGGTTGGGCACAGGCAGGTACTGCGCGCTCTATCCTTAACGCAATGGTTCAAGGTGTTTCAGAAGGTTTTGAGAAAAAACTTCAGTTGTTAGGTGTTGGTTACCGTGCACAAGCACAAGGTAACAAACTAAACCTTACACTAGGTTTCTCTCACCCTGTAGCATACGAAATGCCTGAAGGCATTACGGTTGAAACTCCTAGCCAAACTGAAATCGTCGTTAAAGGCGCCGATAAGCAGGTGGTTGGTCAGGTTGCGGCGAACATTCGCGGTTACCGTCCACCAGAGCCTTACAAAGGTAAAGGTGTACGTTACGCTGACGAACACGTACGTCGTAAAGAAGCTAAGAAAAAGTAGGTGGGTGATACGATGGATAAGAAAACAGCTCGCATTCGTCGCGCAACTCGCGCACGAGCAAAAATTCGTGAACTGGCCGCGCATCGCTTGGTAGTTAACCGTACACCTCGCCACATCTACGCTCAGCTAATCGCTCCATGCGGTTCTGAAGTGTTGGCAGCGGCTTCAACTGTTGAGAAAGATCTTGCAAAAGGTCTTAAGTCTACAGGTAACGCTGAAGCAGCGACGGTAGTCGGTAAAGCAATCGCAGAGCGCGCTCTTGAGAAAGGCATTAAAACAGTGGCTTTCGATCGCAGTGGTTTCCAATACCACGGTCGCGTTAAAGCATTAGCTGATGCAGCTCGCGAAGCTGGTCTTCAGTTCTAGGAGTTTATAATGGCTAAACAAGACGTTCAAAATGGTGAATTTCTAGAGAAATTGATCGCCGTAAACCGCGTATCTAAAGTGGTTAAAGGTGGTCGTATCTTTAGTTTCACTGCATTGACAGTAGTGGGTGACGGTAACGGTCGCGTTGGTTTTGGTTACGGTAAGGCACGTGAAGTACCTGCTGCAATCCAAAAAGCAATGGAAAAGGCACGTCGCAACATGGTTGACGTAGACCTTAACGGTCACACGTTACAGCACCCGATTAAAGGTCGTCACTCTGGCTCTAAAGTTTACATGCAGCCAGCATCTGAAGGTACCGGTATTATTGCCGGTGGTGCGATGCGTGCAGTACTTGAAGTAGCTGGTGTACAAAACGTACTTTCAAAATGTTACGGCTCTACAAACCCAATCAACGTTGTACGTGCAACAATCAACGCGCTGACAGAAATGAACAGCCCGGCGAAAGTTGCTGCGAAGCGTGGATTGTCTGTAGAAGAAATTTTGGGGTAATCAGACATGGCAACGATTAAAGTAAAGCAAACTAAAAGTGCAATTGGCCGTCTGCCAAAGCACAAAGCTACGCTTAAAGGTTTAGGCCTTCGTAAAATCAACCATGTTCGTGAACTGGAAGATACCCCAGCCGTTCGTGGCATGATCAACCGTGTATATTACATGGTTGAGATAGTGGAGGAGTAAGACATGCGTTTAAATACAATTTCTCCAGCCGAAGGTTCAAAGCCTACTGGTAAGCGTTCTGGTCGTGGTATCGGCTCAGGTCTTGGTAAAACGAGTGGCCACGGTCACAAAGGTCAAAAAAGCCGTTCAGGTGGCCGCGTTAAGCCAGGATTCGAAGGTGGTCAGATGCCTATCCAGCGTCGTCTTCCTAAGTTCGGTTTCACTTCACGCAAGAGCTTTGTTACTGATCAAGTAACTCTTGCTGAAATCGCGAAGGTTGATGGTGATACTGCGTCTCTTGAGACTTTAAAAGCAGCTGGTATCGTTAAGAAAGAAATCCAGTTCGTTAAAGTTGTTAAGAGCGGTGAAGTTTCACGCGCTGTTACAGTAAGCGGGTTAAAGGTTACTAAAGGCGCTAAAGAAGCGATTGAAGCTGCTGGCGGTAAAGTAGAGGAATAAGCTAGATGGCTAAACCAGGATTGGATTCAGGCGCTAAAAGCGGCTTGAGTGAGCTTAAGGCAAGATTGTTGTTCGTACTTGGTGCGATTGTTGTATTCAGACTAGGTTCTTACGTTCCTATCCCTGGCATCGATCCAGCTGTACTTGCTGACTTGTTCGAGCAACAAAAAGGCACCATTGTAGAAATGTTTAACATGTTCTCTGGTGGTGCGCTTGAGCGTGCATCCGTTCTGGCTTTGGGCATTATGCCATACATTACTGCATCCATTATCATGCAGTTGCTCTCGGTGGTTCACCCACCGATGGTGGAGCTTAAAAAAGAAGGCGAAGCAGGCCGTCGTAAAATTAGTCAGTACACGCGTTACCTAACGCTTGTATTGGCTATCTTCCAATCAATTGGAATTTCGACTGGTTTGCCTAACCTGATTAATGGATTGGTGATAAACCCTGGCTTCGGATTCTACTTTACGGCAGTAGTGAGCCTAGTCACAGGAACTATGTTCCTTATGTGGTTAGGTGAGCAAATTACCGAACGAGGTATTGGTAACGGTATCTCTATATTGATTTTTGCTGGTATTGTTGCCGGTCTGCCAACAGCGATAGGTCAGACTGCGGAACAAGCAAGGCAGGGCGACATTAACTTGTTGTTCCTACTGTTGATTGGCGTGATTGTTATCGCTCTTACATACCTAGTTGTATTTGTAGAGCGCGGACAGCGCAGAATTGTGGTAAACTACGCAAAACGTCAGCAAGGCCGTCAGGTTTTTGCTGCGCAAAGCACCCATTTACCGCTGAAAGTCAACATTGCTGGTGTAATTCCACCAATCTTTGCTTCTAGCATTATTCTGTTCCCGGGTACCATCGCAGGATGGTTCGGACAGAATGAATCAACAGCGTGGTTGCAAGATGTAGCGCTTATGCTATCTCCTGGTCAACCGCTGTACGTGATGTTATACGCAGCTGCGATTATCTTCTTCTGCTTCTTCTACACGGCGTTGGTTTTCAACCCGCGTGATACAGCAGATAACTTGAAGAAGTCTGGCGCGTTCATCCCAGGCATTCGCCCGGGTGAGCAAACGTCACGATACATTGACAAGGTAATGACTCGCCTTACACTGGCTGGCGCACTGTACATAACCTTTATTTGTTTAGTGCCTGAATTCATGCTAATTGCTTGGAATGTGCCGTTCTACTTTGGTGGTACGTCGCTTCTCATTATCGTAGTAGTTATCATGGACTTTATGGCACAAGTACAGACGCATTTGATGTCTAGTCAATATGAGTCTGTGCTGAAGAAAGCTAACCTTAAAGGCTACGGCCGATAAGTTAGCCCCTTAATATTGATAGAAAGGGGAAAGATGTAATGAAAGTTCGTGCATCAGTAAAAAAGATTTGCCGTAACTGTAAAGTTATCAAGCGCAACGGTGTTGTGCGTGTAATTTGCAGTTCTGACCCAAAGCATAAGCAGCGTCAGGGCTAATCAAAGCGGAACAGAATATTTGCAAGACTAAGTGAGCAGAACCTGGATTATACTTGTCAGGTTCTGCTAGTTTTGTTTAAAAGTATTTTGAACCTTAATTTGCAATTTAGTCGACGGGTAAGTATCCTATCGGGCTTTTTAGGTCGTCGACAAATAAACAAGAGGAGTGCTGTTAATGGCCCGTATCGCTGGCATTAACATTCCTGAGCACAAGCATGCTGTAATCGCTATCCAAGCGATCTATGGCGTTGGTCCCACACGTGCGAAAAGCATTTGTGCGGGTGCTGGTGTTGCAGAAAATACAAAAATCAAAGAGCTAGACGAAGCTACTATTGATAAGCTTCGTGACGAAGTGGCTAAATTCACCGTTGAAGGTGACCTACGCCGTGAAGTCTCTATGAGCATCAAACGTTTGATGGACCTGGGTTGCTTCCGTGGTATTCGCCACCGTCGTAGCTTGCCTCTACGTGGTCAGCGCACTAAAACTAATGCGCGTACCCGTAAAGGTCCTCGTAAGCCAATTAAGAAGTAAACGGGGAGTAAGTTATGGCTAAAGCACCAGCTCGTAGCACGCGTAAGCGCGCTAAACGTCAGGTTGCAGACGGTATGGCTCATATCCATGCGTCTTTCAACAACACAATTGTGACTATTACAGACCGTTCAGGCAATGCACTAGCATGGGCGACATCTGGTGGTTCAGGTTTCCGTGGTTCACGTAAATCTACCCCATTTGCTGCACAGGTAGCTGCTGAGCGTGCAGGTGTTGCTGCACAAGAATACGGTCTTAAGAACCTTGAAGTTTTCGTTAAAGGTCCAGGTCCAGGCCGTGAGTCTGCGATCCGTGCTCTTAACGCTACAGGTTATAAGATCACAAACATTACCGATGTGACCCCTATTCCTCACAACGGTTGTCGTCCACCGAAAAAACGTCGCGTTTAATCGACGGACAGTTGGAGAAAGATCATGGCAAGATATTTGGGTCCAAAACTCAAACTTAGCCGTCGCGAAGGAACTGACCTGTTCCTAAAAAGCGGCGTTCGCGCAATCGATTCTAAATGTAAAATCGATACAGCGCCTGGTCAGCACGGTGCCCGTCGTGGCCGTCTGTCTGACTACGGTGTTCAGCTGCGTGAAAAACAAAAAGTTCGTCGTATGTACGGCGTTCTGGAAAAGCAATTCCGCAACTACTATAAAGAAGCTGCACGTCTAAAAGGCAACACAGGTGAAAACTTGCTACAGCTTTTAGAACAGCGTCTTGATAACGTAGTTTACCGTATGGGTTTCGCTAGCACTCGTGCAGAAGCACGTCAGCTAGTTAGCCACAAGGCGATCATGGTAAATGGTCAAGTTGTGAACATCCCATCGTTTAACGTTTCTGCCGAAGACGTGGTTTCTGTTCGTGAAAAGGCTAAGAAGCAAGCGCGTATCGTTGCTGCTTTGGAACTGGCTGACCAACGTGAGAAGCCAACCTGGATTGAAGTAGACAGCAGCAAAATGGAAGGCACTTTCAAGCGCGTTCCTGAAAGAACTGACCTGTCTGCGGAAATTAACGAACAGTTGATCGTCGAACTTTACTCTAAGTAAAGCTAACTAAAGAGGAAGCATTGTGGGTTCTGTGACTGAATTCCTAAAACCGAGATTAGTTGAGATCGAAAACGTTTCTCCTACTCGTGCCAAAGTAACTTTGGAACCACTAGAGCGCGGCTTTGGCCATACTCTAGGTAACGCCCTACGTCGTATTTTACTGTCATCTATGCCAGGATGTGCAGTTACCGAGGTAGAAATTGACGGCGTTCTTCACGAGTACAGCACCAAAGAAGGTGTTCAGGAAGACGTAATTGAAATCTTGCTAAATCTTAAAGGTTTAGCGGTTCGCCTTGAAGGTAAAACTGAGGCAACCCTAACTCTAGTGAAATCTGGCGCTGGCCCTGTTGTTGCTGGTGATATTCAGCATGATGGCGACGTAGAAATTACAAACCCTGACCACGTTATTTGTACTTTAACTGGCGAAGCTGAAATCAGCATGCGCATTAAAGTAGAAATGGGTCGCGGTTATGTACCAGCTTCTACCCGTCGCTCCTCTGAAGAAGATGATCGTCCAATTGGTCGTTTGTTAGTAGACGCTTCATACAGCCCAGTTGAACGTATTGCTTACAGTGTAGAGTCTGCTCGTGTTGAACAACGCACAGACCTAGACAAACTAATCATCGACATGGAGACGAACGGTACTTTGGATCCTGAAGAAGCGATCCGCCGTTCTGCTACTATCCTAGCTGAACAGCTAGATGCATTCGTAGACCTACGTGATGTGTCTGAGCCAGAAGCGAAAGAAGAGAAGCCAGAATTCGATCCGATTCTGCTTCGTCCAGTAGATGACCTAGAGCTGACAGTACGTTCTGCAAACTGTTTGAAAGCAGAAGCTATCCAGTACATTGGTGACCTGGTACAGCGCACTGAGGTTGAGCTACTTAAAACGCCAAACCTTGGTAAGAAATCGCTAACTGAAATCAAAGATGTTCTAGCATCTCGTGGTCTTTCTCTAGGTATGCGCCTAGAAAACTGGCCGCCAGAGAGCATCGCTGAAAAAGATTAATCAGGTTTTTATCAAACTGATTTGTAGAGAAGGATAAAACTATGCGCCATCGTAAGAGTGGTCGTCAGTTGAATCGCAACAGCAGCCATCGTCAAGCTATGTTCAAAAACATGGCCGGTTCTTTGGTCAAGCACGAAGTGATCAAAACTACGTTACCAAAAGCGAAAGAATTACGTCGCGTAATCGAGCCTCTAATCACTATGGCTAAAGAAGACAGCGTTGCAAACCGCCGTCTAGCTTTCGCCCGCACTGGTGACAAAGAGGTTGTAGGTAAACTATTCAACGAGCTTGGTCCTCGTTACGAAGCTCGTCCAGGCGGCTACACTCGCATTCTTAAATGCGGTTTCCGTGCTGGCGACAATGCCCCAATGGCATATGTTGAGCTAGTTGACCGTCCAGTTGTAGAAGCTGAAGAAGAAGCAGTAGAAGCAACTGAAGAGTAATTAATACTCGATTAGAAAAAGGGGCCTGAGTGAAAACTCAGGCCCCTTTTTTTGTATGTATAAATCAAAGTGTGAGATACGTTCCATACACTTCCCCATACACACGAGGGACTAAAAGAACGTCTAACTATTCCATTGTTCTAATAGTTCTCGGCCAGTTCAGAATACCGCTGACAAGCGGCTGTCTCTTCATCAGAGTTGAGAAGCGCTTCGCAACTTTGATTGGCCATTGAATTAAGACAATCAGTGGCGGGCTCAATAAGCTCATGTTCATCACCTAAATTAGCAATGCTCATATACTGACCACATATCTCATCTATCATATTTGACATCATGGCTTTCATCTCAGGTGGAAATTCGTCATTAGCACTCATCTCCTTGCCAATACACATTTTACTCTTATCACATAACTTCATGGCCGCATCGTTTAATGCCGCAGTATCAGCAAAAGCACATAACGAATATCCAGTTAAAGCTAGGGCCAAAATAATTTCCTTCTTATTCACCATAAGGTGTGACTCCATAGTATTTATTGGGTTGTACTAAATTTGTACAGCTATATCACATTACCGAACATATATTTAAAGTCTAGCGGTGAACGTGCTGTTTTAGGTAAGTGCCGGAAGCTATTTGGAAAAAAGTTAGATTATCGTTCTTAGCGCGTGTAAGGGGGTTGTTGGCGTGCTTATTGCTGAAACCTACATATAAACTATGCCAATTTAATTTAAGTAAGATAAAAGCGTAAAGGAAATAACGTGCTATCGGTTTCAGGAAATTACCAGTCTCTAGGTCTTTCAACTTTACAAAATACAGCACTATCCACCCGTCTAGAGCGCTTGAGCTCTGGGTTAAGAATAAACAGTGCTGCTGACGACAGTGCAGGCCTTCAGATATCCAATAGACTCGCTTCCGAGAAGAAGGCGTATACCCAGCTTAATCGAAACCTAAATGACGGTATCAGCTACGCACAAATTGCTGAGGGTGGGCTGCAAGAGTCTGCCGCTATACTGCAACGAATGCGGCAATTGGCAATACAATCGCAAAACGGCGTAAATGCGGTAAATGACCGTGCAGCTCTGGATAAAGAATTCCAACAACTTAAAAATGCACTTAATGGCATTGCCTACAACACGGAAGCTTTTAACCACTTGCCGCTGGTAGGTGACACTGATTTACTTTCAGCGAACGTACCCTCAATTAGTGACACGTTTACTAACGGTGTGGCCCAAAGTATGACAAGTGGACTGCGATCTATTGCATACATACCGGCTGGCTCTTCAAACATTCAAATAGACTTACATGACAATGGCGCTAACGACGATATTCAGGTATTTACCGTAGACGGAAAACATTTAGCGGGTACGCCGCTTTCGGCAGCTACGTGGGGGGCTTACGGCGTAGTGAATTCATCAGCCATTGAGGGGACATTCTTTCTTCCGACAAACGGCTATAGCCCTTCGGCATCCTACGACGATAGCGATTTATTAACCGTCGGAAGCGCTACTATAGACGGCAATACCATTTCATTCACTGGGGATCAGAACGCCAGCGGTAACCTAAATGAAAACCTTACAATTACGAGCAATGCTCAACCGCTCATTATTTCTGTTATCGGCACAGGCTCTTTTAGTGTAACAGCCTCGTGGACATCGCTTGGGGACGGAGACAGTCAAAATTTCAGCTTAGGGCCCGTTGATATTACTTCAACCAATCAATTAGGTGTTGGTACTGACTTCATTGAACTTACCAAAACCCCCGCTACATTAACAGACCTCGGGCTAGACGGCACTTCGTTGCAAAGTGAAAGTGACGCTGAAAACGCGCTTACACAGATAGATAGTGCGCTTGAGATAGTCGGAGAAAGTAGAGCTTTCTACGGTGCTAAAATTAATCAGATGTCATCCGCTATTAGAAACAACGCAATTGGCCTTGAGAATATAAGCAACGCTCACTCTCAAATAACTGATGCTGACTTCGCTTCAGAAACTGCATTACTTACGCAAGCACAAATAGTTGAACAGGCAAGTATTTCTGTTCGAGCTCAAGCTAAGTCTAGTGATGAGCAGGTATTGGGGTTGTTGCGGGAAACGGTTGCAGCCTGAGGAAGGTTGTACTTAAAAAGTAATTGCTCCTTATTTACGACTCTAGAATGTATTTCTCTTAAGCAGCTTAATGTGGAGTTCGCACATTAAAAAATGCGCCAATAAGTGCGTTACTTTTCATCATCTGATAGTATTTAGCTAATAAAAATACCCTTTAAGGGTGCTAAGAAATATTAAAAATTGGAGCAATGGATGTCTGTGATTTGCACAGTGGATAAATCTGAATTTTGGCAACAGCTATGTAATCAAAGCCAACATCAGGTTGTAGAATCACCTTCAAACTTAAGTAGTTCGGACGATAAGCCAACCTATATATTACAAGCTTTAAATGCGGAAGAGATTGTATCGCTAATAAACGAACATCAGCGTGTAACGGTAGTTGTTTCACCCGCACATATTGTTCTACGAGATCTTATAGAAAAAGATCATTCAACAGCAGTAAGCGAACTTCAAAATAAATTGGATGCTTTGTATTCGCTCTACAAAAAATATAGAAGCTCCATTTCTGTTCTACCCCTATCTGCTTTTTGCTGCAATTGTTCAACTGATACTTCAGCGATTCCTTGGCTTGAGAAGACAATTGATGTGTCGAAGACAGCAGCTAACATTGACTCAGTCATCGCTCATAGCTTGTATAACCAGAGCGCCAATGCAATTAAAGCTTATAAAAAAGTGCAGTCGTGTTTTTCTCTGAAGGACGATGAGTCGATATTTTATCCTGACATCACAAAGCTGCAACACGCTCTTACTGTAAACGCTCTTGAGCAACAAGAACTTTTGAGTGAGAACGAAAAGGTTATTGAACAAAACTTTTTACTGCTAGATACCCTCGAGACTAAATTGTTGGAGTTATCATCTCAAAAAGATCAATATACCCAAGAGATTAAGCATCTACAGGAGCAGAACAAAGCATTCATTAAAGAAAACAATTTAGTATCAAACAACTTTAAAGAAGCGAAAGATGAGCTTGATTCAACCAAAATTGAGTATGCAAGCTTCGTTCAGACCAGCAAAAAAGAATTAACTGCTTTAGAGAAAACCAAAAACCGTGAAATTAAGCAACTAGAAAGTAAGTTAGAGCAAAAGTCACAGGTTGAACAAACGCTAAGGGCAGAATTAGCCGAACTCAGAGCGATAAAATCGAGCAAGCTCTGGAAAGTTTCAAGCAAAGTTGAAAAATTATCAAATGTAGTCGACAAGCAATCAGCAAAACGCAAAAAGTTATCACAAGATATGAGTCTTCTTTATACCAGTGATTTATTCGATGCTGATTGGTATTTGGAAACATATTCCGATGTTAAAAAAGAACGCATCGATCCGGCAGAACACTATTTACTGTATGGCGCTAAAGAAGGAAGAAAGCCTTCTCCTCTCTTCGATGGCAACTGGTACTTACAGGCCAATCCAGATGTGGCGAGTGAAAATACTAACCCTTTAATCCACTACATAAAGTTTGGACGGGAAGAAAAGAGACCAATGTCGCCTGTAATGATAACTTATAAGAAAAAGTAAAAGAGCAACACTATGTCAAGACATCTTCTATGGATTGGAGCTGGTGCGGCTCAAACACCTGATTTCGATTACACCAAATATACAAAAGTTATTTTAGTTGATCCGCTACTCCAATCAGAGTCATCAGAACAACTGAACAATAACGAAAAGTTCGTTAGTGTAGTGAAGGGGGTTACTACTGAGTCTGTCGGTAATCAATCATTCAAGCGTTTCAACAATGAAGAGTTTTCATCATTTCTAGAGCCTACTGGCCTTAAACAATTCTATCCGAACTTAGTGCTAGAAGAAATTCTTGATGTTGAAACGACTAGCATTTCCCAACTCATTAAAGAACATCAGGTAACAGGTTATGAAAACACTTTGTTTCTGGATATCCCTTGCTTGGCTGAAGAAATTTTAAATGAGCTTAAGACTAGCAATATTTTGAGATTGTTCCATGAAGTCTATATCACCGCAGGCAAGCAACCACTGTATAGGAATGGTGGCGATATTAATACAATCACCGAGTTGCTCGACGGTATGTTTTATCAATTTGTGAGTGGGCACGGTAATGATGTTGATGTTCGTACTTACAATTTTGAGTTTAATCCACTTTTAGAAAGCGTACAGCGACAAAAAAAGGAGAACCTGGACCTGCAGGCCCAATTGAAACTAGTAGTTAGTACGCACCAAGAATTGGAAAGTGAAAAGGATGAGTTAAAAATATTATTAACTAATTCTCAGTTAGCGTTTAGTGAAGTTCAAGAAGAACTTGAAAATTCCAATGAAAAACTAAAGCACTTTCAAGATAGTGCGGAAAGAGAGCGAGCCAATGAAAAGGCAAATTTGCAAAAAATAAGAGTATTACAAGGTGACTTGCAAGCTGCAAACAAAAAAGTAGAGGGTTACTTAAAACAGGTAAATGATCTTAAACTGGATAAAGAAGGCCTAGAAGCTCAGTTGCTCAATTCTGAGGATGAATTAACTAAAAGAACGAGGGCTGTTGAGCAGTTAGAAAGTGAATTACAGGCGCAGCAAGAAAAAACAAAACACCTTCAGGAAACCACTGAAAATTTGCAATCCAGTGAAAAGGTTAACTTAGCTAAAATCAAAGGGCTAGAAACTGACCTGCAATCTGTAAATGATAATGTAGAGTCTAAATCAAAGCAGCTAAATGAGCTGAATTCGGAAAAACAAACCCTAAAAGCTCAGGTGTCAAAGGCCGAAAGTGATGTAATTGCGAGTAAGGCAGCAGTTAAGCAGTTAGAAAGTCAGCTACACGAAGAGCAAACAAAGTCAAAACAACTCACCGAACTTGTTGAAAGCTTACAAGCTGAGGTGCAGGCTACAAGTAGCAAGATCTCGTCATTAGAGGCAGAACTCAGTTCAGTCAGCAACAATGCAACAGTACGAATTGACACATTAACGAAAGAAAATGAAAAACTAACTTCTTCACTGGTGGCTGAAAAGGCCAAAGCTGATAAGGCACAGGCTAACGAAAACGATTTAAGGTCAACGTTGGATGAGCTCCAAATAAGGCACAAGCAAGATTCTGATTCTTATACTAACGAGATTCACGAGCTTAAAACTAAGCTTAATGAAAGTGAGGAAAAGTACAAAGAAACGTATGGATGGTTTGCCAGTAGAAAGCAGCAGGCAGAGGCGCTAACTGTTGAGGTTGAAGCACTGAAACGGGAAAACTCGCTTTTAGCGTCGAATAATGAAACTGCGTTAGCAATTAGTCAGCTAGAAAATAAGCTAACATCTATGTTGAACAAGCAAAGCGACGAAAGTATTGAAATAGCAAACGCACTTGGAAAGCACGTAACGCGCTGCCACGAAGAGCAGAAGAGTAATATATCTAGTCAGTTTGAACTAAGAAAATTATCTGCGCTTTCTCGGTTGCCTATATCAATAAGCTCTCAAGATATGGACTCATCAAATTTGGCTGAGCTTTCATCGTTGGTTAGCCATAATGTTTATGATGTAATCATAGAGTTCGGTAGCGGTTTAAGTACGGTAGTTTCAGCAAGCGTTCTACAAGATAAAGCTGGTAGAGGCGTTAATAACGATAAGCTTCTTCAAGACGAAAGTGATAGTAGCTATTTGGAAAATGTACTACCTAAACATATCGTTAGCTTTGAGCAAAGTTCAGAGCGCCTTCAAAAAACAGCTACATTGCTAGCTGATGCGGGTGTCGAAGCTTATGTTGACTTGTGTCATACCCCCATGGTTTCCGTACCGTTAACAGAAAACTCGACGCGCGGTGAGTTATTTTATGACTGTTCAGAAAAACTTCTAGAGCTTAAGCGAATCCTTAGTAATAGAAAAGCTAATATTTTGGCTATTGTGAATGGCCCACAGTTAAACAGCGATACTGATAAAGAAAAATACTGGGCGTTGCCTTTAGTTTTAGATTACTTGTCACAGTGTAATATTACTTTTTTTATCGACAATAAAAATGTAGGGCAGTTAAACAACCTTGTAAAATCATGGGAGGGCGAATGTATGCGCCGTCATTTAACTGCAAATGTTGAAAAAATTAAAACACCGAATGGTGTCACTATGATCGCAGTACAATCGTAGCGTAGAAATGCCAGTTATTGAGTAATTGCAGAGCGCCTGATAGAATGCGCGCCGCTTTTTATCTCTTTATATACTGGACGTAGATGATAAGAAAATGGACATGAGTAAAAAAAGTCAATCCCTCATTAAGGAAGCGAATAGCTTCTTTAAGCAAAACAAATTTGAAGAAGCCGAGCAGCTTTATAGGCGCGCAGGTGAGTTGCTTGGTTCTAACCTTGTAGAAACGAGCGTTTGGTTGTGTCAGAAACGAAAGAATCAATTAAGCACGTCTTCCAGTAATAGCATGAGTGCAGCGTTAGTTAATTCTAGCGCTTACACAGCCGAAAAATTTTTAAAACAGCAGAAACAGCTAGAGCAAACTCAACAATTGCTTGAAGACTACTACCAGCAAACGCAAAACCTAAAACTTCAGCTAATGCAGAGAAATTAAGATGAAAGTATTAACCGTTTTTGGCACAAGGCCTGAAGCAATAAAGATGGCCCCGCTAGCAATTAAACTTGCCCAGCAAGAAGGGATTGATGCGCGCGTGTGTGTGACAGCACAGCACCGTGAGATGTTAGACCAGGTTTTGGGGTTATTCGAAATTAAACCCGAGTACGACCTTAACATTATGAAACCAGGTCAAGATTTAACTGATGTGACCACCAACATCTTGCAAGGTATTAAGCCAATACTAGCTGAGTTTAAACCCGATGTGGTGTTGGTGCACGGCGACACAGCGACCACCTTTGCTACTAGTTTAGCTTCTTATTATCAGCAAATTCCCGTTGGCCATGTGGAAGCAGGTTTACGTACGGGCAACATTTACTCTCCGTGGCCCGAAGAAGCAAACCGAAAGTTGACCGGTGCCATTACTACCTTCCACTTCGCCCCTACAGAGACATCGCAACAGAACCTACTTAATGAGGCAGTGGCTCAAGAAAACATAACGGTAACAGGTAATACAGTAATAGATGCATTGTTAGACGTAAGCGCTAAGCTTAAAAATGACACTGCACTTAATAGTGAGATGGAAGAGCGTTTTAGTTTTTTAAATAAAGATAAAATGTTGATATTGGTTACAGGCCACAGAAGAGAGAGCTTTGGTGGTGGTTTCGAGCGCATTTGTAAAGCACTTGCCTATACAGCAGAGCAACACCCAGGATGCCAGATTGTTTACCCAGTGCATTTAAACCCAAATGTGCAAGAACCTGTTAATCGCCTGCTAAAAGGCGTGCCAAATATCACACTTATTGAGCCGCAAGACTACCTGCCTTTTGTTTATCTTATGAATCAAGCTCATATTATCCTGACCGATTCAGGCGGTATTCAGGAAGAAGCGCCATCTTTAGGTAAACCTGTACTAGTAATGCGTGACACAACAGAAAGACCAGAAGCGGTTAGCGCTGGTACAGTTAAACTAGTAGGTACTGACGTAGATAAAATTACCGCAAGCTTAAATCAGTTATTAACCGATGAAAAAGCTTACGAAGAAATGAGTTTTGCTCACAACCCTTATGGTGATGGCAAAGCATGTGAAAGAATTATTGAAGTTTTAAGAGAGAAAGTTAATGGAAATTAATAAAACAGTATGCGTTGTTGGTATGGGATATATTGGCTTACCAACGGCTGCGCTTTTGGCAAACCGCGGTTATAAAGTACATGGTGTAGACGTTAGCAAGCATGCTGTGGATACTATCAATGAAGGTAAAATACACATTGTTGAACCAGAATTAGACACTTTCGTTTCTTCAGCGGTTAATAGCGGTATGTTAAGTGCTCACCTAGAGCCAGCAGAAGCAGACATCTTTTTGGTTGCTGTGCCTACCCCGTTTCATCACGACCAACTTAATGAAGTGACAAACTCACCGGTTCCTAACTTAGATTACGTGAAGAGTGCAACAAAAGCGATAGCGTCATATGTTAAGCCAGGGAACCTAGTTTTACTAGAATCTACATCGCCGGTAGGCACAACAGAAATGATGGCTGAAGAACTAGAAGCGGCCGGTGTTGATTTATCACAAATTCACGTAGCCCACTCACCAGAGCGTGTTCTGCCTGGCCACATAATGCGAGAGCTTATTGAGAACGATCGTGTAGTGGGTGGTGTTGACGAAGCGTCTACTAAGGCTGCAGCTGAATTTTACAGAACATTTGTTGAAGGCGAAGTGCTTGAGACTACATCGAAAACAGCTGAAATGGCAAAGCTGACAGAAAACGCGTTTAGAGATGTAAATATTGCATTTGCTAACGAACTTTCCATGCTTGCAGATGACATGAACATAGATGTTTACGAGCTAATTAAACTGGCAAACCATCACCCACGCGTAAACATCCTGCAGCCAGGTTGTGGTGTTGGCGGCCACTGTATTTCAGTAGACCCTTGGTTTATTGTTAACTCTGCAAACGGCAAAGCAAAAATGGTTGAGCAAGCCCGCAGAACTAACGATTACAAGTCTGAGTGGGTTGTTGAAAAAGTTAAGAATGCCGTGCTTGAATTTGAAAAAGAAAACGGTAGAAAGCCTCAAGTGGCATGCATGGGCTTAGCTTTTAAACCAGATATCGATGACTTACGTGAATCACCAGCGTTATACATTACCCAAGCTTTGAATGAAACTAATGATGTCGTGGCTGTTGAACCTAATATCCAAAGTTTTGATGGATTAAAGCTAGTGTCTGAAGAACAAGCAGACAATGCAGATATTTTGGTTTATTTGGTAGCTCATAGCCAATTTAAAGCTCATAGCAAGAGTAGCAAAACTTTGGATTTCGCTGGCTTGTTTAAATAAATGTTTTACGTGGTGGGAGCATACTCACCACGTCGCTTTTCATACCTGTCATTTCCCACGCTAAGAAACTCTGTTCAATGAATAAAGCTAATCAAATAATTAACTTTGCCAAGCAAGCAATAATCGAAAGTACCTCAAAAACGAAATTAGATACGCCCATTAGGAAGCGTGTGGCTTATGTGGTCAGCCACGGAAAAAGTTATGCAAGTAATGGCTACGCTATTCGTACTCACGGAATTGCTGCCGCACTAAACAAGCATGGATTTGATGCACTTTGTTTTGTGAGACCAGGTAGACCTTGGGACTTTGGTGCAAAGAAGAAATTTGCAGAGCTTCAAAAAGAAGTAGAAGGCGTTACTTATATTCATTCACCTTGGGAAAACTTTGTAGTACCAAAGGATGTATTTGAAAGAATCAAAGTAATGGCTTTAAAGTTTGAAGAGTTATTCAGGATTTATCGACCAGAAATCGTTTTAGCTGCCTCAAATTATGAAGTTGCTTTTCCTGCATACATCGCTGCGAAAAAGTTAGGATTACCCTTTCATTACGAAGTTAGAGGTTTTTGGGAAATTTCTCGATTATCTAGGGATCCTAATTGGGAAAATTCGGATGGTTATTACGAGCAAGTAGAGTTAGAGAGCTTCTTAGTATCACACGCTGACAAACTGTATACGTTGAATAATGCGATGGTGCAGGAGTTGGTAAGACGTGGCGCTGATAAGAGAAGCATAAGTCTAGTACCCAATGCCGCGCCTACTGTTTTTAATAATAAAATTAACGACATAAAACTCCGTAGTGTACTTTTTAATGATCAAGCAGATACTTTTCTTCTTGGCTACGTCGGCGCGCTTACAGACTACGAAGGCATAGATACGCTCTTACAAGCCATAGCCTCTCTAATGGATGAGAAAGTAAAGTTGCTTGTAGTAGGAGGAAATAACCCCGTTAATGATTCCGATAAGCATGATGAAGTCTTAGAGAAATTCAAAAAGCAAGCGATTGATCTTGGCTTGCAAAACAAGGTAGTTTTTACTGGCAGAGTCGCGCATGAAGCGGTAGGTGACTATATACGAGCTGTAGATGCATGTGTTGTTCCCAGAAAGCCAGACTTAGTCTGTGAACTCGTAAGTGCGTTAAAGCCTCTGGAATATATGGCGTTTAGCAAGCCTATAATTGCATCTAATGTAGCGCCACAAAAAGAGCTATTAAAGCAGGGTAAGTTAGGTTGGCTATATGAAAAAGGAAGTGTGGAGTCGCTTGCTCAAATAATTATAAAACTTCGAAATGAGAGTAAGAGCGCTGTTGCAGAGAAAGTCGCTGCTGCTAAAGCGTTAATTGATAATGAGCTTACTTGGGAGAAAGTTGTAAAACCAATGGTCAACCAATTGGTTAACTCAAGTGAACATTATTCTATTCGGGCTGAAAAAGAAACAAAGACAAAAGTTGCCTGTATTATGGATGACTTCACGTTTCAATCGTATGGTCCCGAGGCCAACTTATATCAACTTACACCTGAAAATTACTTAGAAGAGCTAGCTAATTTTGAGCCAGAACTTTTGTTTATTGAGTCAGCATGGCGAGGGAAAGATGATCTTTGGGGGTCCAAAGTTGGTCACCGTTCAACGGAAGTTATCAACATAGTTGAATGGTGTAAGCAAAGAAGTATTCCTACAATTTTCTGGAATAAAGAAGACCCAATACATTTCGAAACGTTCTTAAATACGGCGAAGCTCTTCGATTTCGTTTTCACAACAGACATCGACTGTATACATCGATATAAAGCTGCGCTTGGGCATGACAACGTTTTCTTTCTTCCATTTGCATGTCAGCCTAAATCTTCTAACCCAATAGAGAAGTATGATAGGAAAGACGCGTTCTGCTTTGCAGGCGCTTATTACGTTAAGTACCCAGATAGAACGAAAGATCTCGAGAGTTTTGTAGAAGCACTGCCAAATTATAAACCGCTGGAAATATACGATCGGAACTTTGGGAAAGATGACCCTAACTACATGTTTCCAGAGAAATATAGTCCTCACATCATAGGGACGTTACCTTTCAGTGAAATTGATAAAGCGTACAAGGGATACAAGTATGCTATCAATCTAAATTCTATAAAGCAGTCACAGACCATGTTTGCGCGAAGGGTTTATGAGCTTCTAGCATGCAATACAATAACAGTCAGTAATTTCTCTCGCGGTGTCAGAGCTTTGTTTGGGGATTTGGTGCAGGTATCTGACAATGGTGGTGAGATAGTAAGACGGCTTGAAAGTTTGGCAAGTGAAGAGTTGCTAGAAGATAAGTATAGACTAGCAGGACTTAGAAAGGTCCTTTCTGAACATACTTACTCAGCAAGATTCAACTATATTTTGAACAAAGTAAATGGGACGAAACAAAACGAGCAGTTACCCAATTTTACTGTGGTTACTATTATAGAAACTCAAAAACAACTAGATTATATACTCGAATTGGCTTCACGACAGTCTCTTAAACCCACAAAAGTGCTAGCAATAACGCAGGAGGGTATTGAAAAATCCTTAAGTAGTTTGAACAGCCCGTTTGCAGGTGACGTTCGTCTTGTATCTATGTCTGAAGCGCAAAAGTATAAAGTTAAAGACATAAAAGCTGCCAATGAATGGGTCGCGCTATTTGACGCAAGAGACTACTATGGACCAAACTATTTATTAGATATAGCGCTTTCAACAAAGTATTCAAAAGCAAAAGCTATAGGGAAAACGAAACACTTTGATGCAAGTTCTGGTGAAGCTATTCTGCAAGACAAGGGGGCAAACTATAAAGATAATGTTGTGCTTTTCAATAGATGCTGTGCTATTTCCAGTAGCTTCAATCAACACGTTCTTCTTACTGTTTTAGGTGATAGTTTCAACGTCAAAGGTCTTTCTATTGATAGTTTTAACTACTGTAAAAGTGTCGCAAATTTAAAAAGTAAGAAAGAAGGATTTTCTAAGATGAAAGTTCGCGTTAATGACGGGGATTTCGACGAAGGAATGTCACTACCGGCGCTAGAGCAATTAGCTGAATCAATTCAACCTACAAAAGATAGTGTAGAAAAGAAGCAGGCCTATTCAGCGAAGCAGTTGTTTAGCTTCTTACCTCCCAAGCTGAGTTCCAGCAGCTCGGTAGTTCTGAGCGAAAATGGGATAGAGGTAACGTCAACACTAGAAGATGGCAAACATGAATACATTTATTTCAGCGATAAGAGCGCTATTCCTATAAATGATTTGAATTTAAAGGACGCTAAGCTGCCATTACATTTAGAAATAACACCGGGCTTAAAACTATCTTTCGTTGTCCTTTATCTTAACGATAAGAAACAAAAGCTTACTCACGATATAATTCAACCTAACAAGAATAATGCGCTTACGCTACCGGACGGTACTCAATTTGTGAAATTTGGTTTGAGGATATATCAAGGTGGAACGTGCTCTATAGGTAAACTCCTTATTGATGAAAAAGATCTTTCTCCGGAAAATATTCTTGGGAAATCAGAAACGCTTTTAATTGCGAATAACTATCCGAGTTACGAAGACTTGTACAGGAATGGATTTGTACACAGTAGGGTAAAGGCTTATAAAGAGCATGGTGCAAATGTTGATGTATTTCGTTTCCGTAAAGACACAGCGGTTAGCTGGCACGAATTCCAAGATGTCGATGTCATAACCGGCTCTAAAATAGCGCTCAACCGTTTATTAACTAGCGGAAGATATAAGCATGTGCTTGTCCACTTTTTAGATGCTGAAATGTGGGAAGTGCTTTCACAATTTATAGATAAAATAAAAATCACTGTCTGGGTGCATGGTGCAGACATACAGCCATGGTATAGAAGAAAGTTTAATATCACTACGCCAGAACAAAAAGTGAAAGCTATTGAGCTAAGCGATAAGCGAATGGCATTCTGGAAGTCTGTCTTAAAGCCCATCCACTCAAATATGAAACTTGTTTTTGTCTCGAAATATTTCGCGGAAGAAGTTATGGATGACTTGGGATTTCGTATCCCAGAAGGCTCATATGAGATCATAAACAACCCCATAGACACGGAGCTATTTCAGTATAGAAAAAAAGCACCAGAGCTAAGAAAAAAGATCTTGAGTATAAGGCCCTATGCCTCAAAAGTTTACGCAAATGACTTGACAGTCAAATGTATTTTAGAGCTTTCTAAAGAGCCATTCTTTGACGAATTAGAGTTCAGGCTTATCGGTGATGGCGTGCTTTTCGAAGAGACTTTGAAGCCTGTTCGCGATTTCAAAAATGTCATAATAGAGCAACGATTTTTGAGTCAAGGAGAGATTGCAGAGATACATAAAGACTACGGCGTATTTCTATGTCCATCGCGGATGGATACTCAGGGAGTTTCTAGAGACGAAGCCATGAGTTCTGGGTTGGTTCCAGTGACTTCTGATGTTGCTGCAATTCCAGAGTTTTTACCTATTAAGGAATTGCGAGCGCTACCTGATGACCACTCATCTTTGAAAGAAATAATAGTAAATATTTATCAAAATCCTGATGAGTTCGAAAAGCTGTCGCTCAGTGTTAGTAGTGAAGTAAAAAATAACCGAAGCTTATTCCATATAGTGGATAGAGAAATTCGCATCTTTAGGTGGTGAAATTGCTAGATACTATTCTTTAATGTTTTAAGTTATCTAAAGAGTTTAACAATTCATTACACTGGTAATAAATTGTTTATCGTGAAGAAGTGAAAGGACTAAAAGTTGGAATTTGATAGATATAGCATCAATGAAATTGACCTCATCGAAGAAGATAAGCTAGCACTCATAGAAGGCTCAATGCGCGATAAAAAGGTCGAAGCAATGGTGCGCTTCCGTGCGGATACAAGAAATATAATTGTGTTTTTGCCATCCGCCCAGAAGCTAAGTGAACCGCCGAAAATACCAGTCTTCCACAGAGCTTCTTGGGGAGCAGAGTTTCCAGATTCAACAATAATTACGCTTAGTGACCCAGCGCTTTATGATACTGGCGGCCATGCGTGCTGGTTTTTGTCTCCGTCATACGATGAAGATTATATCGAAAATTTGAGTGATTTCTTGAAGCTTATAGTAACTAAATTATCGTTAGATGAAGTAGGAATATATCTATACGGTTCATCTATGGGCGGGTTCGGGGCGTTAATGATGGCGTCGCATCTTCCAAATTCACACGCGATTGCTGAAGTTCCGCAATTGGACCTTCGCACTTATCCACATCAATCAACAAAGCTATGGCTTAAAAATAATATTCTGGGGATAGATGTGGATGAGTTTTATGTGCATCAACCACATAAAATAAGTGTCTTAAGTAGATATTTCAAACAACAAAAAATACCATCGCTTACGTTGATCACAAATACAGCGGACGAAGAGTTTTCACAACACGTCGAATTTATACGAGATTTAAGCAATGCGGCGAGCTTGGTTGAATCCGTAGGCGAATATTCATTGAAAGTATGGCCGGAAGCTATTGGGCATCAACCTCTTGATAGAAAGAGCTCTACTTCATTGATTAGTCATATTATCGAAGAAAACGCAAGAGAATGTATAAAAATCACTTCATCTACCATTGTAGAAAAGTTTGACAAGGAAGTTATCGATAATATTTTCGAGCGCATTCCGGCGTTTAATAGTAAATGCGATTATAGATTTTCAGATTATCAGCCTGATGGTGCATTTGCGCACACCGCACTATATGGTGTCAATGGAGCAGATCCCAAATCTGAAAATAAGGTTACACTAGTCAACGCAGGACTCAAAGCTTGGTCGCAGTGGCATTTAGGCGGTAGAACAGATGAACCTTTAATAGCGATAGCTAGAGAAGTTGGAGATTCACTTTTAGGCGCAATGACAGAGGAAAACACCATACCTCTCAACAGCTACAACAGCGGGTACTTTCAATATGAAGATGGTTGGATATCAGGAATTCAATTAAAAACAGCTGCGCTTTGGTCTAGGCTTTGGACCATTGAAGAAAATGCAGAAAAGAAAAGCATATATAAAAAATGCATTTATCGATTATTGAACCGATATCTTAAACCTATCCAGGAGGGCGGCATACTTGCTAATCTGGGTGATGTTTCGGCCGAACTAAGCGAAAACTGGCTTCCACAAGAATACCCTATTCCTAACTCTATTAAGCAACGGCACGTTTTAAATGGGGCCCAATTCGCGGTGGTTGCGCTATATGATACGGCTCTTATACTAAAAGATAAAAACCTTTTAGTAAAAGCGAACGCATATAATCAAAGTCTTCTTCATGTTGGGGTTTTAGCCACTGTGGAAAGTGAAGGTAAAACAGTAACTTCATATGGTCTGGAATATTACACAAGCTTAGACTCTAAACCGCGTCTTTATAAAGCTCCTTACCACCTTACCCATATTGTTTTAGCTGGGGTACTTTACGCAGCGACTAAACACCCCAAATGGCTTGAACTAGCTAACAGCTGGCTTTTTAAAACATATGGATACAACGTTAAATCAACATTAACTTTAGAACAATTAGCTTTAGAAAAATTTAAGAAGCATGATTTTAAAGTGACTGTTGATTTACACGACGAGTTATTCTTCGTCTCAAGTGTTGTACCGAAAGAATTTGAAGCTAGCATAGAATATGCCTTATATTTTTACAGTGACGAGACGGTAGTCGAGAAGTTCTGGTATCAGAGGTCACCGCAATTTGAAGTCTGGGTATCACGGCCCGTTACGAAGGTAAGGTTCTTTGCGCGGCATATCGATACTAGAGAAACTATGTTTAAAGATGTGAATATTTAAGGTGTAGTAATGTGACTATTCAGTTTTGAGCAACGAGCCAGTGGCGATTGGACCTTTTTCACGACGTTAATGGGGCTAGATTATTTTAATTGTAAAGCATATGTTTGTTGTTATGTATGATAAAGGTAGGTGTTGAATGCAGGAAATGTTTCATTGGACTGAGAATTCAAAGCCTAGGAACCGGTTAAGTCACACTTACGAACCTATTCAGCCGTATCTGTTTCTGGGTCTTATCGAGTACTCAAGAGCAACTGTAGTTCTTGATATAGGAGCTAATGTAGGCCTGTATTCATTGACATCATCAATCGGCCCAAGCGTGAAGCGTATCATTTCCTTCGAGCCAGAGGAGCAGGCTTATAATGAATTGATAGAGAACATAACTATTAATGGGTTATCAAAACTGGTCGAGCCAGTATTAAAATTAGTCTCAGATACCAATCAAACGTTAGGTTTTGGTGTTCACTCTGCGCTTTCGGGTATTAACGGCGTTTTAGACTCGTCTATACATGATAAAGCACTGTTTCAAGAAATAAGAGAGCTAGATAGCGTCACTCTAGATAGCTATTTAAACTACATCGATACTACTCTAGCGGTTAAGATTGATGTGGAGGGGCATGAGCTACAAGTGTTAATGGGCGCTGAAAAGTTACTTAAAAGAAACCCTACTTTCATACAGATAGAGCATTACGTAGGTAATGGCATAGACGAGTTATTGTCTAGCATGGGTTACTTTCGAATACATTCAGCTGGTCATGATTACTACTATTCCAACATTGCTAATTTTCAGAGCGCCGAATTCGTGAACCGAGCCATTAGTCACGCCCACGCGCTTATGATTGACCATTCAACAGGCACTTTACAAAGCGAAAATCTCCTTAGTCAATCTTTAACGTTAAACTTTGAGATAAAGGATAAGAAGTTGAACGGAAGTGCTAGGTTGAAATCTGACATGTTCTTTGATGGTCCACTTGAATATGCGTTTTATTTGATTAAAAACGGTGAAAAGCTGAATACCCAATGGTATTCGACAGAGGCAGTCTGTGAATTTGATTTGCCGGAAGAATATACGGGTTACTCATTAAAGGGATTTGTGAGAGAGGTAAATAACCCTAAAAAAATGACATTTACAGAGGTCGTCATTACGCAGAATGACATCAAGCATGGTGCTCGAAATTCCGGTCCTGAATCTTATAACGCACCGTCCAATATTAGGCAGGGCAATCACCCATCAAATAATTGTCAATATGAGTTAGATTTCGAACAGTTATTAGGGCACCCTTACATGGAAACTGCTAATAATATAATGGTTCTAGGTGCCTGCCGTTTGCAAAGTGGTACAGTTGCTTTATTTCGTCAACGCTCCAAGAAGGTCGTTTCTGTTTCATATACAAATAAGGAACAAGAAACTCAATTCAGCTCTTTTAGCAAATATGAACACATATCTACTTACTCTGAAGCTCAGTTATTTGGTGCTATTCAAAAATTTAAAGACATAAATAAAGAAAGTAGTTGCTTTGTTATTCTAGATAGCTTTTTTGATAATTTATCGTTAAGCGGGTCAATAATTAAAAAATTAACTAAGCAAGTGAGCAAAACGAATGTATTTGCCTGCCAAGCACTAACAAATGAAAGCTTTAGAGACCTTATGAAAAAGTATACACAGCAATTAATATTTATTTATCCAAAATCTAGCATTCTTAAACATGAAGTTTATCTTGATGAAAAATCTATAGGTGAAGATTCAGGAAATCAGCTTATAAGAAAAAAATTAGATTTTAGAATTTAAAAAACAACTAAACCTTAATAATGTTGATAGCCAATCGTCACACGTAAAATCAAAATGAAGTTATATAATGTCTTTTTTTAATACTTTATATTGAGCATAGTCATCCGTTAAAGTTAGTGATGAGATGGGGCAGCGCTTAGTCACAATACTAGTAATGCACGTTAAGTTGGACTCTTCACAGTAAAAAGCCTTTATCGTTTGATTGGAGTTAAACGGTGAGTTTGATAACACAATGATGAAATTATGTATATTCCAGCTAAACCACTCAAGCTAGCCTGCGTTTTAGACGAGTTCACCCATGAGTGCTTTCGCCAAGACACTAATTTATTTCCAATCTCTCCATCGAATTGGAAAGAGGAAATAAAGCAAGCTCAACCCGATTTCCTGTTCGTAGAGAGTTGCTGGTTTGGAAACAATAACCGATGGGGCAGCTTAATGTATGGCAATTCATACAATGCGCCAAATCAAATGCATGAGTTAGCCAAGGTTGTCGAATATTGCAAAAAAGAGGGTATCCCTACTGTTTTTTGGTCTAAAGAAGATCCAGTTCATTACGACAAATTTGCTCCCACGGCTAAGCTGTTCGACTATGTGTTTACTACAGACGTAAATATGGTCGAAAACTATCAAAAAGACTACGGTATAGATGCAGAACCGCTTTGCTTCTTTTGTCAGCCAGCGGTACATAATCCTCTAGAAGTTATCCCGCGAAAAAATAAAGCTGCTTTCGCAGGCTCTTATTACTCAACTAAAAAAGAGCGCTGTGCTGATTTCGACGTATTAATTAACGCCCTAAAAAAGGCGAATGTTGATTGCGATATTTTTGACAGATGCCTTCACCGAAAAGAGTCAAACCTAAAGTTTCCTGAACGGTACAAGCAGAACGTGGTTGGTTATTTAGAACCGAGTGAAATGTGGAAGGCTTATAAAGGCTATAAGTACACAATCAACATAAATTCAGTTAAACAAAGCCCTACTATGTTTGCTCGCCGTGTATATGAATCGTTAGCTTCTGGAACACCTGTAGTTAGCAATTATTCTAAAGGCGTTGTCGAGCAATTTGGCGATATTGTTTGTGCTAGCGATGACCCTGATGAAATTGTAAGCTTCCTAGAGAAAATGCAAGATGAAAGCGAGTACAGAAAAGTAGTTGAGAAAGGCGTGCGTGAAGTGTTAAGCAAGCATACGGTGGCAGATAGGCTAAAACAAATTTGCAATAGAATTGGCATAGATGTTACCGACCATTTACCAAATGCTTATTTAATTGCTAATGTCAGTACCATACAAGAAGCAGAGCACGCTTACACAGTGTTCACCAATCAGACTTATAGAAACAAGCATCTAGTGGTAAATATGACAAATGAAAGCACGCTTTACCCTTACTTATTGAAAAATGATAGCAACATAACATTCAGATTAGTTAATGAGTTTACTCAGCCTCCTAAAGGACTTCGTGTTGAATTGACAATGGATAAAGAGTTACCAACTACAGCTTTAGAAGACTATGCTTTGAAATCGCTGTATAGCGCAAGTATTTAGATTGTTATTTAATTCGAGTCCATAGTATCAAGTATTTCCTTGATCTTTTTAACAGAGAAAGAGGCTTTGTCGGCGTTATAAAGCATATCGGGTACATACCCAAGCCTACGCATTTTTTCTGCAATATAATCCGAAATCTTAATATCAAACGAAGGCGCCTTTACTACAAACCTTGCATTAGATTGTGCAAGTAAATAATCAGGCGCTATTTTTCCAACTAACTCTTTATCTATGTTACCTGCAGTATGAAAAAACACTACTGTTCTGAAAATTCTAGCTAGATAGTTAAACATGGAATAAACAGAAGAAGAGCCAAATACTAGTAAAGTTCCATCATTCAAAGCGTCAGGGTTATCTAAAATAAATGCCCTGCCAAAATTAGGCAGGTTGTTATCATAAACAACCACTCGATTGTAATTGAAAGTAGTAAGGAAATCTTCAGGGTGCCTTTGTATTGGGTAAATCTTCGACCCAAGATCGCCAGCCATTATACGTTTTACGTATACATCTTTACTGAAGATATTTTCTATAGGCGCGCAGTCTAGCCCCAATTTTTTTGCCACTTCCATTGTAGCTACTCTAGCGCCATGACAACTCCAATGTGTGTCACAAACTCTGAAGGTCCGTTCTTCAAAATGTTTCAGTGCACTAATGGGGGTAATTAAGCTAAATGAGTCGTCAACAAGTTTATTTAATTGGTCTAGCGGTGTGTGTTTTGATTTCTTGAAAGGGTAGTGCTCTTCAACAACGAATTCTTTCGAAGGGGCAATAAGAAATGCACTCTTACCTGCCTGACTTAGCGCTAGGGAGCTAAAAGTATTAGCGTAGTCTGCCCAATTTTTCTTTTCTGTCCAACTGAGTTTCGCTTTACCCGTGAACTGCTCAACACTATTGTTGGTGTCGTTATCAAGGTACAGCCACTTGTCTTCGCCTTCTAGAATTTTAAATACGCCCTCTATGCAAAGTTCGTAAATCACGTGTAAGTGACTATCGTGAATAATTGCTATAGAAATACTAGATGATTTGGGAACTAGTGTGTGGTCGAAACCGCAGAATACATCCTGCTGAAAATTACTTTCTGTAGTTGCCACCTTTTCAATTACATCAGGCCTTTCAGTTTTCAATAAGAGTGGCAACACTTCATGACCATCTAAAAGTACTAGAGAAGCCTCAACGTCTATCTTTTTGAGGAACCAGCCTTTTACTCTAATTCCTTCCTTTTCAATAGTATTCCCCTCGTGTTGGTCACCATTGCTAGGCTCATCTAAACACCATCTAAACTTATCACTAACGTCAATGCCTGCTTGCTTCACAGAAATAGTAAAAACTGCCATTACTTTCTTATCATCCTATCAAAGGTAGTCATCAACTAGACTATATTCATGTTCCATTAAATACTTTAAATTGCCTAGCGATTGAGGGATACCTGCTCTCGTACGACTATTTCGATGCAAAGGTTTTAACGATAGGTTGAACTCTTTGTTTAATAACTCAATAGATGTAGCGAAATTATGCATCGAACCAACAAAGCTAAAATCTCGAATATCAACCGCTGAAAAATACCGAGTATAGGTGTTCACCATGTAAGGTATAGAGCCATCTTTAATTATTCTTTCTACGATATCTTGTTGGTTTTCTATGCCTTTAGATATGAAGAGTTTATGAAGTGTTTCATAATGAGGATGTTTCCATTGTAAGTCTAATAAGTGACCCACTAAAGACCAAATACGCTGAATGGGATCCCGAACCCAAACCATACGGTGTGCTTTTGGGAAAAGTTCGCAATGTTGGGGGTGAGGCCTAAAATGACCATGCACAATACTAGCGCCACCTGTAACTTGGATAGGAATTCCTTGTCCCAGCTTCTTAGCCTCGTCTGGCCGATAAACATCGTAAACGCTTGAGCGTCCAAACTCCTTGTAGAACATCTGGCGTAATGAACTGCCTGCTGTCTTAGGGATATGGTATGAAAGCCACTTAATGTCGTCTGGCTGAGCTGTTCCATGTCGAAATTGAAACAGTGATGAAAGTGTTCGTATTAATGTCATAGTGCATCTGAAACCTTGCTAGCGCCCCAGTATAACAGAGTTTTTAGCCCAACCACACGTGACCCACAAAGTTTTAAATGTGTTATACATCCCAGTTTGTTATCATGAATGGCTAATAACACGGAAGGGCTACAGGCTAAATGTTGCCCTTAGCTTGGTTTAAGAGGAATGTAATGTTTTTAATTTGTACAGCAGAACACTCGGTGTTGTGGGAAGCGCTGTGTAAATCTTTGTCTTTGTATACGGTAAGTTCGATTGATTCTTTTGATAGTTCGAAAGAGCTTAACGTTGTCGCACGACCTGTAACGAAGGCAGATCTCGACCGGCAAGAACAAACTTTAGAAAGTGCCGATATAGCGCTGGTCACTTTTCCTCCTGAGCTTCAACTAGCTGCTGCTTTGCATTACAGAGAAACATTTACAGTGCAAACCGTCATCAATAACTTGAAAGCAACACGAGTACTCGCTCAAAGCGGATCGGCTAATCATGTATTTTCTATTGAAAACCTAGCTAGTGGGTTACGCGGTATCGAATCAGGTAATAAGGTTGCTCACTACCTTTCTAATTTAAAAACACCCGAGTTCTCAACACATTCTCGTAATGTTGCAAAATCAGTATTAAAACTAGAACCTCAAATAGCGTCTTCATATGATAAAGTTACGCAGTTCTTTGTAAATGATTTTAATACTCAGTCTGAAGCTAACTCCTCTTTCAGTGATGCTGCAAACTGCCTCATTGAGGCTATGCAGGAGCTATATCAAAGTAAAGAAGAATGCCAAGTTTTGATTGAGCAATTAACCAGTACACAAATTGAGGTTGCTCAATTAATGGGCTCTGGGCGCGCAAAAGAAGCTTCTTTAGAGCAAGATGTATCGGTTCTTACCTCGCAACTTTTTGTGTTGCAGCACCAATTAGAAATGGACGGAGGGCTCACTTCTACTAACAATTCAAAAGACATTTCCGCGCTATCGGCAAAAAACAAAGAATTAGAACTAGAAAATGCTAACCTTCACGCGAAGATTAAGCGTAAGTCACAAGTAGAAAAGCAATTGCGTCTTCAAGTCGCTGAGCTGCGCTCAATTAAACAGTCACCATCTTGGAAAGTAACCAAGGGCATAGACAAGTTGAATGCCAAAGTAAGTCGCAATGCTAAGCAACGAAGTCAACTACTTGAGAATGTTGCTCTTGTTTATAGTAGCGATTATTTCGACGCCGATTGGTACCTTTCAACTTACAAAGATGTAAAAGAATCGGGTGTAGATCCAGCAGAACATTATTTGGTCTTTGGAGCTAAAGAAGGGCGTCGACCTTCAGCTGAGTTCGATGGAGACTGGTACTTGAAGAGAAATACTGATGTAGCCAAGTCTGGAATGAATCCACTATTACACTTTTTGAAATACGGAAAAAGCGAAAAGAGAGCGCCGAACAGGTTTTCTTCTTTTTAGGCCATTTAGATTTAAAGGAACTTTATACCAATGAATAATGAGGAAAGCTCTATCGTTGAGCAAGCTAGTGTTCTATTTTCTCAGGGTCAGTATGAGTTGGCCAAAGCGCTGTATGAAAAGGCAGGCAAAAAGTATGGCGAACATTTATTTAAAGCAAATGTTTGGTTGTGTAGTAAACGGCTTGCGCAGCTTGAAAATGGAGAAGAGACTGTGAAAGTGCCTGTGCCGAACTTTACGTCGAATATTGCCTCTTCTCCTTCGTATGTTGAAGAGCAGCTAGAGGAAACTCAAGCTAACCTAGAAAAATACTACTTTGAAGCGCAGAATTTGCGCAACAAGCTGTTCGACATGCAGTAAAGACGAATATTGTCATTTCCTTTATTTCAAATTTCAAAATTATAAAAGTATCGCCATGGACTTAGCACAAGATAGATTAACTGAAGTCGCATCTAGCCTAGCTGCATTTGAACTCAACCCTATAAAACGCAACATCGCTGGTCGAATTGCATATATCGTTAGCCACGGTGCTAGTTATGCAAGTAACGGCTATGCGATAAGAACGCAAGGCGTAGCCGAAGCGTTAAATATGAAAGGCTTTGAAACTTTGTGTTTCGTGCGCCCTGGCCGCCCATGGGAATTGGATGAAAATGCAAAGGTAAACACCCAAGAATTAGTAAACGGTGTGCGCTATATCCATGCAGGCAAAGACGGAATTTTTCTACCTGAAAGCGAAGAAGAGTTTTTGCGTAAGTCTATAGATTACTATGTTCAAATGTTTCAGCTATTTCGCCCACAATTTGTTTTGGCTGGCAGTGATTATAAAGTAGGTTTACCAGCGTTCGTGGCAGCCTCTCAATTGAACTTGCCGTTTTTCAACGAGGTGAGAGGCTTTTGGGAGCTTTCTCAAGCAACTCGCCAGCCTTCATATTTTAATTCAGATGAATATGTAGCACAGTCAATTCGAGATACTTATGTAGCGGCTCAATCTGCCGGAGTATTCACGTTGAATGAGACAATGAAGCAGGAATTGATAGCGCGAGGTGTACAGAACGACTTAATTCAGTTGGTACCCAACGGGCTTTCAAGCATCCCTCAGTCAAACATAGATTCGAAGGCGCTACGATCAAGTCTAGGTATCGACGTTAACGACAAAGTAATAGGGTACATTGGAAGCTTCAATACTTATGAAGGTATTGAAGATCTTATTGAAGCTGTGGCTCAACTAAATGCGACTGAACAAACTGTAAAGCTGTTGCTTGTTGGCGATGCTTCAGCAATCACCAAACGTGGTTTAAGCGACGATTCAATAGATTCGGCACCTTGGCTGATAAAAACAGGAAGAGTTCCTCACGGCGACGTAATCAAATACTTCTCTGTAATCGATACTATTGTTATTCCCCGCAGAAATGAGCAGGTCTGTACAATAGTACCTCCTATGAAGATAGTTGAGGCCATCTCTTTTGGTAAAAAGGTAGTGGTTTCAAATGTTCCGCCGCTTCAAGAGTACGCAGATAACTATGACTCTGTAATAAGTTTTAATGCTGGCAATGTTGAAAGTCTTCTTTCAGCACTAAAGCTTTCTGTATCTCTTCCAGTACCACAGCCTGTTACCAATTTACTCTTCTCAAATCATGTTGAAGTAATGGTAAACGAATTTAATAGGTGGGCTGAGAAAGATAACGCGAAGAAAATTGCGTCAAACGCTGTTATGCCTAAGAGCCCTACTTTTGACATCAAGAAGCCAAAACTTAAAGCTATATCCATTATGGATGAAATATCTGAAGAGTGTTGGCGTTATGAAATGACAAGTTTTCCTATCAGTCGTGCTAACTACGCAGAACAAGTTGCTTCCTCTACAGCAAACTTCTGTTTCTTGGAGAGCTGCTGGAAAGGCAACAAGGGCACTTGGGAATATGCCTTTACATCACCAGGGTTAAAGCATAATAACGCCCAAGCTTTGTTGGACCTAATTCCACAGGTTAAGCAAAAAATGCCAATCGTGTTTTGGAACAAAGAAGATCCAATGCACTACGACAAATATCTGCCAATAGCTAAATATGCTGACGTTATTTTCACAACAGACTCAGAAAAAGTTTCTAGCTATAAGGCAGACGTACCTGATGCGGATGTTTACGCCGTACCGTTCGCCGCGCAACAGAAAATTTGTAACCCATCAGGACGATTCAAATCAGAGGCTGAATCAGTGTGTTTCGCCGGCTCGTATTATGGCGTGGGTCATGACGAGCGTAAACGTCAAATGGATGCACTGCTGCCGTCAATTATCGAATTTGAAGGCGCTATCTATGACAGAATGTCGAAGATAGACAGTGACAGGTACAAGTTCCCGCCGCAATACGCACCATTTATACGCGACGCAGTGCCTTTTACCGAAGTTGTGCAGTTGTATAAGCGATTTAAGGTATTCCTAAACGTGAACACGATAGTCGAGTCGCCAACAATGATGTCGCGTCGTGTTTATGAGTTGCTAGCTTGCGGTACACCAGTTGTATCTACTCCTTCCAAAGCAATAGAAGAACAGTTCTCGGGTATAGTACAAGTTGCAAAAGATGCCGACGAAGCCAACATTATCATTGAGCGCTTATTGACTGATGAACATTACTGGGAGAAAACGTCTCACCTCGGCTACCGAGAAGTCATGACTAAGCATACCTATGCTCACCGTTTAGTGAATATTGAAAAAGCGATAGGCATTGACAATGAGCGAGAAGAGCCATTAGTTAGCATTATTACTTGCACAAGACGGCCTGAAATGATTGATCGTATTGTTACAAACATGACGCGCCAAAATCATTCGAATATTGAGCTCATCTTAGTGCTTCAAGGATTTAGCCAATCTCAGTCAGAAGAGCTAATTGGTAAACTAAAGTCTGTCGACTCTAACATTCAGCGTGTTACAGCAATGATTAATGATAGTGAAGAGACGCTGGGCGAGCGGTTTAACAAAGCGGCAGAGAAAGCGAACGGCGAATATATCGCTAAAATGGATGATGATGACTTCTATTTTGCTAATTACCTGAAAGATATGCTAATACCGTTTACCTTTGGTGATTATGCTATGGTAGGGAAGAAAGAGCTTTATATGTACCTTTCGGGCTCTCAGAAACTTATAAAGCGTTTCCCTGGTATGAAGCATCAAACAGCTGATTTCGTAGCAGGTCCTACATTTGTTATCAAAAAAGAAGTGTTTGACAAAATAAAGTTTGAATCAAGAAACACTGGCGAAGACAGTTCTTTTGTTAGAAATCTTAAATCTGCGGGATATAAGATTTACGCGTCAGATCCGTTTAATTTTATTCAGTTCAGAGCGGATCCCAAAAGCCATACATGGGTTGTTCCTGACGAAGAGATTTTAGCTGGTAATCAAACTGTAGAAATCGCAGACTTTCTAGATGAAAGTAAAGTGGATTTCTAACGATTTAATGACGATCTGTAAATGAGTGATAACTGAGTAAGTAATTTGAACTCAGCAGCAATACATATTACACGGAGCGCTTTCGATAGGCTCGTTAATTATTGGGGATGAACTTGAACGGAAACAATATTTACGCCAGAGGGTATATTGTAAGTAATGAAGAGCTTGAACTGCCTAGTGGTTTGAGCTGGTCTATGAGCAATGTTGGTGGCTACTTCTTTTATACACATAGCAAAACCGCTTTCCATGAATGGTCGTCGGGCACAAAGAATGTAGTTATTATTGGCCTCGCTTCCGACATTGACGATATCTCGCTTACCACTCGTGAAATCACGAGTAAAATAAGTAGCATTTATAACAAATCTGGCTATTCGGCAGCTATAGAGTACATCGCTTATTTGGGTGGCCGCTTTCTTTGCTTCTTAATTGAAAGTGGTAAAACTATGCAAGTAATACCAGATTGCCACGCTACCTATGCATGTTATTACTCTCAGTTCACAAGGCCTGTGTTTTGCTCGCATATTAATCTGCTTGCAGAAGTCGAGGGTAATGAAGTAAATGAGAATGCTAGAAGTATTATAAATTCGAAAGAGTACGTTTCTCCGGGGGGGAAGTATTACCCTGCTTTAATGCTACCCTTTAAACAAACAGGGATTATCTTTGCAAATAATAAACTGATCCATGATTTTAAAGGCAACAAAATAGTTAGCGAGCGATTTTACCCGTTTTCGGAGAGCAACTTTTCTGTCTCAGACCTAAATGCGGAAAAGGTTAACGAATTCAATAAAATATTGGGACAGAATTTGCGAGCTATAGTCAAAGATAGTATTTTTCATATCTCTCTTACAGGCGGGAATGATAGTGGTGTAACACTGTCTGCAATATTGAGAGAGAAATTAGAGTCTCAAGCAAAAGCGTTTACATACTTCAATGCCTCAAGAGCAACAGATATGGCTGAAGATGTCTTTGAAGCGTCGAGAAGAGCTTACAAAGCTAAAATTTCACATAAAATAGTAGAGCTAAAGCCGCTTGATATTTCGTCTGATTTTCATAAGCAATATTCTAGCTCCTTTCGACTAGGAGCTAGATATCCTAGTTTAGCAAGAGCATATTATGAAGATCTTCCTCACGATATACTTAGTCTAGTTTCTACTTGCTCTGAAACTGGAACGGTTTTTTACACAGATCGTAGTGATACTGATATTTCTGCTAGGTGTTTAGCTTCCAAATTTACTACGTCCAAAGTAAAAGATAACCCAGACGTTATCAAAAGTTTTGAAGAATACATAGAACACACTATGTTTACTAAAGAAAAGCTGGGCGGACTTGATTTTTATGACGTTTTTTATTGGGAACACCGCAATGCTAAATGGGCCTCTTTGTGGTATTCAGAAGCGGACTTGTCTCACTTTACTGTCGTACCATTTAACCAACGTACGTTAATTGAATTAATGTTGTCTATTCCATTAGAGCAAAGAGCAAGTAAAGAATTGTTGAAGCGCTCAATGAGTAGTTAGTTGTGCGAAAGAGTACATCAGAGCTTGATGATTTGTTGAATAAGCTATCTCCTTCTGAGAGCTTTCGTGAGACCTGGGTCGAGGTCGACCTTAATAATATTTACCACAACATTTCTCAAGCATTAACTATATCTAAATGTAAGGGTTTTTTTGCGGTTGTGAAGGCAAACGGATACGGGCATGGTGACGTGGCTGTATCTTCAATAGCACTTGCCGTTGGGGCTAAAAAACTGTGCGTGGCTACGTTAGACGAAGCATTAAGGCTAAGGAAGTTTTTTCCGAAAGCTGAAATTCTTATTTTAGGTGCGGTCGCGCATGAATATATCCCCATAGCCGCTGCTAACAATATTGAACTAACTGTTATCGATGTTCAATTTGCGAGAGCGCTCAAAAATTTCAAAGGTAAAGTTCTTAAAGTACATTTAAAAGTTGATACGGGGATGAACCGCCTTGGCATGGCAGAAGAGAGCGAAATTCTTGAAGCTGATAGGATAATTAGTGATAGTGAATGGCTAATTAAGGAAGGTATTTGTAGTCATTACCATAGTGCAGATAGTTCCGATGAATCGCATACTCTTTTACAGTTAAATAAATTTAGGTGTATCGCCTCTCAGTTAGATGTAAATAGTTACCGTTACCGTCATATTTCCAACAGCGCTGGAATGGTAATTGTCAATCAAGATGACGGTCCCAGTTATGGACGGCTTGGAATATTGATGTACGGTATTAACCCTGCCCCTCGTTTTAATAAACTTAACAGTTTTAAACCTGCATTTTCTCTCAAAGCGAAAGTGGTTCATATAAAGTATCTAGAACCGGGTGAGTCAGTTGGGTATTCACGAGGCTTTATGGTGTCTAAGAGAACAATGATTGCAATTCTTCCAATTGGATATGCTGATGGGTTTTGGCGTTACCACGAAGGTAAAAGCGTATCCATAAATAACGTTCATTACGTGATAGTTGGTCGAATTTCAATGGATCAGTGCATGGTTGAGATTGACTCGAGAGTCAGCGTTGGTGACGTGGCTACACTCTATGGTGAAGAAATTGATATATCTAAAAGAGCCGAAGAGTTGGACACAATTCCTTATGAACTAATATGCGGGATTTCTAGTAGAGTTCCTCGAAGATACATCAATGCTCCATGTAGATTGTTAGTAAAGCGATAATATGATTGTCAAATTTTTTGATGAAAGTTGGTATTTAGCTGCCTATCCTGATGTAGCAAATGCGGGTATAGATGCGCTCACACATTATAAGAAATTCGGGATAAAAGAAGGGCGTCTTCCTTGCGCCCTTCCGGTTTTGAGCGACATACGAGCACTCTGGGGCGCACCTCATACAATTGATAATGAGACGCTAATTCGTCTGCGAGAGCATATTAAAGGTGGGGGGCCTAACGGCGCCTATGCGTTAGCTAATACAGCCTCGTACTACCATTCTTTAGGAGCTTTCAAAGAAGTTATCACCTTAATAGAGAGCAATACGGAACTACTCTCTTCATTTCCAGAACTTATAGCAGAGCAGGGTGGGTATGTTGTTGCGCTTGAAAGCTACATAAAAGTAGGTGATATCAAAGGTGCCGAGAGCGCACTGCTAATGTGGGAAGATGCTTTTTCATCTGTAGAGTCGCTTATGGCTCGTTCTTTATTGGAGCAAAAGTGTGGAAAAATAAAGCGACTAAATGAGATTTACTCATCTAGGCGTTTGGAAAATGTAGAAATCGTCGTAGAAGAGTTAGCTTTGTTCGATAGGCTCTACAGTAGTAAAGGGCAAAAGCTGGTCAGCAAGTTTTTGCCTTCTGTTTTTCCGTTTCATAAAGTTTCTGTTGTTGTGCCGGTATTTAATGGGGCAAAAACTATAGCGACAGCTCTTCGTTCTCTCTTCGCCCAAACGTGGAAAAACCTTGAGATAATTGTCATTGATGACTACTCAACTGACGACAGCTTTAAGCAGCTAGCAGCTTTTGCCAAACAAGATAATAGAGTCAGAGCTTTTCAAAACGAGAGTAACCGTGGCGCATATTACACGCGTAACAGGGGGCTCCATCTAGCAACTGGAAAGTTCATTACTGTAATGGATGCCGACGACTGGGCTCACCCGCAGAAGATTGAAAAACAAGTTTGGCCGCTCATCTGGAAACGAAATCTGGCAGCCACTGTCTCACACTGGGCAAGATGTAATAACTCGTTGGAGTTCACGCGGCTAAGACCTCAAAATGGATGGGTTCACAGAAACGTTTCTTCCCTAATGGTGCATAGGCAAATAGCGATAGACTTAGGCGGATGGGATGTTGTTAAGGCCAATGCCGATACCGAATTTTATTATCGTTTACAAGCGCTAACTGGCTCAGAGAGCATTAAAGAGGTGCTACCAGGCACTCCGCTTTCACTAGGAAGGGTTAGCGATTCCTCACTTACACAGCAATCGAGCACCCATCTCATTACACAGTATGGTGGTGCTAGAAAGCAGTATATTGATTTTGCGAGAGCATGGCATAGAAATACGAATAACCTAAGCTTGAAAAGAGGTAGTCGTAATCTAGGTTTGCCTTTTCCCATTCCTCCTCCGTTACTGAATAACGCAACTCCTGACGCAAGTGCGGTTAATGAGGCTGAATATCATCGTTGGCTAACCGCTTTCGACGAAGAATGGTATCTACTGTCTAATAAAGACGTTGATGCGCAAGGTATTGGAATACATGAGCATTACTGGCAAAGCGGAGAGCTAGAAGATAGGGCTCCGTCTCCATTTTTTGTGCCAAGTGCCTATAAATACAAATTTCCTCAATACGCTGAGCAACAAAGTCCTACGTGGCATGCTCTGAAAAATGGATGGGCGTTTACTCACCCTGTAATTATAGAAGGGGATGTTAAAGATGCATTGGGGGCTCATGTAGTAGTTGTGGGGCACCAAGTAACATCTCAAATATTTGGCGCCGAAAGAAGTCTTCTTGATATGCTCTTTGCGTTAGGAAAAGCAGGCTATAAAGTCACTCTAGTGTTACCTTCAGCCAATAATCCAGATTACATCAAAAGATGTGAAAAATTAGTTGCAAACATTCATTTCTTGCCTCTTCCATGGTTCAGTAAGTCGCGAAAAACTAGCCATGTCTTAGTAAGCTATTTGTCTGAGTATTTCACATCACAGGGTGTTGCTGCAGTGTATGTTAATACGGTGGTAATGCATGAACCGTTAATTGCCGCAACAAAAAGCAACATTCCGAGTATCGTACATGTTCGGGAGCTTCCTGAGCATGACCCAGATTTAATGAAAATATTAGGTGAAACGCCAGAAGAGTGCAGGGAGCGTTTACTTGAGAATAGTAAATTTTTTATAGCTAACTCTAAAAAAACTGAAAGTTGGCTCAACGCACCTACGCGTACATCTGTTGTTTATAACAAAGTATCTTCTTCATCATCTCCAAAAAGTATTGCGCCAACAGAAAAGCTTAATGTATGCATGGCAAGTAGTAATATAAAGAAAAAGGGAATTAACGACTTTTTTGAAGTAGCAAGCTTGTGTAGCTCTAATAGTAATATTCAGTTCAATTTGTATGGTCCTATTACCGATGAAGTCAAAAAAGCACAGAAGGAACTTAACACTAAGAATGTGAAAGTACACGGATATGTCACTGATGTGAATGTTGTTATGCAGCAAAACCACATCGTTCTATCACTGTCCTTGTTTGAAGAGTCTTTCGGTCGAACTGTGGCTGAGGGGATGTTAAATAAAAGAGTTGTGGTCGCCTATGATTGGGGCGCTGTGCCAGAATTATTGGATGATGAGTCAGGTATATTGGTCGAATACAAAAATGTGAAAGCAGTAGCCGATGCACTTTGTTATCTTCAGAAAAACAACGAAATACTTATAGAAAAAGCAAACAACGCTAGGAAAAGAGCGCTAAGTCGCTTCTCTAGCGATGTATATAATTTACAGTTAAAGGCAGCCTTAGAAACATTTTTGGCTAAATCATAGGGTTATGTATCGAACATGTGCAAATCAGACTTAAATAATCTCGTTTAGTTGCCTTAGTGATGACATGCTTTAAAATATGTGCGCAGAAATTTAATAATAATTAACTCGAGAAGTACGGAGTAAATAGGATGTGTGGAATAGTAGGCGCAGTCGCCGAAAGGAATGTAGTTGAAATACTACTAGAGGGCTTAAAAAGGCTAGAGTACAGAGGATATGATTCAGCTGGCGTAGCTTTATTAGACAAGGATGGCAACTTAAAGCGCATTCGTAAAATTGGTAAGGTTAAAAATTTAGCTGAAGCTGTTGAAAGTGAAACTGCTTTAGGTACCACTGGTATTGCCCATACTCGATGGGCTACGCATGGTGGTGTGACGGAATATAATGCACATCCGCACTTCTCCTCAAGCCGTGTGGCGGTAGTACACAATGGTATTATCGAAAATTACGTTTCGCTGCGTAAGAACCTTTCTGAAAAAGGGTACACCTTTTCAAGCGATACCGACACCGAGACCATTGCGCATGTAGTTCACGAAATGCTTAACGACGGGAAGTCTTTATTAGAAGCTGTTCAGAGTGCAGTAACACACTTTACTGGGGCATACGGTACAGTAGTTATCGACAAAGAAGACCCGGATAAAATGGTAGTAGCGCGTTCAGGTAGCCCTCTAGTAATCGGTCTGGGTTTAGGTGAAAACTTCATAGCTTCCGATCAATTAGCATTACTACCTGTAACACGCCGCTTTATCTTTTTAGAGGAAGGTGACGTAGCGGAAGTTACCCGCCGAGAAGTAACAATTTTTGATAAATCTGGTGTTCGGGTAGAACGTGAAATTATCGAATCGACGGTAGAGCATGATGCTGGTGACAAAGGTGGTTACCGCCACTATATGCTAAAAGAAATTTATGAGCAGCCTGCGGTTATTCGAAATGCTCTTCAGGATAGAGTAGATAATATTCACAACATCGACGCTTTGTTTGGCGATGGTGCTGAAGAAATTTTGAAGCAAGTTAAGCATGTGCAAATTATCGCCTGTGGCACGAGTTACCATGCTGGAATGACTGCGCGATATTGGCTTGAAGAGCATGCAAATGTTTCTTGCTCAGTAGAGATAGCTTCAGAATTCAGATATCGCAAGTCAGCCGTTCATCAAAACAGTTTGCTTGTTACGATTTCTCAAAGTGGAGAGACGGCAGATACTTTAGCAGCATTACGCTTGGCTAAAGAATTAGGTTACATGTCTGCACTTACAATTTGTAATGTGCCAGGGTCATCCTTAGTGCGTGAGTCTGACCTTGCATTTATGACTCTTGCCGGTGCTGAGATTGGCGTTGCATCAACTAAAGCGTTTACGACCCAACTTACCGCCTTTCTAATGCTTACACTAGCGTTAGGTAGATTTAATGGCTTGTCTGATGACAAGGCTCAAGCGATCACCACCGCAATTAAGACACTACCCGGTAAGATTGAAGAGGCGCTAAGTACTGCAGACGCTATCGAATCGCTGGCTGAAGAGTTCGCCGATAAGCATCATAGCTTGTTCCTAGGGCGCGGCGCTCAATATCCGATTGCTATGGAAGGCGCGCTTAAGCTCAAAGAGATTTCATATATTCACGCCGAAGCATACGCTTCAGGTGAACTCAAGCATGGTCCATTAGCGTTAATAGACGACGAAATGCCTGTCATCGTGGTTGCCCCAAATGATGAGTTGCTCGAAAAATTGAAGTCTAACGTAGAAGAAGTGCGTGCAAGAGGCGGCATCATGTACGTATTTGCAGACGCTGACGCACATTTTGAGAGCGATGAAACAATGCGCGTTATTGATATCCCACATTGTGAAGATATTATTGCCCCCATTGTTTACACTATTCCTTTACAGCTTCTCTCTTATTATGTCGCCCTAATAAAAGGGACTGATGTTGACCAGCCACGAAACTTAGCCAAATCAGTTACAGTAGAATAGCGCTAATGTCTTGATATTTGGCCATGACTTTTTAAGTTGTGGCCTTTCGTTTTTTAGGAAGTAAGAATGTCTCAAAAATATTTTGGCACTGATGGAATTCGCGGAAAAGTTGGCGAATTTCCAATGACACCAGATTTCGTGATGAAGCTGGGCTGGGCTGCAGGTGTAGTCTTGGCGGCAGACGGTACAAAAGAGGTACTAGTAGGAAAAGATACACGCGCCAGTGGATATATGCTGGAATCTGCACTGGAAGCCGGTTTGTCGGCTGCCGGCGTAAACATTGCACTCGCTGGGCCTATTCCTACTCCAGCGGTAGCCTATTTAGCTTCGACTTTTAGAGCTGACGCAGGCGTAGTCATCAGCGCATCCCACAACCCATATTACGACAATGGGATTAAATTTTTTGGCCGTAGCGGGGCTAAACTAGGCAGTGAACAGCAGCAGGCAATTGAAGAAAAGCTCCAGTATGCACTAGAAAATGGTATCGATTGTGTTGACTCAGAACGTTTAGGCAAAGCACGAAGAGTTGAAGATGCCGCTGGTCGTTATATCGAGTTTTGTAAAGGTACCTTTTCGAGCGAGCTTAGCTTAGAAGGCCTAACAATTGTTGTCGATAGTGCCAACGGTGCTGCTTATAAAGTCGCTCCTAGTGTATTTGAGGAACTGGGCGCAAAAGTAATTAATATAGCCAATACGCCGAATGGCATAAATATTAACAATGATTGCGGTGCAACTTCCCTCGACTCGTTGAGTAAGGCTGTGACGACAAATAAAGCTGATTTAGGGATCGCTGTCGATGGCGACGCCGATAGAATCATGTTTGTCGACTCACAAGGTGAAGTGGTGGATGGAGATGAGATTCTCTTTTTAATGGCTCGTGAAGCTAAGCAAGCTGGCTATAAAGGCGGTGTTGTCGGCACACTGATGAGCAACCTGGGCCTTGAAATAGCATTAAAAGAACTTGATATCCCGTTTGTTAGAACAAAAGTTGGGGATAGATATGTCGTAGAGAAACTTAAGGAAACTGGTTGGCGAATTGGGGGGGAAACCTCAGGACATATTCTTAACTTAGATTATGCATTTACTGGAGACGCCATTATCGCTGCGCTACAAATTTTAACCGTAGTAGTAAAAAGTGAATACTCCTTAAGTGAACTAAAAGCAGGGATGACAAAGCTTCCTCAGTGTATGGTGAACGTTCGTCATAACAATCTGGATTCAGTACTTGATTTAGATGTAGTAAAAGATGAGGTCAGTCGCGTAGAAGAGGCTTTAGGTAAGAATGGGCGACTTGTTCTTAGAAAGTCTGGAACAGAACCATTAATTCGTGTGATGATAGAAGCTAGAGATAGGGGGCTTGCTTCTGAGTTAGCCAATAGCTTGGCTGAAGTCATCAGAGAAAATTAAAAAGGAATAACTATGAAACGGAAGGGTATAATTTTAGCAGGTGGTTCTGGCACTCGATTGCACCCATTGACGAAAGTCGTGAGCAAGCAACTGATGCCGGTTTACGATAAGCCGATGATATATTATCCCCTAGCTACGCTTATGATGTCTGGGATAAGGGATATTTTAATTATCACAACACCAGAAGAGCAGAGTCGTTTCATTGAGCTTATCGGCGATGGGAGTGAACTGGGAATTAATGTTCAATACGCAGTTCAGCCTTCACCCGATGGCTTGGCCCAAGCATTTATTATAGGTGATAGCTTTATTGGTAATGATTGCTGCACGCTTATTCTCGGTGACAATATCTATTATGGACATGATTTAAAGCGCTCTCTGCAGAGCGCCTATAACCAAGAGCAGGGCGCTACTGTATTCGGTTACCATGTCAATGACCCAGAACGCTATGGTGTAGTTAGCTTCGATGATGACTGGAACGCGCTTTCTATTGAAGAGAAGCCTGCTGTTCCCAAATCTAACTACGCAGTTACAGGGCTCTACTACTACGACAACAGAGTTGTTGATTTCGCGAAAGAGGTAAAACCATCACCTCGTGGTGAGCTTGAGATTACCGATCTAAACAATCTTTATCTAAAAGATGGCTCTCTTAAAGTTGAGTTAATGGGACGGGGTTCAGCCTGGCTTGATACGGGCACTCTAGACTCTCTACTTGATGCAGCGAACTTTGTGGGCGCTATAGAGAAACGTCAGGGCTTAAAAGTATGTTGTCCGGAAGAAGTTGCGTTCAGAATGGGGTATATCAACGCTGAGCAGCTAGAAAAGCTGGCGGCTCCACTTAAGAAGAGTGGCTATGGTGATTACCTATTGAAAGTACTTAAAGACAGAGTAAAAGTTTAATCTATATTCAAGTTATAGAAGGTGGCATTGCCACCTTTCTTCTTATATTCATTTGCACATTAGTACGGAAAGTAAATGCAAGTAATCAAGACAGATATCCCCGACGTTAAAATTATTGAGCCGAAAGTGTTTGGCGATGAGCGCGGCTTCTTTCTAGAAACCTTTCGTACCGATTGGTTTAAAAAAGAATGCGCAGATGTAGATTTTGTTCAAGATAACCATTCTAAATCACGCCAAGGTATTCTTCGTGGCCTTCATTACCAAATGGAGCAAACCCAAGGTAAGTTAGTACGAGTAGTTAGCGGCGAAGTGTACGATGTAGCCGTAGATATGCGCAAAGACTCACCAACTTATGGCAAATGGGTTGGGGTAATACTTTCTGCCGAAAACAAGCGCCAGCTTTGGGTGCCTGCCGGCTTTGCTCATGGCTTTTATGTCACCAGTGAATCAGCAGAGTTTGTGTACAAGTGTACTGATTATTACCACCCAGATTCTGAGGTGTCGGTTAAGTACGACGATCCTACATTAAATATCGCTTGGCCGTTGGTAAACGGTGAGAAACCTTCGCTGTCTGGTAAAGACGAAGCGGGTTTAGCATTTGTAGACGCTCCCACATTCTAATTGTTATTGGGGCTTTTTTGGGGTAATGGCAATTAATGAATATTGTAATTATAGGCAAGTCTGGTCAGCTAGCATTTGAGCTTTCTCGTGAACTAAAAAATAGCGATCATCAAGTTACACTGCTGGGGCGCGATGATATTGATATTACAAATAGCGATATCATTGAAGCTTCTTTAGCCCCTCTATCACCAGATGTTTTGATTAACGCGTCAGCGTACACCGCTGTTGATAAAGCTGAAGAAGACACTGTAGCGTGTAATACCATTAATGCCATTGCCGTTAAAAATTTGGCGACTTTTTGTAAAGCACGTGGCGTTTTTATGGTGCATGTGTCGACCGACTATGTGTTTAACGGTCAAAAAGGTTCGCCTTATTTAACAGACGACCCTATTGAACCTCAGGGTGCGTATGGCAAATCAAAAGCGGAAGGCGAAAAAGCACTGCTTGAAATATTGCCAGAGGCTAGCTGCTTAATTCGTACCGCTTGGGTTTATTCATCTCATGGCAATAATTTTGTGAAAACCATGCTGCGTTTGATGAGTGAAAAACCACAGCTTTCTGTTATAGACGATCAAATTGGTACACCTACCTGGGCCAAAGGGTTGGCTGGAGTGTGTGTATCGGCATCTGAAAATAAAACAGCAGGTGTCTATCATTGGACCGACGAGGGCGTAGCAAGCTGGTACGATTTTGCTATAGCTATTCAAGAGCTTGGAATTGAAAAAGGGTTACTCAGTAGTGCTATTCCAGTATTACCAATTCCTTCTAGCCAGTACCCAACCCCAGCGAAGCGCCCGCACTATAGCGTGTTGGATAAACAAACTGCGCGCGAAGCATTTACTTCGTGCAAGCCCACTCACTGGCGAAAGCAGTTGTCCGATATGCTTGATGAATTGAAAGCCTAAATGGTCTAAATAGAATTATACTTTTGGTAAATAAAATGAGTAAAACAATTTTAGTAACAGGTGGTGCAGGATTCATTGGCTCAGCCGTGGTTCGCCACCTTATAAACGATACAGACCATACTGTAGTCAATTTGGATAAATTGACCTATGCGGGCAATTTAGAGTCATTAACATCAGTTTCAAATAGCGACCGCTATAGCTTTGAGCAAGTTGATATTTGTGATGCTGAAGAAGTAAAGCGCGTGTTCAATACGCACCAGCCCGATATTATTATGCACTTAGCGGCCGAGTCACATGTAGACCGTTCTATCGACGGCCCAGGCGAATTTATTCAGACTAATGTAGTTGGCACGTACACCTTACTTGAACAAGCAAGAGCGTATTGGTCTGCACTAGAAGGCGATAAGAAAGTAGGCTTTAAGTTCCATCATATTTCTACCGATGAAGTATACGGTGACCTTCCTCATCCAGATGAGGTGGAACCAGGAGCAGAGCTTCCACTCTTTACAGAAACTACCCCGTATGCACCTAGCTCCCCGTATTCAGCAAGTAAAGCGAGCTCGGATCAGCTAGTGCGTTCGTGGCTTCGTACATATAAGTTACCCACACTAGTTACTAACTGCTCGAATAACTACGGGCCGTATCACTTCCCGGAAAAACTTATTCCGTTGGTTATTCTAAATGCGCTAGCTGGAAAGCCACTTCCTGTATACGGTAAAGGTAATCAAATTCGCGATTGGTTGTATGTTGAAGACCACGCACGTGCATTGGTGGTGGTCGCGCTTAACGGTGAGATTGGTGAAACCTATAATATTGGTGGCCATAACGAAAAGCAGAACATTGAAGTGGTGCAAACTATTTGCTCAATTTTGGATGAAGTTAAGCCCAAAGAGACTAAATACGCAGATCAAATTACTTATGTGCAAGACCGCCCTGGCCACGATATGCGCTATGCCATTGATGCTAGCAAAATTGAGCGTGAATTAGGGTGGAAACCACAAGAAACTTTCGAAAGCGGTATTCGTAAAACTGTTGAATGGTATTTGGCGAACGAAGGCTGGTGGAAAGCGGTATTAGATGGAAGCTATCAAGGTGAACGCTTAGGGACTGGTAGCTAATACCCTTACAAGTTTACAAGTGTTAAACTAAAAAGCCGCTTTTATATAAAGCGGCTTTCTTTATTTTTAAGGCCTAAATCGTCTACATGAAAAAAATAGCAATGCGGTCTGTTCGCGCCGCTCTTCAATTAATCCCTAAAACTCTGAAAGATAAGCTTAAACAAAATGAACGCTTAACTAGCTTCTACATTAGCTCAGTTCGTCGGTCAGGATTGTTTTTCGACGCCCCCACGCCAAAGCAAACTCAACAATTATATAACCAGTGGTTAAAGCGGGATGTAGAGGCATCAAAACAAAAATCTACAAAAAAGTTGGACTGGCAAGCAGTTATTTTTGGTGGGGAGTGCAGTGATAAAACGTTAGCAAACTTAACTTCACTTGGAGCACACAAAGTATTGATGCTAGGTTCAGAAGTTAGCTCAACTAGTACAGAGATTCTTGGCGAGTTAGACAATACACTGCCTACCTTACTACTTAATAATGGTGATACCTTATCGCCCACTGCCATTATTGAGTTGTTAGAAGCATTAAAGGGTCACAATATGGTGTATTGTGATACCGACTTGATTAATGAGCTTGGGGAAAGGTCAAATCCACGGTTTTTACCTGAATGGAGCCCAGAGCTGCAGTTTTCTACAGCCTACATTGATAGTGGTGTGATGATCGAAACAGCACTGCTTAAATCTGTAGAAGTAACAGCTGAGGCAAGCATAGCAGAAGTTATCACTCGAGCGGCTCTTTCAATACCAAATCTTACCATAGGCCACATTCCAAACATTCTGCTTCACGTTAATCATCCAAGTGGAAATAACGAAAGAGCCGTGAAAACTGTTAGGAGAGAACTAGAGAAGCATTACGATGTTTCAGTTTTTTTCGATGAACAGCATATGTTAAACCGTTTGCTTTGGAAAAATACAAACCCGTTTGTCAGTTTGATTATTCCTACCAAGAACGGACGAGCCCTGGTTCAAGCTTGTGTGGAATCTATTCTAGAGAAAACAACTTACCAAAACTTTGAAATCTTACTTATAGATAACGGCTCTGATGAAGAGGAGAGTGTAACCTACTTCGAGTATCTGAATAGTTTAGAGAAAGTTTCTGTGCTCAAATATCCACAACCTTTCAACTATTCAGCGATAAATAATTTTGGCGTAAAGCACGCTAAAGGAAGTGTTATTGGCCTTATCAATAATGACATTGAAGTAATAACACCAGAATGGTTAACCTATATGGTTGGGCACGTTCAGCGCGAAAGTGTTGGCTGCGTTGGTGCAAAGCTGCTTTATTCTGATACGCGTATTCAACATGCTGGAGTAGTTTTAGGGTATGGTGGTGGTGCTGGGCACGCGCATAAAAATTTCCCTAGGCACTATTCAGGCTATCTAAAAAGAATAGCTGCTACCAATAATTTCAGTGCTGTTACAGCAGCTTGTTTGTTGGTAAAACGTGAGCACTTTGAGGCTGTGGCAGGGCTAAACGAGAGTGATTTGTCTGTTGCGTTTAATGATGTGGACTTTTGTTTAAGAGTGAAGGAGCTAGGTGTTAACAATATCTATTGTGCAGAAGCAGAGCTATATCATCACGAGTCGGTAAGTAGAGGGTTAGATATCTCTCCAGAGAAGGCGGCTAGATTTAATAAAGAGTTAACTTATTTACAAACCAAATGGTCTCAAGTAATAAATAATGACCCCTTTTATAGCCCACACTTGACCCTTAAAAGGGAAAACTTTTCAATAAAAAGTAACGATGAGCTAAGTAACTCATAAGCGGCGCATATTATGCATGGTGGATTAGAAACGATACTAGTTAGTTGATAACCAAAAATTACGGAAATTCATGCATTTCATTTTTGTTTAAAATTGTTATGCAACATTAATTGGTTAGTCGCAGAAATTAAATTGTATAAAATTGGAGAAAAGTTAAATGGATAGTACGATGCAGAAGCTTAAAATAGCGGTTGCCGGAACAGGCTATGTAGGGCTTTCTAATGCAGTGTTACTTGCACAGCACAATGAAGTGAAAGCTGTCGACTTGGTTCCTGAAAAAGTCGAGATGCTGAACAACAAAAAGTCTCCAATCGAAGACAAAGAGATATCAGAATATCTTTCAACAAAAGAATTAAACCTTGAAGCTACACTGGATGCGCAACTAGCATACAAAGATGCTGACTATGTAGTAATTGCTACACCAACAGACTACGACCCGCAAACAAATTACTTCAATACGGGTAGTGTAGAAGCGGTTATCAAAACAGTCATGGAAATAAACCCTGATGCAGTGATGATTATTAAGTCTACTGTACCTGTAGGTTTTACAAAGGACGCAAAAGCACGTTTCGGTTCTGACAACATTATCTTTTCTCCGGAGTTCTTGCGAGAAGGTAAGGCTCTGTATGACAATCTACATCCAAGCCGTATTATTGTCGGGGAGCGTAGTGAGCGCGCAGAAGTTTTCGCGAAGCTTTTACAGCAAGGTGCAATAAAAGAAAATATTGATATCTTATTTACTGACAGTACTGAAGCAGAAGCCATTAAGCTATTTGCTAACACATACTTAGCAATGCGGGTTGCTTACTTTAATGAATTAGATAGCTATGCAGAACGTAATGGTTTAGACACTAAACAAATTATCGAAGGTGTTTGTTTAGACCCTCGCATAGGTAATCATTACAACAACCCAAGTTTTGGTTACGGCGGTTACTGCTTGCCAAAAGATACTAAGCAATTACTTGCTAACTACAGTGAAGTGCCAAATAACATGATTCAGGCTATCGTGGACGCGAACCGCACTCGCAAAGACTTTATTGCTGATTCTATAGTTAGTCGTCAGCCTAAAATTGTGGGTATCTACCGCCTTATCATGAAGTCAGGTTCAGACAACT